>Ga0209539_1001456_pt1 | contig 12801 bp, 12 predicted proteins | sample BarGraNGADG00312_2_FD_184499 | JGI IMG/M metagenome (GOLD analysis project Ga0209539, IMG submission 184499) | Arctic peat soil microbial communities from Barrow, Alaska - Barrow Graham LP Ref core NGADG0011-312 (SPAdes) (version 2) | ecosystem: Environmental > Terrestrial > Soil > Wetlands >... | reverse complement strand
GCAACAAAACTGTCGAGGCCAATACCGGCAACGTTGAGGCATAGTTTATCGTTTATCTCAATCACATCGATATCGATACTATCAGCCTTTTTTATATCGGAGAGAAGAGACCGGACATTCATTTTAAATCCAAATTCCTTGGCGAAACCGTTACCGGAACCCAATGGCAATACTCCGAGGATCTTATTAGTACCAACAAGTTCTGTAGCCACAGTATGTACTGTCCCGTCGCCTCCGGCCGCGATAAACACTTCATGCTTATCAAAGTGCTTCCTGATAAGCGATCCGGTATCTTCTTTAGTTAATGACTTGATGTAGGATAATTCTCTTTTACGGTGTTCAAGATCTTTCGATACAATGAAGTTTATCGGAGGAACACCCGAACTTGGGTTTAAAACAAAAAGCGCTTTATTATTATTTTCTGCAACCGGCCTTTTCATGCTCAAATTTACGGAAGATTTTTTCAATGTTACATAATAAACATTGAAGATGTTCCGGGAAAGGCATTAATTACCTGTGAATTCACCCCCAACCTTATCCCTTATGAATCTACCTCTCCCCAACCCCTCTCCCAGGGGAGAGGGGCTAAAATCATGAATAAATGATTACTACCTCCCTTCTCCCCTGGGAGAAGGGGCTGGGGGATGAGGTAAAAAACAAAAGATGGGAGACGAGATAAAGAAATAAGCAGGAAAGTGACGGACAAGTAGATAAAAAGAGAGAGAATGCTGTTCTTATTCCATAAACGGATATTTAAAATCTGTAGCCGGAATGAGAGTCTCTTTGATAGTTCTTGGACTGACCCATCGGAGAAGGTTAAGGTGGCTTCCTGCTTTGTCGTTTGTTCCTGAGGCTCTTGCTCCTCCAAAAGGTTGCTGCCCGACCATTGCACCAGTGGGTTTATCATTGATATAAAAGTTGCCGGCAGCATAACGCAGTGCACGGCATGCTTTTATCATTGCATATTTATCATGACTGAAAATTGCTCCCGTCAGACCGTAAGGCGAAGTTTCATCACAGAGAGTAAGTGTTTCATCAAAATGGTTATCATTATAAATGTAGATTGTCATAACAGGTCCGAAGATCTCCTCTTCCATAGTGAAATAGTGGGGATTATCAGTTACAATTACAGTTGGTTCAATGAAGTATCCTTTTGATTTATTACCGGCACCACCTGCAATTATTTTTGCATCGTCCGATGATTTAACTTTTTCGAAACACGATATTATTTTATCGAACGAGGCCTCATCAATTACTGCATTAACATAGTTTTTAAAATCAATAACATCTCCAACCTTTATTTCGGAAATCATCCTGATGATTTGTTTTTTTGTTTCGTTCCATATTGACTCCGGGATATAAGCCCTCGATGCCGCAGAGCATTTCTGTCCCTGGTACTCAAAAGAACCCCTGACAATTGCTGTTGCGAGTTCGACAGGATTGGCAGACTGATGTGCGAGAATGAAATCCTTGCCTCCGGTTTCGCCAACAAGTTTTGGGTATGATTTGTAAACAGAAAGATTATCAGATACCTGTTTCCACAGGCCGTTAAATGTTGAATTTGAACCGGTAAAATGAATTCCTGCCAGATCTCTGTGTTTTAGAACGATACTGCTTATTAATGCTCCGGAGCCAGGTACAAAATTAATAACACCGGCTGGCATCCCGGCCTCTTCGAATACTTTCATCAGGTAATAGTTTGAGAGGAGTGAAGTCGTTGCAGGTTTCCAGACGGTTGTATTTCCCATAAGGGCAACACTTGTATTCAGATTTGATGCTATAGCCGTGAAATTGAAAGGAGTAATCGTATAAACAAACCCTTCCAGCGGCCGGTATTCAAGCCGGTTAATATTTTCACTTTCGGATATCGGTTGTTCACTATAGATCAGGGAAGCAAAAAAAGTATTGAACCGGAGATAATCTGCCACCTCACAGGCGGAATCAATCTCTGCCTGCAGGACATTTTTCCCCTGACCCAGCATTGTGGCGGCATTTATCCTGTACCTGTATTTTTTTGAGATAAGCTCGGCTGCTTTGGCCATGATAGCTGCTCTTTCCATCCATGCCAGGTTCATCCATTCGCATTTGGCATCAAGGGCTGCATTAATTGCTAGAGTAACCTCTTTCTCCGTAGCCATGTGATATGTTGCAAGTACATGATGATGATCCGAAGGCATGAAAACTTTACCTGTCACACCTGTACGGATCTCCTTGCCACCAATAATGAGAGGGATATCTACAATCTGGTTCTTTTGAACTTTTAGTTCTTCTTCAAGCAGTATTCGTTCCTGGCTTCCTGGTTTATAGGTTAATGCGGGTTCATTTTTTGGTTCCCGGAAATTATATATGGCGTTATTCATCTAAATTTTTTTATGCAAAATTGATCATTCTTCTTTCTATTTCAAATGACTTTTGTCTTGTCATATGCCCCTGTTTTCTCGACCTAACAGTCCCGGCTGCAAAGCGGCCAGGGGGCAATCATGTTATTTATTAAACACCCGCATTCTATAAAAGTTCGATTATCAGGCACTGAAAGAAATTTCCGGGATATCTTTTTTTGTACTAATTTGGTTCTTGTTTCGGAAGGATAAATTTCAACACTTGAAAAAACAGACTTATGTCAGTATCAAAATTTTACCATTTTACCGCTGCAGGTTTATTTTACGGTATCGAAACACTGGAAGAGGCAATTGCAGTTATGAAGGAAGGCGGTTTTGTCTGGTTCAATTTCTTTCAACCCAGTAAAGAAGTGCTCACTTCGCTGATCAATACAATCGGCATTCATCCATTATCTGTTGAAGATTGCTTTGATGATAAACAGGTTCCGAAGATTGAGCATTTCGCGAATAATACCTTCATTATTTTTAATTCTTTCAGTTACTCCAAAAATGAACTGTTTATTGATGAGATTAATCTTTTTATCGGAAAGAATTTTCTCATCACAGTCAGCGGACATAATGCCGAAGGCAGAAAACCTCTTAATAATATTGAAGATATCATTGAAAACGGCAATACGAATGCTAAAACCGGGCCGGACTTTTTAATGCATATAGTATTGGATTGGCTTGTTGATGAAAAATATAAGGCATTCGACGATATGGAAGATGAGCTTGAAAAAGCTGAAGAATCATTGCTTGACAATGTCGAAAAATTTCAGCCGATGCAACTGATCCATATGAGGAAAAATCTGATGATGCTCAGAAAAACATTATACCATGAAAGGGAAATCCTTGTCAAGATCTGCAGGCTGGATTGTCCATTTATCTCCGAAAAGGCGATAATTCACTATCGCGATATTTATGATCATCTGGCTAAATTCTTCGAACTGACTGAAACATACCGCGAGATTGAAACTAGCCTGATGGAGTTGTATACTTCGCTTCTTAATAATCTTATGACTAAAGCGTCGAACGATACTAATTTATCAGTAAGACGTCTGACTCTGATTGCCACCATTTTTATGCCCCTGACCCTGCTTGCAAGTATCGGCGGAATGTCGGAGTGGTCAATGATGACAGGACCTGATAACTGGAAGGTTACTTATCCTCTTTTCCTTCTGGGAATGATTATTATAGGCGTTGTTAATTTTTATTTCATCAGGAAAATGGAAAAGAAGAATGAAAACAAAATTTGAAATCCATTAACCGCAAAGGACACAAAGGTGTCGCAAAGGTCGCAAAGTTTGAATTGGATTTAACTTTTGTCTTTTACCTTTTGTCTTTTATCTTGTTAATTCCCGTTCTTTTTGAATCTTTCGGTGATAGCGGTTTTTTCCGCATTGCTGATCTTTGTGGCTTTTTCAAGGATCTGTATAAAGGCAGCCACCTCTTCGGCACTGGCAGGGCATCCGATATTTTGTGCGGGTTTATCAGCACCATCAGCTGAAGATTTTATTTTTGAATCTGCCAGAAGGGTTCTGTTTTTATCAAAAATCAGAAAGTAAGGAATTCCCCCGCCCTGACCTCCATATTTATTATAAACTTCTATGGCATCAGGATTCTCGAGGTTCTTTTTATCGGCCCGCTCCTGTATATCCAGATATCTGATTACAAAATGTTTATCGAAAAAATCTTTACATGAAGGATCACCAACGGAAGCCTCAAATTTCTTACACCAGCCGCACCATGAAGCGTGAAAAACAATCATAACACTTTTCCCTTCTTTGGCTGCCAGTTTGTAAGCTTCATCAATGATCTTACCGGCCGGATCCGGTTTTTCCTGGGCAGATGCGATTCCTGATATTAACAGAATGATGGCAAGAAATAATAATTTAGATTTCATTCTAAGAAAGTTTTTTGGTAAGTAATTAAACTGCAATCTTTAACTCTTTGGTTTCCTCACTGTTGCCAAGATCGAACATTGAAAAATGTCTGATTCCGTAGGACCTGATAGCGTATGAAAAGAATAGACCGGATAGGATGTCAATGCTGTAATGCCCGTGTGCAAGAAATAAAGCCAGTACTACAATGATGAGACAGATACCGATGATCCATTTGTAAACCTTGTCATTCACAAGAAGGAACAGTAAAAACACATTTCCTACATGCCCTGAGGGATATACTCCGAGTTCATAATTTGCAAATCCATGAAACAGAGGGTAAGATCCATTAAATTGCGGTGGATTCCCAAATGGTGTCAGAACAATAAAAATTCCTCTCACAATATAGAAAAGGCCAATCAATAGTAAAAAAAACGGGATCCTGTTAAAATCTTTTTTATGGAAAATATATGTAAGAGTAACAATTATCGGGAAAAGCGCGAAGAGGTCATAGATGAGAGACACATTGATAACCGGGAGATTATCAAGTATTAAATCTGAAAGCATTGGCAGGGTTTTACCTGCACTGATGTAATTATGGAGATAAGTCTGGGAAGCAAGATTCAATCCAACTCCTGCAAAAACGGCAAGGATACCGATGTATAAATATTTACTTTTGAACAAGGGAATGAAACAACGGAGAATCCCTGAAATATCCAGGAATAGTTTGTTTTTCATTTTATAATTTTTACTCATTAAGCTATAGTCTAAACATTTGTTTTTTATCCTATCAATGAGATTGGAATATAAAAAATGAGGAACAAAGATAAAAACTTAAGTTGATAATTGTGGTAATAAAAAGAATATCGGTCAGGACGACATCTCGTTATATGTCAGAAGTATTTCTTTCCTGTATTCTTCCGGTGCTTCAATATGGCCCCATGCGGATTGTGTTTGCCAAAGTCCGTCTAAAGCTGAGTCGTGATATGTACGGATTATGTGAGGGATTTGCTTTTCAGTAAGTATTTCACCAAGAAGAATCGCTTCAATCTCGTTTTTAAATACAAGTATTTTTACAGGATTACTCATTTTTCATTTATGAACGATAACGGCACAATTATTAAGAAGTACATCTAAAGGAGGTTCTCCCGGGAATAACTGTGTAAAACCGGAACATTCTCCGCGAAGAGCAATAATGTCACCGGTCTTAAACTTTGAAGGATCTACAATTGCAGGGAAAGTACAAATCACCGATGAAATGTCATTTCCGGTTTTAAGTGAAATGTTCAGATTATTGCCACCGGCCTGTGTCACCGATGCTATTGCACCCGTAACCTCAATAACCTTATTAATATACTTTGCGGATGCTGTTGTCTCATTAATTTCAAATTCTTTCTGAAGAGCCGTTGCTGTAATAATGAAATCGGGCCTTGCTTTTGCCATATCGGTATGCTTCAGATTGTACAGATACAAACCTGCCAGAATTGCCGATAAAGCGATAAAAGCGACAACAAAAATTGCGATTTTGACGTAGGTTTTCATTGTTTGAAGGTAATGGTTTTGAATTTATTAAAACTTCTACTTTGCCGTTAGAGGAGCATATTTCATAGCAACTGTTACCTCCAGGTTTTTATTGATTTTATCTCGTACAACACCGGGAATACTTATCTTATAGTCTTCCGGGACAATATTAAATTTTGCGTTTGCATTTATTCCACCACTGACTACCTCGATAGTTCCCTTTGTACTGATCTTATTGGTTATATCATGAATAATGAGATCTCCTTCAACAGTGACATCATAGGTTCCGTTCTTTGAAAAATCGACTGAGGACAGATTTGTGATCTTTCCCTTAAAGCTCGATTTTGGGATCTTATCCGACTCCATATAGTTTTCGTTGAAATGTTCTTCCATCAGAGCTCTGTCGAAATGGAATGATTTAATAACTGCCTGAAAAACCATTTCTCCGGTTGAAATATCAATAGCTCCCACAACCTGGTTATTATCTCCTTTTATATCCTCCATTGAAGTATGGGAGAAGAAGCCGATATAACCATTTTTGGTCATATATTTTTGAGCATTTACTGCAAGAACGATATTCAAAAAAAAGATCAATAATAATATGCGTTTCATAATGATTCTATTGAAGTTTGAGTTATAAAGTCTTATAAATTAACAAAAAATGTGCCTAATAATTCGACGGTTTCTGGTGTTTCTTTAATGTAAAGACCCTTGAAATATTGAATCCGAAATGAATATCTCCTTTTTTCCAGCTACCCGTTGTTTCGCCTATAAATCCCTTCTCTAACATAGAAACTGAGTTAGTGAAGAGAAGCGTAAATACATGTCCCCCGGTTTCAATATCAAGACCCACCGAAAGAGGATCATAAATCTGCTGACTCATGTACGTTTTCGGATTCGTGATGTAGTAATATTCACCGTTCAGGCTTATCCTTTTTGTAAGCTTAACCCTCGCCCCGGAACCTATAGCAAAAACATCATTCGGATCAAGTTCCGTGGCTACAAAATTGCGGTGGACGTATGAAGGAGTTAACTGGAAAGAAAATGCCTGATTGAATTTACGGGCAATAAGTACCTGTGTTACATAAGATAGCTTTGATGAAAAATAATTTTTTAAGGTTGGATCGGGCCACTTTACTGATTTAACAGCTATTGATGAAAAAATGGAAACAGAGACCGGCATTACTCTTTCTCCGGAAGATTGTCTCAGTACTGTGAATTTTGCAAATCCATCATATAACTTATCATTCCTTTCCCGGCCAATGCCCACCATCAGCCAATTTAATATTCCATATTCAATTCCTAAATATATATTTGCCGTCTGGTCGAGGCCAAATAACTCGTAGGCGCCTGAGTTGAGTGTTCCGAAGCGGTGCTCTATCCTAATATCTAGTTGTCCGGGAGGCATTCTCTCTATAGAATGGCCATTCATTATCCGGGTCGATTTGAATGTGGCTGTAGTGTAGTTTGTTTCCTTAGGGGCGTCTTTGTTAAGAAGGTTCATCAGGTCATCCTGGGCAAAAAGCCCAAAAGAGATAAATGAAAACAGAAAAATAAAGAATAAGCGTATCATGTTTATTGATAATTTTATATTCATTCAATTATTAAGCATTCCGTTTCTTATCCAGATCTGAAACAGTTCTATTTTGCATACTGGCAATGATCCTGAAAGAGGCATAATTGGAACTCCTTTCCCATTAAGCGCATTCATAAGCATTCCTGATGAAGCCTGAGCCTGAACACTTGCATAACTTGTAAGCGTTATTCCCCCGGAAGGAGGGGAGCCGCTATGGCAGGTGGTACAGTAGCTGTTCAGTACCGGAGTAATTGTTGCGCTAAAAGTGACATTCGTTGTATCGCATGAATTATTCAGAGAAGGATATAAGGCCTCTTCATTATCGTAATAGCATGAGACGACAAAAAACAAAAATATGGCAATAGTGATAACAGGTACAAGTAATCGCTTCATATTCATCAAATTACTAATTATTTAAGTAACCGGCCTTAACCCACATATCAAATTGTCTTATCCGGCATACTGAGAAAGAACTGCCTTTGGGCATTAGTGAAACACCATTTCCTCTGAGAGAATTCATCAGGCTTCCGTTTGCTGCAGATGCCTGTACGTTGGTATAGTTTGCAAGAACAATGCCTCCTCCTGCCGATGTTCCGGTGTGGCAACCTGTGCAGAATGTTTGCATTATTGGCCAGATAGTACCTGAAAAAGTAACAGGATTTAAAGTGTCACATACCTCTCCGCACGTTTCGTTAAGAGCGCCATAACTTATCCATTTGCCAATTGAATCGATTTCTGCAGCGGTTAATTGAGGCCTGCTTGCGGGAGGCATTTTTGATTCGCCGGAACTATGATTAATTACAGTATATAGTCTGCTTTGTGATGGATTCCCCGGAGAAACAGAACTCTTTATGTTGGCATAAGTTGTAAAACTGGATAATTCACTACCCGCATTCGCATCATGGCAACCTGTTGTAGCACAACGGGAAAGAATCACCGGAAGGATATCACGGGTGAAACACGCACGGGCTACTAAAGGAGTATTGCCTCCATTTCCTGTAGTAGGACATGCAGCGGAGCTCTCTATAGCTCCCTGTTCAATCCATACCCGGATAATTGTTCTGTCTGTAAGTGAAAGAGGTTGCCTGGGAGGCATCATGTTTTCACCCGATTTGGCAATTATTGCCTGGTAAGACCTGCTTGCATTTGGATTGCCAGCTGTTACCGTTCTGCTTATATCAGCGTAATTGTTCAGTGTCATTCGCGATTCTCTTCCTCCCCCGTCGTGACATCCCGGCATGGCACAGTTATTAATGAATATTGGCAAGACATCTGCCGTAAAACAGATTTCAGGGATATTTGCAATATTGGCTACATGAGTACAGGAGGTAAACCAGGAAAAAAATGTTAGTATTATAAGTAAGGCAAGGGATAAATGGATTTTATCAGGCTTCATAAATATTTGATATGTTAACAGTCTAATTAACTATAAAGATACTCAAATTTAGAAAAGTTAAAGTTTAAGTTTGAAATCCCCCCATAGCATCTTAAATTCATGTTCGAAATTCGGAGTAAAAATACCTTTCCCTGAATTTTTCTTTATTTCCTCTAAAGGCCAGAACCTTCCTTCCTCAATTTCGTCTTTATTTACGACAGGCATCTGATCAGTTACCGTAGTAAATGAATTAACAAGCTCTCTTTCACGTGAAGATTCCCAAACATATTTTACCCGGAATACGGATTTAAAGTTATACAAGCCAAGCTCTTCCCCTGCTTCCCTTTCTAGTGCTTCAAGTACAGTTTCCCCAGGACTGACATGACCGCCCACTGATGTATCCCATTTTCCAGGTTGGATATCTTTTGTCATTGCCCTTTTCTGTAAATAAAGCTCACCTCCGGAATTAAATATGTGAAGATGAACAACAGGATGAAGAAGCATGCTCTTTCCATCGTGGCATACGCTCCTCAGAGCCTTGCCTGTCGTATTTCCATCTTCGTCCACAATTGGGAACCATTCTTCGGGAGTAGAGTTTTTCATAATAAGTAAATTTAGAAAAATTATTAAAACACCGGGAACTCCTCACTAATTCTTCTAAACCCATCCCCCAACCCCTTCCCTTCTGTCTAAGGGAAGGGGAGGAACTAATTATTTAATAGTGTTTTCACCCTTCCCTTATTGTTTAAGGGAAGGGTCGGGGAAGGGTTAAGAAAAAGTCAGGGGGAATTAAAAGGGGGTCCTAATGGCTTTTCCCAATTATCTCAAACTTGCACCTTACCATATTCCCATCCTCATCCACAACAGTCAGAACATGATCACCTTTTCCTGCCAGCATCTCAATCTGATGAATAAAACGGGTGGTGCCTATATAAGTTTCATCGAGGTGCCAGAAGATTTTTTTTGAAGGACTCCTGTGGACCACTTCGGCGATAACTCTTGTTAATGCTCCTGTCTGATCGCGGGGGATAAATATTTTAATTCCAGCAGATGGATAGATAAACTCCATCACAGGAATATTTTTGCTTGTTGTACAACCCGGGGAAACCGGAGGAAGAGACTTATATTCAGAGTGTTTCAACCTGTAAAAATATTCCATTGCAGGTGGCAGAACGAACCACGATTCGTTGATAATATCACCGGTGGAAATACAATCTGAATTTACCTGCAGTGTTTTTGATTTATTTAAATGTATAATCTGGTGATAGGGGCAGGCTTCACTTCTTAACCCATTCAGACTAGCAGGTATTTCTACGGTTTCCGGACAATCAGGAGAAGCCCGGAAACCGCTCTTGCTGCAGACTCTGATCATTGTGAGATCTTCATAAGGTTTGGCGAACCAGGCACCGTGTCCCATCAGGTTGACAAGATCGAACATTAGCGGAGCTGCTGCTGAAATTCCTGTCAATCCGGGCCTTCCTTCACCGGAAGCATTTCCCACCCACACTCCAACAACATACTGAGGAGTGGTTCCGATAGCCCAACCGTCCCTGAAGCCGAAACTTGTTCCTGTTTTCCATGCTAGATCCGGGGAAGATGCAAAATATTGCCATCCTGTTTCACTTTCCGGCCTGTTCACCCTTTGCAGTGCTTCGTAAGTAAGCCAGATGGATGAGGCGGAAAGGGGAGGAGCGGGCTCTTCGGTCATCATTGTATTGATATCCGGTTTTATTATAAGAACCGGAGGATGATAATCCTCTTTATAATATTTTTTCACATTGAGATACCTGTTCAAAATCCTGGAAAGAGAAGCATATACTCCGGTGAGATCCCATAATGATGTCTCCCCTCCGCCCAGAATCAGAGAAAGACCATAGTAATCAACGGGTTTATTGAAAGTTGTGAAACCGGTTTTGTGTAAGAGATCAAGGAATTTCTCAGGGTTATATTTCTGGAGCATTTTAACTGCCGGAATATTCAGAGATTGTGATAGTGCAAACGCGGCAGTGACAGCGCCGCTGTAACTCTGATCGAAGTTCTTTGGTGAAAACCCGGTGAAGCGTGTGGGGACATCAGCAATGAGGGTATTTGGCAAAATATCACCCGACTGCTGCATCCCGGCATAAAGCAGGGGCTTGAGGATACTCCCTGTGCTGCGGAAAGAATGAATAATATCAACATCTCCTCCATGCGACTGAGCATCTTCAAGCGCGCTGTTCCCGACATACACAAGAACATTGCCTGTTTCAACCTCAACTATCAGGCAGGCAGAATTGAAAATGTAATTTCCTGTAAGATCTTTCTGATGTGAATTTATGATTTCTGTTGCTCTCTCCTGAAGTATGGGGTCAATAGTTGTTTTTATCATCTCGCCCCGGTTAGTGATGAAAAAGTGATCTGTAAGATGTGATGCCTTCGAAGGCAGTGGTTTCGGCTCTCCCGGCAGTGGCTCATCAAGAGCCAGAACCAAAGTGATCGAATCAATATATTTTTTTTCAAAGAGACGTTTCAGAAGAGTATTACGCCTGGTTTTAAGTATCTCCTGATTTTTCCCGGGATAGACAAGTGCCGGAGAGTTTGGAAGAATAGCTAAGGCAGCGGCTTCGGCCCAGGTCATATCAACTGCTGATTTTCCGGTGTACCTCCATGACGCAGCTTCAAGGCCAACCGTATTTCCCCCGAATGGAGCATTAGAGGAATAAAGCTGAAGTATACTTTTTTTTGATCTGAACAACTCCAGCTTGAGGGCTGACAGAGTTTCGATAAACTTCTCCGTATAGGTCCGCGATTTATTGCCTCTGGAAATTCTTGCAACCTGCATGGTGATAGTGCTTCCGCCGCTCACAATCTCTCCGGCTTTAATGTTATTCACGAAAGCGCGCACCATTGAAACAGGATTTATACCCGGGTGATAATAGAACCAGCTGTCCTCAAAAGTCAGGAGCGATTTTTCAAATTTTTCAGGAACCTGTCCGTTCCCCGGAAATCGCCATTGTCCATCATCAGCAATCCTTGCACCCAGGAGGCTTCCGTTACGGGCTTCAACAACAGTTGAAAGAGGTGCTCTGAACCGCGGTAAGGGTGAAAGTAAAACCGGAGTAATAACTACTCCGGCTGCAATCATAAATATTTTAAGTTTTCTATTCAATTTTTTGTCCGGTTACTTTTACAGGACCACCGGGAAATCTTGAATAACAATTTGAGATGTACATTGCTTCGCAAAATACAGAGGGCTGATAAAACTCACCTTTATATGCGGCATCCAGGATCAAAACAAAAGTTTTGGTTTGCCCCTGTGTCAGACTGAAATAGGTATTCACCCTGTCATCCCTGAAGTCGCGGTAATCAGATGTGCTCTCCTTAATACCAAAGTCTGCTTCAAACAACCGGGTATTACGGATCTCCCATCCTGAAGGGACCATTTCCGTCAGTGCAATGTTTTCTACAGTTGCAAAAGTGTTGTTAGTCACCTTTACAACCATCATGAAATCAGATCCCTGCCTGAGGTTCTTCTGATCTACAGGTTTCAGATCCATATCCAAATAATCGATCTTCATTATTAACCCTTTGTCTTCACGGTTGATGTCGGAGATGAGCGGAACTCCTTTCCTTGTAAGAGTCATATACAGAGGTTTATCTGAATTGTTTTCGACAATCAGCGAATTATTTCCATTGTTTTCACTTATATCTTTCGACCACACCTGTTTTGATACGATTGTCTGTTCCGATTTTTTACCGTTCAGGGTGATCTGAATCTTTGACGGGCTGTTGTTATTACCTGGTATTGACTCTATCCATTTCATATATGAAAAAAGTCCCCATGCTATCGCCTGAGTGTTGTACCAGCTGTCATTATTGAAATTATCACAGATCACTTTGAGTAGCGACACTGCCTGTTCTTCATTTTTCAGGAGAGTAAGGGTGTATAATATAATTGCTTTATCGCGCATCTCGCTGCCATAGTAATAATTATAATATTCCTGTTCCGTAACTGTGTTCCTGACATCGAGCAGACCGGCAGCCACTTCCGGGCGCCCGGTCGTTGCATATGCTGCCGCCAGCAACCAGCGC
>Ga0209539_1001455_pt1 | contig 12801 bp, 11 predicted proteins | sample BarGraNGADG00312_2_FD_184499 | JGI IMG/M metagenome (GOLD analysis project Ga0209539, IMG submission 184499) | Arctic peat soil microbial communities from Barrow, Alaska - Barrow Graham LP Ref core NGADG0011-312 (SPAdes) (version 2) | ecosystem: Environmental > Terrestrial > Soil > Wetlands >... | reverse complement strand
TCTGCCGCTCTTCGGCTCCGCCGTAAATGTCGGGGGCTCGGAGGGAGAAGACCTGGGGAGCATCGAGATCGCGGATATGCCTCGGCGTATTATGGTAAATAATTCCAGTTATTCGCAGATACGGAACGTTGAGATATCGGATATCCCCCGTTTCAGGGTCGGACCCCTGGCCCGCTTGAATATAAATGCAAAGTATGGAAGCCGGATGGCCGACGAGGAATTGGACGAAATAAAGTCGCAGTGGGGTTTTCCTATCCATCAGAGCATGCTGAACCACATGGCGAGGATGCTCGAGATGATGCATGCCTGGGAAAGGATGAACGAACTCCTGAGCCGGCCGCCGGGCGAGATCATGAGGAGGCCGGTCACCTGCAGGGAGGAAAGGGGCGTAAGCATAATCGAGGCGCCTGAAGGGTTGCTCATATATAACCTGGAGGTCGACGAAGAAGGACTTATAAGAGAATTGAACTACATATCACCGCTGCAATTCAATCTCAAGGCATTGGAGGCGTCGCTAGCTGAGACGGCTGCGACATGCGTGGGTCCAGGGGAACCGGAGGATAGAGCGGTTAACTTGCTGGAGATGGCTGTTCGGGCTTACGCTCCCTGTCCAATGTGCGGTGTGCATTGAGGAGTGAGTCTTGAGGAGAGAAAATGGTTGAAGAGACAGAGCCGGTTGGGCTTGCAATAAACATCGACGCGGAGAGATGCATAGGTTGCCTCGAGTGTCTCGATGTCTGCCCGCAAAGTGGCGAAACGGAGTTCCCGGTTTTTATTAAGAGCCCGGAGGGGGCTCCCGAAGTGGCCAATCCGGACAGCTGCATCGCCTGTCGCAGCTGCGAGGTAAACTGCAGGGCGATGGCCATAGAGATCGAAGGCGGAATCACCGCCAAAGGGAAGCGATTTGCTCACGAGGCGAGGGCCGAGAACAAAAACAGGGCCATGTTTTAAGAAAAGAATCGAAATGACGATATCTATCCATTGGGACTCGGGAACAAAAAGAACGGGATTAAAAGCGGTCGAGGTAATGTCGATAGAAATGATAAGTATCAACAGAAAGATTATGCGCGGCAGCTGAAGGACGTACAGGAGAGCCCTTTTTTTGTAGGGCAGGAGGTGGTGTGGATTGGCCGATCTAAGAAAGGTCCTGGAGGAATTGGTGGCCACCGGAGCGGTGAGAGCCTGTCTGGTGGTAGGGAGAGACGGCTTTATTATAGAGACGGCTGGCGAGGACGCGGCACAGCTGGAGGCCGTCGGAGCCATCGCCCCCAGTTCCCTGGGCGCTGCCGAGGTTATCGGCCTTGAGTTGGCCCAGGGCCCAATGGCCCAGGCTATGTTTGAATTCGAAAGGGGCGCCATACTCATGAGCGCCGTTGGCGCTGATGCCATTCTGGTCTCCATTTTGCCATCCGGGGCGAACCTGGGCAAAGCCAGGTACGACATTCGCAAGTTCCTTCCCGCTGTGGAGGGCAGCTTGTAAGCAAAAGTCGCTCTGGATAATTATTCCATAGGATTGTGGAATCGGCCGGCACTTACTCGGGGAGGTTAGATTGGCTTCAGACAGAATTGAAAAAATGAACTCCATCCTGAGGGACCTCAGGGCCAGTCTTCAGGAGATAGAGGCAGCTGTCCTGATCAGCTCGGATGGGATGGCCTTGGCTTCGGATATTTCTGAAGAAGCGGACGAGGATATGATCGGGGCCCTCTCCGCATCCGTTCTCAGCATGGGCGAAAGGGCGGCGCGCGACCTCAAGCGGGGAGTCCTGGAACAAGTCTATATTAAAGGTGATCTGGGCTATCTCCTACTGGTCCATTGCGGCCCGGATGCATTGCTCTCACTTTTAGTAAATCCTGATGCCAAGTTAGGGGTCGTATTCATGGAAGCGAAGCATACGGCTGAGGACCTGGCAAAGCTGTTTGAATAGCCGGGAAGCCGGAGTATTTTGTAGGAGGTTTACTTGGCGGAATCGAGGGAAGAGAGACTGCGCAGCGCGCTGAGTGAATTGGTATCAAGGTCGGCGGAAGTCGATGCGGCAGCCGTTGTGAGCATGGATGGCCTCGTAATGGCCTCGGTTCTTCCCAACACCCTCGAAGAGGACCGGTTAGGCGCCATGTCAGCGGCGCTGCTGAGTCTGGGGGAGAGGACTTCGGAAGAGCTGGGGCGGGGAGAGTTGGCCCAGGTATTCGTGGAAGGCAATTCGGGATACGTGTTCCTGATGGCGGCGGGAGAAGACGCCGTATTAACCGCACTGGTGAGGAAGGGCAGCAAATTGGGGCTCGTCCTATATGATGTCAAGGGGGCCGCCAAGAGAATCGCCGAGATCATCAAGGCGGAGTTCAGGATCGAATATGACTAAAGGGAACGAGATGAGGCAGACAAAAAGGTTCGGGTCACAGACGGGCTCAGATAGGATCAGGGATGATGCGATATGGCTTTAAAGGGCAGTCTCAAGGATTTCAGTCTTCCCGATCTTTTCCAACTGTTGAATTTTAGCAAAAAGAACGGGACGCTCAACCTTACCCGGGGCAAAGCGCGGGGATACATATGTTTCCGTAACGGCGAAGTCTTTTTCGCCACGACAAACTGGAAGCGGCAGGCCCTGGGCATGAAGTTGCTGAACGCCGGCATCGTCAACAAGGCGCAGGTGGACGAGGTGCTGGAGATGCAAAAGACGACGGCCAGGGGACAGCGTCTGGGGCAATTGCTTGTCCGTATGAACTATATCACCAAGGAACAGCTGGAGATTTTCGTCGAGGAGCAGATCCAGGACGCCGTATTCGAGATGTTGCGCTGGACGGACGGGGGCTTTGATTTCCAGCCTGGAGTTGTATTTCCCGAAGAGGACATAGGTCTTTCCATCAGCACCGAGGAATTAATAATGGAGGGCTCCCGGCGCCTCGACGAATGGAACCGCATTGAGAAAAAAATTCCGAATCTCAATGTCATATTCAGGATGACCTCAATGCACGGAAGGGATGCCGCTCAGATAAGTCTGACGCCCGAGGAATGGATGGTTCTCACTTATATAGATGGCGAGAAAAGCGTCAGGCAGATCGTCGAACTTACCGGCATGAGCACCCTGCACACCTGTAAGATCCTTTATGGATTGATCGGGTCCGGCTTGCTTGAAAACATTACTCCCGCCATCGAGGAACAGGAGGCCGATCGCAGGCTGGAGCAGCTTGCGGAGGAGCTGGACCGTTTTGAAAGCCAGGTGATCCCCGAGCAAGGGCCTGAAGTTCAAGAATTGGATTTAATAGATACATTTGCCGAGGCCATGGAGGATACGGAGACTCCAGCGAAAGTGTTGGAGCCTGCAGGGGAGGACGAGAGCCCGGGGGATTTCGAAATTTCGCTTGCCGAAGGGGAAGCGGTCACGGATCTTACGGATGAGATGGAACTCGAAATCATCGAGGAATTGTCTGCGCCCGAATCACACGAGCAAACGCTGGTTGATCTCGAGTTGGAAGCCGAATGGCAGGTAGCCGATGTGGTGGGGGAGGTGCTCGAGAGGTTCGAGGAAGAACCTGCAGTTGAATTGGAGGAGGGCGACAAAGCACGCGCGGAAGAGGCTATCGAGGAAGAGGCTATCGAGGAAGAGGCAGCTGAAGAGGTGGAGCTCGAAACTGCGGTTGAAGAACCTGCACTGGGAGAACTCGCAGAGATCGTGCAGGCCGAGCCGCCATGGGCGCCAGAAGAGATGCCGCTAGTAGATCTCGAGCCCTTGACCATTGAAGAAGCCTCGATGATCGAAGCCGAAGAAACTGCGGAGGAGGAGCCGCTGGCAGAGACGGCGGCGCCCGTCGCTTCTCAAGAGAATGCAGAAGATAGGGCTGAAATTGAGCCCCTGACCATTGAAGAAGCCTCGATGATCGAAGCCGAAGAAGCAGTGGAGGAGGATCTGGCAGAGCAAGCAACCATATCTATTGTCACTGAAGAGACCGCGATAGAGGATCTCGTTGAGAGTCCTATGGAAGCGGGCATTATTGAAACGCCGCAGGCGCACGAGCTCGAAGCCGGAACTCCCATTCAGACTCCCCCGATAGCGGAGGCTATAGCGGAAGTGCAGCCGGAGTCAATAGAAGAAACCATAGAGCGGGAGATCGAATTCGAATCGGCGGGGGACTTCGTGGAAATCGAGATCGGCGATGAATTCGAAAGCGACATTCTTGTTGAGGAAGCAGCGTCTACGCCGGAAATCGATGTTGTCAGTGAGGCTGAGGTTGAAGAGGAGCTCATCGAGGAGTTGGTTATCCAAGGCGATTCTCGCCAAGTGATTGAGGAGGAACAGCGCAAAGAAGAAGAGCATGTCGCGGAGATGAAAAAAACCGCCATGGTGGAGAGCAAGGAGGCCCAGGAAGTTCTGCACATCGATAGTAAGGAAGCCGAACTCGAGGAATTGAAGAAGAAGATAAGCTCACTTCTCCCCGAAGGCGTACGGATTGATGAGGAGGAAGAAGAGCAGGCCAAACCGGAAGAGACCAGGAGACCGCCCGATTACGGCTATGAAAAGATGACCAAGGAAAGCGTCGAAGCCAGGGCGGCTAAGAGGGCTTACCTCGAAAAGAAATACGGCAAAATCGAGCGCTTGGCTGGCGAAGAGGACGTCGCGGAGCTCGAGCCGGAGGAAATACCAGAAGAGTGGAGGGACCACCTCGAGAAAACCAGGGCGGAGGGACGAGGAGCGGAGACGGCTCAAGCGGTTTCCGAAGCCGGCTTCGATGAATTGATCGAGGAGAAGGCCCCATCCGAAGAACGAGGAAAAGTTGAAGAGTTGGCCTCGGTCGCCGGGCCGTTGGCTACTGATCAGGGAAGGCTGGAGAAAGAGGCCCCGATTCGCGACAGCGCAAATACCTTGGAAAGTGTAATGCTCGAAGATATCCCGGAAGCGGCGGAAGCATTGGCCGTTGAGTCTATTTCGGTTGAGGGGCGGCAGGTGGTGGTACCGGAAACGGTTGAACTGGAAGAGCTCGTACCCTCGACGGCGGCTCTCAAGCCTGATTCAGCAGCTGAATCGGTTGCGGGAAATATCCTTGAAAGCGTGATGCTGGAAGATGTTCCGCTGGGAGAAATTGTATTGCCCGTTGGAAAGGCGCCTGTAATGTCGCAGGAGGGATCCCTGGATGAGGGCAAGATGCTGGCGGAAACCTTCTTCGATGCGGAGGAAACCTCTACAATCGCTGCGGTAGGGGCCGGCGAGGAGGCAGTACCCAGGCTCGATGATGAATTCCTCAAGGAAATCGAGGAACTTGAAAGGGAGATATTGGAAACGGAGGAGGAAGCCATAGCTCCAGGCGAGAGCTTCGAGCAAGAAATAGCTGATCTGGAGCAGGAGATCCTGAAAGAGGAGGTCCACGAAGATCTGGGCGCAGAAATAAGCGAGCTGGAAGAGGAAATCGCGGGGATGTACGAGGGATCAGCCGCCGAAGCCCTTGAAGCACCGATTGAACCGGCCGCTCCGCTGGAATTGCTCGAGACGATCGGGGAGGAGGTGCTTGGCACCAAGGGCCCTGAAGCGGAAGAAGGACCCCCGGCGACGGAAGCCTTCGATCTGTTGGAAAAAATCGTCGAGACGCCGGCCGAAGACCAGCTGCGGGAAGATGAACTCCGCGGGCTGATGGAGGAAATCCCGGAGGCGACGGTGAGTCCTACGGCTGAAGCGAAAAAGGAAGAGCTGGCCAAGGCCGAGGAACAGGTGGAAACCATAAGCGCTGAGACATTGGAGGCGGGGCCTTCCGTAGAGATGCCGGCGGCGGAGACCGAAGCCCGCCCTCAAGCTCCAGTGCAGCCTCCGCCGATAATTTCCGAGGCTGCGAAGGCACCAACGGCGGTGCCGGAGGCGACGGGGGAGCAAGCGCCCTCCGCAGAAGAAGAAGAAACGACCGGTTTCGATATGGGTGGTTATTCGCTCGAAAGGGAATTGGCCGAGCTGACCGGAGCATCCATGCCCCAGCCGACCAAGAAAATAAAGATTCCGGTCAAAGCGAAAGGAGAAGAGGGGGAAGTGGAGGAAATAGATAAGGGCAGGGCGGTCCCGAAAGTGAAGCGAGATAAAGCGGTGACCAAGAGTATCATCATGCGTATCATCGATGGGATAAAGAAATTATAAGGGGTGTAATGCCTTGCGGTCCTTCAAAATCGTCGTAACCGGGCCCTTTAGTGCGGGCAAGACCACATTTATAAAGAGCATCAGCGAGATCGCGATTGTCTCGACGGAGAGAGCCATCTCCGATTCAACACGGCGTGTGAAGGCCGAGACCACGGTTGCCATGGATTTCGGAAGAATAACCATATCTAAAGACATAGTCCTCTATCTCTTCGGTACTCCGGGACAGGAGAGATTCGATTTTATGTGGCAAATCCTTTCCGAGGGAATGCTCGGATATATCCTAATGCTCGATGCCAGCAGGCCGGATACCTTTACGGAGGGGAAAAGGGTTCTGGAATTTTTTGCCACCCTTTCAGACGCACCCTATGTCGTGGCGGCAACCCGAATTGAAGGCAACGACGCTGCAAAGGCAGTTGAGGGGATCAGGAACGAGCTAAACGTCGATGGCGAGGTGCAAATAATTCCATGCGAGGGCATGGAAAAGGAAGATGTAAAGAAAGTTCTCCTGGGTCTTCTTTATGATATTCTGAAGACCCTGGACAAGTAGAATTTGAAATTCACAATTCCGATTGCCTTCTTCTTAATAATGATATCAAGAACGACTTACATGTTTCCCGGCCGGTTGTGAACATGGATCCTTTAGCCATCATGGATCTTCATACAGGGGGGTGGGCATAAAGATGCTGCTAAACGGTAAGACGGAAATAGTGGGAATCATCGGCTACCCCATTGACTATACCCTTTCACCGGCTATTCACAACTCCGCTTTTCGCAGTCTTAATATGAATTGGTTATATATACCAATGCGGGTTTTGCCCGATCAACTCGCGACGGCGCTTGTGGGCTTTCGCGCGCTGGGGTTCAAGGGGGCGAACATCACGATTCCGCACAAGATGGCTGCCGCGATCTTGATGGATAAACTGCGGGGTGATGCCGAATTGCTGCAGGCGGTGAACACCGTATCCCTCGAAGATGGCAGGACCGTCGGTTTCAATACCGATGCCAAGGGCTTTGAGGACTTCCTTAAAGAGGCGGGCATCGATTTGGAGAATCAGGGGGTAACGGTCATCGGCGCGGGCGGAGCCGCACGAGGTGTCGTCCTGGCCGTCGCGAGGCGGGGGGCGGCCAAGGTCTTTGTGATGAACAGGACCAATGACCGGACCCTTGAGTTGAAAGACGTGTTAAAGAGCGCCATCTCCAATTCCGAGATATTTGAGAGGACGTTCGATAACGAGGGTGCGAAGGTAATCAAGGAGTCCGGCTTGATTATCAACTGTACGCCGCTGGGGAACACTCCGGAGGATATGCCACCCGTGGGTCTGGAGAATTTCCACGAAGGTCAATGGGTGGTCGATTTGAAGTACCGAAAGACCGGCACATTTTTAAGAGCGGCCGCCGCAAGGGGAGCCAGGACGGCGAGTGGCGAGGGAATGCTCCTGCATCAAGCCGCCGCCTCCTTCCAGATATGGACAGGTCGCGAGGCGCCCTTGCGGAATATGCGAGAGGCAATGAATCGGGAGATCGTAAGATAGAGGAAAGCGATGCAAAAGCCCAAGAAAGAGAAACTGGGGCAGATACTCATACGAAACCGCATCATAACGGAAGATCAGCTCGAAGAAGCTCTGGCCAAGCAGAGGGAAAGCGGTAACTCGCTCGGCCGGGTACTCATCGAATTGAAGATGGTGAGTGAGGGAGCCCTGACGTCTATTCTCGCCCGCCAGATAGGCCTTAAATATATTGACCTCGCCAACTACGATATCGATATTTCGGCTTCAAGTCTGGTCGATGCCGAGGTGGCACGGCGCTACACACTGATACCCATAGGCTTCGAGGACGGCAGGTTAATGATCGCCATGGCCGATCCGACCAATGTCTTTGCACTTGATGACGTACGGATAATGACCGGCATGGAAATTGAGCCGTTGGTCGCGACGAAAGAGGACATAATATCGGCTATCAACCGGTTCTGCAGGGCTGACGCTGATGCACAGCTTTCGGTGGATGATATTACCGAGGAGGCAAGCGACAACGGCCAGGAGGCGGAGATCGATGACGCACCGATCGTAAAATATGTCAACCTGCTGATAACGGAGGCGGTGACGGACCGGGCAAGCGACGTGCACATCGAACCGATGGATAACGATGTGCGGGTGCGCTTCCGTATCGACGGAGTGCTTCACGAAATACGGCGCAACCCAAAACAGCTTCACCCGGGGGTGGTCGCGAGGATCAAGGTCATGGCCGATATGAACATCGCCGAGAAGCGAGTCCCGCAGGACGGCAGGGCTTCTATCGATATGAGGGGCAAGGCCATAGATATCCGTGTCGCTTCCCTGCCTACGATACATGGCGAGAAGATGGTCCTGCGTATACTGGATAAGAGCGCCTCCCTGATGAGCCTCGAGGAACTGGGCTTCAGAGACGAGACTATGGAGAGATATTCGCGCAGCTTTCATAAGCCATATGGGACCATCATGGTCACGGGACCGACCGGAAGCGGCAAGACGACCACCCTCTACGCGACGCTCAATGTCCTCAACAGCATCAAACAGAACATAATAACCGTCGAGGATCCGGTTGAGTATCGGCTCCCCCTCATAAATCAGGTCCAGGTCCATTACAAGGCCGGCCTGACTTTCGCCTCAGCCTTGCGATCCATCCTGCGCTGCGACCCCGACATCGTTATGATCGGTGAGATACGAGACGCGGAATCTGCCCAGATAGCCATTGAATCGGCCCTCACCGGACACCTGGTCCTTTCCACGCTGCATACCAACGATGCGCCGAGTGCACTGACCAGACTTCTGGAAATGGGCATCGAACCGTTCCTCATCGCTTCCGCTGTCGACTGCGTGAGCTCGCAAAGACTGACTCGCAAGCTATGCGATCGATGCAAGGAGGCCTACGAACCCGACCCGAATTTCCTGGAGAAAGTGGGATTCACGTGGGAAGACATGGAGGAAAAGAAGTTGTTCCGCTCAAAGGGATGCCCGGCCTGTAACCGTACCGGATTCAAGGGCCGCATCGGAGTATACGAGGTATTAGAGGTGAGCGAAAACATAGAGAAGCTCGTGTCGAGGAACGCGCCGCACGTCGAGATCGCTGAGATGGCCCGCTCAGAGGGGATGAAGACCATGCGGGAAGAAGGCTTTGCGAAGGTAAGGCAGGGAGTGACATCTCTGGAAGAGGTTCTCAGGGTCATCATGTAGAAGAGTTATTTGGCTCGGCGCCATTGAGAGTCGAGAGGAGGAGTGGCTTTGGCTGTAAAGCTTGATATCAATGAACTCCTGGAAGAGGTCCTGGTAAGGGGTGCTTCGGACCTCCACCTGACCGTCGGCGCACCGCCCGTTATGCGTATAAACGGCGTGCTGCAACGGCTTGAGGAATATTCGAGACTGACTTCAAGCGATACGAGGGATATGATATATGGCATTCTTACTGCCAGGCAAAGGGAGCAGTTGGAGAGCAACCTCGAATATGACCTCTCTTATTCGGTGCCGGGCAGCGCCCGCTTCCGCGTAAATGCCTATTTCCAGCGCAACTCCCTGGGAGCCGCCTTTCGTATCATCCCCTACAGGATCAAAACCGTCGAGGAATTGGGCCTCCCCCCGGTGCTCACCGAATTCGCCATGCTGCCACGCGGCTTCATCCTGGTAACAGGCCCGACGGGTCAGGGAAAATCCACCAGCCTGGCGGCGGTGATCAATATAATCAACGAGAATCGTAATCTGCACATCATGACTGTCGAAGATCCAATCGAATTCCTTCATGTACACAAGAAATGTATCGTAAACCAGAGGGAAGTAGGCAGCGACACCCATTCTTTCTCTAATGCCCTTAAGTACGTATTGCGGCAGGATCCAGATGTTATCCTCGTGGGGGAAATGAGGGACCTGGAAACAATTTCCACGGCCCTGACCGCCGCCGAAACCGGCCACCTGGTTTTTGCAACCCTGCACACTCAGGACGCACCGCAAACCATAGACCGAATAATCGACGTCTTCCCCACTTATCAGCAGCAGCAGGTCAGGCAACAGCTGGCCTCAACGGTTCAAGCAATTGTCACACAGCAACTCCTTCCTACGAAAGACGGGCAAACCCGAATACCGGCGGTTGAGGTAATGGTGGCAACATCAGCTATAAGGAACCTTATCCGTGAGGCCAAAGCCCACCAGATATACTCGGCTATGCAGACCGGCGGCCAGTACAAGATGCAGACCATGGACCATTCAATCGCGGCCCTTTTCAAAAGGGGCATTATTTCGTATGACGTTGCTATGGCAAGGTGCAACAACCGCGACGAAATGATAAGGCTTATCGGGTGACGCTTTGATGGCAGCGGTTCTTCGTATAGAGGACCTCAAGAAGAGCTACAAGACGGGACGAAAGAGCCCCCGACGCGAAGCAATCGACGGTCTCAACCTTGAGATAGAGGCGGGACAAATCCTCGGCCTGCTGGGTCCTAATGGAGCGGGCAAGACAACGACGTTAAAATCGGTGCTCGGTCTGGTAAATCCCGATTCCGGAGATATATGGCTATTCGGCAACCAGGGCACAAGTGCCGAAGCCAGGAAGAAAATAGGCTTTCTTCCGGAACAGCCCTATTTTGAGCTGTATCTCACTCCCAGGAAGTTGCTTAGGTACTTCGGAAAGCTGTTCGGCCTGCAGCCAGCCGCCATCGAGGCGCGCATTTCACATCTCTTGAGCCTTGTCGGGTTAAGCGAGGAAGCGGACCTCAGCCTCAATTGTTTTTCTAAAGGAATGCTGCAGAGGATAGGGATAGCGCAGGCGCTAATCTCCGAGCCGGAGTTCCTGATTTTGGATGAACCCTCCAGCGGCCTCGACCCTTTGGGCAAGATTCATATAAGGGGAATCTTAGAGGGCCTGAGGCGAGGAGGTACAACCATTCTTATCAGTTCGCATCAGTTGTCTGAGGTAGAGGACGTCTGCGATGGCGTCGCTATCATCGATAGAGGGCGCAACATAGCGTCAGGTTCACTGGACGAACTGCTGCAATCCGAGGAACAGTATGAAATATCTTTAGGTGGACCCCTGCCGGATTTCAACGCCGCCCTTCCGCAGTCAGCCTTTTGGAAGGACGAGAAAAAAGGCCGCCTTAATTTAAGGCGAGAAGATCTAAACGCCGCATTGAAGCTGCTCATGGATAATGGCGGCTCGATATCAGAGGTGAGGCAAAAGCGCTTGAGTCTTGAGGAATTTTTCACCACCAGGGTGGAGAGATCGTCGGAAAGGACCGAAGAGTGAGGCTGCTGGGTATCTTTGCCTGGAGCGTTGTCGAGGACGCGATGCACAGGAAAGTGTTTTATATTATCCTGGCCTTGACCGTATTGTTGATATTCTTGATCCCGCTTCTCCCCAGCGCCCAGTTAGGGGTACAAGTAGACCTGATGCGAGAGGCGGCATTGGGCCTTACCACGATAATGGCTTTTATCCTGGCCATTATCATGGGAGCGACGATAGTACCGCGGGATGCCAACCAGAGGACGATTTACAATATTATTTCGAAGCCCGTTCAACGCTGGCATTATTTTATGGGCAAGTTCCTGGGAATCATGCTGGTAGTCGCTTTTACCCTGGCCTTGATCTTCCTGGTGATGGTAATATTTGTGTTCGCCAAATTCAGGGTCTTCGATCCCGGTCTTCTTAAAGCCTTATTCACAATCTTTCTCGAAGCTTCAATACTGACATCTCTTGTAATGATGGCATCGGTGTATCTCAGCCCCCTCGTAAGTATATTCCTGGCCATCCTCTTTTATGTGGTCGCGCACGCCAAAGGAGACTATCTTTACAGTGCCATGAACAACGGCAATCCTGTCGCTAAAATAGGGGCAGGCTTTCTATATTACATATTTCCGAATCTGGAGCGCTTTAATATCAATGAGACGATAGCGCATGGAGAGAGAGTCTTCAGGGTGGGAGCTGTCAACCTGATCCTTCTGACCCTAATGGCCGCTGCCTTCTCCAGCATCTTCCTCTACCTTGGCGTCTATCTCTTCTCCCGGAGGGACCTGTGAAGAAAGCAGCAATTATCCTGATAGTAGTCCTTTTGCTCGCAGCCGGGTTTTTAGAGTGGGGAATCGATAGAAGGTCCATGGCGTCCGGCAACGAAAATAATGGTAACTTCAGTAACGCGGCCAAGATTCTTAATTTTCTAGGCGGAGCGAGGCAATACCTTGCGTACTCGCTATTTGTAAAAACAGATAAGTTGGACCATGAATATTATGGCAGCACTGAAAGGGAAAAAGATCTTGTTCCCTATTTTATTCTGATATCAATGCTGGACCCAAATTATGTAAGTGCATATTATATTGGCGCCTCTCTTATGTACGATCTGGGTCAAAAAGATGAGGCCATAGATTTTAACCTTAAAGGAATTGCTTCAAACCCGAATTCCGGGGATCTTGCCTTCAGCCTAGGCATCCTTTATCTACAAGAAACAAGATATTATGAAGCCATAGACGCCTTTGAAAGGGCCCAGAAACTTGAATCCACGATTGCCCCGGCAATAACAATTACACAAGGTTTGGTGGCGTGCTATAAGGCCACTGGACAAGACGATAAGGCGCTTGAATCTCGTATTAATATGGGAGTCGGTCTTAATGTCTCGATAAACGAGGCTGATTCAGAGGAGAGTTGGAAACAAGGTATTTACACCGTGAATATGTGGTGG
>Ga0209539_1001452_pt1 | contig 12817 bp, 12 predicted proteins | sample BarGraNGADG00312_2_FD_184499 | JGI IMG/M metagenome (GOLD analysis project Ga0209539, IMG submission 184499) | Arctic peat soil microbial communities from Barrow, Alaska - Barrow Graham LP Ref core NGADG0011-312 (SPAdes) (version 2) | ecosystem: Environmental > Terrestrial > Soil > Wetlands >... | reverse complement strand
CTTTGACATCGCCAGCCGATGGCAACAACCTGCTCCTTGGCAATCCCAGCAAGGCAGTCCACAGTACCGCTTCTCCCAACAACTACCTGATGACGACAAGCAATTACACCCTTTCCTACAACAAGTCCCGGGGTGAACCGAACTGGGTGAGCTGGTATCTTGGTCCTTCCTCGCTCGGCTCAACAGACAGGTTGAACAACTTCCGTGCAGATGGAACTCTTCCTGCCGGTTGGTACGAAGTGCAGGCGAACGGCTACTCCGGCAGCGGGTTCGATCGTGGCCACAACTGCCCTTCAGCAGACCGGTCATCTTCTGTTGCTGCCAATTCATCGACGTTCCTGATGACAAACATGATTCCCCAGGCACCAAGAAACAATGAGGGGACCTGGGCCAACTTCGAGAACTATCTGCGTGGATTGGTCAAAAGCGGGGATGAACTGTACATCGTCATGGGTTCGTATGGCAGTGGTGGAACGGGTTCAAAGGGTACTGCAACAACGATCGACGGCGGACATGTCACGGTACCGTCTCATGTTTGGAAAGTCGCCGTCGTCCTGTCCAATGGAACCAAGGATCTCAGCCGCATTACCGCAAAAACCCGCGTAATTGCCATCAACACGCCGAATACCAGCAGCATCAGTTCGAAGTGGCAGACCTATCTGACCAATGTCGACGCGATCGAGAAGACAACAGGGGATGATCTTCTGTCGAACGTTCCGGTATCTATCCAGAAGGTTATCGAAGCCAAGGTTGGCGGCCTGGACTTGGTCCCTTTCTGCAGTCTGCGCTCACGTTCGATGGCCGAGAAACGCCTTTGATCCCTAGCTTCGCTTGCTCGTTGACGTGGACCCTGTCGTGGTGAAATCGTCCAGTGTCTTTGCGTTCCGTATTCCTAGTACGAATCGTCTCACGAAGACAACCATGTCCAGAGCCAATGCAGCATGAATGACCAAGTCAACGACGGCGACCCAACCAACTACTAGGTGGAAATGGTCTTCCATGAGATACAGCCCTGCGAGCGAAGAGATAAGGCTCAACCCAAAGAATAATGCCATTATCATGATTTCTGGATACATGATGGACTCACGTCTCTTGAAAGCCTCCCAGTTCAGGGCTTCCAGCCCAAGTTCTTTGTTAATCCTCTTTTCGAGTTCCCTGTTGTACTCACTGCTCCTCACGGCCCTTTGTTCTTCTCCAAGCCACGCGAGCATGAGAACCATGCAAATGGAGGGCACGAGAATCAACCAAAGTCCCGCTACGACTATTGCCGCAAGGTCACCGATTTCTCGACTTGCGACTGCGACTACCGTTGCCGAGATGACGATGCCGATTGTCGCGAGCGCCATAGAGACCAGGTTGTAGCGAATGCCTGGAGAGACACTAGTGGAGTACGTTTTATGGGCCTCGTAGTCCCTCATCATTATCTCGACTCTCTGTTTCTGCTCGTCGCTCATGACCGTCTCCTTACGCGGCAACTCCTCTCATGAACCACTCCCTGGAATCGCACTATACGTTTCTATCTGCATCTCGCAAGTTTCATCCAGAGGACCTGAGAGTCGGTAGTAGCCAGGATTCTTGTTCTCCCGGAGATTGTAGACCCGATACAAGCGGTAGCGGATGCCCTTGCTGCGCGAGACATCCAGTTCGTTTCTGCTCACGAAGAAGAGGCGGTCGGCATTTCCCGTCGTTGTCTTCACCTCGATGAACAGTTCGTTTCCTTCTTCGTCAACCGACGAGATATCGTAACCCTTGCTGTCGTCCTCAAGGGAAACCATCTTTACCTTGCCCAAGAGGTCTGTGCGTCCCGCATCCTCAAGCCGCTCCTTCTCCCAGCGCATGACAAGTTCCTCGCCAGCCCTCCCAAGGGCACGGTTGTTAGCGTCTCTGCGTGCGAAATCGATCTTCAGGCGTCGGCTATCATTCCTACCAGAACTCGGCGTTCTTGATGGCATCGGCGGCGGTGTCTCTGCTTCCTTCCACGACCTGACGCTGATCGGAGGGAATGGCGGCGTCGGAGTATCCAGAAACAGCATCACCTCGCTGGCCAGAAGCTTCTGGTAGTTGCCGCGCGGCTTGTACCCCTGAATGTAGCTCCTGCCCATCTCGGCGAGGACTGCGCTGATGTTCTGGTGTTTGAACTCTATCGAGCCATCGCTTCGATTATTGAGTTTGGCCTTCAGGAGCCTCCGGTGCTCGGTCTTGTCGTATGGTTCACCGTCGCTCTCAGCTTCGAGCATGGAGAAGTAGTCGCCGACGATGAGGCGGACTTCGTCCACCGTCCAGTCTCCACCACCTGATGAGGACTCCTTCAGCAGCCCCAGAAGGAACTCCCCATCAGCGCCATTCTCAAACCTTGTCAGACCGGTGCGCAGAAACCCCTTGTACTTTCCCTTGTCCTCAGGACCACGATAGAAGTCCACCTTTCCTTCGAGGCCCGCCATCGGCACTGCGGCTTCCAGATCCAGCAGAACCAGGGGCTCCACCTCCAGACGAACAGGGTACATGCCGTCGCCCCAGATCGGACGTTTGTCGGTGCTCGGTCCGACGACTCTCATCGCTCCGACCCATTTCTGCACTACGGTCACGTACGAAACAAGGATATCACCGGGAGAAACGCTCTGGATCGTCTTGGCGTGATGCTCAGACCACCCAGAAGTGTGAGCCCCGGCGTCCAGGAATTGCCTCAGACTCTCAGTGGTAAAGAGATCTATCCAATAGTGCATAGTCCCTCCTTGCCCTATTCCTCACAAGAACCAGCCCTCGAGTCTTCCAGAAGCAATCTCCGGAAGAGACAGCCCACGCTCAGGATGCCCCGGCACGCTGTTCGATGTCTCTCAGAATCTGAATGAACTTATCTGTGTTGAGGAAGAAGTTTGGATAGGCTCTTTTCAACTGCATCACGGAAGCAGTGGAGACGAGAACGACTTGCTTGTGAGTGCCCAGTGCGCTCTCCTCCAGCCGCAAGTACATGTCTGTCGCTTGTGCAAAGCGATCCTTGCCGAACGGTTGCAGCGTCATTCTCTTGCCATCGGGATCTAGCATGAGCAGGAACCAACTGCCCTTGTTCTTAAAACGGCTGATTGGCTCCATGGCCACGGGCAAGCTGGTGAGTGTCTCCTTGACTTTGAGCGCCTGGGATTGCCTTGCGACTTCTCGGAACGTGTCAGTGGCTGACATGCTCTCGTATCCGGGAACAGGCGGTGAGCCTTCCAGATGCGCAAAAGCAGATCCTGTGAGGGCAAAGAACCTGCGCCACTTCTCCGGGCCCTCATCTGACTTGAGCGAATACCTGAGGAGGGTACCCATGGTCTCAACAGTAGTTGCCCACGCATGTTGGAGATTAGTTCTCATCTGTATCTCCAACAGAAGGCCCTCATATTCTGGTGCCTTCGGATTGACGTACTTGTAGACCAGATGCACGCCACGGTAGCCATCCGATTTGGGGATGTCGATGTAGTTCTTCTCCTTTGCAATTACATGTTGAAGTCTATTGTTGTTCTTGTAGTCCTCGTACAGAGCTCGGACATCAACCACGTTCCCGACAACGGCTCGGAGGCCTCCGATGTCCTGTATCTCCGAAAGATGCATGGTCGGAAAACGACGCAGCTTCTCAAGAATGGCCGGAGTACGCTTGAGCCTCTGGGCAACCAGCGCTTTCCGATGAATGACCGTGAGTCTGTGCCTGAGAGTTGCTTGGAACGTATTCATCGGGTAGTTGTGTGCAGCCCGCCAGTAGTCCAGGACCTCTAGAGCAGATTGCTTCTCGTCTTCGATACCGGTCGAATCCCTAATGAGGATGTCCCCGGCCCTGTCCACTTCACCATGCGTGTATTTCGGTTCAGCTGCTGTCATGGTGTTCCCCCGTCAGAGATCTTCCCATATAGATCCATGCTCCATGTCTCTGTCTTCTGTGGCTACGTTCAGTATGTACTCGACAACCTTTTTCGCAACTTCCATCACCAGCGACGTTGCGCAAGATATCACAGGGCGGCTCGTCCCGGGTCCCGCCCCGCACTGCCATGCTTCGCGCTTCTAGTCCGATGTGATCTCCTCTTCCATTGCCTCCTGGCCCGAGCAGACGGTTCTTGGCAAGAATCTCGAACAGATTTGCGGAGGACGCTGAGAAGTGCTTCCTTTTCAGGACGCACGTGGACGCATATTGGGTCAAGGGCCCCTATCTCCGCCACGCGTCCACCATCAACCTTCCTTCCTTTTCTGGGACTTACTTCAGACCGAGGTACCTCACACTCGTTTTCCGAAAATCGCCAGTGGATGACTATGTTAGTAACTCCCAAGTCGATGCGTCTCGCGAACCGATGGACGACTTCCAGCTGGCTCGGGCGATCAAGGCGCTTCAGAAGTCGGCCCGTGAGCCATGGGAATCCTGGAGTTCTGTGAGTTCTTGACGTTTCTGCTATATTGAACCATAGGTTCAGCTTTGTGAGGGGATTCGATGTCGAAGTCGGTCATTGCACAAGTCAGACCAGAGCTATTGAAGTGGGCTCGTGAGACAGCTGGATACCTACCTGAACAGGCAGCCAAGAAAGCCAAAGTCCAGATGGCGAGTCTGACTGACTGGGAGTCTGGCGCACAACGTCTTGACATGGTGCAGCTTCGCCGGCTGAGCGACATCTACGACCGGCCACTTGCGGCCTTCTATCTTTCTTCCCCTCCCAAAGAGCAGAAACTACCACGGGATTTCCGCCATGTGGCGGGAACCAAGACCGGCGCGCTTTCTCCATCGTTGATCTCGGAGATACGTCAAGCGCGGGACAGGCGCGACATTGCGTTGGACCTATATGACGAAATTGGGGAGAAGCCTCTTCGTTTCACATTGAGGGCAACACGACACGAAGACTCCTCCAAGGTCGTCAGGAACCTGGGCGTTGCCGTCCACTTGTCAGACATCCAGAAGAGGGGCGTCAACAGTCCAAATCGCACCCTGACTCTCCTTCGTGCTGCAGTCGAGAGCCTCGGAGTCTTGGTATTTCAGGTGCCCGATATCGAAGTGTCTGAGACACGTGGCTTCTCTCTTTCGGAATCGCTGCTGCCAGTTATAGTGTTGGCGTCCGGTGATGCTCCCGAGGCCCGCATATTCACTCTTCTTCACGAGATGACTCATCTGATGCTGCGCGAACCAGGCATCTGCGATCAAGGTGGCGACGCCGTGGAGATCTACTGCAATTCCGTGGCCGGTCGAGCTCTTGTGCCCTCAGATGCTTTGGCGACAGCGATCGATGCTCTCGCCCCCCATCCCGAGAATACGCCGTGGGAAGACTCTGACTTATTGAAGCTTGCACACCAGTTCTCAGCAAGCCGGGAGACCATTGCCAGACGCTTGGTTGACTTGGAGCTGATGAGTCACGACGAATACCAGGAGAAACGCGAAGAGTACCTCAGGAAACGCGAAGAGTACCTCAAGTCACCCAAGGTGAAGAAGAAGGGCAAGGGAGGACCTTCGCAGGCCGCCCTTGTATTGGCTCGAGTGGGGCTGAGTTTTACGCGCTTGGTTCTTGATGGATATCAGCATGAGCGGCTGACAATCAGCGATGTCACTGGCTACCTTTCTGTCAGAGCCAAACATCTGCCGGCAATTGAGCGCAGCGTTGCCAAGAAGTTTCTCGCTGAAGGAACAACATGATCTACAGTGTGGACACGAGCGCCCTGATGGGATCTTGGATCCGCCACTACCCGCCGGATGTCATGCCCGACTTCTGGGAGAAGATAGAGGGCCTTGTGACGAGGAAAGTGGTCTTCGCGTCCATCGAGGTCCTGAGAGAACTGGACGAGAAGGATGATTCAATAGCTAAATGGGGGCACCAGCACAAGGCCATGTTCCTCGAGGCCGATCCTCAGGTTCAAGAGGAAGTAGGCAACATCGTCGACCGTTTCCCGGGCCTTCTTGCTGGTGGAAGGTCCCGTGGAGACCCCTGGGTCATCGCCATGGCCAAAGTGCACAAGAGTGCAGTGCTGACCGAAGAAGGGCACAGCCCGAGTCTGAGGAGGCCCCATATTCCTGATGTCTGTGACGCGCTCCAAATCAAGTGCATCAATGTCTTGGACTTCATGCGAGCACAAGGATGGAAGTTCTATAGCAGGACCATTGAGTAACTTGCCATCACCTGTGGACACAGTCCTGAAGGACCTGCGTTCAACCGCTGCAGCCATCGCGAAGAGCGATTCCCCCGCAGAAACACGGCGACTGTTTTCCACCTTTGTGAGCGACAGCAAGGCACTCACGGAGTACATGAGAAAGGAGTACAAGCAACTCACGGGCCGCGACTGGGCACCGGGTAATTGGACGGGATGGAACGATGTCACCAAATTGGTGACGATGCTTCGCAACTACGATCGGCATGAACGCCCCCTACTGCTTCTTGCTCGCCAGCGCTACTACTTCCCCATCACCCTAGCTGCCGATTCGCAAGAGTTGGTCTTTCAGGGAGACTGGGGACCCCTAGACCCACAAGACACGGTGGTTCCTGATAGTCTGTCGCTTCACCTCGCAGATCCAAAGACCAAAGCCATGACCGACCAAACGGTCGCTCCGTACAAGCGTGAAATCCAGTTCATCCCCTTCGCGGATGATCCGGAAGTCAATGCTCAACTCGATAGAATCAGCGAGAAGAATGTCAGAGCAGTAACACAGTCGAGTCTTGCGGTCCTGGAAGCGTACGTGACCTGGTACAGCCAAGAGCTTCGTGGCAGTACCCCTCATGCGGGCCATGCAGATCTCCATTGACGGAGGCCAATGGGAATTCCTCCAAGTCCCGCTGACATTCAGTAGATACGGCATCGTCGACTTGTTCGCAAAGAAGAACGACAAGACGCTGGCTGAGACTCTGCAGAACAGACGGTACGCGCACTTGTCGCCGGAAGTCCAGCGTCGCTATCCGAGCTCCTTGAATGACAAACTCGGCAAGTTCCTGTGCGAGCTCAAGACCAGAAGAGACAGCTACTATCTGCGCTTCCTGAATGAGGACGGAGATAGCACATTCTGTGGTTTCTCAATAGAGAAGACACAACTGACAGAGAGAAAGGGCGTCTACTTCCTCGCAATTGCCGACGTTGTGAAGTACGTCGGACAAACGCATGTCTCGTTCATAAGAAGAATCAATCCAGGCTACGGTCACATTTCGCCAAAGAACTGCTATCTGGATGGCCAATCCACGAACTGCCACGTCAACCCACGCGTCGCCAGATCTCATAACGTCGTTGCTCTCTTCGTTTGCCCGATCGAGGACGATTCGGAGATCGACCAAGTGGAGAAGGACCTTATCGAGCAGAAGTGCCCAGAATGGAACAGATACCCGGAAGTCGGCACTGAGTCAGAAGGAACTCGAGCCAGTAAATGGTCTGCAGGGCAATGCCGGCACGCTTCCCGTTCCGTAGCGCCTAGATAGAGTCTCCACGTCAGCTAACATCAAAGACTCGGGCGACGACCTTCAAGCCCTTCTCGACCAGGCCATACCGGCATCTCATTGAGCAATACGTGCAGTACTCGTCCTTGGGATTCCACTTCACACCACTGCTTTGCCTGTAGCGGTACAGCAGGTTCGTTGTCCCGAAAAGAGCATCGCTGCAATCCATCAGCAACGATCTTGCCGATACCTCGTCGCACAACCCCGGACTCTTGCCAAGTTGTTCACTGAGATAGTCAATATCGGAACCGTCGTGGCAATGGAGGGCGGACGCAATACCGTCCATGAGGTGCTTCACGATCTTGGAACAGGTGATCGTGGAAGAAGAAGGAGTGTCGATGATTATGGAAATGCCCCACGGCTTTTTCACGTAGCTCCTTCGAGCCAGGGTGACAGTCCCCGTCTTGACAGCATGCCAGACGCCTGCGCAACTCCTGAGAGCAGAAGCAGTCGATTCAAATGACAGCGATGCCAGTAGTCTGTTGTCTTTCCCTTCGATGGACAATGGCGGTTCGTCCACCAACGCGTATTCATATTGGTGCCGAGCAGGCGAAGAGAGTTGCACTGGGCTGTCCCGCAGAATCTGGTAGAAGCGTTCGAAGACCAGCCCATTCGTCGTGACAGCATTGCAAGTATCGCCGAGGACGTTGTAGACCAAGAGATTCTCGACATCTGCGTACGCCATGCTTGGTGACCTGTATGCCGCATAGAGGGCCTTTGCGCCTACAGGAGAGAGTCCCGATATTGCCGATTTCAGCTCATTTCTGAATACAAGACGCCAATCGGGATCCCTCGGTCCAAAGGGTATGCACGCCGTGCTCCACGCGATCACCCGTGAAGCGTCTGAATCGATGTAGTAGTCGACACTCATCCGGTCCGTGCCCAGTCCATCAAGAGTCATGTCACGGCACCGGTTCCTTCATGTACCCCGGAAACTCCCAGTCATCGTCGGGATGCATCCTATCACAGGGGATCCCTGCCGCACGCATCAGGAGGAGCGCCTCGTGGAGGTCAGGATCTGTGACGATCTCGGCCCCAAGCTTGCCATGAGTCAAACGGTACTGCCGCTGCAGCAGCCATACCCAGGCACACATGGCTCCACTGCAGTCTTTGAACATCTTGAGTAGCCGATGTTCCTCGTCGCTGAACGTCCGATTCCAGCCGGCAACCTTGATCCAATCCGAGTTCAGATAGTCATACTCCCGCTGAGTAAGCTTGCGCATGGAGCCTCCTTGCCCATGAGAAACCTCTCGCAATCTGCATTCGACCCCGACACGAGCGTTCTTGACTCCCAGTGACCACAGAACCGTGGCTATGCCGGCTCAAAGTCCGCGATAACAGCAGAGTGATCACTGTGCGCCGCAATGGACTCCTTGTATGGATACTGGCAGTCAGTTACCTTCCACTTCCTGGGCGAATGCATAATGTAGTCGTACCGTCTATCCGCCAGTTTCTTCTTGTAGGACAAGGCAAGGGGGTCTCTCTTGATGTCTCCGCCCGTGCTCTTCAGATAGGCAACGTACGAGTCTTTCAGGTGATGTACCTTCTGAGGTCCCATGATCAGTGACATCTTCTTGACTCGACCTCTATCACCGTGCGAAGAGAATACTATCTTCTCGACCTTCGAGCTGTCTTCATTCGGCTCGTTCCCATCGAAGCAGAGGAAGTCAAGCTTTGCTCGATGCTGCTCAAGATAATCAGCGATGGATGCGAAGTTGCTGGACTTGGCCTTGAGGTACCCGGATCCGGTCAGCGAGTGGAAGGCAACCACCCGGATGGGCCCAAAGGGACCGCCAAGGAGCACGGAAAGCGTCCGCTCCGGGAATAGCGCACGATCGATCAACTCCAGGGTAACGATCGGCAGTCCGAGTGCGAGAACCGCAACGCCTATTGCCCGCTCCCGGCCCTCGTGGTGACCGGGCATGCGCATATCGAGACTGAAACAGGACGGGGCAAGGGGAAAGAGCTCGGTCAGACGGTCATACGCAGAGCGCGTGACTTCCTCCAGGCACAAGATTGTCGGGCCTTGGGCGACTCTCTGCTTGAGGAAGGTCTGGATCGCCAGCGATCCAGACCTCTTGATGTTCCACTGTATGACGCGAAGCTTCATGTCTCTACGCCTCCCTAGCCCACATAGATAACCGTGACGTCACCCAACGTAGACACACAGACTACCTCCCTGCCGGGCGCGCGTCAGGTCGGCCACGTTGCCGTCATCAACGCATGAGCAAAAGACCTCCATGACTCAAGCACTTCAACATTTGGCGTCAGGGATCTAGGCCATCTTCCTCGCTGATGCATGGCATCCTCTAGCGTTCGATAAAGGAAGCTCCCTTCCCCAAAGAGCCGTAATGCTCTCTCGTGGTCATCGACTGCAGTCCTGAGATCACCCAGAACGCTGTCTCCCTTTGGCGCCTGAATTCCTCTGACCATCAGGAAGCCAACTGCTCCGATCGCGACGAGAGATTGAGAATCTTCATGGTCGTGCACGTCACCGCTTGCCCGCCAGAGATCGAAGTTCCACAGGTCACTCTTGGCCATCCCTTGTGCCAAAGCGTAGCCCCTGAGGAATCCCCTCAAGTCAACCGTGCCCAGTCCCATATGCCCTGTGCCTATCAAGCTTATGGGGAAATGCGGACTCAAGATATCGTTCGTGGCGAGACCGTAGGCGATGAGCGACGCCGCTACGCGAAGGTCGCCGACGGCATCGCCGATCAAGCGACCTGCGTCGCTCTGCGATGTAGGTACGTTGTTGCATAGTTCGTAGATACTCTGCAGCGCTGGCCGAGATGGTTTGGCGTTCCGGGGCAGAATCGAACAGGTCTCATCTAGCTTGTCTGCAACGTACTTGCCAAAATCCAAGTCCTCTACTGCCCGATACAGGATCAAGCAGAATTCCAACAGAAGAGCGTCGATCTCGGTGACGAACCATGGCCAGCTCCCTTGCCATTCCTCAGTACGCTCCAGGCTACTAGATACGCCGTAGAGCAGCACGGATAGCATATCGACGTGGAACTCCGCCATTTCTCGATTCCGAGTACCAGCCGGCCCGTCCTTCCGACTGACTCCCATCTCGACAGCTTCTCGCGCCATGAGTGCGCAGCTGCGGCGGAACGGTCGATTTGCCTTGTACTGCTCCGCAAGTACCGCAAATTGATACGGTATCGGTTGGAGACACTCGAAGACGTCGTCATAACGTGTTCTCCTCGCAGACAGCACTATGGCGTCGGCATCGGACATGAGGTCGTCGAGTTCGCTCCATTCAGGCTCCCCTTCGTAATCCCTCTTGGGCTGATGTGCTTCAGCTGCGCAAGACGACTCATAGGTCGTCGCCACAGCCAGAAACTCCCCAAATAGCCGCCTGAACGCTGTCTCTGCTATGACAGCATCGTTGATCGAACCCGTTTCAAGAGACCGTAGTGCTCTGTCGCGGAGCTCTCCCCTTTCTATCGCCACATCGCTCTCAAAGGTGGCCGTCCCGTTTCGGATGGCATAGCATTCCCTGAGGCCCGATTCCTGAGATGCAGAGAGCCCTCCATTACGCAGATGATCCTTGCGCACGCCTAGGAGCGCATCCCCAACCTCCAGTGACCGACCCGGAGCCTCGAAGAAAACGACGACTGGAAGGGCTGCTGAAGGAGTGCTGCTTGCGCCGCCATCAGTGCCGATCTCTTCTATACCTCCGTCTCCGCCGCCCGAGCCAACCCCGGCTGTCTCTCGGACGTGTGGCGCTACGTCAGTCTTCAATCCGACCAGACGACGCTTCAGTCTCCCAAGGTTGATGTCCTCGATCCGGCCAGACGTCGTAGATGCCACCAAAACGTGGGTACTGGTCACCTCGCAGGATATCAGGGGAATGTATCGGAAGGACAGTCTGGCATCAAAAGTGTCAATCCAGGCCCGGAATTGGACGTACCTCTGATGATACTTGGCTGATCCAGACACGACAGAAGAGAATCTCAATCCAAGGACGCCTGTGTATTCGTTCCAGTACCTGCTCGGACTGAGCAGCATCGAGAGCACTCGGATGAGCATCTTCGCCAACACGAAGGCGCTCAGCAGAAGGCCCATCCCAACCGACAGGGGGCAAAGCCAGTACCTCCCCAGGACCAACATCACGAGCCACGCCAGCAGCTCAAACAAAGCTCCTTGAACATCACCCCCGCGGAGGAGCGTTCTGAGCCGCATCGTGTCCGACCTCGAAATCGAAGCGATAAGGATGAGGACGGACCCGGCGAGCCCGAGCATTGCTATCTGGAACCCGGACGCGAGCGCAACGTATGCGTCGGGAACCCAAGTCACGAAGTAGAAGTGAGGCACAATCAGAATTACGCCGTACGCAATCAAGGTTCCCGCCGTTGCTAACCGGCCATGCAAACGCGTGCCATTTATCCTTTCGGCCTGGTCCTTCTTCCTTGTGCCGCTGGCATTGGGAGTCGTCACGAAAGCCTTTGGTTTCGGGTTCGTCAAGGTTCTTGCAGCAGTTGAACCGCATCGATCTGTCTTGCCACTTCTTCCCCCTTCGAGAGAATGCAGCAACACCTGGCCGCTGCAGGACTATCCCAATCTACTCTCGCATATCATACTACCGTTTGTCGGCTTTTGTGCCAGGCTTCGACCCCGTTTCGCCACGCAACTTGACTGATTTTTCGCATCCCAAGTGGTTGTGTCCGAAGCTGTCCGGCATAACTTCGTGTTAGTGTATGGAGCCGACACCACCTGTCATGGTATCTCATGCGGAATGCGGCATCTGTCTCTCGTGTTACTTCTCTCTGACGGCGATGAGGCTACGCCGAGTATCGCCTCCAAGACCAGCCTGAAAAGCAGCGTTGTTGATGGGTCGCAGGACTGCCTGTTCGCCCCTATCTCCACCACTCGACCCCTTACACCTGCTTTTCTCGCTCTGGGACAGACTTCCAGCCGAGGCACCTTGCACTCATTTTCCGAGAATCTCCAGTGGATAACTATGTTAGTAACTCCCAGATCGATACGTCTCGCAAATCGATGCACCACTTCCAGCTGGCTCTTTCGGTCAAGACTGTGAAAGAATGGCTCGAAATTCGCCAGCACATTCTTCACCTCTTCCAACTGCGCCTTTTCCTTCCCGATTTCCGCCCGTTCCTGCAGTGCTTCATGCTTCAACGTCCTAAGCACGGCAATACGGTCCCTCACCTTCTCAACGGAAACCTCCGGAATCGCAAGTCTTCCCTCGAGCTGAGTTATGTCTCTGTCGTACTTGGCGATCTTCCTGTCCATCTCGATCAGCCGGTCGGCACCATCGAAGACCTACGAGGGCACGGCGTGGGAGTTGTTTCTGTCGCAGAACCTCTCGGGGCAGGCGACGAAGCCAGCAATACGTTGATCCGCAACATCTTTGGTTCGTTCGGCCAATACGA
>Ga0209539_1001451_pt1 | contig 12818 bp, 13 predicted proteins | sample BarGraNGADG00312_2_FD_184499 | JGI IMG/M metagenome (GOLD analysis project Ga0209539, IMG submission 184499) | Arctic peat soil microbial communities from Barrow, Alaska - Barrow Graham LP Ref core NGADG0011-312 (SPAdes) (version 2) | ecosystem: Environmental > Terrestrial > Soil > Wetlands >... | reverse complement strand
CCTGCCACAAAGCCTGACGCGGGACAACACCAACCCATCAACAACTAACGACACGCGACACTAGGCCTCCTCGCATTGGATCACGACGCGGGTCGTGCGTGTGCTTGGGATCACCCTCGCGTTTCATTGCTCATACTTGCGTCTTGTTGGCCTCTGTGTCAAAATGGTCGCATGCCGGTCATCACGAGCCGCGAACTCCTGGGCCGGGTCATCGCCGCCAAGAGCGCCGTCGTTGCCTTCAACGTCATCACCATCGAGCACGCCGAAGGCATCGTCGCGGGCGCCGAACGCGTCGGACTGCCGGTCATCCTGCAGTTGAGCGAGAACACCATCAGGTACCACCGCCAAGGGCACGCTATCGCCGCGGCGACCGTCGAGCTGGCGCGCGCCTCCTCCGCTGACGTCGCGCTGCATCTCGACCACATTACCGATGTCGCGCTCATGCGACGCGCACCAGAGTTTGGCTACTCCTCCGTCATGTACGACGGCTCGCACCACGACTTCGAGACAAACCGTGAACTCACCCGCCAAGCGGTCGCTTGGGGTCGAGCCAACGGCATCTGGATCGAAGCTGAGCTAGGCGAGGTCGGCGGCAAGGATGGAGCCCACGCACCGGGCGTGCGCACCGACCCCGCGGAAGCTGCCCAGTTCGTAAACGACACGGGCGTTAACGCGCTGGCAGTGGCCGTCGGCTCCTCACATGCGATGGTCGAGAAGACGGCATCCCTGGACCAGGAACTCATCCAGCGCCTGCGCGCCGCAGTGCCGGTGCCGCTCGTGCTTCACGGCTCGAGCGGGGTACCCGATGCTTCGATCGCTGCGGCCGCCCGCAACGGGATGATCAAGATCAACATCGGCACAGCACTGAACATCGCCTACACGGGCGCCATACGGGGGTGGCTAGCAGAGAACCCGACTGCGGTCGACCCGCGAAAGTACGCGGCCAAGGCACGCGAATCCGTAGCCGACACCGTCGCGCACTACCTGCGCGTTGTCGCCGGCATCCTCTAGGACTGGACCTCACCGGTACCACCACGAGCGCCGAACCGACACTCGAAACCGACGGCGTTCCATGCCCAACCGCGAAGCCGTCTTGACCGTCAGAGCCCAGACACCCATCAAACAAGGAGTAGCCCATGACCGACCGATTCGACAGCGACCCTTACCTCGCCGTCCGTCAGGCTTCCTCAGCGCCATGGCCCGGGCCGCGAGGCCCGCGCATCGACCTCGCGGCTGGCGATCTCGCCGCATCGATCCACCCACTAGATGGGTGCCGACTCACATCACTCACCGTGCTCAACAGCGAACTGATTCGGCAATGGGCGCCCGAGCGCGGCGCATTCGAGTACGGCAGTTTCCCAATGGTTCCATGGGTGGGACGTATGCGCGACGGGCTCTTGCGCTTCGAGGGCAATGAATACCGTCTCCCCGTGAATCATCCGCCACACGCCCTGCACGGCATGGCTTTTTTCGGTCCATGGAGCACCCTCACCGTGACCGACACGACAGCGGAATTTGCCTTCAAGCTCACCGACCCCTGGCCTTGGCCCGGCGTCGCGAAGCAGCGGTACGAACTCACCCCGGAAGCACTGGTCATGACGCTCACGGTTCAAACAGACGACGCCCCGTTCCCTGCCTCAGCCGGATGGCACCCATGGTTCGCCAAGTGGACGGGCACGCACGAGGAGGTTGCCCACGCGCCTGTGGGCGACCCTGCCGACGAACTATCCATCCACTTTGCCGCCGACTGGCAGGAAGAACCGGGCGACGACGAGCTCCCCACCGGTCAACGCATCAACCCGCGCCCTTGGCCGTGGGATGACACGTTCGGGTTCGACACCAGCATGAGCGCGACTCTGACATGGCCCCACCGCGTCGAGCTCGTGATGACTTCGCCGGCTACATCGATGGTCGTCTACACTCCCGAGCCCGACGCCGCGTGCGTCGAGCCGCTTTCCGGGCCGCCGAACGGGATCAACACGGACCAGCGTGTCATCATCCCGTCTGAGCCTCTCGTCATCAGTACCCGGTGGGCGCTCACCGCGCTCTGACGGCAGGCGAGCCAGCCGTTGATCTTCGCAGGCCCCAGCGAGAATTCAAGAATTCTCCCAATTGCTTGCAAGCTTTCTCGGACTCGCGTCGATAGCCAAGCGGGTTGCGCCCAGGGCGGGGCTGACCTTGATCCGCCATGCAATCTTCGGACAAGTTGTTCTGTTGCTTGTCAGCGAACTCTTGCTGTGATCTGCAGGCGTCGTGCGCTTCGTTTGGGGGCTCTTCGCGGTTCGTGGTGAACGGCCCGCGGGTAGGTGTTCACGCCGCTCTCCTGGCTGCGCTGTTCGGGAGGATACGGGTCTTTTAGTTGTCGGGGTTCCGGAACCCGCGTCCGGTGCGCTTGATGTTCTTGATGGTCGTGTTCGCAGCCTCCGTGTGGGCGTTCGTGACCCGGGTGGCGATGAGGACCTCGATCTCGGCCCACCACGCGAAGATCGTGTTCCACAGCCGGTTGGTCTCGGGCATGTCCGGGACGATCACGTAGTGCCCGAGGAGCATCTTGGCCTCGTGGGCGTCGGCGAGCGTTGTGGTCGCCAGGATTCGGCGGAGCTGTTCCTTGATACCCCACGCGGCGCCGAGCTCGTCGGTCGGGTCATCCTGCCGCAGCACCCGCTCCAGTCGAGCCCAGCCGCCCTTGGACAGGGTGTCCGCGCCGCGCAGCAGCAGGCGCCGGTTCGCCCAGGCGGGGTCGACCGGGCGCCCACGGCGCCCGTGGTGGTCCAGGGACAGTCGTTGACGGACCGCTGTGAGGGTGTCGTTCGCGAGCTAGACCAGGTGGAACGGGTCGACGCTGACCTGGGCGTCGGGCAGGTACTCGCGCAGGACTTTGCCGAACGCCGCGGACGGGTCGATCGCGACGACGTCGACCCGGTCGAGCCACGCCTGTGGGCGGGCTTCGAGCCAGGCACCGACGCCGGCGCTGCCGCGCCCGTCAACGACGCCCAGGACCTGGCGGGTGTCCACGTCCACGATCATGGACATCCACGGTTCGAACCGCGCGCAGGCGCCCGTCTGGGTCCGGTAGAACCGCACGGACCGGTAGCGGTGCTCATCGATTCCCAGGTGCGCCACGACCAACGCCTCGACCGTCGGCAGCACCAGGACCGCCGCGGACAGCGCCGCCTGGACCAGCCGTCGCGACACCTCATAGGCCCGCGCGGTCTCACTGACCGCCCGCCCCGAGCAGGCCACGGCGCTCACCAGGGCGGTGCGCAGCCGGGTCGTCGACCTCGCCCTGGTCGGCACCTGCATCGTGGACTCCGCGAACGTGCCCCGCCCACACAAGTCCTCGTCGCAGAACCACCACCGCCTGCACCAGATGGGCTCGACCCGACCCGCCAGGGGGATGTCGCGGACCCGCTGACGGCGCCCAGAGTGGACCCTGGTCGAGATCACCCCACACTTCGGGCACCCCGGCGGGCTCGTCGCCTCGACCTCCACCCGCCGACCGCTGCCGCTGGTGACTGTGCGCCCGTGTCGCCAACGGTTCCCGGTCCGCGGATTCACCCCGACGATCCGGCAGGCCTCCGCGTTCGAGATGCCCCGCCCGATCAACCGCGCGAACAACTCCCGCTTCGCCGTCTGCGCCGCCGGACCCGGCCGACCATGAACCACCGCAACTCCCGAACAACTCGGGTGTTGCAACGATCGCTAGAACCCAAGCATCACAGTGGGGCCAAATGGAGTTGTCACACTCAAGGAGCCAGCAAAGCCCGCTGGTGATCCAGGCTCAACTGCAGGATGACGGGCAGTCCGACGCGTTCGGCGCCCGCGACGAAGCCTTCGGCGTGCTCGATGGTGATGACGTAGAAGGCCGCGACGGCGCTCTCGGCGGCGATGACGCGGCCCAGGAGTTCGCGGCTCGTGATGACCGGCATGGCGCCGTCTTGACACCGAGGCCAACAAGACGCAAGTATGAGCAATGAAACGCGAGGGTGATCCCAAGCACACGCACGACCCGCGTCGTGATCCAAGGCGAGGAGGCCTAGGTGACGAAAACAGGCACGCTGCTGCTGGCTGAACGACGCCAGGAGTTGGTCAACGCGCTTCGTGCGCACGGTCGTCTCGAGGTCGCCAGGGCAGCCTCCGAACTCAGGACCTCGACCGAGACGATCCGCAAGGACCTCATCGCACTCGAGTCCCAGGGCTTCCTCAGGCGCGTGCATGGTGGTGCCCTCCGGTTGACGTCGATGACGTTCGAGCCCGATATTGCGAGCCGGACGGAGAATCTGAAGGAGAAGCGGCGCATTGCCGCGAGGGCCATCGAGGAGGTCCCGGAGGACGGGGCCATCTTCATCGACGCCGGGTCCACGACCCAGGTCTTCGCCGAGCTCCTGGAGGGCAGGGCCGGTCTGCGGGTGTTCACCAACGCGCTCACGGTGGCCCGGATCCTCGTCGGCAAGCCTTTCCTGAGCTGCCACACGCTGGGTGGGCGGGTTCGCCCGAAGACCCTCGCCGAGGTCGGCTCATGGACCGAACGTCTATTGGACGACTCCCACTTCCGCTTCGACGTCGCATTCGTCGGCACGAACGCGATCTCCTTCAGCCGCGGGTTGTGCACCCCCGACCCCGAGGAGGCGGCCATCAAGCGTGGCATGATCGTCAACTCCGAGCGGGTCGTGCTGCTCGCCGATCACACCAAGTTCGGCCAGAACTCGCTCATCAAGTACGCCGACCTCGCCGAGATCGACCTGGTCATCACCGGTGTCGAAATTGAGGAGGAGCACCAGATGGCGCTGACGGACGCCGGCGTACAAACGGAACGTGCATGATCGTCACTGTCACCCCGGCACCCGCGATCGACTGGACCATCGAGGTTGACTCGTTCGAGCTCGGGGCAGTCAACCGCGCCGTGCGGTCCAGCCGAGAACCGAGCGGCAAGGGGGTGAACATCTCATGGGCGCTGCACCGCGCCGGAGTCCCGACCCTGGCGGTCTTTCCAGCGGGAGGCCACACGGGTCAGATCATGACTGAGGTGCTCTCACAGATCGGACTTGAGCATGTCATCTTCGACACGGGACAAGACGTGCGCTCCAATATCACCCTAATCAGCCCGGGAAGCTCCACCAAGATCAATGAAGCGGCGAGTCCGCTGTCCGAGGAGCAGACTAGCCAGCTCCGGGACGCGATCATCGGCGCGAGCGTCGACGCATCGGTGGTGCTCATCTGCGGGAGTCTTCCGGCCGGGGTTCCTGCCACTTTCGTGCGCGACATGGTGCGCACCCTGAAGGCGTCCGGGGTCGACGTGGTCGTCGACACCTCTGGCGACGCTCTTGAACTTGCCTTGGAAGCTAAGCCTGACCTCATCAAGCCCAACGTGCACGAGCTTGCCGAGCTCACGGGGCGTCAGCTAGCCACACTCGGGGAGGTCGTTGACGCCGCGGAAGAGGCCCGTGAACGCGGCGCCGGAGCCGTGCTCGCGAGCCTCGGGGCCGATGGCGCGCTCCTCGTTGACGGTAAGGGAGTCCTGTACGCCCGTGCCACCGACATCCCCTTCGTCAACTCAGTCGGGGCAGGTGATGCGCTCCTGGCTGGCTTCTTCGGTGGCGGACGAACGCGCGAGAAGCGGCTCGCCAGAGCGGTGCTCTGGGCCTCCAGCGCAGTGGCCCACAACACGACGCTCTTCCCGATTCGTCATGACCTTGCCGAGCGCATCGCGGTACGCGAATTGACCACACCGGAGCAGTCGCTGTCCGAACCCTCGGCGGCGCTGATCAGGGTGAACGAACAATGACCATGGGTGAGAACGTTGCCCTGGGCATCGACGTGGGGACCACCAGGATCAAGGCCGAAGTGGTCGGGCTGGATGCTTCTGAGCTGCACTGCGAATCGGCCCTCACCCCCTGGCAGCAGCGGACCGACGGCACCCAGGCCGACCTCGACGAGCTCGCGGACGTGGCCGTCGCAGTCGCTGCAGCGGCAGCCGACTGGGCGCAGGCCGCAGGGCACAAGGTCGTGTCGATCGGGGTGACCGGCATGGCCGAGACCGGTGCCCTGCTCGATGCCCACTCGCGCCCACTCGCCCCGGCCTTTGCGTGGCACCACACCCTGGGGGATCCGGTCCGGGTGCAGGAGGCTCTCGGCCGTCAGCACTTCATGCTCACCACCGGGCGGGACTGCTCGATCTCTCCGTCCATCATCAAGCTCGACATGTTGCGCCAGCGGGGGCACCGTTTCACCCGCGGGCAGCGCTGGCTGAACATCCCCGACTACATCGCCTGGCGGCTCTGCGGGGTGCAGGCTGCCGAGATCTCCGCCTCCTCCCGCACCGGTCTGGTCGACATCGCCGCGCGGACGTGGTGGGACGAGGCGCTGGAGTTCCTCGGTGCCGGCCGTTGGCTGCTGCCCGGAGAGCTCGTGCCGGGCGGGACGCTGCTGGGGCGCACCCTGCCCTCGCTGCCTGCCTCCCTGCAGCGGGCCAGTGTTGCCACAGGGGGGCATGACCACCCCGTCGGGGCACTGGCAGCCGGTGACAGCGCCCCAGGATTCCTGGGACTGTCGCTCGGCACGGCCGAGGCACAGGTGCGCATCATCACCCCCGGCCTCTCGCCCGAGGACATGACGACGGTGGTGCAGGGTGGCGGCACCGTCGACTGGCATCCGCTCGGCGACCGGTGGACCGTTCTCGGGGCACTGCCGACCGGCATCACCCTTGCCCGGCTCGCCACCCTGCTCGGTTGTGAGACGGTCGCGGACCGGATGGCACTGAGCAGGGCAGCCCTCGACTGTCCCGACCCCGGCCCCGAGCTCCACCTCGACAACGTCACCTTCGATGGCTTCGACCTGTGCGGGATCACCGACGGGGCGTCCCGTCCCGCAGTGTGGCGTTGTGCCGTGGAGAAGCTGGTTGAGGACTCCAGCGCGCTCATGGCCCGGATGGAAGCCGTCCTCGGTCCGTATGCCCACGCCGCAGCTTTCGGCGGGTGGCTCAACGATCCGCTTGTCCGACAGGTTCGCAGCGCCCAGCTCGGACCCGACGCCGTCCTTGCCAGCGTCCTCGAGCCCGGCGCGGTGGGCGCCGCACTGCTCGCTGCCGGGGCGGCAAAAGAAATTGTCAGCCCACCCGGCTGGTCCCAGTCATGAATCCTCTACGACAGTTCTCAACAAGGCAGAAGGGAAATGGCATGTCAAGAAACGGAGCAAAGGCTCTTGCGGTCACGGGAATCGTGGGGGCAATGGTCCTCACCGCGTGCAGCGGCGCCAACACCTCGGGGGGCACCGCTGCCTCCGGCGGGAGCGGTGGAGGCGAGGCGCTCAACGTCCTGATGGTGGGCAACCCCCAGATGAAGGACCTCGAGAAGCTGGCCCCCGCCAACTTCACGAAGAAGACCGGCATAAAGGTCAACTTCACCATCCTCCCGGAGAACGAGCTGCGTGACCGGGTCACCCAGGACGTGGCCACCAAGGCCGGTCAGTACGACGTGGTCACCATCGGCGCCTACGAGGGCAGTGTCTGGACTGCCAACGACTGGCTCACCAACCTGCAGCCGGCAGCCGAGAAGGACACCGCATTCGCTGTCGGTGACATCCTGCCGGCCATGAAGAGCGTGCTGTCCAAGGACAACAACTTCTACGCCATTCCGTTCTACGGTGAGTCGGCGTTCACCATGTATCGCAAGGACCTCTTCGACAAGTACGGCCTGACCATGCCGGCCGAGCCGACCTGGACCGACATCGAAACCCTGGCTGCCCAGCTCAAGGGCAAGGAGGCCGGCGTCTCCCCCGTCTGCCTGCGTGGCCTGCCCGGTTGGGGCGAGAACATGGCTGTCGTGGGCAGCATGATCAACTCCTTCGGCGGAACCTTCTTCAACGCCGACTGGAGTGCGCAGATGAGCTCGCCAGGCACCACGAATGCCATCAAGTACTACGTTGACCTGGTCAAGAACTACGGAGAGACCGGAGCAACCCAGGCTGGTTTCACCGAATGCCTCAACAACTTCGCCCAGGGTAAGTCGGCCATCTGGTTCGACGCGACCTCGGCCGCCAACTCGGTGGAGTCCCCGGCCTCGTCCAAGGTGGTTGGCAAGGTCGGCTACGCCGATGCTCCGCGCGACAAGGCTCGGGCTGGCTGGGTATGGGCGTGGGCGTGGGCCGTCCCGAAGACCACCAAGAACGTGGACAACGCCTGGAAGTTCATCTCCTGGGCCTCGGGCAAGGGGTACGAGTCGGAGGCCGGCGCCCAGCTCGGCTGGACTCGCGTCCCTGACGGCAAGCGCCAGTCGACCTTTGACATCCCCGAGTACAAGGCAGCCACGAAGGCCTACAGCGCGCAGATGCTCAACGCCCTGGAAAAGTCCGACCCGAGCAACTGCGGTGTGCAGCCGCGTCCAGCCCCCGGCTGTCAGTACCTGGCGATCCCCGAGTTCGCCGACCTGGGTACCAAGATCGGCCAGGAGGTAAGTGCGGCCCTGGCTGGTCAGGAGACCACCCAACAGGCCGTGGACGCTTCACAGAAGTTGGCCGAAGCGGTTTCGGCCAAAAAGAAGTAGCAGTCACTGGTAACAAGCAATCCTGAAGGTGCGGGGCGGACGCCCCAACAGCTCCGCCCCGCACCGATCCACGGAGGCCCCACATGTCCACCGTCACCAGCACGCCCGCCGCCGCCCCGGGCAGCATTGCCACGGCGCGCAGGGACGCTGAAGCCAGAGCGAAGGTTCTCGGCCGGCGCCGACGTCGGCCCCTGATGCCGGCGCTGATCTTCCTTGTCGTCGTCACCCAGATCCCCTTCGCGGTGACTATCGGCATGTCCTTCCTCAAGTGGAACGTCCTTTATCCCAAGGACACTGGTTTCGGTGGCCTCTCGAACTACGCGCAGGTCCTCGGCGACGACCGCATGCGCTCGGCGATGTGGAACACCGTTGTCATGGTCACCTCCAGTGTCTTTCTGTCGCTGGCGATCGGCACCGGGCTCGCCCTGTTGCTGAACCGCAAGTTCTTCGGACGCGGCATCGTCAGGACGTTGCTTATCACGCCCTTCCTGATCATGCCGATGGCATCGTCGCTGATGTGGAAGCACCTCATCTACAACCCCGAGTACGGCATGCTCAACGGCTTCCTGGCGTGGTTAGGCCAGACCTTCGGCTTCGATACACCACAGCCCGTATGGGTGAGCGCAGCGCCGATGGCGGCCATCGTGGTCACCCTGACCTGGACCTGGACCCCGTTCATGATGCTCATCACCCTGGCCGGCCTGCAGTCCCAGGACTCGGAGATCACGGAGGCCGCCACAATTGACGGTGCCGGTGCCTGGCAGCAGTTCCGCTTCCTGACACTGCCCCACCTGCGCCAGTACCTCGAGCTGGCCACCGTGCTCGGCATCATCTACCTCCTCAACACCTATGACCAGGTGTTTGCGATCACCCAGGGAGGTCCGGGGTCGGCCACGACAAACTTGCCTTACGAGATCTACCTCACCGCCTTCCGCAAGTACGACTACGGCGAGGCCGCGGCGGCCGGCGTGATCATCGTGATCATCAGCGTCATCGTGGCCAACTTCGGCATGCGACTGGTCAGCTCGCTTGTCACCATCGAGACGGGGAAGAAGCGATGAACACCAAGACTGCTACCCAGGCAAACCCCGTGCGTCGCAAGAGCCGCCGTCGGCCCGGAGAGGGTGGTCCACTGGGAGTCTTGGCGTGGGTGTTGGCGCTGTGCGCCTTCGCGCCCATCGCCTTCCTGGTGCTGACCTCATTCCACGCCGAGGTTGACGCGGCGACCTCGCCACCGAACCTGCTGGCTCCGCTCACCCTGGACCAGTACCGCCTCGTCTTCAGCCGCAACATCACGCCGTACATGCTCAACTCGCTGATGGCCGCCGGCTTCTCGACGCTGTTGGTCGTCGCGCTGGCCGTCCCGGCGGCGTACGCCACCGCGGTCAAGCCGATCGGGAGCGTGCGGGGAGTGCTGGGGTGGGTCCTGTCGACCAAGTTCCTGCCGATGATCGCGGCCCTGCTGCCAGTTTATCTGACCTTCCAGTACCTGGGGCTGCTGGACAACATCCTCGCGCTGGTCATCTTCTACACCGGCATGAACCTGCCGGTGGCGATCTGGATGATGCACTCGTTCATGGCGGAGATCCCGAAGGACGTGCTGGCGGCCGCCGAGTTGGACGGGGCCTCGCTGCTTCTCATCCTGCGCAAGATCGTGCTGCCACTGGCCAGCCCGGGCATCGCCGCCACGGGACTGATCTGTTTCATCTTCTCGTGGAACGAGTTCCTCTTCGCCCTCAACCTGACCGCGACCCAGGCCAGCACTTCGCCGGTCTATCTCGTCAGCTTCATCACCAGTGAGGGCCTGTTCATTGCCCAGCTGTCCGCAGCCGCACTGGTGGTGTCCATCCCCGTGATCCTCGTCGGCTGGGTGGCTCAGGACAAGCTCGTCCAGGGTCTGTCCCTCGGCGCCGTGAAGTAGGAGGAGCCCGTATGAGCACCATGATGCGCGTCGTCGCCGAGCAGATCGGCCGGGTTGGGGTGAGCGAGGTGTCGGTGCCCGGGCCCGGTCCGGGCCAGGTCCTGGTCCGCACCGCCCTGGCCGGGATCTGTGGCTCCGACACCCATGCAGTGGCCGGCCATCACCCGTTGCTGTCCCCTCCGTACTACCCGGGCCATGAAGCGACCGGAACGGTTGCCGAGGTGGGGCCCGGAGTGGCCTCCCCCACTGTGGGGCAGCGGGTGATGCTCAAGCCCAACGTCTGCTGCGGCGAATGCGTGAACTGCCAGGCCGGCCGGACCAACGCCTGCCAGGACCTGCGCTGGATCGGCTGCGATCCCTCCGGCGCGCTCCCCGGTGCGATGGCAGACTATTTCGTTGCACCGGCCGGCAACCTGTATGCCGTCACCGACGAGGTCACCGACCGGCAGGCGGTGCTGGTCGAGTGCTTGGCCACCGGTGTCCATGCCGCCCGCATCGCCGGTGACCTCACCGGTGCGCGGGTGGCGGTGCTGGGGGCCGGCACGATCGGGCTGTTCGCCGTGATGGCGGCCCGCCGGGCCGGGGCCGGGACCATCGTGGTGACCGACCTCGACCCCCACAAGCGCGAACGTGCACTGCGCCACGGGGCCGATGTCGCGGTGGATGCCGCCGCGCAGGGCTTCGCCGACGATGCCCGGGCCGGGCTCGGCGGCCCGGCCGACGTCGTCTTCGACTGTGTGGCCAACGAGTACTCCGTGCCGCAGGCCGTGTCGGTGCTGCGACGCTCCGGCACGCTGCTGGTGGTCGGGGTGCCGCCGCGCGACTTCGCGATCCCGATGCCACTGGTGCAGGACTGGGAGCTGCGGGTCCAGGGCTGTGCCAACTACACCGAGGAGGACATCGTCACCGCGCTCGGGATGGCCCGGGATCTTCCCGAGGAGGAGATCATCTCCGACCGCTTTCCTTTCGCGGAGGTGGCATTGGCATTTGAGCTGGCCGCGCGCAATACCTCGGGAAAGGTCGTACTCGGACCTGGTGTGGGCCACTAATGCGTGCCCTCGAACTGACGGGTCCGGGACAGCACCACCTCGTGGAGCTGCCCGACCCGACGCCGGGACCGGACGAGATTGTTGTCAACGTAGAGTCTTCGGGGGTCTGCGGCACCGACCTGCGGATCGTCCAGGGGGACTACGGGCACATTTCGTTCCCGCTGGTCATTGGCCACGAGTTCGGAGGCCATGTGAGCGCCGTGGGGGCGAGGGTGACCGGTTTCGCGCCCGGCGACCTGGTGGGTGCCGACCCCAACACCTACTGCGGGAACTGCGAGTGGTGCCGTCGCCGGGCATACAACTTGTGCGAACACTGGACCGCAGTCGGCATCACCCGGACGGGTGCCTTGGCCGAGAAGGTGGCAGTGTCAGCCCGTCTGGCGGTGCGGTTGCCGGACTCCCTGGACGCCGAGACAGCCGCCCTCATCGAGCCTCTCTCGTGCGTCCTGCACGCCATGGAACGAGGGGGGGTCGAGGGGGACCGCACGATGCTGGTGTATGGGGCCGGAGCGATCGGACTGATGGCCCTGGTGACAGCTCGGGCCCGGGGCCTGGACGTCTGTGTGGTCGAGCCGCACGCGAGAAGGCAGGCCCGAGCGCTGGAACTCGGCGCTGCTGCCAGCGCTTGTGATGTCGCCGGGCTCGGCACCGACGAGCAGTTCGACTACGTCCTGGATGCCTCCGGAGCGCTGCCCGCCATCACCGACGGGCTGGGCCGACTGCGCAAGCGCGGCACCTTCATCCAGATGGGGGTGGCGCCCACTGCTGCCCTCCTGCCCTACTCCCCGTACGACCTCTACGAGAAGGAGTGGCGCATCATCGGCTCCAACTCGGTCGCCGACTGCTACCCGCTGGCCGCCCAGACCATGCCGACCATCGTCGACGACATGCGAAGCCTGATCACCCATCGCATCAGCCTGGAGGACTTCGACGAGGCGGTCAGCGCGATGGCGAGCCCCGATGCAATCAAGGTGCATCTCCAACCCAACCAAGGACATGAGCAATGACCACCACCGATCTCGGAAAGCTGCGCAGCCTTGCCTCCTGCGTCGACAGCGACGGCTTCTTCACCGTGCTCGCCGTCGACCACCCGGCGTCCTTCATCCTCGGGCGCAAGGATCCGAAGGTTGTCGATGATCGTGACAGCAGAGCCCGGGCGATGCTGGCCAAATGGCAGCTGACCCGGGCGCTGGCGCCGCACTCCAGTGCTCTGCTGACCGATCCCGACCTGGGGCTTGCCGCAGCGCTGGCCACCGGCGCCCTGCCGGGCCGCATAGGCCTGATCATGTGCGCCGAGACCGAGGGCTA
>Ga0209539_1001450_pt1 | contig 12820 bp, 10 predicted proteins | sample BarGraNGADG00312_2_FD_184499 | JGI IMG/M metagenome (GOLD analysis project Ga0209539, IMG submission 184499) | Arctic peat soil microbial communities from Barrow, Alaska - Barrow Graham LP Ref core NGADG0011-312 (SPAdes) (version 2) | ecosystem: Environmental > Terrestrial > Soil > Wetlands >... | reverse complement strand
GTCTTCGTCGCGGCGATCATCGCCTTGGCCGTGCACGTCGCGCGGGACACGGGCGGGGGTGCGTCCACCGGGCGCAGCTACAACTTCTCGAGCAACGCGGGGACCGGCCTGCTCCTGCGCCAGATCGCCGCCCTGCCGCACCTCATCGTGCTCTTCTTCCTGGGCATCGCCGCCTTCGTGCTCTGGATCGTCGCGCAGTGGGTGATCCTCTTCAGCGCCAGGTTCCCACGCGGCATGTTCGACTTCGTCGCCGGCTTCGTCCGTTGGCAGACACGGGTGAACGGCTATGCGCTGGGGCTGAGCGACCGCTACCCGCCGTTCAGTCTCGAAGCGCCGACCAAAGGGCCCGAGCCACCGCTCCCTTCGGCACCGCTCCCTCCCGCGCAGTGGTACGCGGACCCCACCGGCCGCCTCGCGCACCGCTACTGGGACGGCTCCCAATGGACGCTGCACGTGGCCGACGACGGGAGGACCGCCAGCGATCCGATCGACGGTCCCGGTTCAGGCCCTCCGGGCTGAGCGCGCGAGCGCCGCTGGCTTCGCAGCCGGCGTACCAGCCGGCGCAGAAGAGGACCATGTCTGAACGGCGCCGGCGGCGCCCCCCGCAGGGGCATGCCACCGGTGCCTTTCACTCAACCGCTATGACTACGTTTCCCTTCTTGTGTCCCTGGTCGACGTAGCGGTGAGCTTCGACGATGCGCTCAAGCGGGTAGCGCCGGTCAATAGCCGAACGCAGTGCTCCCTCCTCGATCAAGCCTTTGACGAAGACGAGGTCGTCGGCCTTTTCGCTCGGGTGTTCTCCGGTGACGATTGTCTTGCCGCTGGTCAGGGCTGCCCACCGCATGGGAAGGGTGCGTACCGGCGTGGAGGCGTTCAGGTAGATGCTTTTCCTCTTTAGCGCCCTCATGCAGTCGGGGAAGGAGCCCTTGTCCACAGCCACGAAAATGACGTCGTAGGCTTCGCCCTTGGCGGCGAAGTCTTCTTTTGTGACTGACCATCCCCTTACGTCCGGTGGGCTCTCTATCCTCTCTCGAGCAGACAGTCTCGAGGGAGGAGTGGCATGGGTCACCCGCTGACGCTGGTTGGTTTCATGGAGATGTATCCGACGCAAGATGCTTGCCTGCGGGCGCTGTTCGAGCAGCGCTGGCGGGAAGGGTTCCGCTGCCCGCGCTGCGCGCACGCGGTGGCATGGTACTTGCGCGGCCGTGGGCTCTACGAGTGCGCGGGCTGCGGCTACCAGGCGTCGGTGACCGCGGGCACGCTGCTCCACAAGACGCGTACCGACCTGCGCAAGTGGCTGCTCGCGATCTGGCTGCTGGCCGCGATGAAGAAGCCGCCCTCGGCAGCCGAGCTGTCGCGACAGCTGGGCGTGACGGGCAAGACCGCGTGGCTGCTACGCCGCAGGGTCACGCACGCCATGCGCTGCGGCGAACACGAGCTGCTGCTGCGCGGCGTGGTCGAGCTCGATGAGTCACTGGTCGGCGGCCGCGAGCGCGGCAGCGGCAAGCGCGGACGCACTTCGCAGCGCAAGACGCTAGTCGCGGTGTCAGCCGAGCAGACTCCGCGGGGCGGCCTCGGCCGCGCGCACCTGCGCGTGATCGACGACGCCAGCGCCAAGACCCTGAGCAACGCCGCCCGCGCCCAGATCCAGCCCGGCAGCACCGTCAAGACCGACGGCTGGAGGGCCTACCGGGCGCTGGCCAACGCCGGTTACCTACACGAGCCGCACATACAAGCCACGCCGCAGGCCGCCGCCGAACTGTTGCCCTGGGCGCACATCGTCATCTCCAACTTCAAGCGCTGGCAACTCGACGTCTTCCATGGGGTCAGTCCCCAGCACCTGCAGTCCTACCTCGACGAGTTCTGCTACCGGCTCAACCGCCGTGACGCACGGCTCGACCTCTTCCGCCGCATCCTGAACCGCTGCGTCCTGTACACGCCACCGATCACCTACTCCGAGCTGATCGCGACCTGAGTTGAGGGGATGGTCAGTCAAGTTTGTAGCGCAACACTTCCGTCTCTGACGCTCCCGTCTCAATCGCCCCGCACCGTACTCCTCACCCTCTTCGCCTCCCACGTCCAGTCCTCGACCCGGTAGCCTGTCTCCCGCGGCTCGCCGCTCATCAAGAGCCCGTGCCGGCGGCGCAGCTTGCCGACCGTCTGCCACATCTTCACGTGATCGACCTCGACGCCGTGGGCAGCGAGCGCTTCACTTGCCTGGAGGCGCACGCGGGGTCTTCCGATCGGGACGGCAGCCGAGCCGACCCAACGTGAGGAATCGCACGAGAATCGCACCGCCACACGCAGACATGCTGGATCGGGAAGAGCGATCGGGTAGGCGACCGGACACCAGAACCGGTCACTGAGCAGGAAGAACGTTGTCATATTGACAACGTTGGTGCACCTCAGTGGACAACTCTCGAACCTTCGTCACGAACTGAGGTCGCTGTTCGATGCATTCTAGCCCATGTCCCAGAGGCCGACGACGCCCGCTCGCTAGCCGTGTGCGAGCTTGATGCTGCGTCTGTAACCAGAACGTCGCGCGAAGAGCGGCGGGGTGAAAGGCCACATGCCAGATGCTCCTGCCGTTGAGGCCAGCGAAGTTCGTCAACGGGCTGGGTACAATCGCTCGCGGAGCTCGTGGAAGTGACCGGACTCGAGAAGCCGCAGATGGACCCGGAGAACGAGTGCCAACGGCACCGTGGTGGACCTACCCAGACAGCTTTCGAACTTTCGGTCCGAAGTGCCGCGCCCAGCCGATGCCAGTACTGAAGCACGGTGACTCGGCTGTCCTGATGACGCTCGGCAGCGCCCTGCGATCGTTGCCTCAGCCGGCCATTTCGTGTGAGTGAGCAGCGCGCCGGGCCGCCGAGAGACGCCACATCACGCTTCTAGCCGAAGTGACCCCAGTGCGTGGCGATGATGAGGAGCAGGCCACCCACGGCGAGCGCTACGCCCGCGACAATCGTCCTGGCGCTGCCCAACTTGAGCTTCGGGATATGTGCGGCGACGAGCCAGACGCCGGCGAACAGCAGGAGCAGAAACCCGACTTCAGCGAGCCTCACGCCCGTCTCGTGTGCGAAACCAAGGAGCAGGTTCATGCGTGAGATCCTCCTGCGCCGCTGCACCTGGCGTCAAGGGTCGCAGACGTTGGGTCGTCTGGATGTATCGGGCGGTTCGCTGTGCTGATGCGATCAGGCCAACGCGCGGGTGACCGGACTCATCTCTCGGTCCACCCTCCTCGATTCCGCACTCTGGGATCGTGCCCTTCCGCAGGCACGCTACGTGAGTTGGTCGTAGACTCAGAGGGTTGATTCCGCCACCGATCGATGCGCGAGGAGGCGACCACCACAGCCGTGCCCGATGAAGCTCACCGTCGACCGTTTGGCAAAGGCCTAACGCAGGCGAAGGTCTGCGCGGCCGCGCTTGCCATCATCGACGAAGACGGTCTGCCGGCGCTCAACATGCGTCGGCTCGGCACCGACCTTGGGGTCGACGCCATGGCGGTCTATCGGCACCTTCCTAACAAACAGGCCATTCTGGACGGCGTCGTCGATCTCGTTCTAGCTGGGCTTGCCGGCGCGTCGACCGGCGACATTCCTGAGCGTGCCTACGCCTTCTTCACCTCATTGCGAGACGTTCTCGCTGCACACCCGAACGCGATCCCTCTGGTAGCAAACTCCGCCCTCCAGACCGGAACGGCGAAGGAGCAGGCCGACGTGCTTCTGACCGCGATGCGTCGGTCCATGATGAGCGAAGAGAACGCTCTCGACGCGTTCCACACCCTTGAGAGCTTCACCGTGGGGTTCGCGTGGCTCGAGGTGGCAGGATTCGTGGGGGAGTTGCCCGAGAACACCCCCTTCATGCGCAGGAACGTGCCCCGAATCGCCGCTCCGACTCCCACCACCGCCGGCTTGGCGATAGCGCCGTCGGACGGCGGCACGCAGCTCGGCCGTTACGAGCGCTGTCTTCGTGAACTCCTGGAGGCGCTCCTTCCCCGATGACTCCGGGCGACGGGAGTGATAGGTTTACTTAGTAGACATTGTTCGCGTCGTCTGAGGATGCGAACGCCTCGACCCCCAACCACGCGGGAATGAGTACTCACATGCCGCCGTCATCGCCGCTGCTTTCGCTGAGGCGCGCCGTCGCAGAGCGCATCGTCTCTGCGTCCTACATGCGCAAGTGGCTGGTGCTCGGTGTCCTCATAGGCGCCGTCGCCGGGCTTGGCGCCGTGGTCTTCGTCCACGCGCTCGATCTGGCGACGCACTTCTTTCTCGGAGTGGTCGGCGGCTACGCGCCCCCGACCCCCGCCAACGAGGGCGGAGTCACCGCCGCCGGCCACTTCGCCCGTGCCTGGGCGATCCCACTTGTCGTTGCGTCCGGCGCCCTCGTGTCGGCCCTGCTCGTCGACCGGTTCGCACCGGAGGCGGCGGGCCACGGAACCGACGCCGCCATCAAGGCCGTGCACAACGACCCCAAGGGCATCCGCCCCAAGACGTCGTTGGTGAAGATCGTGGCGTCAGCGATCACGATCGGCTCCGGAGGATCGGGGGGACGCGAGGGCCCGACCGCGCAGATCAGCGCCGGATTCGCGTCGTTCCTCTCCAGGGCCTTCGGCCTCAGCCAGGATGACGCGCGCATCGCGGTGACGATCGGCATGGGCGCAGGCATTGGCGCCATCTTCCGCACCCCGCTCGGCGGTGCGGTCCTGAGCGCCGAGATCCTCTATCTCAACGACTTCGAGACCGCCGCCATTGTTCCCGGCCTCGTCTCCTCGATCGTCGGCTTCGTGGTCTACGGCGCGGTCGAGGGCTTCGCTCCCATCTTCGGCTACCACGCGAGCCTGCGGTTCGACCACCCCATCCAGCTCGTCTACTACGCGATCATCGGGGTCCTCGCCGCCCTGACCGGCATGTTGTACAACTCGACCTTCTGGACGACGCATACGATCTTCGGACGCTCGTCGCTGCCGTCCTGGGCGCGACCGGCGCTCGGCGGCCTGCTGGTGGGCTGCCTTGCGCTGGTGTTCCCCCAAGTCCTCGGCACAGGCTACGGCTGGGTACAGAAGATGATGACGCGCGAGCTGCTCACGTTCCCGCTCTGGCTGGTGCTGCTCCTTCCCCTCGCCAAGATCCTGGCCACGAGCCTCTCGATCGGCTCCGGCGGCTCGGGTGGGATCTTCGGTCCGGGCATGGTGATCGGTGGGCTCGTTGGGGCAGGGGTGTGGCGCGTCTTCGAGCTCTTCGCCCCAGGCGTGCCGCTCAGTCCCGCCCCGTTCGTCATCGTCGGCATGATGGCGTGCTTCGGCAGCATCGGTCACATCCCCATCGCGACGATGCTGATGGTGGCCGAGATGACCGGCAACCTGTCGCTGCTCGCCCCCGCCATGGTCGCCGTCGGCATCGCCACGCTGATCGTCGGCGACCGGCACATCTACGCCTCACAGTTGCGCTCGCGCGAAGACGCGCCGGCCCATCGCTTTCGCTTTGGCCTGACCCCGGTCGGAGCCTTGCCGATCTCGGCGATCGTGCGCGAAGCCCCGCTGGTGATCGACGCAAGCGAACTCGCCCTAGCCGCCCTGGAACACGTCGAAGACGCAGGACTGGCGGCGGCCCCGGTCGTCACGCGGGCCGGATCGTTCGTCGGGATCCTCCCGGCGCGCACCGAACCCGCCGGCGCCGGACATGCCACGGCGACGGCCGGCGACCTCGCTACGACCGCCGGACCGGTGATCGCCGCCGATTCGACGCTCGACACCGCGATCGAGCAGCTCGCCTTGAGCCGGGCGACCTGGGCGCCCGTCGTCGACGCGAACGGGCGCCTCGTCGGCACGACGACGTCCGAAGGTCTGCTGCGCCGCTACACCCGTCTCGTGCAGGCAAGCATGCGGCGCCTCGACGCGCTCGCCGGTCGCGGCGTGCTCTTCGAGGGACGTCTGTCGCCCGACTCCGACCTGGTGGGCAAGAGTGTCGCCGAGATCGCCTGGCCGCCGGACACGTTCGTGCTCAGCGTGCGGCGTGGCGACGTGACTGTCTTCGCCACCGGCAAGACGAAGATCATGCGCGGCGACGATCTGGTCGTCGTGACGCGACCCGAGCGCATGGACGAACTCGGCCGCTTGGTGGGGCCGCTGCCCGACCCGGCTCATGCAACGGCAGAGGAACCGCTCCTGTAAGCGACGTGTGACGGGAGGATCGGCGTGGCTGAGGATCTGAACAGGCCGAGCGAAGAGCTCGTCGTTCTCGACGGCGTCGCCAAAACGTACGGCGCCGGTGAGCTGGCTGTACACGCTCTACGGACAGCCGACCTGAACATCCCGGCAGGACAGTTCCTCGTACTGCTCGGGCCCAGCGGCTCAGGCAAGACGACCTTTCTCGACCTCGTCGGCGGCATCGAGCGACCGACGACGGGCCGGCTGTTCGTCGGAGGCCGCGACCTGGCCAAGCTCGGCGACGACGGGCTGACCCGCTATCGTCGCGACGAGGTGGGCTTCGTCTTCCAGTTCTTCAACCTGGTGCCCACCCTTACGGCGCTCGAGAACGTGCAGCTGATCGCGGAGCTCGTGGGCCGCGGAGGCGAGAGCCGTGAGGCCCTCGAAGCCGTCGGGCTCGGTGACCGCGTCGACCGCTTCCCGGGAGCCCTGTCGGGAGGCGAGCAGCAGCGCGTTGCCGTTGCTCGTGCCCTGGTGAAACACCCCCGCCTGCTGCTATGCGACGAGCCCACGGGGTCGCTCGACCTCGACACCGGGCGCCAGGTGCTGGGGCTTCTGCGGGGCGCGACCCGGGACGGCGAACGCACGGTGATCGTCGTCACTCACAACTCCGCGATCGCCGACGCCGCCGACCGCGTCATCCGCATGCGCTCGGGAGCCATCGTTTCGGACGAGACCAACCCCGCGCCGCTGCCGGCGGCGAAGGTGAGCTGGTGAGTTGGGGGCTCGCGTGACTCTGCAAGGCCACCGATGACGTTGCTCACACGCAAGATGCGCCGCGACGCGCGGGCGCGTCGCGGCCAGTTCGCCGCCGTGATCGTCACCGTCTTCCTCGGCATGGCACTGTTCGCCCTCTCGTACGACGCCTACTCGAACCTCAAGGCGTCGTACCAGCGGGTGTTCGACATCACACATTTCGCCGACTTCACCGCAAGCGGCGGCGACACCCAGGCGATCCTCACCGCAGGACGCACCGTTCCCGGCGTGGCCGTCGCGACCGAGCGTCGCGTCGCCGACGTGCCCGTGCGGGTCAACGGACGCAAGCTACTCGGACGCGTGATCGGACTGCGGGCCACCGGCCAGCCGCCGATCGATGGGGTCATGGTGCTGGACGGCGCCTACCTCTCTGCTTCGCGACCTGACGGCGTGCTCGTCGAGAAGCACATGGCGGAGCATTTCGGCCTAGGCCCCGGGGCCACACTCGAGGTGCTGGGAGCCTCGGGCTGGCGCCGGGTGACGGTGCTCGGCAAGGCCGCGTCGGCCGAATACCTGTGGCCGGCGCGCAGCCGCCAGGAGGTGCTCGTCTCGTCGAACGACTTCGGCGTGCTGTTCGCGCCGGAGTCCCTGCTCGGCGACCTGCCCGCCTCGACGGTCACGCGACAGGCGCTGTTTGCCTACGCGCCCGGCGCCGACCGCGCGTCCGTTGACGCTCGGCTTGAGGGCATCGCTCGGCGCTACGGCGCGAGCGACGCGTTCACGCAGGCTGAACAGCCCTCGAACGCCGCCCTGCGTGAGGACATCAACGGGTTCGGGGAGATGGCAATCATGTTCCCCCTCCTGTTCCTCGGTGCGGCCGCCATGGCGACCTACACCATGCTGACCAGGCTCGTTCTCTCCCAGAGGCCGCAGATCGGCCTCCTGCTGGCCAACGGCTTCGGACGTCGCACCCTCTTTGGTCACTACCTCTCGTTCGGCCTCGCCGCCACGCTGCTCGGCGCCGTGCCCGGCCTCATCGCCGGCATCGTGTTGGCCCGCTTCATCACACGGCTCTACACCGACGCGGTGTCCGTACCGATCCACGTGATCCGGTTCCACCCGATGACGGTGGCTGTTGGCCTCATCTTCGCGGTCGCGGCAGGTTCGTTCTCGACTCTTGCCCCCGCGATCAGGGCGGCGCGGCTCACGCCGGCCGCCGCCATGCGCGGATCTGTTGGCAGCGGTCAAGGCGGACGCAGTCTCGCCGAGCGCATCGTGCCTCCGCTGGGAATGCTGCCGACCCGCTGGAAGATGGTCCTTCGCGGCATCGGGCGCAACCGGCGGCGGTCCTTGTCGACTGTTCTCGGCATCGTCCTGGCCGCGACGCTGATCCTCGCCTCCTGGGGAATGCTCGACACAACGAACGTGCTCCTGCAGCGGCAGTTCGTCGACGTCCAGCGCCAGGATGCGGAGGTGTACTTCGTCACAGGGGCCACGGGCAAGAGTGCCGGGCCTGTCCCTGTGAGTCGAGCCGTCGCTGCCGTGGCGGCGGTACCCGGAGTCGCGTCGGCAGAGCCCGTCGTCGACGTCGCAGCGTCGCTCAGCTCGACGTCGGGCGTGTATCTGACATCCATCCAGGCATTCCGGCCGGACACGCGGATGCACGGCTTCTACGAACTTGGTGGCAGCAGGATCCAGTTGCCCCGGTCCGGCCTGCTGTTGGGCAAGTCCTTGCGCGACTTGCTCAACGTCTCAATCGGCGATTCGGTCTCGGTCGAGCTGCCCTCGCTCGGTACCACCATCCACGAGCGCGTCGCCGGGTTCGTCGATGAACCGATGGGCACGTTCGCCTATCTGTCACTGCCGGCGCTCACCGAGGCCCTCGGTCACGGTGCGCCCGATCCGGCCAACGCAGCCATGGTCTCCTTCACGCCCGGTACCGATAGCGCGGCGGTGCGCTCACGGCTCGCCGCTCTGCCGCAGGTCGGCGCCGTGATCGACTCGCGCGCGCTCTACGCCACCGCGCAGTCGTTCATGAGCCTGTTCGACGTCTTCGTCGGGCTCATGGTCGTTCTCGGAGGGGTGATGGCGCTTGCCCTGATCTATACGACGATGTCGGCGAACATCTCGGAGCGCCTCGTGGAGATAGCGTCGCTTCGGGCTGCGGGGATGGGCCGGCGTGAGCTCACCCTGATGGTCTCCAGCGAGAACGTGCTGCTCACCCTGATCGGAGTCGTGCCCGGCTTGATCGTCGCCTATTTCGCGGCGCAGGCCTTCATGGCGTCGTTCAGCAGCGACCTCTTCTCGTTCGATTTGGCGCTTCGCCCCTGGACACCAGTCCTGGTAGCGCTCGCCTTGCTGGGCACAGCGCTCGTGTCCCAGTGGCCGGTGCTGCGCGCCGTCGACCGCATCGACGTGGCGGTCGTGGTTCGGGAGCGATCGGTGTAGTCCGCCATGGCAACGATGAGTACCCGCAAACGCTGCGAGCGGTACGTGTCTCATGCGCGGGCTCGCCGTGCCGCCACCACAACCCGGTCGTGGTGACCGCAACGCGGCATTCACGCTCGAGTCCGGCCGATGAGTCCTTCCCTGAGGTAGGGTTGCGCCCATGTCAGCAGTCGATCTGACCACCGTCTTCGCCACCGCGGGCGGCTCCGCCGTATCCATCGAGATCACCCTCGTCCTGCTGCTGCTTGTCGCCGCCGCCGTCTCGGTGGTCACCCGGCTGGTCCACCTGCCGTACACGGTGACCCTCGTACTCGCAGGCCTCGTCGTGGCCGTATCGGGGCTGTCGTCGCCTCTCGACCTGTCGGCCGACCTGATCTTCTATGTCTTCCTGCCGGTGATCCTCTTCGAGGCCGCGCTCAGCACCCCGGGGGCCTACCTCCGCGCCTCGTGGAGGCCGATCGCGATCCTCGCCGTCCCAGGCGTACTGCTTGCCTTTGGACTCACCGCCGGCGGCCTGCGGCTCTTGACTGGCGAATCGTGGTCGACCGTGCTGCTCTTCGGCGCGCTGATCGTCGCCACTGACCCGGTGAGCGTCGTGGCGCTCTTCCGCCGCCTCAAGATCGACCGGCATCTGACGACCATTGTCGACGGCGAGAGCCTGTTCAACGACGGCACGGCGGCCGTCGTCTTCGCCATCGTCCTGAGCGGCGTCATCGCCAACACGACGCCCGGCCCCGGCGGAGCCGTCGTGCGCTTCGTCTGGATGGCAGGGGGCGGCCTCGTCCTTGGCTGGGCCGTCGGCACCCTGGCTTCACGCGCTCATCGCCTGCTCGACGAACGCCTCCTGGAGCTCATGCTCACCATGATCACTGCCTACGGGTCGTTCCTGGCGGCGCAACTCCTGGGCATGTCCGGACCCGTCGCCTGCGTGGTCGCCGGCATCGTCGTGGGCAATGTCGGGCGCCGCATCGGCATGAGTGACGGTGTCGCTTCGGCCGTGAACGACTTCTGGGAATTCGCCGCCTTCCTGGTCAACTCGCTGGTCTTTCTTCTCATCGGGCTGCGCACCAACCTCGGTGCGATCGCCGACCACCTGGGTCTCGTCGCGATCGCCTTCGTGGTGGTCCTGGCCTCGAGGGCGGTCACCGTCTACGCCGCGGGTGCCACAAGCCGCCTCGTTGCCCCGCGCCTGCCATTTCGCTGGCAACACGTGCTGGTGTGGGGCGGGCTGCGAGGATCCGTAGCGCTGGCCCTGGCGTTGAGCATCCCGGCGAGCGTGGCGAACCGTGACCTAATCGTCACCACGGCATTCGGCGTCGTACTGATCTCCCTGGTGATGCAAGGCCTCACCATGCGTCCGCTGGTTCGTAGCCTTGGGCTCACCCACAAGCATCCACACCCCCCGCTCGCACCGCCCTCCGAGCCGTCCGGCGATGCTCCACGATCCCACGGCTGAGGTACGAAGGCTCCAGGCCGATCGGCGGCGCGTTACCCGAGCATCAGCGAGAAGAAGCTTGCGCCGGAATCGCTGATGGGGCAGGTGGACGCGAGGCGGCAGTGGACGTGTGCTCCGGACGCCTCGTTCGCGTTGTGAGATGTACCTACGCCCGCTTGTACGAGAGTGCAGTCACGATCGCGTACACCAGAAAGACACTCGCCGTGACCGTGACGGCTATGCGGACCGCCCTGATCTTGAAGCGCTGGCCGACGGCGATCAGGAAGAGCACGGCGGCGAGGATCACCGTGAGCCGCACGTAGTTCTCACCGGTCTCGCGGCTGGTGACGCCGAGCTCGAATGCCGCGCTCGCCTGTTCGTCGAGCTGCACCGCCTTCTCCGCCAGGGGATCCTTCCACTGGGGCATGTAGCGCGGTCCCAGGAGCGCCTTGAGGTTGTGGATCGGGTCGGTCTTGATCCAGGCCTCGAAGGCGACGCGGTAGTCAGGCGTCATGCGCCTGACGAGGAAGTCGGCGTACTCCTTGTCGCCCGCCTGCATCGCCTGGAACCACGAATTGACGTTCTTGGTGTCGTAGAGGATCGTCTGGTTGCCCGAAAGTGACGTCTGCACGGCCTCGGCGCGCACGCGCGACGACGTCGCGTACGCACGGGCGCTCTGGCCGTCCCAACGCGCCGCCTGGTAGCCACTCCACGCGGTGGTGAGCGCGACGAGTGCGAGCAGCACGGCCTCGAAGATCTCGATGAGCTCGTGGCGCAGCTTGTGCGGATCGTCGCCGTCGGGACCGGGGCTGCCGCGCTTCGCGCCGGTCGCCTGCTGCGCGGTGCCATACACGAAAGGGTGAACGCAGTGAGTCCGGTCCGCGTGGGCGGTGGTACGGCGAGAATCCTGCGCCGCCGCTCCAAAGCAAACGATGAGCCGAGCAGCGCGAGACCGACGCGAGACCCCGTCAGACCGGGCTCTTCCGCGCAGATGCGGTCAGCCGTGCGAGTGCGCAGCGCCGTGATCGTGCCCCCCGGCCATCGGCTTGTCCATCGGCTTGTCCATCATGCGTAGCATGGCCAACCCCCGCGTGCGGAAGAAGCGCCACAGCAGCAGCGCCGCCAGCGCCAGGAAGATGATGTTCAGCACGGTCGTGTAGTTCCAGGCGACGTGCGCCTCCACGACCTTGGCGCTGCGCGGCCCGGTCGGCACGAGGCCGAGCGCTCCGAAGAGGAGCTCGACCACGAAGCCGGCGGCGACCATCGTCACGTAGAAGGTCCCGAGCAGGAAGAACATCATGCGCCAGCCGTAGTACTTTCGGTAGATGTTGAGGATGGGCAGCACGATGAGATCGGCGAAGATGAAGGCGATGACGCCGCCGAAGCTGATGCCCCCGTTCCAGAGGACCGCCGCCAGCGGCACGTTGCCGATCGAGCAGACGAACGAGATGATCGCCACGAGCGGCCCCACGATCGGCCCCCAGATCTTGGCGAGCAGCGGGTGGTGCACCAGGAAGAACCCCTGCCAGAAGCTCTGCGGAACCCAGGCCGCGAGGGCGCCGGCGATGAGCAGGCCGCCGAAGATGTCCTTGTAGATGGCGGCCCAGTCCATGACGAACGTGTGGCTGATCGCCGTGAAACCCTTCGGCGAGGTGATGCGCCGCAGCAGCGAGCCGCCCTCGGTGACCGACATGTCCATGGCGGCGTGGCCCTCCATCGAGCCGAGCAGGCCCTTGTCGGCCTGGCGGCCGGCCGCGTCCACCATGCGCTGTTTGAGGAAGACGCGGAAGAGGAGGGCGAGGAAGACGATCATCAGCGGCCCGCCGACGAACTCCCCGAGCGTGAACTGCCAGCCCATCAGCAGGGCGAGGATGACGCCCAGCTCGATGACGAGGTTGGTCGAGGCGAACTCGAAGGCCATCGCCGCCGTGAAGTCGGCGCCCTTGCGGAAGATCGAGCGCGCCAGCGCCACTGAAGCGTAAGAACACGAGGATGAGGCCGCTCCGAGGCCGGCGGCGACGGCCAACGAG
>Ga0209539_1001447_pt1 | contig 12842 bp, 14 predicted proteins | sample BarGraNGADG00312_2_FD_184499 | JGI IMG/M metagenome (GOLD analysis project Ga0209539, IMG submission 184499) | Arctic peat soil microbial communities from Barrow, Alaska - Barrow Graham LP Ref core NGADG0011-312 (SPAdes) (version 2) | ecosystem: Environmental > Terrestrial > Soil > Wetlands >... | reverse complement strand
CTTCACCGAGCTCTATCCCCTTCCGGAAGAGGGGCGCCGAGGCTTCATGGACACGATACGGGGCGCGAAGAAAGCGATCTGTGTCGAGAACAACGCGAGCGGCCGGTTCGCCCAACTGCTCCGGATGGAGACGGGTTACGAGTTCGAGCGAAGCATAAGGAAGTACGACGGAAGGCCGTTCACCCTCGAGGGCTTGCTGGAGGAGATCGATGGTCACCTTAGCGGAGTATAAAGGACAGAAGCCGGCGTGGTGCCCGGGGTGTGGTGACTTCGGCATCCTGACCGCGTTCAAGCGCGCGATGTTCGAGCTGGGGCTCGAGCCCTGGCAGATCACCATGGTCTCGGGGATCGGCCAGGCGAGCAAGCTCCCCCACTACACCATGGGCAACACCTTCAACGGCCTGCACGGGCGAACGCTTCCCGTCGCTACAGGTATAAGGCTCGCGAACCACGGGATGCCCGTCTGGGCTTTCGCCGGTGACGGGGACTGCTACGGCGAAGGAGGCAACCACTGGCTGCACGCGATGCGCAGGAACATCAACGTGAAGCTGGTGGTGCACGACAACCAGGTCTACGGGCTCACCAAGGGGCAGGCCTCTCCCACCAGCATGCTGGGCATGAAGACCCCCACTCAGCCGTTCGGGGTGCTTTCCGACGAGCTGAACCCGGTCTCGGTCGCCGTAGGCTTCGGATGCAGCCTGGTGGCGCGGGGGTTCGCGGCCGACACAAACCAGCTGGTCGAGCTCTTCAAAGCCTGCTACGAGCACAAGGGGTTCACGCTGCTGGACATCCTGCAGCCGTGCGTCTCGTTCAACCACCTCAACACCTACGACTGGTACCGGGAGCGTTGCTACAAGCTCGAAGACGACTACGACCCCGAGGACTTCTACCGGGCGTACGAGCGGGCCTCGGAGTTCGGCGACCGCATCCCGACGGGCGTACTGTACAAAAAGGCGCGGCAGGTGTACGAGGACAGGGTGCCCGTACTGGCGGGGCAGCTGCCCCTGGTGAAGCGGCCGCAGGAGCCCCAGGCGCTCGAACAGACCGCGAAGGAGTTCTATTGAGTCTTCTCCCACTCCCCTCGGGGGAGAGGGTTGGGGAGACGGTCCTGGTATAGAATAGCGACCGTGGTGGAGTGCGGGGGTGTCCGGCGGGGCCCGCTGCATCGATGACCTGAAAGCGATCCAATATGTGGAAGTACATCCTGAGGAATATGTGGCGTCGCAAAGCCCGCACTTTCCTCACGGTATTCGGCATCGTAGTCGGCATATTCGCCCTGACCGTTCTGGGCGGACTGTCCGCCCGCCTGACCCAGCAGGTCAAGGGCGCGAGGTCCTGGTTCACGAACTCGATCTCGGTGGTGCCGTCGGGCGGGAGCCTGTTCGGCGGCGGTGAGGGCAGTTTCTTCGACCTGGGCACTGTCGACAAGGTGCTCGCCGTCCCCGGGGTCAAGGACGCCGTGCCCGGGATCGGCGTCACTATCAATCAGTCCAGCGGTTTCTCATTCGGCGCACCGGACCTCATCATCGGGCTCGGGCTCAACGGCGCGAACGACCTGCTCAGACTACTCACGCTGTCGGGCGGCCGCCTTCTGCAGCCGGGCGACAAAGGCAAGGCCGTTCTCGGCTCGGTCATCGCGCAGAAGATGGGTGCCAAAGTCGGCAGCACCGTCGACCTCAGGGGCGTGCCGTTCGAGGTCGTCGGCGTCCTGCAGCCCACCCTGTCGGCGCCTGACAACTTCGCGTTCGTATCCTACGAAGACGCGCTCGCTATCTTCCTCAAAGTGAACCCGTTCTTCCAGCAGCAGAACAAGATCACGAGCGTCATCTACACCACGTGGAAGACGGGCGTCGACCCCGAGGCGCTCGGCGCCAGGATTGCCTCACAGGTCCCCGGCGTGACCGTCATCACGCCCGCCAAGGCGGAGCAGCAGATATCGCAGTTCAGCCTGATCTTCAACGCAATACTGTTCGGGATCGCCTTCATCGCGCTGGTGGTGGGCGGCCTGTCCATCATCAACACAATGGTGATGTCCGTGTCGGAGCGGACTCGCGAGATAGGACTGAAAAAGGCGATCGGCGCTGAGACCAACTCGATCCTGGGCGAGTACCTGCTGGAGTCGGCGACGATAGGCCTTGTCGGCGGTCTCATTGGCACGGGCCTCGGGCTGGTGGCGATCGTGTTGCTGAACCACGCAACGGCATCGAAGCAGGTCACCGTGTTCGCCATCACTAAGGCGGTGGTGATCGGGCCCATAATCTTCGCGACCGTGCTCGGGACGCTGGCCGGGGTCTTCCCGGCGCTGCGGGCGTCGAGGCTCCGGCCGGTCGAGTCGCTCAAGGAGGAGTAAACGCAAAAAGGTGCCTGTCCCCTTTTTGCATGAAGGAGGAATGAGTTGCCCGCGATACGCACGGAGGAGTTGAGAAAGACATACGGGGCGGGGGAATCCGAAGTCCACGCGGTGGACGGCATCAACCTCTCCGTCGAGAAAGGCGAGTTCGTGTCCATCATCGGGCCTTCGGGGTCGGGCAAGACTACACTGTTGAACCTGCTCGGCTGTCTCGACCTGCCGTCGACCGGGCACGTGTTCATCGACTCGCTGGACACCGCCGATCTCTCGCTCAAGGAACTGACGCGCCTCCGGCGCGAGAAGATAGGGTTCGTGTTTCAGGAGTTCAACCTGCTGCCTGTGCTCGGCGCCCTCGAGAACATCGAGCTGCCCCTGCGGTACCTGGGGGTCCACGCGAAGGAGCGTGAGGCCCGCGCGAGGGAGGCGCTCCACGAGGTGGGCCTCGACAACCGCGCGAAGAACCGTCCCTCCCAGATGTCCGGCGGTGAGCGCCAGCGGGTGGCGATCGCGAGGGCGCTCGTGACGCGCCCGGCGCTGGTCCTCGCCGACGAGCCTACCGGAGAGCTCGACACCGCGAACACGTGCAAGGTCATCGAGCTGATGCGCAAGCTCAATGACGAGCTCGAGCAGACTTTCGCGGTGGTGACTCACGACCCCATGGTCGCGGCTTACGCACGGCGGGTGGTCTCCCTGCGTGACGGAAAGGTCATTTCCGACGAGCCGCAGGAGGCAACGCCGGTAGTATGTGATTAGAAACGCAAGAAGCGGCCTGACCCATTTGTGCAAAATAGGGGTCTCCCCATTTTGCAGAGGAAAGGAGAGCGCGATGGCCAACCTGGCATACCTGGGCCCGGAGTGGACGGAGGAAGCGCGCACGCGCCTGAAGGCCGAGCTGACCCCGGAGAACATGCACCACGTGACGAGCTCGATGTCCAACATCTATCAGAACACTCCCGACGGCAAGGAAAAATATCTCTACATAGCGTTCGAGGACGGCAACGTCGGCGAGTTCCAGGTGGGTGAGGGCGAGCCTCCGGCCGCGGAGTTCAAGATCATCGCCGACTACGAGACGTTCGCTAAGATATCCCGCGGCGAGCTGGGAGCGGTCAGAGCGCTCACGTCCCGCAAGCTGACCCTGCGGGGGAACATGGCGAAGGCTATGCGGCTCGCGCCCCGCGTGGACCGCATGAACAAAGTGCTCGCCTCCATTCCGACCGATTACTGATACGGGAGATGATGAGCATGGCAGCCGACAATACCAATAACGAGAGATACGCCGTTGACGTGCAGCAGCGCATCAAGGACATCCAGGCGCTGATGCGCGAGCGCGAAATCGACGTTTACCTGGGCACGCGCATCAGGACGATGAGTTTCATCGTCGATGCGTTCGTCCCCTGGCGCAGCTACCTGGTCATCCCCGCGGAAGGGCTGCCCACCATATTCACCTTCGTCATCGACGCCGACAGGCTCCTGAGCGAGACGTGGATGGACGAGGACCACGTGCGGGGCTACTTCGGGGCGGGGGGAGCGGACCAGATCGAGGCGGTCCAGTTCTTCATCGAGGACGAGCTCGGCATCAGGAAGGGCAGGCTCGGCTACGAGACCGGCATGGCGACCTACACCGCCGAGGGGTGGATGACGCACTATGAGTTCGAGCAGTACTCGGAGGCCCTGCCGGGCTTCGAGTTCGTCAACGCCCATGACATCGTGGACCACGTGTCGCTCATCAAGGACGAGGGGACCATCAACCGGTTCCGCGAGGCAGGCAGGATAGTGGACGAGGGCCACAAGGCGGCGAGGGCGGCGGTCGAGAACGGCGGCTGGAAAGGCATGACGGAGACCGAGCTCGGGGGGATCGCAGCGCTTGCGATGCGGCGCGCCGGAAGCGTCTCCGAGTGGAACTTCGCCGGACTGAACGAGATATCGAGCGGGTGGCGCACCGGGCTCGGAGCGTGCACGCCTCCTACCACCAAGGAGTTCGCGGCGGGCGAGCCGCTCATGTTCGACCTGCACGGGATGTTCAAGCTGGCCCTGGGCGACCACTCGCACAACTACCTGCTCGCCCCCGCCACGGAGCGGCAGCGATGGCACGCTGACAACTTCGTCGCCTGCGTACAGTTCGTGGCGGACAACTACCGGGCGGGCGCGACCCCCGGGGACTTGATCACGCAGCTCGGAGAGTTCGCCGAGGAGCGCAACTGCTCGGACTTCATTCTGCCAGGCGTAGAGCACGGCATCGGGCTGTTCGGGGACGAGTGGCGCGTCGGCGCGAGCATGGATGTGCCTATCCCGTACTGGACCGACCCTGAGCACACTTACCAGGAGAACGAGATGGTGATCCTGGCGATGCAGTACGCGGCGAAGGAGGAGGACGTCGGTTTCCGTTACGAGAACCCGATCGTCATCTTGAAGGACGGCTGCGAGCTCACTTCCAAGTACCCGCTGGCAATCGAGGAGATCGAATAAAACGCACCACTGGGGTCAGGCACCGGTGGTGCATTTCATAAGATTTTCCTGACTAAACACCGAAAATGCACCACCGGTGCCTGACCCCAGTGGTGCGTTTTTCAGCAGAGGTACTTGAGGTACAGGAGAGCCGGCTTTATCAGGTTGACCCGCATCGTCCACTTAATCGAGAAGACCAGGGCCAGAACCGCGACGACCAGGGCGATGATCAGGAGCCAGGAGCCGGGCGGTCGTTCCCCCTCCAGGCCTTGAAGGCGCCGACCCCGGTGAACAGCAAGGCGATGATGGCGAGGCCGATGTCCAACTTCGGTATCCAGTAGACCACCCCGGCGAAACACGCCATGCCGACCGCCGCGTAGTAGATGGGATCTACCGTGGGCCCCTTCATCCAGAGGGCTTTCGGCTGCTTGACCTCCGGACCGGCCGCCGCGCCGACGGGCAGCGGACCAGCGACTCCGACTCCTTGCGCTCCAATAGTCACCGGCGTCGCCGACAGACCGGCGGCGTTGGCATCGACGGCTGCGACTTCCTGGAAAGTCCCGCACTGCGAACAGAGCCTTATGTTGATCGGGATCTGCGCGCCGCACTTCTGGCACGTCTGGGTCGCGGTGTAAGTCTGCCCGCAGCTCGGGCAGAACTCATAGCCGGGCGGAACCTCCTGAAGGAACAGTGATGATGTCACTGAGAGGAGCCTCGATGAAGATTTCGTTGGCGGGCCACACCTGTAGCGTTTGGAGGGCGTCATGAAAAAGACAGCCATCATCCTTGCCTTCTGCCTCGCCGCGGTGATGCTGCTGACCGCGGTCGCGGCGGTCGGCCAGACGACACCGCCGGCCAGCACGCCGGCGCAGCAGCGGCAGCAGAACCTGCAGGAGCGCGAGCAGCAGCGCGCCGCCGTCATCAAGGAGCGCATCGACCTCATCATCGCGCGGTTCAACAACAACAAGGACCGCCACATCGCCGTCTACAACGCGACCAAGGCCAAGGTCGTAGAGGTCGTGACGACGATGTCCGCCAAAGGCTACGACACCAGTAAGCTCTCGGCGGACCTGCAGACATGGGACCAGATGGTGCAGAAGGCGGCTGCGGACTACGCGACGTACGTAAGCCTCCTGCAGAGCGCCGAGCAGTTCACGCCCTACGAGTCCGGAGGGCAGTTCTGGAACGCGATCAATCAGGCGCGCGCGCAGCTGCGCGTGGTCCGGCAGGACTCCCTGGACGTCCGCAGTGAGTACCAGACGGTGATACGCCCGGACATCGCAGCGCTCGCGAGTCAGACCCCTAAGACGACCACGGCCCCGGCCACGACACCGTGAAAGGGAGGTGCGCGATGAGCAGTAAGAAGAAAGCCGTCCTGGTAGCTTGCGTCGTCGCCGTGCTGCTCGCTGCAGCCCTCCTGGCGGTTTCCTGCGGGGGGAGTAGCACTACAGGCACGAGCACGACGTCCCCGGGTAGCACGAAGCTCACGGGCAACTCGACCGTCGACACATACCTCAACCAGCTGGACCAGCAGATGAACTCGATCAACTCCGACGATTTCAGCGACTCGCAGCTCGCAACTCCGCGCTGGGACAGTAACGAGAAGCAGACCCTCACCCCAACCCTCTCCCCCGAGGGGAGAGGGAGCGAACTACTCAACCCTCTCCCGAGACGGTAGAGGGAGCAGGCTACTGTGCCGGTGGCGGCGCCATCGGCGGGGTCGCCGGCGGTTCCGGCTTCGGCTTGGGCGTACCCCTTTTTGCGTTTTTGCATGAAGAAGCCGGGGCCTCGAGGCCCCGGCTTCTGAAAAGTGCTTCGGCTCTGCTTATGGGTTGGTGAACGCGAGCTTGTAGATGACGTAGAAGTTGAAGATCGGGATGATGAGCAAGATGCCCCACCAGCTCTCGAAACCGAGCTTCTCCGAAACGTCCATCATGATCAATATGGCCATGACGGCCGTAACGATCCCGAAGCAGAATGTGAATATCAGCATGATGATGAACCAGGAGTTCTCTTTCTCGTCCATCTGGCACAGCAGCCAGATGTTCAGGATGGGGATGAACGCGAACCAACTGTTGGGCGTACCCAACCTGTCCGCAATCTTCATAAGGCAGTAAGCCGAGAAGACGTACGCCGCAATAGCAATCAGAAAGATGATCACGATTGGTATTGCGCTGCCGGAGCTCGCGATGGGGGCAACTACTGCACTCACAGGTCTCTCCTTTCTCCCGGGACGATTTGGGATACTACCCCCCGGTTCGTGCCCCGGGTACAGACAGCGGTGACATTTTTCCAAAGAATTCCTGTAGTATTGAACCAGGCAACACGGAGTGGAAAGACCAGTGGAGGTGGCGGCGTGGAAGAGTTGGAGAAATACGGGCTTTATCGCTATCGGTGGGTCGTGCTCGGCTCGTTCATGGTGGTGGGGGCACTGACCCAGTTGATGTGGCTGAACTATGCGGCCATCACATCAACGACGGGTCACGGCGCCAATCAACTCGTTGGCGTCGCTCATCTGATGTTCCCCCACATGTCGTCCGGCGCGGCGGAGTTCAGGATCACTCTTCTTGCCTTGATGTTCCCGCTCCTCTACATATTCGTTTCAATACCAGCGGGCATAGTCATCGACCGGAAGGGGTTCCGCTTTGCTGTCATGCTGGGCGCTGTCCTGACCGCCGGCTTCTCGTTCCTGAGGCTCTTCGCCGGCAACTACCCGCTGGTCCTCATAGGCATGATCGGCATCGCCATCGGGCAGCCATTCGTCCTTAACAGCATTACCAAGACTGTGGCTGCCTGGTTCCCCACCGAGGAGTCGGCGCTGGCCACCGGGGTCGCGACCCTGTCACTGTTCCTCGGGATGATAGTAGCGCTTGCCCTGACCCCAGCCCTGCTCAAGGCTTTCGGCGACAACCTGGCCGCCGTGCGTTGGCTGGTTCTCGTCTATTCACTCGCCGCCGTGGGTGGTGCGGTAGTGTTCGGCTTTTTTGCCAGGGGAAAGCCGCCGAAGCCGCCGGCGCGCACCGAGGACGAGTTGCAGGCCGAGAACGCGGCCATCGACTGGGGAAGCTTCCGCAAGATATTCGATCTGTACAACTTCAGACTGCTGTGCGCGATCCTCTTCATCGGGAACGGCGCCTTTGTGGCGATATTGCAGCTCATCGACCAGATACTCAAGCCAAAGAGGATCTCCCTTGAGACTTCCGGACTCATCGGTGCGGTGATGGTCATAGCCGGAGTGGTCGGCTGCGTGGTCATACCCAGCCTTTCCGACAAATACATGCGGCGCAAGCCGTTCCTCCTTCTCGCGGCCGGCGTGGCAATCCCGACGCTGTTTCTCGTAGCCCAGCTCCAGAGCACGGTCCAGATCTTCGTGGTAGGGGCGTTCACCGGGTTCTTCCTGTTCAGCGCTTTCCCGCTGGTGCTGACCTTTGCGGAGGAGACGACAGGCCACGCCCTCACCGGTACCGGTTCGGCCATCCTGCTGCTGCTGGGCAACCTGGGCGGTGTCGTCCTGACGCTGTTGATGGTGGCTTTGAAGAACGTCAGCAGCACCCCGTTCTACTGGTCGATGATAATGCTGGTGATCCTCTTTGGAGTCGCGCTGATAATCGCGTTGTTCCTGAAGGAGAGCAAAGAGCTGCCCTGCGAGCTCGAGACGTCCCGCATGCTGGACGAGATCATCGAAGAGAAATGACACTTGCCGCGCGCACGAGTCGCGGCACTGCTGGAAACGAGAGGGCGGCCTTTTGGCCGCCCTCTTCACAGGCACTGATGGTTCGAGGCGCGATCAGTCCGAATAGCCGCCTATCGTATCCGTGCCCGCGCCTCTGTTGTTCCAGTACATCGCGCGCTCGACCATTATCTTCTGGCCGGCCGTCTTTGAGGTAACCAGCACGGAGGCGCGCCCCTGCGGCAGCCTGTCGACCATGTTGTAGGACTTTCTCGAGTTTGCCGGCACGGTGTCCGGGAAGCTCACGTTCCCGGTACCCGAGTTAGTCATGTAGTAGACCTGCACCGTGACCGCAACCGGGTTCGGGTTCTGCACCAGCGTCCAGGTCTCCCAGCCGTCGGACGACTGACCGTCCGGCAGGTAGAAGGTCGTGTGCGGCTGGTCCATGCCTATCGAGTCGTGGCAGGCCTCGCCCGTCCCGTTGTCCCAGTACATCGCGCGCTCGGCGATTATCGGCTGCGTGCCGTGCACCTTGGTCGAGATGTCATTACCCGGTATCTGCACGTTTGCGACGAGCGTCTTTCGCGAGTTGCCGGGCATCGAGAATACGGGCATCGCCTTGGGGCCGTGACCCGTCATGTAGGTGACCGTCACATCGGCCGGCGTCGCGTTCGGGTTCTGCACCAGTATGTAGGTGGTGAAACCCCACTGGGTCGTGCCCTCGGCGAGGTAGTAGTCGGCGGCTGGCGTCGTGGTGCCAATGGAGTCGTGGCCCTCGCGCCGGTTGTAACGATACATCGCGCGCTCCGGTATTACTGGCACGTCGGAGGTGACCTTGATGCTCGCATCCTTCTTGCCGATGTCGCCCTCCATGCTGAAAGAAGCCCGCGAGTTTCCCGGGACGGAGTGGCGCACCGTCTTCGGCCCCGCGCCCTCTATCATGTAAGTCACGTCGCAGGTCGCCTGCCCCGCGTTGGGGTTCTGTATCAGCAGCCAGCACTCGAAGCCCCAGTTGGACGAGCCCTCCGCCAGGTACCATGTCCTCGCGGGCGCAGTCACGCCGACCGATGAGTGAGACTCAGACGAGGCCGCGCCGGCGCCGGTCCAGCTCATCGTCCTGTCCACGGCGATGGTCTTGTTGTCCAGGCATTGAACTTTGGTCGAGAAGTCCCGGGAGCCCAGGTCGTCGCCCGGATAGACGGTGGTCTGGCTCTGCGCCGGCAGGGTGATGTCCGGCTTCACCACGGGCCCCGAGGTCGTCATATAAGTGACGCGTGCGGTGACCGCCGTGGCATTCGGGTTCTGGATGTTGACGCGGGTATCGAATCCCCAGTTGGTGGTGCCCTCCGCCAGGTACCAGGTGGGGCTTGCAACCGAGCCGGTCGGCGGCGGAGGTGGCGCAGCCGTCACCGTGAATGTTGCGCCGTTGCTCGTACCGCCGGCGGTCGTGACGGTCACCGGACCAGTCGTCGCCCCCGCCGGCACCGCGCAGACGATCTGCGTCGCGGACCAGGAGGTGGCGGTGGCCGCCTTCCCGTTGAAGTGGACAGACGATGTCCCCTGGGTGTTGCCGAAAACAGTCCCGATGACCCTGACCTGCGCCCCCACCTGTCCGGACGAAGGCGTCAGGCTCGTGATGGCAGGGGGGGCCACCGTGGCACTTGCGACAGAGTCCGGCTTGCGGATGCCGGGCATGGAGAGGGCGGCCGCCCATAGTCCGACAACGAGGCCGAGAACGACGACCATTGCGATAGAGCTTCTTCGCATCTGAGACCTCCGTATTGAATTGTCCTACCCGTACATGGGAGGCCGCGCGCCGGATGTTACGGTCGCTCAGCTAATATGTTCCCGCGGGCGCCGGCACGGGTTAGAATAGGTCGGTGCGTGCAACACGCTGACGCTTCAGCAGTCGCGAGAATCGTGGGTGGCGGGGCAGCAGGCTCCAAGGGATGAACGGAGGGGATGAGTATGCGGAAGATGACTGCGCTCCTGGTGGTTGTGATCGTTCTCGGCGCGCTGGTGGCGGCCGGCTGCGGCAACAACACGGCAGACACCAAAGCAAGCCAGCAGATCGCCGCGGCCAAGGCCTCACTTGCGACGGCAAAGGCGAACGGTGTCCTGATCCCCGAGAACGAGCAGAAGAATATTTCCGCCGCGGAGAGCGCTCTCAAGTCGGACTCGATCCAGGCGCTCATCCTCGCGACCACGGCGAAAGCTAACATAGACAACGACATCCAGGACGCCTTCAACCTCGCCCAGCAGACCTACAACGTCGCCAAGGGCGCCGCCCAGACAGCCATCTCCAAAGCCCCGGCGGGGACTAACCTGACGCAAGCCAACCAGTCGCTTGCGACCGCCGCGACCAAGGCGAGCCAGGCAAAGACGATCGGCGACTGGTACAACCCCACGGACGGCCCGATCTACTGGGCGAACCTCGCCGCGCAGCAGGCCGCCACGGCGGCGCAGGCGCAGGCGGCATCATCGGCCGCCGCAGCCGCCGCCGCTGTGGAGGTCCAGAGGGTACAGCAGGGCGCCGCCCAGATGACGAAGCTCATGACCAATTACCTGGTCTCGATCGGCGCAAACCCTGCCGACTACAAGATCGGTATCCAGAAGATCAGCACGGACGCCACCTGGGCGACCGGAGTCGCGACCCTGATAGCCGCTGCGCCGGGCAGCAAGCCGGTGTCCTTCCTGTTCCACTACGAGAACGGGACCTGGGTGCTGAAGGCGGCACCGTCCTGGACGCCTGGACAGTTCGGCGCGCCGACCGACATGGTGCCGTGAGCAACAACTGACGAAATGCGAAAGCCCCCGCACCGCCGGGGGCTTTCCTCTTTTTGCTATACGACAGAGGTTCCTGCTACCGGCAATTCTTGATGCATGCAACCGTACTGCCTATGATGAACGATCATGAGCGCAGAGATTTATTATTTCTCGGGATCCGGGAACTCGTTCTTTGTGGCGAAGGAATTGCAGAAACGGATTCCGGGTTCAGGTCTTATCCCGATAGCGGGCCTGCTGGCTGAGGATGAAATCAAAACCCATGCGGATACGGTGGGTTTCGTTTTTCCCACCCACGGGATGATATCCCCCATCCCTGTCAGGCGATTCCTCAAGAAGGTGGACCTGTCCTCGGCTGACTACCTCTTTGCGATAGCGACACGCGGCGGCACAAAGTTCCTGGGCTTTCCGAGAATGGACAAGATACTCCGGAAGCAGGGAAGGCGCCTGGACGCCGGTTTCGTTGTGAACATGGCCGATAACGACCCGAAATTCGAGGTCTACGAGATCCCGACCGAGGAAGAGATCGCGAAGCTGCAGTCGGAAGCTCGGAGGCGGCTCGATTCGATCGCGACCGCAATTGCGAACAAGGACAAGGACCGCGAAAAGGACACCGGGTTCAAGGTTGATTCCAACTACTTCCTGGAGCGGCTGGTCGTCCTCGGGATGATGTACGCCGAGTTCAGCGGCGTCAACGATTACTTCTTCTGCGACTCCAAGTGCAAAGGGTGCGGGACCTGCGAGAAGGTCTGCCTGTCGGGGAAGGTCGAGATTGTCGACGAGAAACCGGTATGGCGCGATGACGTGAAATGTTTCATGTGCTACGCGTGCCTCAATTACTGTCCTGCGCAGTCGGTCCAGATCAAGGACAAGTGGTTCATGAAGTCATATACGGCGAAGAACGGCAGATACTCCCATCCTTATGCGAAGGCGGCGGATATCGCGGCTCAGAAAGAAACCTGAGCGTCCCTGTCCCTGTGTTGATACACCAGGCGCAAGAAAATATGTTGACACCGGCTAAGGCAAGGGTATTCAGTCCGAGAAACCCCGGATGGTGTCGCTACCCGCGCTGCGGTTGTCCTTTTACATAGAACTCTCGATCTCGGAAATATCATACGCGGGTTCGCGCTCTCAACCCTCCAAAGATACCGGCATGCACCTTGTTCACGAACGTGCCATGAGCCGGCAATCTCGCGTCTGCACAATCGGTCTTCGAAGCATGATGTCGGACCGGAACATGGTAGTATCACGATGTCAGGAGGCGGATATGGCAAAATATCGGTTGAGGGACGCTTCGGAGTACGCACAAAACATCGTCAATACCGTTAGAGAACCCCTCGTGGTGTTGGACGACAAACTCAGGGTGATATCCGCCAACCGGTCTTTCTACAGCACTTTCAAGGTGACGCCTGAAATGTCCGAAAACACCCTGTTGTTCGACCTCGGCAACCGCCAGTGGAATATCCCCAAGCTCAGGGAATTGCTCGAAGAAGTGCTTCCGGAGAAAACGAGTATCGAGGACTTCGAGGTCGAGCACGACTTCCCGGCTATAGGGCGGAAGACCATGTTATTAAACGCCAGGCGCATTCGGAG
>Ga0209539_1001446_pt1 | contig 12846 bp, 10 predicted proteins | sample BarGraNGADG00312_2_FD_184499 | JGI IMG/M metagenome (GOLD analysis project Ga0209539, IMG submission 184499) | Arctic peat soil microbial communities from Barrow, Alaska - Barrow Graham LP Ref core NGADG0011-312 (SPAdes) (version 2) | ecosystem: Environmental > Terrestrial > Soil > Wetlands >... | reverse complement strand
TAGTCACTCGCTTCGAGCTGATTTTTACCCACCGGCCCGCTCATCGAGCAGAGGCCGCCTGTTCCCCGGCTCCAGCGAGCGGGCGAAGACCAGCGGCATCGCCAGCGCGAGCGCGGCGAAGGCGTAGAAGTAATAGAACTGCATCGTCAAGTAGAAGGCATTCGCCGCCATGGTGCCGAGCAGCGCGGCGACCATCCCCCAGGCCAGCGGCCGCACCCGCGCCGCGGTCAGCGCATCTCCCGAGGCCGCCAGCGCTCGTCCGATCGCGCGCGCCGCCGCCAGGCGCCGAAACAGGTACCAGAGGAAGACGACGAAGATGACGGTGCCGACGATCCCGCCCTCGACCAGCAGCGCGACGTAGTAGGAATGCGGCCCCCAGTTCGTCTTGCCGGTGGCGAACTCGTAATAGACCGAGAAGTTATTCAGGCCGAGCCCCAGCAGCGGGTGGCTGTGTAGAACCTGCGGGATGAAGTCGTAGACCCCGAGGTGAGCCGAGACCGAGCCGGTGTTGGTCTGCAGGCGCGAGCGAAGCACGGTCGCGAAGAAGTGGCGGCGCTCGAGCACCACCCCGGCCAACAGCACGCAGACCGCGCCGAACGGTACGAGGAAGCGCGGCCGAGTGAAAAAGCTGCGGTAGGGAAGCACGAGCACGAGAAAACCAACGCCCAGACCGAGCAGGCCGCTGCGCGACAGCGTGGCCAACTCGACCACGAGCAGAAAGCCGAGCAGCGCTGCGAGTGGCCAGCGCAGACGATGCCCGCGCTCGAGGCGCAGGTAAAGCGGAAAGAGGATCAACAGCGACATGGCCAGCATCACGCCGAGGTGGTTGGGGTCGCCTGTGAGCGCATTGGGCCGGTAGACGTTCTGGTTGCCGACGGCTCCGTAGATGTTGATCGAGGAAGCCGCTCCGCCCGTGAGCGGGTCGAGCAGGTGCTTGTCGATGTTGAACCCGGCCTGGGCCGCCCCGAGCTGGACGATGCCGTAGGCGGCGTTCGCGGCCATGCCCACGACGAACGCACCAAGCGCCCTCCAGAAGAAGAGCTGCGAGCGGTCGGTGAGATGAATCACAGCGGCTGTCAAGAAGAGCAGGTGAACGACGAGCTTGACCATTCCCTTGCTGAACTGGGTCAAGCCCTGGGCGGTGTCGATATTGAAGAAGCCGGCCAGGTAGCAGACGAGAAAGGCGGCGCTGAAGGAGAGCGTGACGAGCGCGGTGCGAGGAATCTTGAGGTCGCGCGAGAGCGCAAGATCGACGGCGAAACTGGTCAGGTAGGCGAGCGCTAATAGATCGGCCAGTGCAACCGAGACGCCGACCTCCCAGTGCAGCTTCTCGAAGGTGGCCGCGAAAAGCGTGATCAAGAGCAGCGAGTCGGTTCGCCTGCTCAAGCGCTGAGGCCTCGGTACCGTCACGGGCTGATCGTACGTGCTCGCGACTTGCGCCCGGCGGCTCTACTTCTCGGGGTTCGGGCGCCTTGACCACCCGCCACCCCCCACCCTCCCACGGGGCGGCGTACGGTAGCGCAGAACCATTCGGGCGAGTGTGCCTACTTCGCATTAAAAAACGCCACTGCCAATCCAGGCGCGGGAGTCGGATCGTCCGGATCTGCCGAAGGTTTAGCGACGCCAGGCGAGCAGCTCTTCGAGCGAGCCGGAGCGCAGCCAGCGGGCCGTCTCCCGATACGAGCGGCCGCGCTCGCCCCTGAAGACGAGTCCCCGCAGAGTCAGCGCGGCTGCAAGCAAGCGCCGGGCCGCGGCCGCGCTGCGAGCGCCTCGGTGCTTGTCGAGAAAGAGCAGGTGGCCCTGCACCTGCTCGCGGAAGAGGCGCCCCGCGTGCGCTGCGCCGCCGACGTGGACGACCTCGGCAGCGGGAGAAAAGAGGACTTTCCAGCCGGCCTGACGGAAGCGGTAGCACCAATCCACCTCTTCGCTGAAGAGAAAGAAGCGCTCGTCCAACCCGCCGACCTGCTCGATCGCGTCCCTGCGCACGAGAAAGGCCGCGCCCATCAGAAACTCGGCCTCCAGCTCGCGTTCGTGGCGAAAACCTCCTCCGTAGAAGGCGTTCAGAAGCTTCGTCCGCGGCGCCAGCTTGCGCAGGAAGAAGTATTCAGTGGCGAGCCGCCAGAGGGTTGGAAAGCCGCGCACCGAGCGCTGCAGCCTTCCGTCCGGGAAGCGCAGGCGCGGTCCTACGACTGCCGCTCTGGGCTCGCGCTCCAGCACCTGCACGAGTTTCGCTATCCCGTCGGCGACGACCCAGGCATCGGCGTTGAGGAAGAAGAGCCAGCGCCCGCCGGCAACTTCGATTCCCGCGTTCCAGCCCGCGCCCAGGCCCTTGTTCTCCTGCTCGATCAGGCGCGCCTCGGGAAAGCGCTCGCGCACCAGCGCGGGCGTGCCGTCGCTGGAGCCGTTGTCGACGACGATCAGCTCACATCCGCGCACACTCTGAAGGCAGGGCTCGATCCAGGGCAGGGCGTTGTAGGTGACGACAATCGCCGTGACAGATGCCGGCACTGACCCATCTTTGGACTCGGCACTCGCCGTTGCCGCTGTCGCTTCGCCCGAGTCGGTCACCGACTGGCTCCCGGGCGCCGGAGAGTGGTCACTATTCGGCAGGAGGGTCTCATCGTCACGACGGGCCTCAGCTGGAAACGCTCGAGTCCCCGACCTCGAAGCGTATGAGATCGGCCGCCTCCCGCGCCCGCTGGGCAGCATGCTCCCGGTCGGGCCCAAGCACAAGCAGCGAGCCGGCACGATCGGAGCGCGAGCGAAACGGAGTGAAAACATAGCCCGGCTCGCGGTAGAGGCGAACGCGCTTGACGCCCTCCAGCGCACTTGCCTCCTCGACACCGTGAACGGCAACCAGCTCGCCCTCGGGCGCAATCATAAAACACGTGCAGGCACCGCCGACGAGATGCCGCGGGGCCAGAGCTTGGGGATCGATCGTCTCGCCCAGCGCCGCGGCCAGCGCGAGCCCGTTCAGCTCGATCCCGAGCGCGGCTTCGATCAGCTCGGCGTCGTGCCCGCCGCCCAGCCTGGCCGCTAGCTCCACCACAAGCGGCCCGCGCTCGCCCACGATGACCTGAACGTAGCTGGGCCCCTGCTCGATCCCCAGTGAGGCCACCGCGCGTCCGGCAATCTCAATCGTCTTCTCCAGCTCGGCCTCACTCAACGACGAAGGCCAGGCGTGCTCCAGCGACACCCCGAACGCGGGCACCGAAGCACTGCGCCGATCGGTCACGGCGAGCGCGTGATAGCGGCCGTCGAGCGAGAAGCCGATCACCGTCGCCTCGCGACCGAGCTCGAGCTGCTCGATGATGCAGAGCCCTGAGCGCGACGCCGCAAGCGCCTGCTCGACAGCGGACTCGAGCTCCTCGCGCCCGCGGGCGAGCGCAAGTCCCCGCCGGCCCTGGCGATCCGGCGCCTTCACCACGAGCGGGAAGCCGAGCTCGGAGGCTGCGGCGGCGGCTTCCTCGCCGCGGCTCGCGACGGCGTACCTGGCGAAGGGAAGCCCGGCTTCGGCGAAACGTTCGCGCTGTTTCAGTTTCGAGACGGCGAGCTGGGCACTTTCGACACTGAGCGCGTGGGGCAGACCAAGCTTGCCCGCAATGCGCGCCGCAATCGCAACCGACCAATCGATCCCGGGTGCGATCACGCCGTCGATCTCCTCCGCGGAGGCCAGCCGCTCGAGCGCCGGCTCGTCCTCGGCCGAGATCAATGCACGCCGGTCGGCGAGCGGAAAGCCGGGCGCGCCCGGCTCGCGGTCGGCGGCGATGACGTAAAGCTCCCGCTGGCGGGCGGCTTCGAGCAGGCCGAGCTGTCCGGGCCCGGCGCCGAGCACGAGTAGTCGCTTTGCCCACACGTGAGAATCGCCCGTCACGGAGACCCATTCTCACCCCTGCGGGCGACGGTGCGCTTGACAAGAGTTGGCGTTTGGGTGCTAGAGGCACGACAATAGGGTTATGAACTCCGCGCTCGAAGCGCGAGTACGTGAGTTACGGGAGGAGAGCCATCACGGCGCCAGCTGGATGGCCAGACACGCTCTCGAGGCCCTCGTCGAGGCGGTCAGGAACGGCGAAGACCCGGTCGAGGTCGCTCGTATCCTCGCTTCGGCTCGAATCTCTTTGGGTGCGATCGCCGGCGCGGTCGGCCGCGTTCTCACCGCCGGAACGCCCGAGCAGGTCATCGCCGAGGCCGAGGCGTTGATCGGCACGCGCGATCGCGCGGCTAAGGCCATTGCGGTCATGCTGAGCGCGGATATCTCGGGCACCGTGACAACGCATTCGGCCTCGTGCACGGTGCATGAGGCGCTTCTGCACACTCCGCCTGATCAACTCATCTGCACCGTCTCGGAGCCCGGTGGCGAAGGCCGGCGGTTGGCCGCAGATTTCAAAGCCGCCGGCATCAACGTCGAGCTGATCTCCGACGCCGAAGGCCCCGACGCCGCCCGCGAGAGCGATCTCGTCCTGCTCGGAGCCGACACGGTCTTCAGGGACGGCTCGCTGGTCAACAAGATCGGGACGAGAGCGATAGCGAGCGCCGCAAAGGACGCGGGCGTTCTGGTCATCGTCGCCTGCGAGACCTTCAAGCTGGCGCCTTTCGACGCCGAGCCGCCCAGCGAGGACACCTTCGAGCTGGTTCCTGCGGCGATGATCGACCGCGTCGTAACCGAGGAGGGCGCGGCGAACACCGAAGACGTGACCGCGTTGATCGATCGAACGCCGTGCCTGCGGCAGGGCTACGACCTCCTCCGCGGCCGCCGCGACAAGCTCCGTCCAGACGAGAGTGCTTAGCTCGGTGACGGCTCGAGCCGGCGGCGGCGTATTACTTGGCGAGATGAGTCGAGCACTGCTCATACTTCTGCTTCTTCTCGTGACGGCGGGTTGCGGCGGCGGCTCCTCCAGTTCGAGCGCCTCGGCCGATCTCCGCATTACCGTCTGGCCGCAGGGCAAAACGGGCGCGAGCACTACCTACACGCTCACCTGCCCCAAGGGGACGGGCACGCTGCCGGAGGCTCGCGCGGCCTGCTCGAAGCTGCAGCGAGTTGGCGCCTCGGCCTTCGCGCCGGTGCCGCCCGGCTCTGCGTGCACCGAGATCTACGGCGGTCCGCAGACCGCGCGGGTTCGCGGGCGCCTCGCCGGCAAGGCGATCGGTGCCGTCTTCAGCCAAAGCGACGGCTGCCAGAGCGCGCGCTGGAGCCGGCTCGAGTTCCTCTTTCCAACCGGTTCCTGATCGGCCGGAGCGTGCCGGATCGACTGCCGCCGGCCGCGGCGCCTCATCCTCACTACGATTAGGCCGTGCGCGGCCGCCCGCGCCCAACCGAAGATGCTCGAGCCGATCACCATTCTCGTCACCGCCGTCGGTTGCCCCGGAGCCGTCGCGCTGCTGCGCTCGCTGCGCGAGAACGGCGAGCGCGAGGTGCGCCTGGTCGGAGTGGACACGAACGAGCAGGCGATCGGACGCCACTTCTGCGACGTCTTCGCGACCGTTCCGCTCGGAAGCGACCCCGGCTTCGCCGGCGCCGTGCTCGATCTCTGCCGCCGCGAGAACGTGAACGTGGTCTTGCCTCAGTCCTCCTACACGCTCGAAGGCCTCGCAATCGAGAAGGAAAGCTTCGGGAAGATCGTCGTCGTCGTCGCCTCGATCGAGGCGATCAGGCGCGCCAACGACAAGGCCGAGACCTTCGCTCTCTGCGACGCGATCGGAGTGCGCGTCCCCGCCTGGCGCCGCGTCGCCACGCCCGCCGAGTTCGAGCAAGCCGGGCACGAGCTCGGCTACCCGGAGCGCGAGATCTGCATGAAGCCGCTCATCTCCTCCGGCACCCGGGGCTTTCGCGTCATCTCGTCCACCGCCGACCGGCGCAAGCAGCTGCTCGAGAACCGTCCCGGCATGCCCGAGGCGCTTCGGCTCGAGGAGGCCGCCGACCTGGCCGGAGGGACCGGCGTCGAGTGGCTTTTGATGGAGCTTGCGACCGGCAAGGAGCACACGATCGACGGCTACGCCGAGCGGGGCGAGATCTTGCTGGGCTACCCGAAGACGCGCGAGGCGATGCGCGCCGGCCTGGCCATGTACTTCGAGACGCTCGACAGCCCCGAGCTGATGGAGGCCGGCGCCAAGATCATCCGCGAGCTCGATTTCGACGGCTTCTTCAGCGTCAACCTGGTCGGCGACTACGTGATCGAGATCAATCCGCGCATCTCGACCGTGCCCTATCAGGAAGACTTCAACTATCCCTACCTGGCGCTGAAACGCGCTGTCGGTGAGCTCTCGGCGGATGAGCTCCGCGCCTATTCGAAGCGCATCCGCCCCAGCCGGCGAACGCTCCGCTACTTCGATCAACTCGGTTGGGACGAGCAGTAACGCGGCACCGGCGGCGCGATCAGGTGCTGGGGTAGGAACAGCGAAGGCGAGGTGAGCGGTACTCCCTAGGGTCGCGCGTTACTCGGCCAGCGGATCGAGCACCAGCCGCAGCACCTTGAACACCTCGGCCAGCGGTCGCCCGATGGTGACGCCGTGCACCTTGGCCAGGCTACGGATGTACTCGGGATCGGCGTAGGAGCGATGACTCTGTGACTCGTACTTGCCCACTGCCCCGACCTTCTGCTCCAGCTCGCGCTCGCTGAAGGCGATGTAGCAGTCGTCCGAGAAGCCGGAGGTGTTCCAGGGCAGCAGGTAGCCGAGCACGGTCGTGCGCTTGAAGGCGCGCAGCCCTTCCTTCGCGATCGTCTGGTGGTCCTGGTGCATGTCGGAGGGCGAAGGCTGGAAGACGACGTCGGGCTTGAACTCCTTCGACTCCTTGACCAGCAGCTCGAGGATCTCCTGGCGATGCTCGGGGAAGGTGCGCACGTCGAAGTCGTGCAGATCGATGTCTTCGATCCCGAGCACCGCGGTCGCTTCGCGCGCCTCGCGCGCCAGCGTATCGGGCGGGAAGCCGGCCGGCAGCGAGCGATTGGCGATCGAAAAGGCGATGTAGCGAACGTGGCAACCGGAGTTGGTGAGCAGGGCGAGCGTGCCACCGCAACCCAGCTCACCGTCGTCGGTGTGCGGGGCGAGAACTAAAGCTCGCTTCCAGAGGTTGGCTATCACGTTGCCTTTCGAGTCGCTGACCTGCCGGGAATAACAATCGGCTCCGAGCGTAACTCCCACGCCCGACAATCCGGCCAGAACTATAACGGCGCCCCGTGCGAAGCAACGCTTCGCCGGGCGAGTCCGGGAGCATGGCTATCGTCTGGGCGCCGATTGGAGGCACTTCGTCGAGCGGGAGCAATAGCATCCACCGCCATGAGGCTGAAGCTCGAATACAAAACGACGCGATCGTGGTTCTGGAACCAGCTCGTTTTTCTATCGACGACCTGGCGGCTGGGCGCGGCCGTTTTGGAGACTCGGAGTCGAGCTCGTAATCCTCGAAGGGATCTCGCAGAAGCGGACTACCGGAGCAGCGCGTCCGCCTCGGCGGCCAGCTCGCCGCAGCTCATGCACACCCCGCCGCGCTCCGAAACGGCGTCGACGAAGCGATAGAAGAGCCTGTTCCAGCCGGGCGCCCCGGCCGGGTCGAAGCTGCCGGGGTGCCAGAGCAGCGAGAACGCGCCGCCGTTTACCTGCGCCCAGTCGAGCAGCTCGAGCAGACGTGGCTCGGCCTGCCGGGCCGAAAGGCCCAGGTAGCGCTCCTCGGCCAGCGTGGCGTCCATGACGGCGAGCGGGATCTCGATCAGATCGAAGGGGCGCTCGCTCTCGAAGTTCCAGGGGCGGAACGGCTGCGCGATACCGGCGCGAAAGCCGGGCTGGTCGGGAAAGCCGAGCGAGCAATCGTAGACGAAGCCGAGCTTCTCGATCGCGGCGAGGTTGCGCTGCATGTCGAGGCGCAGGTAGTGAAAGCGCTGCCCGGAAACCTGGCCGGCGAGGTCGCGCAGCCGCTCCGCCTCGAGCGCGAGCTGAGCCGGATCATCGGCTGCGGTGTAGCTGCCGTGCAACGCAACCTCGGCGCCGCCTTCGAGCAGTGTCTCCACCAATCTCGGGCGAAGCCGGTCGTAGAGCTCGGGCGCGGGGCCGTCCGCCGGATGACGATGGCCCGCCATGACGAAGAAGGTCGAGCGGACACTGTGGCGCCCGAGCTCTGCGGTGACCTGCTCGAAGCGCCAGTAGGGGTCGCTTCCCCGCAACTTGTGCAGCGGAACGCCGGCCAGGGCTCTCGCTTCCCCGTATGCCGGCCGAAGCCGGCCCTTTAAAGCGGCGCTCTTGAAGCGCGCCGCCGAGCCGAGAACGGCGCGACGCCTCCAACGCCAGGGAACGTCCACGTCGGTCGAGAGAGCGACCGCGAAACGGGCACCACCCCAGCGGCGCGGTTCCACGCCGAGCTTCCGGCGCAGGCGCTCGAGCGGTGGATCGAGCGGATCGAGCGAGGAGTAGGCGGCCAGGAAGCGCCCGTGCTCGTCGCGGCGCCCGTTCAGCTCCTCGACGCGGGCCAGATCGTAGAAAGCGGCGGCGAGGTCGTCTTCCTCTGGCCGCTTGCCCCGCGCCACTTCCTCCCAGGCCTGCGCGTTGTAGGGAAGATCGTCGCCGAAACCGAGCTCGCTCGCCCCGATCGTGTCGAGCACCCAGCGGGCCCGCCGCTCGATCTGCGCCGGTATCAACGGCCTCCGGCCTCCGGAACGGGCGCCCTCTTCGCCGTCGCGGCGGCCTGGTCGCCAAGCTCCTCCACGTCTTCGGCGCCCTTCAGCAACAGGGCGATCAGGCCTGCGCTGAGCGGCCAGATCAGATACGAAGTCTGGAAGACACGCGCCAGGAAGAGCAGCAGGAAGACCGAGAGCGAGAACCCGACCGCTCCGCTCCAGAGCGATCGCGAGCGCCGCTGGAGCCAGAGCAGCCACACCGTCACCGGCAACCAGACCAAGAACGCCAGCGGTATGAACGGGTAGTAGCCCGTTCGGCTCGCGATGACGTGCGCCCGCAGAAGCAGAGCGGCAAGGCCGTAGCCGATGATGCGGTAGGTGCCCGTGCCGTACTTCACCGTGTCGGTCCAGAGCGCCCCGGGGTCGGCCACGAGGAACGGGACTAGGCCCGCCAGAACGACGGCTGTGAAATAGATCGCCGGGGCTTTCAGCCGCCGCCACTCCGCCTTGCGCAGGAACATGACGAAGAGGAAGGGCACGGCAACGAGAGCGAACTGCTTGCACAGGACGGCTCCCCCGAGCAGCGCGGCCGCCGCGCTGAAGCGCGAGCGCGACGCAAGCCCGAAGGCGCAGACCACGAGCAGGAGGCTGAGCGCGTCGGCCGTGCCGAACCAGACCGAGTGAACGATCAGAGGGTTGGCGGCCAGAAGCGCCCCTAGCGCCAGTCGAGGCCCGAGCCGGCCCGGGAACAGCAAGGCGGCGGGGAACAGCGCGAGCGCGCACAGCACAACCAAGAAACGGAAGTCGGATAGTGGTTTGGGAAGAGCCCCCCAGGCCGCCGCGGCGATAGCGGCGCCGGGAAAGTAGGCGAAGTGATGCAGCGCCACCTGTTGTTTTTCGACCTGAGGCTTGACGCTGCCGTCGAGGCTGTAGAAGCGCTCGAGCCCTGAGGACGCGTAGTCGTGCCCGTAGGGATTGGAGCCATGCCGTAACAACTTGCCCGCGATCTCGATCTGGTACGTCGAGTCGTTTGTGTAGAACCACGGCGCCGTCGATTGCCGCAAGCCCGCCTGCAAAGCCACTCCGGGCAGGAGAAGTGCGGCAATAACGACCGTGGCGGAAACGACGGCCCAGCGCAGGCGGAGCCGGCCGCCGGCGAGAACGGCGGCGGCGAGAACGGCGACCAGAACGCCCGCGAGCACGGCGCCCGAGCGCAGCAGGCCCAGATCCCAGTGCCCGTGCGAGGCCGACACGAGAGAGGCGAACATGCCACTGGCGTGGACGGGGCCGGTGCGGAACGCCCAGGCGTCCAGACCGAGCACCGGCACGTTGAGGACGACAAGCCCGCCGAGCGCGGCGACCAGAAGCCAGGCCTCGCTGCCCGAGAGCGCGCGGCCCTTTGCTCGCTTCAACCGGTGCACGGTCCCATCTTCACGACCGGCGCCGATAGTAACTCAGCCCTGTGCCTTGGTGAACCGGCCCCGATAGGCGATGAGCCGTCCGTTGAGCGAGAAGTAGTAGTGCCGGTTGGTCGCGATTCCAGGCGAGAACTTGCCCATGCCCACTTGCCAGACGATCTTCCCGTCGGCGGTGCGGGCGGCGTAGGTATCCCCTTCCAGCGTCGAGAAGAAGACGAGGTTGCCGACCACGAGCGAGGGCGCAAGGATGCGGCCCGAGACGCTCGTTCGCCAGAGAAGCGTGCCGTTTGCGGCCTTGAAGGCGCTCAAGCTACCTCCGAGATTGCCTACGAAGACGCGACCGTTTGCGACGGCGGGCGTGCCGTAGGTCAGCGCCCCGAGGTTGTAGGTCCACAGCGTGCGTCCGCTTGCAGCCGCGAGAGCGATGACCTTGCCCGAGCGCGCGACCGTGAAGATCCTCTTTCCGTCCGACGACGGGCTGGCATAGAAGCTCTCGTATCTGACGAAGTCCCGCCGCACCCCCACGGCCCAGATGCGATGGCCGTTGCCCCGTCGCAGGCAGGTGATCAGGCCGCTGTAGGTGGTGATGCAAACCCGCCCGCCGACAACGGAGGGGCTGGAGCTGATTCGGCCGCCCGTGTTGTAGACCCAAAGCGGCCGTCCGTTGCGCGCACGCAGCGCGTACATCTTTCCGTCGGCCGCGCCGACGTAGACGACGCCTCTGACGACGACCGGCGACGACTCGACCGCTGCGTTCGTCTCGAGTTGCCAGAGCAGGTGGCCGTCCGAGCGTCTGTAGGCCGTCACGTTCCCGGCGTGGGAGCTGACGATCAGACGAGGGCCGGCAATCGCCGGAGTTGAAGCCGTGAATCCCGCGGCCTTGCGCGCCCAGATTATGTGGCCGTTCTGGGCATCGATCGCCAGCGTCCGTCCGTGCTCGAGGTTGACGTAGAGAAACCCGTCGCAGTAGCTCGGCGGATACTCCATGAGATCGTGAAGCCCGCGCGTCCAGAGGATTTTCGTCGGTCGCCCGAGGTTCAGATTCGGCCGGGACAGCGACCGCAACGCGTCTCCGCCGAAGTTGTTCCAGCAAGGCTCGTCAACCCGGGCACGACGGGTCTTCTTCGGCGGACGCACAGCGTGCGTCGAGGTACGAGTTGTTTCGCGTGCCGAGGTGTCGGTCGTCCTGATCGTCACGCTCTCGAGCGAGGTGATCGAACCAGCGGGACCAGGGCTTTGGAAGTGAAGGGCAAGCGCGGCCCCAAGCGCTAATAGCACGAGTAATACAACGATCCCCAGCGGTACGAGGAATCGCTTTTTCTTAACCCAGCTAGGCAGCCCCGGCAACGCGCCCGAGTATAGCGGCGGCCTGGAGAGGGAAACTACTCGCTCGGCGCGGCCCGCGGCCGCACGCCGCCGCCTCCAGGCGATCGAGTCCTCGAAGAAGCCGCGATAGGAGAGCGAATACACGACCGAGACCCCGATGACGGCGTTCGAGGCCAGCCCGATCGTCGCGTCGCGTCTCCAAGCATTCGGGTAGCGCGGCGAAGGCGAGCATACGATGCACTCCAAGATGGGTGGAGAGGGCACGAACGCGACCCTTCACAATCGGGCGAGCGCAAGCCCGGGGAAAGAGCGCGAGCTCGAGCGGCGCTTCGGGCTGATCGGCTTCTGCTCGCTCGCCGTGGCCGCAATCTCTGCGGCAGTGCGCTTCCCCGGCTTCCTTCGCGACGCGTTCTGGCAGGACGAGGTCGCGGCCGCCAGAGTCATGAGTGAGCCCACTCCTCTGGCCATGATTCGTCACGTTGCCCGCAGCGAGGCAACGCCTCCACTGTGGTACGCGTTGGGCTGGCTCGCCAACGCTCTCGGCCTCTCGCCGGCGACGTTCCGGATCGTCTCGGTCATCGCGGGAGCGCTGCTGGGCGGGCTGATCGTGATTCTCGCGCGGCGGACGCTACCTCTCTGGGCAAGCGTCGTCGCGGGCCTGCTCGTCGCCTTCGGCTGGCAGTTTCTGATGCACGGCCGGGAGCTGCGAGCCTACGAGCTGTTCGCTCTCGCCACTGTCGTCTTCGCGCTGCTCCTGCTCGAGCAGGTATCGGCGCCCGCGGGAAGGGGACGCAGCGCAGCGCTCGTCGTCTGCGTCGCGCTCGGCTCGCTGACGAACTACTTCTTCCTGCTCACGCTCGGCGCCGGCCTTCTCTGGATCTGGACCGAGCCCGCTCTACGCGCGACTCGCCTTCGCCTCACGCGTCTCGTAGCGCTTGGCCTGATTCCATTCGTCGCCTGGTCTCCGATTCTCGTTCGCCAGTACCTCGACCAGCGCTTTGCTTGGATCGGGCCCTTCGACATCCGCAGGATGCTCGACGCGTACTGGCTCCTCTTCGCAGAGCACCTCCCTGCGACAACGGGCGTCCGTGACTTCCTTCCGCCTCTTGCGCTCGTGGCGGTGGTCGCCGGATCGATCGTTCTCTTCCGAAGCTCGCCCGCCGGCCGCCTCGTTGCTCTGCTGGCGCTCGTCCCCTTCGCCGTCGAGTCCCTCGCCTGGATGGCAGGAGCGCGTGTCTTCGACCCGCGCAACCTGATCGGCGCCGGGCCGTTCGCCGTCGTCGCGGTGGCCGCGCTCGTCGCGCGGCTTCCGCGCCAACTCGCCTATGTCGCGGCGGCCGCGGTCGTCTCGGCGGTCGCGCTGGGCTCGTTCCAGGCCGAGGCGACAGCGAGCACACCGTACGACCGCGTCGCACGTCTACTCGTCGCCGAAGGCTGGACGCCGGCCGATCCGATCGTCCTGTTCGGTGACTTCTTCTCCTTCCGAGATCCACTCGAGT
>Ga0209539_1001445_pt1 | contig 12853 bp, 14 predicted proteins | sample BarGraNGADG00312_2_FD_184499 | JGI IMG/M metagenome (GOLD analysis project Ga0209539, IMG submission 184499) | Arctic peat soil microbial communities from Barrow, Alaska - Barrow Graham LP Ref core NGADG0011-312 (SPAdes) (version 2) | ecosystem: Environmental > Terrestrial > Soil > Wetlands >... | reverse complement strand
GGCCTCGAGCGACCCGGAGCGAGCTGTCTGCGGCCACCGGATCGCGGTCGGCCAGGGTCTGAAGTCCCCAGAGTGCGGACACTCTTCCGGCGGCAGTGAGTTGCTCGAATCTCAGCACCTGAAGGGGCGCCCCAGCTGCCGACCGCGAGAAAGGCAACGATGATCGCCACCGGCGATGATCCACCGGCCGGGCCTGCGCTGTGGGTGCGACACGGCGTGCTCCTCCGACGCCTCGATTCCTGCCGCTTACTACTCAACTCGAACATGCGGTGTCACACCACTGGTAATTCCCACCTCTGGATGGTGTCGAGAGACTCAACCAGCGTTCCGACAGGCTCAACCAGCGGTCCCGCGCCAGGCCTGGAGCGCCTCGACGAGGCCGTCGGGGGTGTCGCGCACGATCAGGAGATTGCGGTGGGACGCTCCGAGGAAGCCGGCGGCGACCATGTGCTCCACCATCGCCACCAGCGGCTGCCAGAAACCGCCGACGTCATACAACGCGACCGGCTTGGCATGAAGGCCCAGCTGCTGCCACGTCCACACCTCGAAGAGTTCCTCGAGGGTGCCGATGCCGCCGGGCAGGGCCACGAACGCGTCCCCGAGCGCGGCCATGCGCCGCTTGCGCTCGTGCATGTCCGCCACCACTTCCAGCCGGGTCAGACCCGGATGGCCCAGCTCGCGGTCCATCAGCGCCCGCGGAATCACCCCGACCACCTCACCGCCGTGATCGAGGGCAGCGTCCGCGGCTGCGCCCATGAGCCCCGTGCCACCACCGCCGTAGACGACGCCGATGCCGGTGGACGCAAGATGGGCAGCGAGCTCGGACACTGCGATCGCGTAGGCGGGGTCCACGCCCGCCGACGATCCCGCGAAGACGGTCACCCAGCCGATCGTGCTTCGCTGCAATGCCGGGAAGACCGCCTCAGCGAGCAGCGGTGCCAGGTCGTCGGGGTAGGGGAGCGTCGGGTCCTGCCACCGCAGTTCCTCGATCTCCGCGCCTGCGGCCTCGGCCTTCACCCGTGGGTGCTCGAAGACCCACGCCTGCACCTGGTGGCCGTCCTCGTTCGCCGCAGCGGTGGTGAACGTCCCCAGCGGCACAAGCTGTTCCGGGTCAAGCACGACCCCGACCTCCTCGGCCGCTTCCCGCACCGCCGCCTGCTCGAAGCTCTCACCGTGCTCCGGCTTCCCGCCGGGGAACATGAACCGGGACGTCCCCTGCTTGCGAACGGTCAGAACCCGGCCCTGGTCGTCCCGCAGCACCACCGCGCTCACCTGGATGGTCGGTCGGGAATCGTCCGTGCGTTCCGGATCGCTGTCGCTCACGGGAGAACCCTGCCACCCTCCCGGCCTCGGTGGCAGTCCCGCAGCCGCGCGTCCACCCTGCCCACGGTGGTGGGCGCGAGAACGGCGCGCCCGATGGGGATGCTTGGATAGCCCTGTGCCGCACCTCGATGCCATCCACAGTCCCTGGTCACCGCTTCGCTCTCCGGCGGGGAGCAGCCGATGAGCGTCCAGCTCGGCACTCCGCTGTCGGCCTCGGCCACCCGGGTGCTGCTGCTGGGCTCTGGTGAGCTCGGCAAGGAGGTGGCCATCGAGCTCCAGCGCCTCGGCGCTGAGGTGGTGGCGGTCGACAGCTACGCTGGCGCCCCCGCGATGCAGGTGGCCCACCGTGCCCACGTCGTCGACATGCTCGACCCTGAGGCGCTGCGGGCGGTCATCGACCTCGAGCACCCGCACGTCGTGGTCCCGGAGGTGGAGGCGATCGCCACAGCGGTCCTCGCCGACGTGGAGGCTGACGGCATCCGGGTCGTACCGACCGCTCGTGCCACCCAGTTGACCATGAACCGCGAGGGCATTCGGCGCCTGGCCGCGGAGGAGCTCGGCCTGCCCACCTCGCCGTTCCGCTTCGTTGACACGGAGGCGGAGCTGGCCTCCGCCGCCGCTGAGCTCGGGTTCCCCTGCGTGCTCAACCCGGTGATGTCCTCCTCCGGCAAGGGCCAATCGGTGCTGCGCGGGCCTGAACAACTCGCCTCGGCCTGGCGATACGCCCAGGAGGGTGGACGGGCCGGCGGTGGCCGCTGCATCGTCGAGGGCTTCGTCGAGTTCGACTCCGAGATCACCCTGCTCACCGTGCGGCACGCCGGCGGTACGTCGTTCCTCGACCCGGTGGGCCACATCCAGGTGGACGGGGACTACCGCGAGTCGTGGCAGCCGGCGGCGCTGTCGCCGGCTGCGCTGGACGCGGCCCAGGCCGTGGCAGCGACGGTGACGGAGGCCCTCGGCGGATGGGGCTTGTTCGGCGTCGAGCTGTTCGTCGTCGGCGACGACGTGCTTTTCTCCGAGGTGAGCCCCCGTCCGCACGACACCGGCATGGTGACGATGGTGTCGCAGGACCTTTCGGAGTTCGCCCTGCATGCTCGTGCGGTGCTCGGCCTGCCGGCCGGTGGCGCCGAGCGGCTGGGAGGGACGGCCGAGCCGGCTGCGGCGTCCTGTGCGGTGTTGGCCCATGGCAACGGCGTCCCGCGGTTCGGCGGTGTTGACGCCGCCCTGGCTGTGCCGACCGCGCAGGTGCGGCTGTTCGGCAAGCCGAAGGTTGCCGGACACCGTCGCGTGGCCGTCACCCTTGCCCGCGGCGCTGACGTCGCCGAGGCCCGTCAGCGCGCGCGGGACGCTGCCGCCGCCATCGAGACCACGCTGGACTGACGCGACGCACGATGGGTTTGGACTCGGCCGATCGGGGGTAGCGTTGAAGGTTGACCCGACGCAAGGAGGACGAGGATGTCAGACAACGTCAATGAATACGGCTTGGGTGCCCCGGGTTCCGGGGGTGGCCCGCCGGTGCCGCATGACCCCAGACCCGATCCGCTGGCCCACGGCCTCGGTGCACGCGACGTGGCAGACGATGACCACGGCGGCGAGGACTTCGCCGAGGGCGGCCGTCAGAATCGGTTGGAGCACGGACTGGCCGGTGCGGGCTCCCGGGACGAGAAGCTCATTCCTCAGGGCGGCAAGCCCGACCCGCTGGCCCACGGGCTTGGCTCAGCCGGAACGGGAACGGCGTCGGAGGAGGAGCCACCCGCGACCTGAGCCGGTGAATGCGAGGGAATACTGCGGGGTACTTCTACCGTTGTTCCTTTCGGTTCGCGGTGACGCAATGCGCCGCTCCGTCAGGCGGGGGTTCGGATGGACCGAGGTCAACGAGCGATTGCGATCCTGTCCATGCTCGGCAGTGCGGCGAAAGCGTTGGAAGAGGATGCCGACGTCGAGCACGTCCTGTGTGTCTACCTCACCGGCGCCCTCGGCGCCGATGTGGGCGTCTGCTTCGCGCTACAGCTTGACGGCGGCGCCGACCCGATCACCACGCACCCCCGCGGGCCCATCGCTGCCGGCCTTGTCGACAGGTTGGCGGAAGTGGTCGACGGAGTCCCCGACGATGCGCCGGTGCTGATTGACGACGTTGCCCTGGGTCAGGTGCTGGTACTTGTGCCTCGTCCCGCGATCCCGCCGCCGCTCGGCGTCGTCGGCTCCCGGGGGGTGGCCTTTGCCAGCAACGACGGCTTCGCTGAGGCGGACGTGGCGCTGCTCCGCGAAACGGTCCCGGTGTTGGTTGCCCTCCTGCCGCACGTGGTCGCGGCCAGCCAGCGCCGCCAGCGCGCCGAAGCTGGCCAGCAGGCGGCGGGGGAGTTCGGGCTCACCGCCCGCGAACTCGAGGTGCTGGTACTGCTCGCGCAGGGGTTGCTAGCCACTTCCATCGCGTCCCGGCTGTCGCTGTCGCCACGGACGGTGCACAAGCACCTCGGCAACATCTACGACAAGCTTGGCGTGCACGACCGCCTGGTGGCAGTGAGCCTGGCTCGGAGCCGCTACCTCGTGCCGGATCCCGCCGCCTAACTGGCGGCGGGCTGTTCGACCAGGGTGAGCTGCGCCGAGTGCACGGCCCCGTCGCGGTAGAACTCGACAGGCACGACGTCACCCACCTTTGCGGTCGCCAACAACCACCCCAGGGCCGCACCGGTGGCCGGGCTGCCGCCGAGACTGGTGATCACATCGCCCGGCACGATCCCAGCGGTTGCCGCCGGGCCTCCAGCAGTGACCGACTCCACCAGAAGCCCAGCCCGGGAGCCGAACCGGTCGGCCAGGTCCTGGCTCATCTCAGCCGTGCTTGCCCCGATCCACGGATGGGTTGTCCGTCCGGCGCTGAGGAGCTCGTCCACGACCCGCTGTGCCGTGGTGGCAGGCACGGCGAAGCCGATGCCGACGCTGCCGCCCCCCGAGACGCCCTGGGCGTTCGGAACCGTCGAGATTGCCGTGTTCACCCCGATCAGGCGTCCTTCGCATGTGACGAGGGGACCACCGGAGTTGCCGGGGTTGATCGAGGCGTCGGTCTGGATCGCTCCGACGAGAACGGTCGTGCCGCCGCCGGACTTCGGCGCGGGCACGTTCCGGTTGAGGGCGCTGACGATTCCGGCGGTAACCGTTCCGGACAGTCCCAGCGGAGCGCCGAGGGCCACCACCGGCTGGCCGACCTGGAGCCGCTCGCGCGGTGAGAGCAGCAGGGTTGGCAGCTTGTTGCGGTCGACCTTGAGCACGGCGAGATCTGTGATCGGGTCGGTGCCCACCAACCGTGCAGGGATGCGCTCCCCGCTGTTCAGCAGGACCTCGATCGTGCCGGAGCCGGCTGCTGCGGCGATGACGTGGTCGTTGGTCAGCACCACTCCGTCCGCCCTGATCACGGCCCCGCTCCCCGAGCCGGATCCGCCGGAGCCGGTGATAAAGATGGTGACGACGGACGGCAGGACAGAGGCAGACTGCCGGGCCGCATCGCACGAACCGGCAGTGGGGGAGAGCTTGATCGCGCCGACGGCGCCGAGCGCACCACCGGCGAGCGCGAGCACCAACGCCAAGCCGATCAACTCCAGCCAATTGAACGTGGGGCGTCTCAGCCACCACTTCTGGGACTCGGACATGATTCCTCCTCCTCACCGCGCCAGGTCAGGGTCTGTGGTCAACTCAACATTGGCCCAAATTTCGAGCTCGAGCGAGGACAACCCGCTGATCAGCGAACGACGCACGCGAGCCTCCTCCGCGACATCCCACTCCCCGGCGGTCACCAGGAAGTCCACTTCGACGTAGAGCCGACGCCCCAGCTTCGTTGCGCGGACGAGCGGCACGCCAAGGCCGAACTCGGCTCGGGTGAGCTCGGTCGCCCCATCGATCGCCCGACGCACCTCTGGCGGCGGTGCAGCCTCCAGGACTTCGCGGCCCCCCGAGCGGAGCAGCCGCCACGGTACGGGGGCAAGGACGGCGACCGCCAGCAGCACCAGCGCAGGGTCGGCATAGGCGACGACACCGTGCCACCCTGCCAGGTCCGCGCCGGCCGCCGCCGCCGCGCCCACCGCGATGATTCCGCTCAGCAATGCCCCCGCCCGCCATTGGGCAGCCTCAGCCGCAGCGAGCTCCGAACGTGGCGCGACCCGCGGCAGTGCGATGGTGAGTCCGATCGCGATCAGCAGCGTCACCAATCCGTAGCCCACCACGTTCAGGGGGGCTCCTCCGGAGCCGCCTGAGAGGATCAGCGACAGCGCATCGAAGGCTGCGTAGACGAGGGTGGCTCCCAGGGCAGCGCCCTGGATGAGGATCGCAACAGGGATGACCGCGCCACGCCCGAACGGGTAGCGCTCGTCCGGCTGGAGCCCCGCTGCCCAGGAGGCCAGCAACGACAGACCCGACAGGGCGGTTCCGAAGATCGTGAAGACCCCGTCGAACAGGACGATCCGCGAGTCGACGAGGAGGCCCCAGACGACGCCGACCGCCCCGACAAGCAGTGACGCGTAGACCGACAGGCGAAGTGCCCTTGTCTCGGTCATCCCCGGAACCTGCTGTCGTCGTTGACGTACGCGTGATGAAGGCGGATCGGGACGCCTGCGATCACGGCCCGCTGCAGGTACCGGACGCTGAGCTCCCTGGACACCGCTGTCCTTGTCTCCAGCGCCTCACGTGCTGAGCTGATGCAGAACTTGCTGGGAAACAGCAGCTCGCTATCGGTTGCCATGGGGAAACGGTGCCATGCAATGTCCGGACAAACTAGCCGTGCACCATCCCCGTCCCCGTCCCCGTCATCGGCACAAGGGACGGCTACCGAGAACACATCGTGGGGTCGGCCCCGACGGATCCGGTCTTCGTGAGGGAACGGGGCCGCTGAATCTGCGGCAGACTAGGAGGTCGCAGTCCAGGAAGGAAACCAACCCGTGTCGAAGACCATCACCGTGCACGATCTCTCGTCGCAGACCAGCGAGCAGGTGGTCACCGAAGCCACGACCGCGCTCGAGCTGCTCGGCAACGACCGTGCCACTGTGGCGGCCCGGGTGAACGGCAAGGTTGTCGACCTCGCAACGGCACTCGCCGACGGCGACGAGGTGGCGCCGGTGGCTGCCACCAGCGACGAGGGCCTTGCCATCCTGCGCCACTCCTGCGCGCACGTCGCAGCGCAGGCTGTGCAGCGCCTGCACGCCGACGCCAAGCTCGGCATCGGCCCGCCCATCACCGACGGCTTCTACTACGACTTCGACGTGGCCACCCCGTTCACCCCCGAGGACCTGAAGGCCATCGAGAAGGAGATGGGCTCCATCGTCAAGGAGCGACAGCAGTTCGTGCGGCGCGCGGTCTCCGACGCGGACGCCGCAGCTGAGCTCGCATCTGAGCCCTACAAGCTGGAACTGATCGGGCTGAAGGGTTCCGCCTCGACCACCGAGGGCGCCTCCGTCGAGGTCGGCGCCGGGGAACTGACCATCTACGACAACGTCCGCCGTGACGGCGCCGTTGCCTGGAAGGACCTGTGCCGCGGCCCGCACGTACCGCACACCGGCTACCTGGGCAACGGCTACGCCCTCACCCGCAGCTCCGCCGCCTACTGGCGCGGTGACCAGCGCAATGCGCAGCTGCAGCGGCTCTACGGCACCGCCTGGGCGTCCAAGGACGACCTGGTCGCCTACCGCACCCGGCTCGAGGAGGCCGCACGCCGCGACCACCGCAAGCTCGGCGCGGAACTCGACCTGTTCAGTTTCCCGGAGGAGCTCGGCGCAGGCCTGCCGGTGTTCCACCCCAAGGGTGGCGTGATCAAGCGGGTGATGGAGGACTACGTCCGGACCGCGCACATCCGGGCCGGGTTCCAGTACGTCGGCACCCCGCACATCTCCAAGGAGGGCTTGTTCCACACCTCCGGGCACCTGCCCTACTACGCCGATGTCATGTTCCCGCCCATGGACGACGATGGCCAGAACTACTACCTCAAGGCCATGAACTGCCCGATGCACAACCTGATCTTTGCCTCGCGCGGGCGGTCCTACCGTGAGCTGCCGCTGCGCCTGTTCGAGTTCGGCACCGTCTACCGAAACGAGAAGTCCGGTGTGCTGCAGGGCCTGACCCGGGTGCGGATGATCACCCAGGACGACTCGCACTCCTATGTCACCGCAGACAGCGCTGCTGCCGAGGTGAAGCACCTGCTGACCTTCGTCACCAACCTGCTGGAGGACTTCGGCCTCGACGACTACTACCTCGAGCTCTCCACCAAGGACACCGAGGGCGCCAAGGCAGGCAAGTTCATCGGCTCCGACTCCCAATGGGAGGTGGCAACCGCCGTCCTCGAGCAGGTGGGACGCGACTCCGGCATCGAGCTGGTGTCCGATCCGGGCGGCGCGGCCTACTACGGCCCGAAGATCTCGGTGCAGGCAAAGGACGCGATCGGGCGCACCTGGCAGATGTCGACCATCCAGTACGACTTCAACCAGCCGGCCCGGTTCGGCCTCACTTACACCGGTCCCGACGGTCACCCGGCCGAGCCGGTGATGATCCACTCTGCCAAGTTCGGCTCGATCGAGCGCTTCATCGGTGTGCTGACCGAGCACTACGCCGGGGCGTTCCCGGCGTGGCTGGCCCCGGTACAAGTGATGTGCATCCCGGTGGCCGAGGAGTACGAGCCGTACCTCGCAGAAGTTGCAGCGAAGCTGATCGAGGCCGACATCCGGGTTGAGGTCGACCACTCCGACGACCGCTTCGGCAAGAAGATCCGCAACGCTCAGACCCAGAAGATCCCGTTCATGCTGATCGCCGGGGAGACCGACGCTGCCGCGGGTGCCGTGTCCTTCCGCTACCGCGACGGCACCCAGAACAACGGCGTGACGATCCAGGCAGCCATCGACGAGATCATCGCCTCCACCAAGCCGCCCAAGCGATGACCGACGAGGCGGTGTCCATAGAGGACGGGGGAACGCTGGCCGGTGTGCCGGACGCGTTCCAGCGTCTGTGGACACCGCACCGGATGGCCTACATCGCGGGGGCGAACAAGCCCGCAGACGCCACGGCGGGCAACTGCCCGTTCTGCACTGCACCCGGACGCGACGACTCCGGCGGCCTGGTCGTGCACCGCGGCGAGCATGTCTACGCAGTCATGAACCTGTATCCGTACTCGCCGGGTCACCTGCTGCTGTGCCCCTACCGCCACATCAGCGACTTCACGGAGCTGACGCTGGAGGAGGCCGCAGAGCTATCGGCGTTCACGGCGCAGGCGATGACCGTGCTGCGGGAAGTGTCGCACCCGGCCGGGTTCAATCTCGGCATCAATCTGGGGCAGGTTGCTGGCGCCGGGATCACCGCCCACCTGCACCAGCACGTCGTGCCCCGGTGGCTGGGGGACGCGAACTTCCTGCCGGTGATCGCTCAGACCAAGGCACTCCCTGTGCTCCTGGAGGATTCCCGGCAGCAGTTGGCTGCTGCGTGGGCCGCCCTGTGATGCTGATCGCTTAGCATGGCCGTCGTGGCTGGGGAACCGTACGACACCGAACGGGTGATGACCGGCGTGGCCGGCGAGCCGTACGACACCGAGCGCGTCCTGACCGTTCCGAACATCCTCAGCTTCATCCGCCTGCTGGGCGTGCCGTTGTTCCTGTGGCTTCTGTTGGAGCGGCAGGCGGAGGTCTGGGCGGTGGTGGTGCTGATCGTCGGTGGCGCAACGGACTGGCTGGACGGGTACCTGGCCCGTACCTGGCACCAGCGTTCGCGACTCGGGCAGGTGCTCGACCCGCTCGCCGACCGGCTCTACATCCTCGCGACCCTGATCGGTTTCGCCATCCGCGGCATCGTTCCGTGGTGGCTTGTTGTGCTGCTCGCCGCCCGTGACGGGCTGATGGCCAGCACCATCTGGCCGGCGCTGCGCCGCCGCGGGTTCGCCAGCCTTCCCGTCCACTTCCTTGGCAAGGCAGCGACCTTCGCCCTGCTCTACGGCTTCCCGCTGGTGCTGGTCGGCACCGGGAACGAGCTGTGGCACACCGTGGTGCGGGTGATCGGATGGGCCTGCGTGATCTGGGGTGCGGGGCTCTACTGGTGGTCGGGCCTGCTCTACATCGGGCAGGGCGTCGAGGTCATTCGCCGGTTTCCGCTGGAATCTCGCCGCGCGGTCGGCAGACACTCGGCCTGAGCGCCCCGCCCGGGCGATAGTGTTGGTGCCGACAAGCCCTGCAGCCAGCAGCCAAAAGGAGTGCGTGCGTGTTCCCCGATGATCTCCGTTACACCAGCAAGCATGAATGGGTCCGTCAGGGCGCAGGCAGCACCGTGCGGGTGGGCATCACCGACTATGCCACCGAGGCCCTCGGTGACGTGGTGTATGTGTCGCTGCCGCAGATCGGCGAAGAGGTGGCTGTTGACGACGCCTGCGCCGAGGTCGAATCCACCAAGAGCGTCTCCGACGTCTACTCCCCGGCCACGGGTGTGGTGACCGCGGTGAACGAGTTGCTGAACTCCTCACCGGAGACCATCAACTCTGACCCTTACGGTGATGGTTGGATCTTCGAACTCGAGCTATCCGAGGCGGGTGAGGTTGAGGACCTTCTCGACTCTGACGCCTACGAGGAGCTGGTCTCGGGCTAGGCTGAAGGTCAACCTGTCGTTGAGCCTCGGGTCGAGAAACGGCTCGGAGCCAGGAGCGAAAGGTGCCGGTGGATGATGAACTGCCCAGCATGTGGCCATGAACTGACAGAGGCCGCAGCGAACTTCTGCCCGCACTGTGGCGCGAGTCTGGCCAAGCTCTCCGGTGATACCACACGGGTCATCCCCGCCGTGGTGGAGGAGTTCCAGCTCGACGACCTGGACGCCGCCGACGCCGAGGCGATCGAGGCACTGCCCCCAGGCTCGGCCCTCTTGCTCGTTCTCAGGGGCACGCAGGCCGGTGCGCGCTACCTGATCGACAGTGACGTGATCACCGCCGGACGCCACCCGCGCTGCGACATCTTCCTCGACGACATCACGGTCTCCCGGCACCATGCCCGCTTCACCCGGCGGGACGGGCAGGTCTGGGTCAGCGACGAGAACAGCCTCAACGGCACCTACGTGAACAAGACCCTGATCGACGGCGAGGTCGCCCTGCGACGCGGCGACGAGGTGCAGATCGGCAAGTTCCGAATGGTGTTCTTCGCCGGGCAGGACTGATGGCGCTCGGGCTTCGCAGCATCGGCCAGGTGCTGGCCATCTTGAAACCCGAGTTCGACGATGTGTCCATCTCCAAGATCAGGTTCCTGGAGTCCGAAGGCCTGATCTCCCCGGAGCGGGCCCCCTCGGGCTACCGGCGCTACGCCGAATCCGACATCGAGCGGCTGCGCTACATCCTCGAGGTGCAGAAGAACCACTACCTCCCGCTGAAGGTGATCCGCGAGCACCTCGACATGATGGACCGCGGCCAGGAGCCGCCACCGCTCAGCACCCCGCGTCCCACCGGTACCGCGGAGAACGTGGAGACAGCGCAGGCGCTCACTCCGCAGCCGCACCCGCCGAAGCGGGCCATCCGCATCACCCGGCGCGAGCTGCTCGAACTCAGCGGCCTCAACGAGCCGGCGCTCAGCGAGCTGGAGAAGCACCAGCTGGTCGTTCCGCGCCGCGGCACCATCTACTACGGACGCGACGCGCTCACCGTCGCCGTCATCTCCCGCAAGCTCGCTGCGTTCGGCATGGACGCCCGGCACATGCGGGTGGTGAAGCAGGCCGCAGAGCGGGAAGTGGGGCTCATCGAGCAGGCGATCGCGCCGCACCTGCGCCGCAATCCCGCAGCCCGCACCCTGCCGGCAGATGTGATGCAGCTGGTGCTGCACGCCCACGCCGCGATCATGCGTTCCCAGTTACCCCAGTGAGTGTCGCAGTGAGGTTGCCGTGCGTGAGATGAAGGTGGTCGAGATCCGCGTCTCCACCGGGGACGCCCCGCCGCTGGTCGTGCTCGCAGAGGTGGACGGCGCCGGAAGGTTGTTGCCGGTCTGGATGAGCCACGGCGGCGCGTCCGCGATCTTCAGCGCAACGGAGGAGCCCGACGACGAGCGTCCCAACATCCACGATCTGGCCTGGCGACTGGCCGAGGCGGCCACCGATCCGGTCGAGGCCGTCCGGATCACCAGCTACAGCGACGGGCAATTCTTCGCCGAGCTGGTGCTCGGCGAGCGCACCCTCCCGTCGCGGGTGAGTGACGCGATCGCCCTCGCGCTGCGGATCGGCTGCCCCATCCAGTGCGCGGACGTCGTCCTCGACGAGGCCAGCGTGAGCGCGGTGGACGCAATTTCGCCCGGCGAGCCGGCAGAGGACGAGGTGGAACGCTTCCGGGAATTCCTCGACACGGTCACCCCGGAGGACTTCACCGGCGATGAAGGCAAACCCTGAGGTCTTGCTTGAGACTCGGGTGCGACCCGAAACCGGGCCCGGCGTGTCGTTGACCCCCGTGGGAGCGGGGGATTACTTTCGTAATCCCAAGGAAGTGATTCGTCGTAGCGGAACGAGGAAGACATGAACGCTGAGCACCAGGTGCCCCCGGCCCAGGACCTGCTCTTCGACGGCAACTTCTCCCCGCTGCCCGACGACCTCGGCTTCCGCGGCCCGATCGCGTGCCGCGCTGCCGACATCACCTACCGCCAGCTCGACTACTGGGCACGCACCGGGCTGGTCGTGCCGGAAATCCGGGCGGCGGGCGGCTCCGGGACGCAGCGGCTGTACAGCTTCCGCGACCTGCTGATCCTGAAGGTCATCAAGCGCCTCATCGACGCCGGCATCTCGCTGCAGCAGATCCGCACCGCGATCGACCACCTCCGGGCTCGGGGAGTGGAGGACCTCACCGAGGTCACTCTGATGAGCGACGGCGCCTCCGTCTACGAATGCACCTCGGACGACCAGGTCGTCGACCTGCTCCGTGGCGGCCAGGGAATGTTCGGCATCGCCCTCGGGGGCGTGTGGCGCGACATCGAAGGCACGCTGCAGCAGCTCCCGTCCGAACGGGCAGAGGAGCACTCTCCGGTGACCAACGACGAGCTGTCGCTGCGTCGTCGGGCCCGCGTCGCCGGCTGAGCCGACACCGGCCGGTCATGGCCAACCACGGGCGGCGGGCCGGGATAGGTTTGTGCCTGCCATGGACGACTTCACCCAACGCCACCTGGGCGCCTCGACGCCCGACCAGCAAACGATGCTCTTCTCGCTGGGGTACACCAGCCTCGACGAGCTGACCGAAGCAGCCGTTCCTGCGGCGATCCGGTTGACCGAACCGTTGCGGCTGCCGCCGGCCCGAAGCGAGTTCGAGGTGCAGCGCCAGCTCGCAGAACTCGCCCGACGCAACGTTCCCGGCACGGCCATGATCGGCCTTGGCTACCACGGCACCATCACCCCGCCGGTGATCCGGCGCACCGTGCTGGAGAACCCTGCCTGGTACACGGCCTACACGCCCTACCAGCCGGAGATCAGCCAGGGACGGCTCGAGGCGCTGGCCAACTTCCAGACAATGGTCTCCGACCTCACCGGCCTGCCGGTGGCCGGCGCCAGCCTCCTGGACGAGGCC
>Ga0209539_1001444_pt1 | contig 12868 bp, 13 predicted proteins | sample BarGraNGADG00312_2_FD_184499 | JGI IMG/M metagenome (GOLD analysis project Ga0209539, IMG submission 184499) | Arctic peat soil microbial communities from Barrow, Alaska - Barrow Graham LP Ref core NGADG0011-312 (SPAdes) (version 2) | ecosystem: Environmental > Terrestrial > Soil > Wetlands >... | reverse complement strand
GGCAGTACTCCCAGGTAGTCTACGGACACGCCCGTCTCCATGAAGCCGGCACCAAGTGCCGCGGCAAGCATCTCCGACGAGACACGTGGATCCCATGCAATTGCGATAGTGCGATTTGTCTGCCGCGACAAACGTCCGTCAAAGTAAATCGATGCAGCCGCTCCCAGAGATAAGGCAAGCTTGGACGTGATTTGCGTGTTCACGACACCCCGGACACCGTCCGTTCCGAATAGATTTCTCTTAGCCATATCTTAACTATAGGTCGCTTGAGTCTGCACGCAAGATGCATGCTCCTGGTTCGATATGGAGCTGCTGTCCTGGAGGCGTTCTCTCGCTCAAGGTGGAGGGGGCATGCAGAAAGCCGAGGCCCTGGAGCCTCGGCTAGTGGTAGGGCGATCTATCGTTTCCGTCAGTTCTGCGGTGGCGGGCTCCTGTGTGAACGATGCTGCCTCAACTTGAGGACAACCCATGCGAGCGCCCAGATGAGAAGCCCATAGAAAACTATGAAGACAGCAGAACCGCCAAGCCACGTCCAGAAGGCAGCCAATCCGTGCCCAAACCGGGCAAGGGACTGGACAAACGCCGATCCAAAACCTCGAGGTGCGACAAAGACCTCGGTCGTCTGGGCGAGCTGAGCGGTAACCGTGGCGAGCGACGTGGCATTGTCCATGTAGCGCTGTTGCCCCTCATACTGTTCGATCTGCGTGCGAACCGAACCCAGCTGTTCCTGAACTGCCAGCATGTCCTTGATGTTCGTGGCTTTCTTCAGGAACTCTACCAGCTGCGCTTCTTCTGCCCGAAGAACCTTGAGTCGCGCCTGGATATCTATGTATTGTGAGGTAACATCATCCGAACCACTGCTGCGGCTCGTAACGGTACCAAGTCCTGCAAGATCGTTCATGAGCTGAGTAGCTTTGGCCGCAGGCACACGCAACACGGCAGTCGCAAGCACCTGAGTGTCCGACTTCTGAAGCGACGACTGTGCCACGAAACCGCCGTACTTGGCAACAAGGATCTCACAGTCGCTGAAAGCCTTTTCTGCGTCGACGACGTCAAGGCTGAGGCTGGCGTTGAAGATAATCTTGCGGTCTGTCGCCGCTTGCTGATCGGCCGCCGTCTTTGGAACCGGGGCCGACGATTCCGTATCAGAGGTCCCTGCGGGCAAGCCCTTCAGGACTCCATTGGATGTCTGCACGCCCGGCTCCGGCGAAACAGCGCTACGCTTCGCACACCCAGTCACGGCTATGACCGCGACAGCGACGACAAGAATCAGCGCAAGAAATCGACGTACTCGCAGAGATTGAGTCATACGTGCCTCCCTACCCTGGAATGGGCGCTCAAGCGCCAAGTGGTCATGGAATGAGACAGATGAATAACGATGAAGTGCCCAGACTGGACGCCCAGGATGCCGGCGAACATCCTGCAACTGTACTGAGACCCGAGGACTGCTGTCCCGTGAAACCGTGGAGCACCATCAGAGCCTCGAATCCTCGGACCTCATCAGGTTCCAGCGTCAGCGGGATATCCTGCCCTGGGGCAGCAGTGTCGAGTTCGAGGGCAACGTCAGCGTGCCTGGCCCTCAGCCACGTTGCCAGGAGCTGTCTGCGCGCAATATCGCCCTTGAGCATGACGCGAAAAGATAGCACTTGGCACGCAGTCGCAACAGTTGGCACGTTTTCCGAGCCGGCAAGTCCCTTTGGAGCAGCGTCTGCAATGCCAAACCGTGGGTTCGGGGCGAGGAGTGCTCTGCTTGATGTGGCAGGCAACGACGCAGGCTGCAGGACGGCACCACCAACATACAGCACGGCTACGATGGCGATCGCCATGATTGGCGAGAGTCCAAGCCACAGGCCCTGAAGCAAGCGACGACGAGAGCGGCGCGCACCAATGACAGCCGTGACTGAACTTGCCAGTGAGCGATCCATCGGGGCAAACAGCGCCACTACCTCTCTGCGCAGCTCTGGGGACAGCTCGAGAGGCTGCTCGTTGTCACTCATTGTCTGGTTGGCTGTTCTCATGTCATGTGTCATCACTTGTCACCATCCCTAAGACGCACTCGACGTCCCAAGGTTCCCGAAAGGAGTTCACGCAGTTGGCCACGGGCGCGGAAGACTCTGCTCTTGACGGTTCCCACGGGAACTCCGAGCCTGAACGCAGCATCTTCATAGCTCAGCCCATCCAGGTCGACGAGAGCAAAGGCCTCTCTATACAAGGGATCGACCTTTTGCAGAGCAGCGTGAAGGGCGGTCTTGACCTCTTCAACATCTGGACCATCGCTGGCAGTCTGGGGCGCCTCGACCGTCAGCAGGTCAGCTTGAGCGTCGCCAGAACTCACAGGGTGCTGGGACCGTTTGCGGGCAGCGTCGATGCCGGCATTGGTGGCAATGCGATAAAGGTACGACGAAAGCCGGGACTGTCCCCGGAACTTGGAGAGACTTCCGTACAGCTTCAGGAACGTATCCTGTGTCACGTCATAGGCCAGATCACGATCGAAAGTCACACGAACAGCCACCGAGAAGACGAACCCCTCGTAGTAGCGCACGATGGCCTCGTACAGCTCGGTTCGCCCCGCTACGACCTGATCGATAGTCTGTGCGAGCTTTGGCATGTCATCCATGCAGCCATTATACGAATCTGGGTCACTCTGCATAGGAGCCGATGCCAGCCTGCTGCGGTGTGAGCGCCAGTTTGACAGCTCTCAGCCTGCACGTATAATAGGCCCGTGCCGAAGTGGCGGAACTGGCAGACGCAGCAGACTCAAAATCTGCCGGGGTAACACCCGTGTGGGTTCAATTCCCTCCTTCGGCACCATCGCCGTGACGTCTCAGTCTCGGATCCGTCCCCGCTTCACCAAATCGTCTGCGACATAGCCCAAGCCAACCTCACGTAGCCTCTGGGCTGTCGGCAGGCCGTTCTGATCCCAGCGGTACGCCTGGTAGTAACCGTCAAGGAGCTGGTCCACCATCTCTTGCGTCACGCGAGCGCCCTTCGTGGGCCCATCGGGCATCTCCTCATACATTTTGGCCGGCGGCTGGTCCCAGGCACGTCCAAACCCATCGACCTCACGGGTCCAGAACGCTCGCGTCAGGTTCCACACCTTCTCGCTGAAGGCGAACAGCCCCTCCGTCGTGTAGTGCTGTCCAGTGACCAGGTTCAGCGCGGTGACGTAGTCCTCCCAGGGGACCTTCACCTCGAGCCACGGGAAGCGACAGACGCCCAGCACTTCCATGAGAGGACGCAGGTGCTGCAAATCATAGACCACCTGTCCCTTCCCTTCAGTGGAGCCGCGCCCCATGTTGATATCTTGGACGATCGCCCAGGCGCGTGTGTGCTGGGCTCCGATGTCTGAGGTCATGTATGCGAGCATCATGGCAGGGGCAGCATGTGTATCATAGGCGGAATAGTCCAGTCCTTTTACCTGAACGACATATTTCTCAGTATCCTTGCCGATGATGCGCGCAGCGGCAAGAGCTCCTTCTGCAAATGTCGCTCCGATACCCTGCCGAGCAGCGATGAGCCCCAGAAATGCGCGTGCAGCATGCACGTTTCCCCAGGTCATCTCCAAGCCACCGAGATCTTCCTTTGTCAGGATTCCCCGTTGATACAGTTCCATCGCAAAAGCTACCGCCGATCCAGAAGAAATGGAGTCCATGCCAAGATTGTCGACGTCGGCATTCAGCACGGCAATTTCCTCGATACTGTCCATGCCGAGATTGGAGCCCATCAGACCGATCGTCTCGTACTCGGGGCCTTCGACATGGACATCGTATTTCTTCGAATATGTGTAGGTGGAACAGCCCAGAGGACATGCATAGCAGCCCTTGTCGCGCACATACATCTGCTCTCGCATGTACTTGCCGTTAATGCGGTCTTTCTTAGGGTACTGCGCATGCTGGAAGTTGTTGACAGGGATGACTCCGACGCTGTCACACCAATCCGTGACGTCCGTCGTGCCATACTTGGAGAAGGTCGGGAAGAACGCCGTATTCTTGATGTAGTCGATGATAGAGGTCGTGTGCTTCTGGAGACCCTCGATGTCGGCGACCGGGATTGGCTTCGTTCCACGCACAGCGATTGCCTTGAGCTTCTTTGAGCCCAGAACCGCCCCGATTCCCCCTCGGCCTGCCTGACGTCCTACGTCATGGGTAATGCATGCGAACTTCACCAGATTCTCGCCGGCGGGGCCAATAGTCGCAATCTGGAAGTCCTCCCCGAGATCGCGCTTCAGGGCGTACTCAGTGTCGACGGAGCCCTTGCCCCAATAGCCGGAAGCGTCACGTACCTCGACCTTGTCGTCTTCGATACAGAGGTACACCGGGGTCTCAGAAGCGCCCTCAAGGATGATCATGTCCAAGCCAGCGTACTTGAGCTCCGCCATGATCAGGCCGCCCATGTTGCTGTCGATGTAGCCTCCAGTCAGCGGAGACTTGGTGCCCCACACAATCTTAGCACTGGAAGGCCACAACGTACCCGAGAGAGGCCCCGTCGCCACAAACACTTTGTTTGCGGCACTGAGCGGATCCACACCCGCAGGAAGCTCTTCGTACATATACTTGGCGATCCATGCACGACCGCCGAGCCAATCGTGAGCCAATTCAGGCGTCACGGGTTCTCGCTTGACCGACCCGGTGGTCAGGTCGACACGCAGAATAGAGCCACCATAGCCATCTATCATTGGTCTTCCCCCCAAGTCAGAGCTTGCGCTGCACAGTTTGCCACACAGGCTCCGCAAAGATTGCACATGTAGGGATGCGGACTTGCGGGTGACCTGAAGATCGCTTGCTGCGGGCAGCCGTCCACGCATGCTCCACAATCGATACACGTGGACTCATCGATCACATAGGCTCCGTTTGCATCGACAGAAATCGCTTCAACCGGACATACAGACTGACAGACACCACACTGATTGCAGAGATGAATCTCAAAATAGCCCTCTGGAAAACGGGGCACGATACCTATGCGAGCAGCCTTGTGCGTGTTGAGCCTGAAGTTCTGAGCCGAGCACGTGAGCTGACACAAGCGGCATCCAGTACAACTCTCGGGCCTTACGACGATATGCCTCATGCGACCTCCTATCCTTGTCACGGCAATACGATCCGCTCCCGATTATAGCAAGATGCTGTAGCAATGAAAGCAAGCGAGCTGCGCGTTGATTACGGCCTCAATGGCGGTACAATAGGAAAGGACCAGCGGAGGCTGCACATGAGAACGCTTATCACTGACATTGCCTTCCTTATGACGGGCGATGCTCTTCGGCAGGAACTTAAGGATGCGTATGTTGTCGTTGACGACAACATCATCACGGCCATTGGCACAGGGGCGCCAGTTCTCGATACCCCTGCAGACCGCACCATCCCGGGTACGCGCATGTTGATGATGCCGGGTTTTGTCAATACCCACCATCACCTCTACCAGACGCTGTTTCGGAATGTGCCCCAGGTCGAACATGCCAAGCTGTTCGACTGGCTGGCGTTCCTTTATGAACACTGGAAGTACATTGACGAAGAAGCTGTCTACACAAGCGCCCAGGTCGGCATCTGTGAGATGCTGAAGACTGGTGTCACGACGACTACTGACCACCTCTATCTGTATCCGTATGGCAACAACGCGATCATCGACGCTGAGATACGGGCAGCTCGTGATATCGGCGTTCGGTTCCATCCCACGCGCGGTAGTATGTCGCTGAGCAAAAAGGATGGGGGGCTTCCTCCGGACAGCGTGGTACAGACGGATGAGGAGATTCTGGTGGAGTCCGAACGCGTCATCCACCAGTACCACGACCGCGGTCGATACCCGATGACCCGCATTGCTCTGGCCCCATGCTCCCCCTTCTCGGTCACGACAGACCTGATGAAACAGACGGCAGCTCTGGCAGAGAGAGAAGATGTGCTCATTCATACGCATCTTGCCGAAACGCGGGATGAAGAAGAATTCTGTCTCCAGACATTTGGCTTCCGTCCAGTCGACTACATGGAGGAGGTCAACTGGCTTACACCTCGCTCCTGGTTTGCCCACATCGTGTGGGCATCCGACGCCGACATCCATAAGCTGTCCGAGCACGAGTGCGGCATGGCCCATTGCCCGGCCAGCAATATGCGTCTCGGCTCCGGCATCGCTCCCGTGGCAGTCATGAAACAAACAAACATGCGCATCGGCATCGGCGTTGATGGCAGTTCCAGCAACGATACCAATTCGTTCATCGGTGAGGTGCGCCTGGCGACGCTGCTCCAGCGGGTGAGATACGGGGCCGACGCACTGACATCACGCGAAGCTCTGGCCATGGCGAGCATGGGCGGTGCCCGTGTGTTACGCATGGACTCGGACATCGGCAGCATCGAGGTCGGGAAAGCGGCGGATTTGATCATGTGGAACCTCGACACTCTCGAGTTCGCCGGCGGACTCCATGACCCCTTCACAGCACCGGTCATGTGCGACGCCAAACAGGTCAGCCTCAACATGGTCAACGGCAAAGTTCTCATCGAGAACGGCCAGTTCACGAACATTGACGTCCGGGCTCTGGTGGCCAAGCAGAATACAATAGCGGCGCACCTCATGGCGCACTAGTACGGCGCCGCGGACCACGTCCACCCGGCAGTTTCTCTGGAGGTAGGGACATGAAGACGCTTCAGCAGTTTCTGAACTACGCAAGAGAGCACGAGATTGCTCAGGTTGACCTGAAATTCACGGACCTGTTCGGTGGCCTGCATCATGTCACGGTCCCTCTGGCCCGTGTCGACCAGGGGTTCCTGACCCAGGGTGTTGCTTTCGACGGTTCCAGCATTCCCGGGTTCGCCTCGGTTGAGCGCAGCGACATGCTCCTGCGTCTTGATCTGTCGACGGCATTCTTGGACCCATTTGCCAAAGTTCCTACTGTTGCGGTCTTCTGTGACATCCTTGAGCCTCACACCCATCGACGTTTCGCTCTCGACCCTCGATACATCGCCGAGCAGGCTGAGGCGTTGCTAAAGTCCAGAGGATATGCCGATACAGCCTGGTTTGCCCCCGAGTTCGAATTCTATGTTTTCCAGAATGTCGATTTCAAGTCCTCGGAGACCACCTGTTTCTTCTCGATCGAGAGTGCGGAGACCGGCAGCACGGTGTCGCTCGACAACTCACAACTCCAGGGCTACGCGATCCGCCATGGACGAGGATACCATGCAGAGCAGCCACTCGACCGGCTGTTCGACTATCGAAGCACGCTCGTTCAGATGCTGGAGAATGTCGGGGTGACTGTCCGCTATCACCATCATGAGGCCGGGGAGACGGGCCAGGTCGAGCTTGAAGTTATGCCCTGCACACCGCGCGCTATGGGCGACGCATCGCAGAAGATCAAGTACTTCGCCAAGAACCTTGCTCGTCAGATGGGAATGACGGCAACCTTCATGCCCAAACCGATTGCCGATCAGGCCGGAACAGGAATGCATTTCCATCAATATTTGACCAGGAAGGGACAACCCACGTTCTACCAGAAGGGTGGAGAACCCTACGACCTCTCTCCGCTCGCCGTTCACTATATCGGCGGCATTCTCAGTAACGCGTCGGCCCTTCTGGGCATCACAAACCCTTCTACGATAAGCTACAAGAGGCTCGTTCCAGGATTCGAGGCCCCCATCCGCGCATTCTTCTCGCTGGGCAACCGCACCGCAGCAGTTCGCATCCCCATCTATGCAGATACGGCGCCAGAGAAGCGCATCGAATTCCGCCCCCCGGATGCTACAACCAATGTCTACCTTGCCATCAGCGCAATGCTTCTTGCCGGCCTCGACGGCATCGAGAAACAAACGGACCCGAGAGCGCTTCATCTCGGTCCATATGCGGGTGATATCGAGAAGCTACCCGAAAAAATTGTCCGCAAGATTCCGGTGCTTCCGACCTCTCTTTCCGAAGCCTTCGCAGCCCTGAGACGTGGCAGCGATTTCCTGACGCGAGACGGCGTTTTCCCCCCTGCGTTTGTTGAAGCATTCTGCTCCTACAAAGAGAAGAACGAAGCAGAAGCGCTCCGTCGCCTGCCTCATCCCAAGGAATTCGAACTGTATTACGACTGCTGAGGAGACTGGATGCTCATAAAGCTCAAACTGCACGCCATAGTCGCCGACCAGATCGGAGACCTGCACGATGTGCAGGTGCCGACCGGAACGGATGTCACCGGTCTGCTTGCAGCATTGGGTATTGACCGCGACCGTGCAGGCTTCGTGCTTGTCAACGGACAACGTACACCCTACAACACCGAACTGCACGAGGAAGACACTGTCTTCATCATCCCGTTCCTGGGAGGCGGTTGACGGGCCCTCGAGATAATTGACGCCACGTAGCGGCGTCACCAGGCTGTCGTTGATAGCGTTGAAGAAGTCTTTTCAACTCAGCGGAACAAGCGCGGAATAGTTGCGGTAATGATCCATGACAGACCGATGGAAGCGGGGACGGTTATAGCCCAGCCGAGCGAAAAACAGAGTAAGAACTGCGGTCTATCCCAGCGTCGGAATGGGGCCCAGCATCGAATCCGGGGCCCACGGTTCCTGCGCAGAAACGTCACTCAGCAACGTACGACACGGTCCTGTTCGATGAGCAGTTTGATGGCTTCAATTCCGGTCGATATAAGTCGATCCAGTTTCTGATGGGCTTCGTTTCCGCCCTCTGCAAACTCGCTGTTGACGACGAGCATGACGCCGCCGGCACGCTTGTGAAGAATGCTCGATACCACAAACACCGTGGATGCCTCCATCTCCGAGCACACAGCTCCGCCGGCAATCCAGGCCCTGCGACGAGCGTTCAACTGCTCGGCCAGTGGCTGGCGGTCAGGCTCGACCTCGCCGTAGAACGAGTCTTTCGATTGAGACACACCCAGGTGAAACGTAAAACTCAGTTTTTCGGCTGCGGCTCTGAGTGCCAGCGTGACGTCGATGTTGGCGACTGCCGGAAATTCGATGGGCATATATTGCCTAGTCGTCCCTTCGTCGCGGATCGCAGCTGTAACGATTGCCAGATCTCCAACGCCGATTCCCGGCTGCATTGCGCCTGACGTTCCGACGCGTATGAATGTCTCCGCACCGATCATCGCGAGTTCTTCGACTGCAATGGCGGTCGACGGACCTCCGATTCCGGTCGACGTCACCGAGACTTTCTCGCCCAGGAGCGTTCCCGTATATGTGACATACTCCCTATTCTCCGCAACCTTCACCGGGTCGTCGAACCACCTGGCGATGACTTCACAGCGACCGGGGTCACCGGGCAGCAGAACGTACCTGCCAACATCACCCTGCTTCAGCTTGATGTGATACTTGTATTCATCATTAAACAACGTATGTGGCATATATAAGCCTCCTTTCTTTCCGCAGCGATCCGTCCTAGTGCAACCCCTGCAGTAATATCCTGATCCCAATACCAATAAGGACAAGGCCACCCACAATCTCGGCCTTGCCCTTGACCAGCTTTCCGATGCTGCAACCCAGGAGAGTGCCTGCCAGCGAGAACGCGAATGTCACCAGCCCGATAAGCAGGGCCGGCCACCAGATCGATACTCGCAGTACCGACAAACTCAGGCCAACCGCCAAAGCGTCGATACTTGTAGCGATGGCAAGGACCAGCATGTCGCGCGTGCTGCGCCTCTCTGCCTCGCACTCGTCCTCATACTTTCCGCCACGCACAGCTTCGACAAGCATCTTGCCGCCGATGAAAACGAGAAGACCAAATGCAACCCAATGGCCGAAGCTCTGGATAAGGTCTCTGAGCGCGAGGCCCCCGAGCCAGCCCAACACGGGCATGAGCATCTGAAACCCACCAAACCACCAGCCTGGACGCAACGCATCGCGGAGCGTCACCCGCGTCATCCGGCACCCGTTCGCCACGGACACAGCGAACGCGTCCATCGAAAGCCCTACCGCTATAACGAAAACAGTCCAGAAACCCATACGGCCTCCACGACAGGTGTGATATCAAACGCATCACCAGAAACAACGATGATCACGGCTGTACGAGTGCATTGCATCGCGTAGCCAAGTATACCGGCAAGAGCCTGCTTTACAAGCCGGAACATTGATATAAACTCAGATTGCGAGTAAAAGCGGATCAGAGGCAACATAGTCAGGCATCGAGTAACGGTTCAGGAGGATCCTGATGAACATCTGGCTCAAGTACGGGGCATTGGTCGTGGCATCGTACCTGTGGGGTTCTGTTTGCTGGGGCCTTGTCCTCAGCTTCGTTGTCAAGCACGAAGATATTCGGCTGAAGGATAATCCCGGCCTTTCGGGGAGCGTCCGTCAATACGGTTGGGGCTATGGCCTTACTGTCGGGCTGCTCGACGTGATGAAGGGCTATCTGCTCAGCCTCGTCCTGCGTTCCATTGTCGTCCCCTCTTGGGTCCTGATTGCCTCGTTCATAGCTGTCATCGTCGGGCACAACTGGCCAGTCTTCTTCCAGTTCAGAGGTGGAGGTGGTGTCGCGACAACCTTGGGAATCCTGCTACAGGGGTACCTGGTGGCGGTCCTGTGGGGACTCCCCTTTGCGGCTGTCGCTGGCGTTATCTGGAAGCTTGCCCCCCGTATCAAGGCCAAGATACACTTCTCTCCGTTCATCTCAGCGGTCGGGGCTGTCCCCATCGTCATCTGGATTGTCCTCCATAGGTCCTGGTACCCCGACTACGTCATCGTCGTCGCTCTTGCTGCCTCAGTCCTCATCAAGGGCAATCAGTTCCATACCAACGCGCAACGGTTCCGCACCTACGCGTACGGCATGCGCGACCGCTTCATGGACCACTATCGAGACAACAATCTGCCGCCAACAGCCTAACGTCGGCGGCAGATACGCAAGAGAAGTCAGGGCCCCGGAAGGGGCCCTTGCTCTTACCGGCTCACGAGCGAGCATAAACCTCGGTTCCACCGATGAACGTGTGTTCAGTAACTCCTTCGGGCTCCCATGGCTGCGCTTTGAACAACGCCAGGTCAGCGACAGACCCAGAACGTATCTCGCCATACCCGTCGAGCCCAAGGATCCCGGCCGGAACGCTTGTGACGGACCCAAGAACCTGCTCAGGAGAGAGGCCGCGACCGACAAGCAGGCCCAGCGAGATCCGAAGGTATTTGGCTGGGTAGTTGGGATGGCCCGCGATGATAGCGGTACGAATTCCACTCCCGAGGAGAGCAACGGCATTCTCAGGGTGCAAACGCTTGACCTCATCCATCCATCTCGACATGATAACGGGACCGAACGCCACCGTCACATCTTTCTCCTTAAGCTGGTCAATCACGCGATCCGCGTCAAATGCACCAGTGATGACGTAGCGAAGGCCAAACTCCTCAGCAAGGCGCACGGCCGTCATGATGTCGTCGGCCCGCAACGCCTGGATGAACGCCACATCTTCACCTGCAAGTAGAGGAAGCAGAGCCTCGTACTTCATGTTGTACTCTTTCTTTTTCTCCTTGTACTCGCGCGCTTTCGTAAGGATGTCCCGGATCAGGAACGCATTACCCATGCGCGTCATGGGCGTTCGTTTCTGACCGTGCGTCTGCTTCGGGTCGTTGCCCAGGGAGAACTTCATGCCGAACGGAGCCTTGATACACATGTCGTCGGCGGTCGCGCCGACCATGTGCACCACGGCGCCCCTGCCTCCCACGACGTTGCTGCTGCCGGGCATGATCAGAGCCGTCGTCACGCCTCCCATGAGACTCTTCTCGAGGCTCGTGTCGTAGGGACTCAACCCGTCCATTGCCTGCATCTCCGGCGTCACGGCATCCGTCGCTTCATTCAGATCGTTCCCCTCGAACCCCAGCGATTCCTCTTTGAGACCAATACCGGAGTCGAGGTCGATAAGGCCGGGGGTCACCCAGGCAGCCGAATAGTCACAGCGTTCCCCGGGATGGCCGGACGTCTCCGCCGAAACGACACGCGGCCCGTCGACTGTAATAATTGCATCGTTCACGATCCCATGTCCATCAAACAGGTGCTGAGCAGCTATCCTGATCATGCATTTACCTCCCACGCGAGCTTGCCGTTCACGAATGTCTTTTCTGCGACGCTGCTCGCCTTGAAAGGGTGGCCGTTCCATACGACAAGATCCGCATCCTTTCCCTTGGCGATACTGCCAATACGGTCCTCGAGCCCGAGGATCTTCGCCGGATTGATCGTAATGAACTCCAGGGCCTCCTGCTCTCCTGCCCCGCCCTCATATGCCGCTATGGCAGCCTCCAGTCGAAGAGACTCGATCGGGATCACCGGATGGTCCGTCATGATGGCAGTCAACACGCCCGCCTCATGGAGAAGATGCGGTGTGCTGAATGAGGATGATGCTGTTTCGACCTTGGGTGAAACGTCGAGGAGTGGCCCCGTAATCACCGCTACGCCTGCTCTGGCAAGCTCATGGCGCACCCGCACGCTGTCCGTTCCATGCTCAATGACCATGCGAATGTTAAACTCATCGCGGATGCGCACCATGGTGATCATGTCATCGGCACGATGGGAGTGCATTCTGAGCGGAATCTCGCGGCTGAGAACCTTGCACAGCACCTCCATGTCGAGATCCGTAACGGGTGGCTCGGCGCCGGCACGACGCTCCTTGTAGTCGCGGGCCTTCGACAACGCCTCGCGCAAGACCTTGGCGGTGCCCATCCGCGTGCTGGGCAACTGGTTCTTGGTCTTGTATACGCGCTTGGGGTTCTCTCCTGACGCAGTTTTCAGCCCAGCAGGGTTCTGCATCACCATTTCGTCGATACAGTGGCCGGCCGTCTTCATCGTGATGCTCTGGCCGCCAATAACATTGCCGCTGCCCGGACCCGTGAACACGGTCGTGATACCTCCCGACAGAGCATCAGCGAACCCGGAATCCCAGACGTACACTGCATCCAGAGCACGACAGGCAGGCGTCGAGGGGTTGGTC
>Ga0209539_1001443_pt1 | contig 12869 bp, 15 predicted proteins | sample BarGraNGADG00312_2_FD_184499 | JGI IMG/M metagenome (GOLD analysis project Ga0209539, IMG submission 184499) | Arctic peat soil microbial communities from Barrow, Alaska - Barrow Graham LP Ref core NGADG0011-312 (SPAdes) (version 2) | ecosystem: Environmental > Terrestrial > Soil > Wetlands >... | reverse complement strand
TCAGCGATCTCACCCCAGTCAAGCCAGGCGAGCAGCTCCACGCGGTGCGCCACGAGGCGCTCGCGCAGCGCATCAGGCAGCGGTCGCCCCAGCGGCGAGTCGACGTGGACGTGCTCCCCCCGGCGCGAGAGCAGCAGGCCGACGCTGAGCGCCTCGGCGGCGAGCTCGGCAGCGATGCTCATACCTCGATGCTCCACGCCTGCTGCGCGGGCTCGGCGGTGACAAGCTCGTCCTCAGCCTCAGAAGACACCTCAAGCTCGTCTTCTCGCCCGCGGCACCCCGTTTCCCCGTGCAACAGCGAAACATCCCTGCAAATCGGTGGTTTCTCATGTGCAACAGCGGGCGGCTCCGTTGCGCTCACGAAAGTGCCGTTTTGCGGCACTGTTGCGCTGTTGCGGGGCGCTACGGGCAGGTAGCGGGAGAAGGCGTCGGCGAAGTCGGTGAGGTCGTACCCGCGTGGCGTCGTGCTGCCGATGCGCACGACCTTCGGATGGATGTCGAACGGTCGCAGAAGAGCAGCCACTTGGCGAGCCGTAATCTTCATGGCGTGACGCCACTCGGGCCAGGGCCGCTCCTCCATCGCGCCAAGCGCCTTCACGATGAGGTCCGAGGGCAGGCGCTCTGCTCTCTCACTCGCGAAGAGCTCGCGAAGGTCGCCGAGGAGCTGGATGGCAGCACCGTCGTCGGACTGCTCCGCCCCCCGCAGCAGGCGCGCAGCCTGACGGGCGCGTTCGGGCCAATGGTTACCACAGAGATCGGCGATCGCCAGCAAGGGACGCCAGTTATCCGCGGCCCGATCGCTGCCCATCTCCGGCACCTCGGGTTTGCTGACACGCAGACGCTCGAAGTTGTCTGCGGCCCAGCGGGCCACGCGGCGGCGCAAGGACTCCAGCTCGCGCAGGCGCTCCTCGGTGAGCGGCTCGATGACCTCGCCGCGCGTGCGTCGGCGCATCTGTACGACGACGGCGCGGTCCTCGAGGGTCGCCGGCAGCCGGCCGATCTGGGCGATCGCCACCGGCGCCCATGTCGAGAAGGTGGCAGCATCGAAGTTCTCGCCGACGGTCCGCACCACGACGGCAAGGGCCCGCGTGTGGCCGCTGTTGAGGACGCCGCGTAGCTCCTCCTTGTCGCGCAAGAAGGTGTCGGCCTCGTCGATCAGCAGGGTGGGACGGAACTTCTCGATCGCGCGGAAGACGACCGCCGAGGTGACGTTGCTGGCCGGCAGAGGACGGGCGCTGAGGTGCATGCAGATGGTGAGCAGCTTCGTCTTACCGCAGCGTTTCTCCGGCGAGGAGACGCCGAGGCGCGGCGTCACCGAGGAGGCATCGAAGCAGTGGGTGTGCGTCGTCCACAGGGCGAGCAGGTCGGCGGCGCCGTTCGGGAGCGCCAAATGGCGCGAGTAGACCGCTGACAGCTCGTCGAGCACGGCCTCGCCGTCGACCTCGTCTGGCCACGGCTCCGGATCGCTCAGCAAGACGCTCCCGGCAGCGCCATCTCGAGCAGCCTGGTCACCGCCGTTCGGGACGGAGTCGAGCGCCGCGTCGACGATGCGCGCCGGACTACTGACCACGTTCTTGAGGCCGGCGATACGCTCGCTACGCGCAAGCTCCCGCTCCAGTGGTGAAAGCCTCAGCGTACGCTCAGCCCACTGGCTCAGCTCTACGAGCAGGGACCCGGCGCCGGGCTCCAGCGCCTCGGCGTCGTCGCCTTCCTCATCCGCCCACGGCGCCGCTTCTGCCACCAGACTCTGCCACCGCTCGCGAAAGGTCGCCGGATCCTGAAGGTAGAGGGCGCTCACGTCCTTGACCTCAGCGGTCATGTGAATGAACGAGACGCGCTTGCGGATCTCTGAGGCGGCGAGGCAGCGTTTGACGGCTTCTCCGCCGGCATCGGGCTCGAGCACCACGATGATGCTCGGGATGTCGTCGAAGTAGTGCACCCACTCGTCTTGCCAGCTGCTCGCGCTGCTCAGCGCCAATGCTGGCACGTCGTGCAGCCACAAGGTCTGGGCATCGCTCGGCCCTTCGGGGATTACGACGTAGCCCGCGCGTCGAGCAGCCTCCAAGCGCCACAGCCCATAGAGCTGCGGCTTGTGGCCCTTCTGCCAACGGAAGCGCTGATCACCACCGTCGGCTCGCTTGTGCAACTCCACGCGAAACTGCGCGGCCACTTCCTCGCCGTCGGGTCCACGGTAGGGGATGCGCAGCGCCGGGACCGTGCCGCGGCGGCCATCTGGATAGCTCGCTTGGCTGAGGCCGAGGTCGATCAGGAAGTCGAGCGGCAGCGCCTTGTCGGCCGCATAGTCGGTCAGCGTGCAACCGGCGAGTGAGTCCGAGGCCATCATCGATGCCTCGTTCTCGAGCCACGAACGCGGGCTGGGAAGAGGTCGGACCACCTCAGGCCCAGGGCGGCGACGATGTCGCTTGTCTCGCAGCCCGCCCAGCAGTGCAGAAGGATGCGACCATCGTCGCCCTCCCCGATGCTCATGCTGGGGGCGTGATCCTTATGGGCCGGGCAACGCGCAAGGTAGCCGCCGGCCTGCTTGTGCAGGCCCTCGGGCTGAGTGCGGCTGAGGAACTCATCAAGGTTCATCAACCACACCTCCGAGTTGTCCCGCGATCGGCCTGATTGGGCTCACGTGCCTTCCTCCTCGCCTAGCCCCAGCTGACCCTCAAGCCAGGTGGTCGGAACCAGCAGACGATGGCCCAATCTGAGGGTCTTCAGGGAGCCGTCCTTGGCAGCGGAGTAGCTCGCGGCACGGGAGATGCCGCAGCAAGCGCCCGCGAACGGTACCGAGACGGTGGTGCGGCTGCGCAGGTAGGCGTGCAGCTCCTCGCGCGAGAGGGCGCGCGCATCCGGTTCGCCCCGGTCTCCGTCTCCGGCGACTCCGCGGCAGACCCCGCCCTGGCGCCCGACTTCCTGCATGCCATCGCTCATCACCACTTCGCCTCCTAGTTTGGCCAAGGCAAGTCAAGCAGACGGAGGTGTTGGAGGAGGAAGCGCTCCCCAAGCGCATCGAAATCGGTACCTGCCAACGGCCCAAGACCTCGCCGCCTGGCAGCTTCGCATGACCGAGGCGCCGGTCGTGATTGCGAGTCGACGTGCCTGGCAGTCCCGGAATGGCTGCACCGCAGACGAAGGCCTCGCCGCGCCGTAGCCGTGCACTAGCGCAGTGATAAATGACACACACCGATGTGCGTCTTCATGTTGTTATCCGAGTACGCTATGCTGCGGTCGTGCCAGATCCCGAACAGCTCACGATCTTCTCGAGGCGCTCGCTGCGCGCCGCCAGGACGAGTGGCCCTCGGCCGCGGTACGCACCCGGAAGCATCTGCCCCGCGCCCTACCATGAAGTGGCCAGCGAGAACGTCGTCTGGCTCCGCGTCGAGGACGAACGCCGCAGAGGGCGAGGCGAGGATGACGTGCGGCTACGCCTCGAGCGTCACGGCGACGACTGGCAGTGCACCGGGGCCTACCTAGCCGGAGCCGGGCCGCTCACCGAGGCCGGCCTGCGCCGCTTGCCGCTTGAGCGCCTCGCGCAAGAGGCTGCGGCGCGACTCGGAGCGCAGGTCGCTTCACCGGCACCGCCGGTGACGAGGCAGCCGCGGCGGGGCCGCAGCGGCCAGGACCCCGAGTTCCTCGATGAAATCGCCGCCCTCTACCGACACGCCTGCGCTCAACCGCGTCAGTCACGGCGGCCCGTTGCCTGGATGTGGGAGCAGTGGCCGGCCGAGTCACGGCCCAAGCTGAACACCCTGCACGCCTGGGTCGTACAAGCTCGGCGTGCGAGCGTTCTCGGACCGGCAATGGCAGGCCGATCGGGAGAAGCGGCGCCGCGCGCCGCTCAGCAGCGCGAACCGAAAAGCGTGAGATCTCACAGGCGAACGGAAGGGAGTCAAGCGACTTGAGAGGCCACGTCCGCCACCGCGGTGAGGAGCGCGCCGGCTCTTGGGAGTACATCGTCGACGTCGGCTTGGCGGCCGCGCAGAGGTGCGAGAGCTGTGGCAGGCGCTTCTGGGTCGAGCGTCGGCCCAAAGAGAAGTGCCCCAAGTGCGGCGGCACCCTGCGCGAGACCGAGGAACGTCGCCGCGAGACCAGGAGTGGCTTTGCCACGCAGAAGGAGTGCCAGGCGGCGATGAACAAGCTCCTTGTGGCGGTCGAGCAGCACAACTACAGCGCCCCGACTAAAGCCTCGGTCAAGGAGTACCTGAAGAAGGAATGGCTGCCGGCCGTCAAGGCGACGATCCGGCCCTCGACCTACAACTCCTACGTGCAACACGTCGAGTGCCACATCGCGCCGCACATCGGCACAGTCAAGCTGCAGAAGCTCACTGGGAGCCAGGTCAACGCCCTCTACGCGAAGCTCGCCGAGACCGGCAAGAAGGACACGAAGACGGGCCTCTCCCCCATGACCATCCATCACGTGCACGCCTGCCTGCACAAAGCTTGCAAGGACGCGGTCCGGTGGGGTCACATCTCGAGGAATCCGCTCGACGCCGCGGACCCGCCGCGCAAGAAGGGCGACGGCACGAAAGAGATGCGGACCTGGACGAAGGAGCAGCTCAGGGCGTTCCTCGGGGCGATGAAAGACGAGCGCCTCTCCCCGCTCTGGCACACGATCGCCATGACCGGCATGAGGCGAGGTGAGGCGATCGGACTGCGCTGGAGCGACGTCGACCTCGAGAACGGGAGGCTCTCCGTGCGCCGCGCCCTCATTCCCAGCGGCCGCGAGGTGATCGTCAGCGAACCGAAGACCATCAAGGGTCGCCGTGTGATCGCCATTGACCCGGGTACTGTGGAGGTTCTGAAGGCCCAGGCGGCTAGGCAGCTCGACGAGCAGAAGGAGTGGGAAGACGCCCGGGTGGACTCAGGGCTCGTCTTCACGCTGGAGAACGGCGAGGCGCTCGACCCAGAGTCCGTCTCGCGCTACTGGCGCCAGGCGGTGAAGCAGTCGATGCTGCCGCAGATCCGCCTGCATGACCTGCGCCACACCCACGCCACGTTAGCCTTGCAGGCCGGCATCCATCCCAAGGTCGTCTCCGAGCGCCTCGGGCACGCCACCATCTCGATCACGCTCGATACCTACTCGCACGCCATCCCGGCGATGCAGGAGGAGGCCGCGGCGATGATCGCGGGGCTGGTGTTCGCAGCCGAGTAAGCGATCGGCAGGCAGGTGGCGCCTTGCCTCAGGCCCGCGCCTGGCAACCTTAGGCCAGCACCCAGTTCCCCGCGCTCCGCTGCCAGAGTCGGACGTTGGTGACCCTGTCGCCCTGCCACTGATCAGGATGCGGGACGAGAGCGACGAAGATGTCGCCAGAGCAGCAGTCCGCTGCGGGACCCAAGGCGGTAAGGTACGAGTCTTCGTCGGTCACCTGCGGTCCCACGAACAGGTTTGTCTGAGCCCTGCCCATCACCAGCTTGCTGAAGTCGTAGAGGGCCTCGCGCGAATCCCGCGCCATCTCCGACTCGATCGCGGCGAGCATCGACGAGACGTAGGTCAGCTCCGTGCGGCCGGTCGCCGAAGTCACCTGCCTGGTCTCACACGCGGCGACGTCGTACATGAGCTCGTTGAGGCCGTGCCGCTTGCGGTTGCCCTCGTAGTGCTTCGAGAACACGGCGATGTCGCCGCGTTCTATGTAGCGTTGCCGCAACTCCGCCGCAAGGCTCTCGACGAAGTTCTTTGAACGGTCCCGATTCCTGGCTCCAAGAGTCGCACCGTCATCAGGACGCGCGAGGGCCGCGGCCAACGCACTTTGAACGAGAGTCTTCATGGTTCTTCTCCTCCGCCTAGCGGACCAAGCGTAGATCCGCCCCAACTGCGAGCCAACCCGGGCAACGCGCCGACACGTAGCCCCGCACGACCCACTTGCCGCCCACGAGACGCCTAAGCGCCCAGCGCGACTTCTGCTTGACGCAAGAGGCGAGCATCTTCTGCGGGACGCTGCGGTCGTTCATGCAATACCACTTATGCGAGAGGTAGAAGACCAGCCGGTCCTGCGCCCCGCCGTCGGTGTACCAGACGACGCGCCAGTCCCCGTCGCCCTGGTCGAACACATTGCCCCGATCCGCTCCGCTCGCCGAGTGGACGACGCCTGTCGTGTCCAGAGTCTTGACCTTGCCGAGCGTCTTGCCGGCCTTATTCACTACCTTCCACGGACCGCCAGCCAAGACCGGCGCGGCGAGTAGTAGCGACGCAAACGCGACGCAGACGGCAACCACCAACAGACGACGACGCATGGCCCCTCCCCGAGTTAGCAGATTCAAGCGACATGCTATCGGTCGGTCGAGCCGATCTCAATGCCGCACAACGACTGGGAAGAGGACGATGAGTAGGCGGCCCGCCCGCAGTCCTCCGCACCTAGAGGTCGGCTACGACGGGCCACAGGGCCACGCCACAGCGCGGCCCAAGCGCCAGGAAGGGTGACGATGGGGCCCCAGCGGTTGACCTTGCAGACTCCCTACCGACCCCTCAGCAATATAGCCACGGTGACAGCTATCCCAGCGATGAGGGCAACGACAACCAAGAAGGTCACGAAGCCGCCGTATGCCGCAGGCGCTCTGCGACTCCTGCTGTGGAATTGACCGGGGCCGACTGACCGCTCCCAAGACGCGAAACGGCCCCGGTAGCGCTGCCGCGCCGCCGGGGCCGCCTCCTCAACCGCTAGGTCCTCCCACCGCCGTGCGCTCGACCGTATCATCCCGGCGTGACGGGTCTCGTCGGCTCGTCGGTGTCACGTCTCGGTGTCTCGTCGGCAGAATGTCGGCATTTGGGCCGAATCGGAGGTTATGTGCGCGACAGCGCACCACAGGAAATCGCCCTGAGCAGGAGAATCGTGGTGCCCCCGGGCTGGATCGAACAGCCGACACCAGGTTTAGGAAACCTGTGCTCTATCCACTGAGCTACGAGGGCATTGTGCCGATTTGCAGGGGTTTTACCCTGCTGCGGCTCGGCAAGAATACCACGAGTTGCTAAGAAGTTGCTAAATCTGCAGGAAACCTGCGGCAGGGCGGCCAGAAGCGGCGGCCTGAGCAGGAGCGCGGGCAGCCTCAACTACCGCCCGCCCATGCGCCCAGGACCTCACTCGCCTTCCCAGTATCCAGCCCGTGCATCCCGATGGAGGATGAGGTCATCACGCTTGTTGCCGGGCCAGATGGCGACCTTGTCGCTGTCGGGGTACACGGCCACTGAGGGCTTGTTCCGTGTGGAGAAGATCAACACGTGAGCGGTGCCTGCGCCGGGGTTGCTGATCTTGTGGGCGCCCGCTGGCCCCGATCGGAAGCACACCACATCGCCAGCGGCGAGGGACACATCGCCGTCAGTCGTCCTCACTACCGGTGAACCGTCAAGGACCAGCAGCCATTCCTCGTTGCCGTAGTGGTAGTGGAACGGGCAGACGGCTTCGCCGGGCGGGAGTTCGTAGACGGTCGCGCCCATCATCTTCGCGCCAACCTTGTGGCCGATGCGCACCAGCCCTGCGCGGTAGCCCTCGGGGTCGCGAGGGATGTAGTCGTAGTCGAGGCCGAAGATGTTGACCTTTCGCATGGTCGACTCCGTGGTTCGAAGGGTTGTCAATCCAACCCTACCCCGCCCCTGAGAAGTTCATGGTTGCTCGCCTCAACGCCCGTCGGGGGCCACCGGGAAGGCTAGCGACGGCGGCTGGCGAGCGAGACGACGTTGTCGAGCGCGGGCTCGGCGTCCGCGGCCGCGCGCCGTTCGGCGATCTCGAGCGCGGCCCGCGTGACCTCGTCGAGGCCGGCGACCGCCTTCGCCCGCGCGGCGGTGGTGAGGCGCACGTAGTGGCGCAGCGTGGTCGCCGGGTCTGAGTGCCCGAGCCACTCCTGCGCCTGCTTCACGCCGTAGGTCTCGTAGACCCAGGTGCCGAACGAGTCACGCAGGCCGTGGATGGGCAGGTGCGGGTCGATCCTCTGGCGGGCGACCCAGTTCCACCACTGGCTCTTGGGACTGGAGGCCGCCGTCGGCGAGGCGGCCGGAAGCGGCGGCCGGAGCGGGTGATCGAGAGCCGCCGGAGAGCCTAGCTACCGCCTGGAAGCCTGGCCGTTCAGCTTCCCACAGCGTCGCCGGCGCCGCACTCTGCTCTGAGCGTTGACCAGTCGCCGCAAGAGGGCCATTGGGTTCGCCAGGCGCCACACGGGGCATGGTCAGATATCCCCGACTAAAGCGGGGGTTTTCCTCCACTATGAGTCCCAAAGCAATGGTATGTGCATTATCGCAATCGCCCGGCTCGATCAAGAGCCGATCGTGGGAGTTGATCAAGATGACTTCAACTAGAAAGATCTCGCTGATCGCAGGCGCGTTCTACCTGCTCACCTTTGTCTCGATCCCGATCCTCTTTCTCTACAGTTCGGTGCGTGGGGCGAACTACATCGTCGGCCCCGGCCCCGACACTTCCGTGTTCATCGGCGTCGTCCTCGAGATGATCGTGGCCCTCGCCGGCATCGGCACCGCCGTCGCGCTGTACCCGGTGATCAAGAGGCAGAACGAAGGCGTCGCGCTGGGCTTCGTCGGCGTGCGCACCCTGGAAGCCGCCACCATCTTCGCCGGCGTCGTCACCCTCCTGGCGGTGGTGGCCTTGCGACAGGCCGGAGCCGGAGCAGGTGCGTTGGCCACCGGCCAGACGCTGGTCGGCCTGCATGACTGGATTTTCACCCTCGGACAAAGCCTCTTTCCGGCCGTGAACGCCCTCTTGCTGGGCTCCCTCTTGTACCAGTCGCGCCTGGTGCCGCGGGTCCTTCCCCTGCTGGGATTCATCGGAGCACCCCTGCTCCTCGCCTCCACCATGGCCACGTTGTTCGGCGCCAACGAGTATGGCTCCGCGTTGTCGGGGCTCCTCGCACTCCCGATCGCGCTGTGGGAGTTCTCGCTGGGCGTCTACCTCGTCGTCAAGGGATTCAGGGCGGCTGGTCTGCAGCAGCTCGGCTTCCTGCCTGCCCCCACGAGCGAACTGCAGCAGGCGAAGGAGCTGAAGCGGGTGGCGTGACATGAGCGTCGGGCCGCGGGGCGCGCGGACGCGCGTCCTGTCCGCGGCCTGAGAGTCGCGACCACTGAGAAGCTGCCGAGGCCGAGGGCGTGTGGGAGGCATCCAGCGCCCCCGGCCTCGGCCGTACGTAACGTCGGAAGTCGCTGACGAATCAAGGACCGACTAAGTCCATCGCTCGGCTCGATCACGATGCTCGTGATCGGCGTGAGGACCGCGAAGCCTGCCGTGCGGCCGGAGCGCGAGTGTGGCGGCACAGGTCAGCCGGCCTCCGAGCTGAACGCGACAGCCTAGGGCGACGCGACGTGCGAGGAGGCAGCCGCTGGGCTCGCGCCCGGCAAGGAGATCGCTGGACAAGCGTCCAGCGGTCTCCTTGTTTCAGACGGCTTCCGCCGGAGTGACGATCACTTTTCCCTGGAGTTCGTCTTCGATCATGTGACGGAAAGCCTCGCGAACCTCGTTCAGCGGGTAGGTGCTGTCGATGATCGGCGTGATCTTCCCGGTTTCGAGGAGTTCCCTGAGCACGGCGATTGCTTCTTCCTTGGTGGGCATCGGCACGCCCGGGCCGCGCAGCTGCTTCACGAAGCGTGAGAGGACCATGAGCGTGAGAAAGTGGGGGATGAGTCCGAACACGCGCTTGCCCGACTCTCCGTAGCACTCATGCCCGATGAGGACGTATCTCCCGTCAGGCTTGAGTGCGCGCCTGCAGGCGGAGACCGGGTAGTTCCCCGGGACGTCGAAGATGAGATCGTAGAGAACGCCACGCCGGGTGAAGTCCTCCCGCGTGTAGTCGACGACCTCGTCTGCCCCGAGTGAGCGGAGCATGCCCAGCTTGCTCGTGCTGTCCACGGCGGTCACGTGCGCGCCGTAGGCCTTCATGATCTGTAGGGCGAGTGCACCCACTCCGCCCCCGCCGCCGTTGATCAGCACCTTTCGCCCCGGCAGCCGCTGACTCAGGCCTCGGAGGTTCTGTAGAGCGATGAACCCGGAGGTCGGGATGGAGGCGGCTTGCTCGAACGTGACGTTGTCCGGTTTCAGCGCCAGCAGGTCTTGGCGGACGGACACGTACTCGGCGAAGGCGCCGCCGTTGACCCATTGCTGGGCGACGATCGTCTCGCCGAATACCGGGGTGCCCGGACGAAACCGTGTCACGCTCTTGCCGACAGACTCGACGATTCCCGCCATGTCCGTACCGGGGATCGGGTTCTTGGGTCTGGCGAGCCCAGCTCCCATCAGGCGGAGGACATAGGGTCGCCCACTCACGACGTGCCACACATCCGGATGGATCGAAGCCGCTCGTACGCGCACGAGGACTTCGTCATCGCCGACCACCGGCTTGTCGACTTCCCGGAGCTCCAGATCGTCAGGAGATCCGTATCTCTCTTGGACGATCGCCTTCATGGTTTCATCAATTCCGTGTGGATGCCCGGCGCGAGTTCGAAGCGGTCTTGGCCGCATGCCCAGGCCACTGTCACCGGGGAGTTGGGCAATGAAGCTGTCCAGCGTGTTGCGGATGACCTGCGAGCAGGGCGAGTCAGGTCGATCCGCTTGTTCGGCGCGGCCCGCAAGGTCAGCTTCCCTCCGACCAGGCTTCGACAGCTAGCCCCGGAACGCGCCCGAACTCGCGGACGTTGGCTGTGACCATAGTCAGTCCGTGAGCCACGCAGGTGGCGGCGAGCCAAAGGTCGTGCGGGCCGATGATCGTGCCGGCTTGGCGAAGCTCCGCCCAGATCTGCGCGTGAGCCCTCGCGCAGGCGAGATCCACGGAGAGCAGCGGGAAGCGTTCAAGGATGCCCTCAACGAAAGCGGAACGTCTCGCACGCACGTCTGGCCGCGTTGCCCGATGCACGCCGTGAAGGAGTTCGCTGGCAGTGATGACAGACAGGAATGATTGCTCGTCGGCGTGGCGCGCGACGTGCGGTTCCAGTTCAAGCCTGCCGCGCTCCGCCTCGATCAGAATGCTGGCGTCGATCAGGACTGCCAAGCGTCACGAACCTCTGCATGTGTCAGCTCGGCCTGCGCGCTGGACAGGTCATCGGCGAAGTCCGCCGCTTCGGAGGGAGACAGGCGCGGCAGAGACGCGAACAGAGCGGGCAGCTCCGAGAGCCGCTTGCCCGCGGGCAGGGGCCGCAGCTCCGCGAGAGGCTTCTTACCACGCACGAGAGTGAACGACTCGCGACGGTAAGCGACGCGATTGACGTAGTCTGCGAAGTGGCGAGCGATTTCCGTGACGGTCACATCTGACATGTCGCATCTCCTAGCGCGTGCATCCGACAATCAGATTACATGATACCCGACCTGCTGTCACGGTAGACAAGGGGCTCCGCCGAACGAGGATTCTGCAGTCTGTGTGAGACACCAGCACGGCTGCCGCTTCCGTATGAGACGCTAACACTATGCATGTCATGGCGCCATATACGGTCTGTGAAGCTACGGTTCACCAGGCGTCCATCGGACTGCGGACACTCTGGGTTCGCCGTTCGCCGCACCGGGAACGCTCAGGTATCCCCGAATAAATTAGGAGGTCTCCTCCATGGCTACTGTAGAACAGTCCATCGACGTGAACGTCGACGTGACCACGGCGTACGACCAGTGGGCGCAGTTCGAGAGCTTCCCCCAGTGGATGGAGGGGGTCGCGTCGGTCGACCAGATCGACGACAGCCACATCCACTGGGTGGCCAAGGTCAAGAACGAGGTCGCGGAGGTCAAGGACCAGACCCGTGAGTGGGATGCCCAGATCAGCGAGCAGATCCGCGGCAGGCGCATCTCCTGGGAGAGCGTCGGCGGAAAGCCTGATGAGAAGCCCAATGCGGGGCACGTCACGTTTGAGCCGCTCGGCGATTCGTCGTGCCGCGTCACCTTTCGGATCGACTGGGAACCGGAAGGTGCGCTCATGACGAATGAAAGCTACGTGCTCCGTGCGGTGAACCAGGTGGTGGCGGCGGATCTCGCGCGCTTCAAGGACTTCATCGAGGCGCGTGGTGAGCAGACCGGCTCATGGCGCAGCGAGATCGCCGTCTGAGAGACGTCATGGAGACCGTCGCTCTCTCCGTCCCGCGAGACGGCGGCGGTCTGCCCCTTCGCGCAAGTTGCTAATAAGTTGCTAGATCTGCAGGAAAGCGCGGGCTCGCACTCGTGAGGCGAGGCCACTCGTCGGACAGGAAAGACGCCGAATCGAGCTCAGATGACCCCGAAGAGCACCCCTGCGTGCTCATTTAGGCAACCTGTGCTCTATCCACTGAGCTACGAGGGCGCCGGCTGATTCTACCACCGGGATGCGGCGAGGGCCGGGGCGCCTCGCGCCCCGGCCCTCGCCGGCGACTTCAAAAAGACCCGCGTCCGCGGGCCAGAAACGTCTTACTTGCTCTTGCCGATCTTGAACATCTTGGTGCCGCAATCCGGGCAGATGCCCTGGGTGGCGGGCTTGCCGTTCTTCATCGTGACGGCCTTCTCGTCCTTCATGGTCTTCTTGGCACGACACTTCACACAGTAAGCCTCGGTCGCCATGCGGTCTCCTTTCGGGCCACGTGTGCGGGCTACTAGCCCGCCCCCCAGATATCGCGGGCAGCATACTACCTCCCTCCCCTCCGCGCAATGAGGCTGTGTCAAGCCTGAGGCAGGCTGGGGGCGTGCGGGCGGCCGCAGGCGGCCCCGCGCAAGGCCGGCCACACGCCCGGCGAAGCGGCCCGCCGGGGCGCCGCGCGAGCCGGCGGCGGCGCGGATGCGGCTGGCGCGGCGGATCGAGACCTCTCAGCCCCGAGCCGAGATCGAGAAGGCCGGGAGTATTGCCGGGGCGGGTGCCTCGAGGCGCCCGCCCTTTCCGCTCCCGGCCCTCAACTTGGCGGCCGGCGCGCCGATAGTATGAGGGCCAGC
>Ga0209539_1001442_pt1 | contig 12870 bp, 11 predicted proteins | sample BarGraNGADG00312_2_FD_184499 | JGI IMG/M metagenome (GOLD analysis project Ga0209539, IMG submission 184499) | Arctic peat soil microbial communities from Barrow, Alaska - Barrow Graham LP Ref core NGADG0011-312 (SPAdes) (version 2) | ecosystem: Environmental > Terrestrial > Soil > Wetlands >... | reverse complement strand
TCAGGGGTGAAGATTGAAAAGGGGTATTAACAAATCGCATCACTTTTTCTTTCGTACTTTGTGAATAATTCAAGATCAAAATAGGATGCAAAAAGGAGTAGTACTTATAGTTAGCCGCATCGGTTTCATATTCTTTTACGCACCCACTAAACGGACAAAGGGGAATTAATACGGTAGCTCCCTCCTTCAAATAACTGGAATAATTCTTTAATATGCAAAAATCGTAGGATAGCGTTTGCGGTCCTACTGCCCAGTTTTTACCTTTCAATCCTGTTCCTTCGTAAGAGAAAGCAAATTTCCCGAAATTACTTCCCAAATTGCAAATGTCTAAATCGAACAAAATATTTTTGCGAAACTTTAAGCCATCAGCGAGTTGATTCTTATACCAATTTGTGCGTTGAACCAATTTGTTCAGGACCAAAAAGACTGGTTTAATCATTATCAAAAGCAATAGAACTAAAGCTACAATACCGCTTATAACGAGTGATTCCACAATCAGATAAACCACGCCGGCTAGAATAAGGCCACAAAAACCTTGTATTAAAATTTCTTTTATTATTTTTCTCACAATCTTCCTTTATATTAGTAACCGGGACAATATATAGACTCTACTAAACTTTTATAATTTTCATTTAGTGAATCGATCTTTTTCATATCGTCATCGGTCAATTCAAAATCAAAAATGTCGATATTCTGTTGCAACCGCAGCGGATTCCCGGACTTGGGAATTGGAATTACAGCCTGTTGAATATCCCAACGAAGAATGATCTGTGGTATGGACTTGATATACTTCAGAGATAACGATTTAAGAATGGAGCTTTCCATTAATTTTCGATTCATCACCAGTAGCGGGCTGTATGCTTCTACCTGAATGCCAAGTTGTTGACAATAAGCTATCAATTCTTTTTTTGTATTCAGCGGATGAAGCTCAAATTGGTTGACCATGGGACATATTGTGCCTGCCTCGATGAGTTTCTTTAAATGCCGCTCGCGACAATTGGAAACGCCTATTGCACGCACTTTCCCGGCATGGTACTCATCCTCCAGGGCTTTCCAAACTTCTACAAAGTAATCGGGATGAGGCCAATGTATCAGCAACAAATCCAAATAATCGGTTTGGAGGTCTTTTAATGTCTCGTTTAATTGTTTTGATACAATACCCTTTATATCTTTCTGTTCATTAGGGGAAGAGGCATAAAACAATTTACCGTCAGGTATCCCATGATCGAGGTCTTCGCCAATTTTTGAGGTGATAAATACATCCGCACGTTTCAGACCGTTTAAGCGATACGCTTCCTGGAGGGCATTACCCACGCTCATTTCATTACCATACGCATGCGCCGTATCAAATGCCCTATATCCGCACTTGGTAGCAGCTACGGCTGCCTTGACCATGGCTTCACCTTGAAGCGGATAGGTCCCCATACCGATAGAAGGCATTTCCATCCCATTGCTTAATATTCTGTTCTGATTCATCTTTTCAGTTTCCGAATTGTAGTTTTAATTTTTGAACAATAATATGTCGTGTCTCTTTATCTATACCTATGTAATATACTGATGTAGCAACTGTTATCACACAGGTAAAACCTACCACTAAAAAGCGGATGAACCCCGGTGCCAACATCGTGCTTAACAGATAAGGGAAAATCACAGAAACAACCATCACCAACAAACAAAGCCAAACTACTTGTTTTACATAAGCCCTTACAGAATAAATTATCAATCGCTTCAGAAGGAACAATTCAGTGATTTGAACCATTATAGAGACTACGATCGTAACAATAAAGACAGATTCCGGAGAAAAACCCATTTTCAAACAAAGATAGGATACGATGATAATTAAGTAAAAAAGACTGCCACATACCAAATTAGCCACTTTGATTTGGCCCACAGCATGAAATGATGTTACTATCGGACTTCGCATCGACCAAATCAACTCATTGATCAAAATGAGTCGACAAAAAGATACAGTATGATCCGGTACTATTTTCAACCAAAGCTCTAAAATAAAAGAAGTCTCCAGCAACAACGGAAGCGAAAAGATATAGACTAAAAAGAAAGAATATTTGGAACTGGCAAAAACCAACTTCATCATTTGCGCCACATTGTTCTCAGCATACAGCTTAATAATTTGCGGTTTGACAGCCGTCATAAAGTTATTTCCAAAAGCGGAAATGGCAGCTTGCACTTGGTAGGCTATACCCCTTGCCGCATTTACGATAGGTCCAAAGAACATATTTAAAAGCATATTCAGCCCTTGCCCCATGCCCATTATTGCCAAACCGCCATATGCATCCCAAACAGAAAAAGAAAAAAGCTTTTTATAGAGGACCTTATCCCAATGAAAGGAAAGCGAACACTCTTCGTAATTTTTCTTGCAATAGATGCGATAAATCATGGCGATAGTTAATGATACCAAGAAAACCAAAATTGCATATATTTTCAACTTATCGAAACCGCCTATGAACAAGAGATAGACAATAATTAACTTTAATACAGCCTCTACGATGGTAACATACGCATAAACATTCATCCGCTCGTGAGCGATAATAGCAGCATTGTAAGGAACTTGTGTCAAAGAAACCAATGAGCTCAAGACGGAGAACTGATAGACCCAATGTGCTGCATTCATTCGATCTGCCGGGATGATTAGCTTGTGGGTTAAAAACCACAATCCGATAGTCTCGGCAAGTAAGAAGATGACAAATGCTATTGCTATATGGCTGCTTAGCGAAGCACTAAAGACTTTCTTTAATTGCTTATAATCTTTTCGCCCCAACTCAAATGTCAGAAAACGGGATGTGGATGCAATCATTGCAGAATTGAGAAATGTAAACATTATTACTATACCGCCAACAACATTATAGATACCGAAATCTTCTACACCCAGTGTGTTCAATATAACGCGGGAGGTGTATAGCATTACGAACATAGTTAATAGCATGCGGAAATAAAGCATCGCCGTATTTTTAGCTATTCGCTTATTATCGGAATCCGCCATTTTAATTTAATTTCTCCATTCTACATTTTTTTGAAAGGTTCTGGCCGGATCGCCCATCACCAAAGCATTCGGTTTTACATTTGTAACAACCCAAGCGCCGGCACTGATAATAGCACCATCGCCAATAGTCACCCCTTTCATTATCATCGCTCCCTGTCCAATCCAAACGTGGTTTCCAATAATTACAGGAGCCGTCTTTTTGTAACCTTCTGTCAAGATTTCGTGCCCTCCATCGTTGTCACGAATGACCACATCGCGCGCAATCATCACATCATCGCCAATCGTAATATTGTCCATACATATAATTTGAACTCTCTGATTTAACAATACGCGACCTTTGAAAGTTAGATTAGCTCCTTTAAAAACAAGAATATCGCTTCCATAATATATGGAAATGTGTCCCCCTTCTATTGTCAATGAACCATTTCCTTCGACAGCTAATCTTGATTCCATTTTGGAACCTCTGATTCGTTTATAGCCAAAAAGCATAGAGCCTTTTATATCTATACGAGCTTGTTTATGGATGTCCAAGACAGCGTATCGAGCAGGGACAATAAGCCAGCCTTTGCGAGCAGCACACCGTGTTTTCTTTCTTATAAAGTTGATCCAAAAAAATTGCATGTAAGGCTTAGGGTGATACCTCAATTGAGCAACCACATCTTTGATGAACTTCAGTCTTTTTTGCAACATCTTCTTCATTGGATTTTTCTCTGGTGGATAATACTTTTTAACGACTACATCGAAAGGGAGTTTGTCCGCATCTCTGTAGAATTCGTCACGATTGATGGCCGGGAAAGCGATAGAACGCAACAATGCCTGATTGCCAAGCAGTGCATCGGATAAAGTCACTTCTTTCGTTACAATCTTTTCTTTAATTGAATCGAAAAAGGCAATTCCTTTCTTTGTATTGAGCAAAACTAACGATGTTCCCATATTGTCATCCATGGTTCTATCAACGTTTTCAATTCCCCAAAAATCACCCAGCGTAACATCACTAATACGCGGGAAACCTTTATATTTACATTCATAGCAGGTAGGTCGGCTAATACAGTGCGTACTGATAAAGCCGCGGGTGAAATCATCCTTTATACCTTCTCTCAGATATACTTTATCATTTGCAAACTTAATTTTATAAGACAGGCTGCGCCAACCCAGGTCCTTGTTTTTCCCCTGCACTGAAACTGCTTTTGCCCCAAATTGATTTTCGAGCGATTCCAAGTACTTGTGGAATATTTTTGGAGAATTAATCCCCAAACAGATAAAGTCGATTACAATCAGGTTTTCATATTCTTTTTCAAGGAAGAGGCGCAAGCCTGCAATTTGGCACGGTGCCCCGCACACCAAAACCTTCTCGTCTGCAGCGAGCAGTTTCTTTATCTGCTTGAAAAGACCGGTCATATCACTTTGGAAGTGCTTCGAACCGCGAATGCGCAATAAATCTTCGCGGTTATTGCTCACGATATGTTGGGCAGAAAAGTCATCTGTATAAACAGAACCTCCTACATAGCCGCCTTCATCATACATCTTGTTGGCGAAAGCAGAGAACAAACCGCCGGAGGTACTTTCACGACGGGTTTCATCATCTTTATGATAGGCAGCCAGTACAGTCGGCACTTCGTTGTGACCGGGTTTCAGCTCTTCGACGTGCAACTCCGGGCATGTCTTTTCGCATAGCTCACAGTTGGTACACAATTCAAGATTGACCTTAGGATACCAAAAGCCCTCTATATCGGTTTCAAGCGTAATGGCTTTTTGATCGCAGATGTCCACACAGGCAGAACAACCCGTACAATTTTCTTTTCTTTCTATATTGATCATATTCTTTCTGATTTCTTTTACAAAATATTCTGGGCGGCATTGATTACAATATTAATTCCGTTTACTTGTTGCGAAGCATTTACGAGATAAACGACAGTATCAGCCACCTCAGCCGGAGTCAGCAGTTTCTTCAAAGGATGGCCGGCTTGCATCTGTTCAATTATTCGTTCGTCCACGCTGGCAGAAAGATTGGTTAGCATCAACTCGGGAGAAATACAGTTTGACGAGATGTTGTATCTCGCATATTCGGTACTCCACGATTTAGAGATTTGTTGCAAATACGCTTTATTGGCAGTATATATAGAGAATCCCGTCGGAGGCACATTGACCAAATAAGATGTTAAAATATTAATAATTTTCCCAAACTTCTTCTTCCGAAATCCCTCTATGGCTCGCTGGGTGATTCTTATTGTCGGAACCAGATTGTTTTCGAAGCTCTTTAAAAAAGCGGTTGAATCGGTTTTGTGGAAGTGAGTGCCTTGCGGCGTTCCGACATAAGCATTATTAATTAGGGCATCTAAGTCGAAGGTTGGAATAGCCTTTTCTAATCTAATTATATCATCAGTATTAGTAAAATCGCATTTCAATGCAATAACGTCATGATATTTCCGGACTATTGCCCCAGCTTCCTCACTATGTCTATTATAAGTAAAATATATTTTGTGGATATTGATTTTTGCCAGCAAGTGAACAATCGCTTCCCCCAAACCGGATGAGCCTCCTGTTACTAATATATTCATTTTAACACTCCAATCTGTATTAAGCCTTTTGCCGCAATCTTTCCATCAGGTTTAATGAATTTATATTTGAATTCTATTGCATTAACCGCTTCGTAAATACCTGAAACATGCGCTTCAAAGTCAAGTGTTTCATTTAAATAAACAGGATTTTTGAACGCGATCTCTTGAGAGTGGATGATGACGTTTTTTGTCGGCAAACACTCGCCAATAAAATAAGAAACGAACGCATTCAGGATATTCCCATACATTACTTTTTTAGGAAAACCTTTTGCGCGCGCGAATTCTTCATCGGTGTGCAGAGGATTTCGGTCGTTGGAACATTCCTGAAAATGTTTGTACACTTCCGGAGTTACCACAAACTGCTGCTTGAAAAAATCGTTTAGTTGGAAATCCATAACTTACGATTATTTTGTCAAAATACAATCAACCATTTCCCCAACATTCTTCCATGATTGAATTTCTTCAGAGGTGAATCTAATATTCATGATTTTTTCAATGGCAACAATCAGCTGGACATTGGTTAATGAATCCCATCCATCTACATCGTTAGCAGTATTTGTATCAGAGAGGGATATCGGGCCTTCGTCGATTATATCCTCAAATATTTCGTTTAACTGGCTGATAATTTCTGCTCTTTTCATAATTTTTTAATATTGATGAAACATTCTTTAGGTTGGTAATCGGCAATTTCGAGTCTCCAATGGGCACCATCTTGGGTGAAACCGAGATTAGCGTAAAGATCTTTGGCCAAAGCATTTTTTGCCGTCGGGAGATACTCACCCACGATGTTTTGATAACCCTTGTCGCGGGCATAATCCACGATGGTGTTCAGCACGAAGTTTTCCATCCCGCGTTTCAGGACACGGCAACTCATTAACCAAGTGTCGATAAAGAGTGTTTTGGGCTGCTTTTTTTCAAGGATTATCACACAAATTAACCCGTTATCACCGTATTTATCCTCTAAGGTGAAGGAGAAAGTGATGTAACGTTCTGAAGCGGTAATACGCTTGATGTCCTCTTCGTTGTAGCGTATTGTTCGCAAATTAAATTGGTTGGAGCGTTGTGATAATTGCGCTACACGGGGGATTGAAAATGAATTGAACGGTTGCACATCGGAAAGCATATCGAGGCTTTTCAAAAAATCGTTTTCATTAGCAAAAGAAGCTTGTGCTACCACTCGTTCTGATTCTTTCTGGTACTTCTCGGTGCGGTTGGCATCTTCGGAAGAGTATGAAGCTGTTTCAAAGAGATTAAGCGTGTATAAATATTCCAGATACTCAGCCGGGTCTTCGGGAAGTTCGGGTACGGTGATATCGGGGATGTTTTGGATTACCATATTGCGTTCGAACGGATTATCATCCAAGAATACCATCGAATCGAATCCTATATTCAGAATTTGTTGAATGCGGTTAATGTTGTCCGCCTTGTTTTTCCAGTTTGCCAAAAAGACGGCAATATCTTTTAAGCGCAGTACCATATCGGGATGTTTCTCAAACGGTTCTTTGGCAACAGAATCCGTATTTTTACTGCAAATGCAGATAATAATACCTCGCTGCTGCAATTTTTTTACCCAATACTGGAATTCTGTAAATGCCTTGCCGACACCTAATCCGCCAATTTGAATATTATCAAGTCCATCATCGCCAATCACGCCACCCCATAGCAAATTGTCCAAATCCAAGATGATGCACTTCTTAAATTTGCCTTGAAAAGCTGCAATCATCTGTACCACAGACTCAGCAACCATAGGAAGTGCATCAATGCTCAGCACCATTTCGCTTGTTGTGTATATAGCAGGCGAGAATAGCAGCGCGCGGCCCATTTTGCTCTGCATAGCAGACATATCGCAGATATTAAAGCAAGTATTTGTAGTGGCATATTCGGTAAGCAAGTAATTTAGTTTTCGCTGTTGAAAGATGAACGAGGAAGGAACTTTGTTCGCGAAATTTCCAAATACGCGGTCGTCTTCTTCGGCATAGTTGAAGTAAATCACTTTTGTTTTCAGATTGTTCTGCAAAGCATCAACCAGATGATGTATGTGGCTGATTTGGTTCTCCGCAAAATCAGCGCGTATGCCCGCTTCTGCTTTGTTGAATTTCTGAAGCAGCTTATGACCTGCTTCGAATATCAATATAATATCAGGCTGAAATCCATGCAGTTCCGAACTAAGGTCTAAAATTTGCCGATCCACCTGGTTAAAATCGGCATCATAGACATTAATGTCAAGTCGCTGGTTATATCCAGCACCCCGTATCGCCTGCGCTAGAAATTGCGTAGCGGAATCACCTAGAAGAGCAAGCTTCAAAGGTTCGAAGCCTGTAAAGTTTTTCTTGAGGTTCTTTTTTAATTCGTTGAATGTCATATTATTAATTAATTTCTTTCAGATGCTTACTCGGCATTCCGCTCGGCCTCCTCTCCAGTTTCCTCCCCAACAGAACCTCGAGTTGTCTTACGAACTCAACTGAGCTGCGCGGCCTGCCCGTCTTCATGTTCATTCATACCGCATCAAATGCGGCAAAGGGATGCGGCGCGCGGATAGTAGGCTTTGTTGGAACGGAATTCACAAAGAACTTTGTCAGCTTCTGCTTTTTTATAATTTCCTTTAAATTATCTTCGTTCCCGGCGTAGGTTAAATTGTCATAATTGACAACCTTTCCAAAAAATTCGCTGCTATTGAATAAATAATGAATGAAGTTGGAACCAATAAAGCCGATGACAAGTAAGGTGCTTTTTTTAATGCTATTTGCCATTGCCGTTGTTCGTTGATCGGAAGAAAATGTCCGCTCTTGATGAACGATTCACGATACACGATGCACGACTTGACCAGTGCCATCAGTTGAGATATCCTAACGCGCGAAGTCGATTCAACGTTTCGAGATCGAGTTTTTTTTGCCGGGAAGGTTGTTTTTTCAGAAATTTCTCTCGCAGCGCATTCAGAGCACCCAGGTAATTTTCTAATTCACCCAGAATGGTTGCGGTTTTATTGGAATCAATCAGCTTGTTCTTTTCTCCACTATCCATGCAGATATCGTACAATTCATTTTTACCATTATCCGAGTGGATGAGTTTGAGGTGATTAAATACTTTCGAATAAATGGCTTTCAGATTATGTTTATATTTGTACTTGACTGACCACTTTTTTGCCCATTTGGGATTGCGCTCAGCCTCAGAAAAAATCAAATGATCGACCATGGCAAAGGGCTGCCCCATAATATCGGGCGGCAGAGCAATCCCGGCCTGTTCCAGGATTTCCGCAAATATATCGGAATTCTGAACGGCTTTTCCGCTCGTCTGGCCGCCGTTTTTCCCTTGCGGGTATTTCACGATAAGCGGAACATGAAGCAATTCCTGATATAGCCAATAGCTATGCCCAAAATCTTCATGCTCCCCGAGGAGCTCACCGTGATCGGAAGTGACTACAATCAATGTGTCATTATACAATTTGCATTCTTTGAGTCTATTCAACAACTCCCCGATTTCAAAATCTAGACAGGCCATCTCATTATCATACCATCCGCATTTTTCCTCCACAAACCGCGGATCCAGTCTCTTCGGCAATCCTGTTGCTGGATTTCGCAAAATATAATTCTGATGGGGTAGAACGGAAAACATGTCGGAAAATGGAGAAGGCAAATAGGTCGTGCCATGCGTTTCCATATAGTTGATAAATAAAAGCCATGGGCGCTTTGTCAGGGTATGGTTTTTTATCCAGCTCAGTGAAACCTGGTTGATGCACGCAGCATTGTTGAGGTCAGACAACCCGCAAATCGTATTAATGAAATCAATGGAGATACTAGGGAAATAACTTGAAATTCCCCGAAATACCGAATCAATAAAAAGACTCGCAGTTTTGACTTTGCCCCACCAGAAAAATTCAAACCCTTGACTCAATCCAAACTTTGGAGACAGAACTGCTGTATTAGCGACAACTGCCCCAGTTTTATAGCCATTAGAATGCAGTATTTCTGCCAGCGTATCATAATGTTCAGCCAAAGGCACAGGAGGATATTCCATATTGTCACTGTTCGTGGCGAAATGAAGGTAACTGGGAAGCCCGGTAAATAGCGTCGCGTGCGCAGGCAGCGTCCAGGGGGCGGACGAAATGGCGTTCTGAAAAACAACCGCATCATGGGCAAATTCCTGGAGACGCGGTGTGGTCTGCCGTTTGTATCCGTACAATGACATGTTGGCCGCCCGGGCGGTATCCATGACGATTAGGACTATGTTGGGGCGTTTTTTCACCCCCGAAGCAGGGGATGCACCCGGTAATGCCCCCGACTGGCCATAAGCGACCTCTAATAAAAAAGGAGTAACGATTATATTGCTCAAAATCACAAAGGCAACGAGCAAACCGCAGGCAGTGAGAATTTTGAAGTGCGGCTTAATGAGTTTCCACCTGCGGATGGAAAACGCAATCAGGAACGGAATGATAAAATGGAAGGTTACAAGTACGAGAATATTCAAAACCCAATGCTCATTTTGGAGTTCCGCTCCCACAATCAATGTACCGAATATGCTGAAAAACCCCCAAACAAGAACAATCAATGCGACATCCACGCCCGCTTTCCCCTGGTTGTTCTTAATTATGCCATGCACATACCTAATTGCCAGGGTGAAAGCTACAAACACAAGGAGAAGCAGGGCGAACTTACTGAAATTGTTAAACCGCCACGTCCTTCTGGCGGCCTGTAAGACAGTATAGATCATGTTTGGTAGGAATAGAATGAATACCAACAACCATGTAGTCGACCATGAATTCCTGAAGATTTTTTTAATCGCCGCCTGAATTATACAAGAAAAGGAAAAGGCTACTAATCCCAAAATCAGCCACACGGAAAATGAGACTAGATAGTACTGCCAATTCATTTTTATGGAAGTCATACATACGATGTTTTCAAGACATGCGAAAACAAAAAAGGAAAGAATGCCGATTAAGGCAATTTGTTTACAAGTGGGAGTAAAAGTATGGTCTCCGAGGGCCTTTTCCTTATGTTCTACGAGGAGTTCTGTCAGCTTTCGTTTATCCATTCCATTCCCAATGAAATATTTGCACTATTATGTTCCAAAATAATGAATGAAGTTAGAACCAATAAAACCAGCGCCGCCAGTGACCAGGATTCGATCTTTTTTAGCGAATGTCATTGATCGGAATCCAAGTATAAAAGAAACCAGAAATCACCCATGTTCACATCAGACGATGTCAAAGAATCGCTCATTTCAATTTATACTCAAAATATTTTGCTACAAGTAATTTTTCAAAACAGGAATGATTTTTATCTTTCTCTGACAGCTTGATCTGTGATTGATCCAGCAGCCAGTCAATTTTTAACAGAGGATCATCATAGCTTATCCCCGATTCATGGGCCGGAGAATAATAATTGTCACATTTATAAGAAAAGATCGCTTCTTTACTTAAAACAATATACCCATGCGCAAATCCAGAAGGGAGCCACATTTGCTTTTTATTTTCACTGTTTAATTTTCTAGCCACATGCTTCCCATACCAGGGTGATCCCAGTCGAATATCAACCGCGACATCCAGCACTTCACCTTTTATTACTCTGACTAATTTCCCCTGGCTCATGGGCGGTTTTTGAAAATGAAGTCCTCTCAGCACTCCATAGGTTGAGAAAGATTCATTTTCCTGGACAAAGCGTACAGCCCCGATCTCTTTTTCAAACACATCATGTCGATAGGATTCAAAAAAATAGCCTCTGCTATCGCCAAATATCTTTGGTTCAACAATTTTTACATCAGGGATTTCGCAGGAAATGATTTTCATGGTTTTTCTTTATTTCCCCGAGCAAGAAGTAAGGGGGAAGCGGGAAGGGGAAAGCGGCAAGGGGTAAGAGGCATGGACGTTGTTCGTTGGTCGTTGATCATTAAGCCGTTGATCGTTGATCGAAAGAAATTGCCCTCTTACAATAAACGATAATTGACTTCATCCTTGTTGAACTTTTTCTAAAGAAATCTCGCCGAACGTGCGCAAGCGGGAAATTCCCGGCCGCACATGAGGAGGAGGGCAGAGGCGACGGGCAACGGCCCAGAGGGCGGCGACGCGCCGGTAATAGGCTTTATCGGGGTGAAATTCCCAGAGGGCCTTTTCAGCCTCGGCAAAAGTACGAAATTTCTGTATGGACATTATTTTTCCACTTTTTCCCCCCTTCGGGGGACAGACAAATTAGATCCGCCGGCGTTTCGCCTGGCGGATAATTTGTGCTGCTTTTTACTTTTGCCTTTTATCCACCTTCGGTGGGACAGATAAATTAAATCCATCAGGATAGATGGATAATTTATGCTGCTTTTTTCTTTGTTTTTTCATTTCTTCTACTTTTACCTTTTTACTTTTACCTTTTACCTTCTAAGTCCTCCCTTCTTCTGCTTTTACCTTTTTGTTCCACTATTTCGTCGGGGCTGACAGAATCGCTTTTTTGTTGCTCTGCCACCAATGCAGGACCAGCGTCAAAACAATGAAAAAGAAAAAGGAAAGGAAGCAGGCTATAATAACAATTATGCTTTTTCGCGGTTTGATATGCCGGTCAGGAAAAGTGGGGCCCGAGATGAAGCGGCAGTTGGTGAAAAAAGCCAGGTCAAATGTCTGAAGGTCGTTGTTCAGATTGTTGAAAACCTCTTTCACCACGTCTTTGTGGAAATCCTTTTTTTTAAACAATTCAAACTTGATCGATTTGAGTTGCGAAAACATCAGTTCACCGTGTTTGCCTGCTTTGTCAAGGTCTTCTTTGCATTTAAAAAAATACTCTGCCTTGATCAACAACATCTCTTTTTCCCGCTCCAGCGCGGTCAACGTTCGGTGCTGGTCGGCCAGGACTGATTCGATGCCGACCAACTGCGTGACCGGCCCCAGGAAACCCGGAGCCAATTGCCGGCTTTCAATTTTTCCCGATTCGGGATACTTGGTCAAAATGGTCTTGATATCCAACATTTTTTTTGTGCTCTGCAGCAAATTGAACTTACTCTCAAGGAGAGTGTTTTCATTTGTATTCATTTGCGTAATGGTATTACTATAATTATTCAAAACATAATCGTACAACGACACATAAAGAAGGCAATCGCGGATATATTGGCCGAAGAAGCGGACGAAGTTATAAGCTTTTTGGGGAGAATCGGCTTCATAACTCAGATTCAACCCGATCACCGAATTGGATTCTTCCTTGGGCATCTGGGCCATTTCACGCATGTCCGTCTTGGCATAAGCGAATACCGGCAGGATCCATTTATTGATGTCAGCCGCGGTCTGGAAACTGGTTTTGATTTTGGCAAGATCTTCTTTGCTGAAAGATTTTTCCTCAC
>Ga0209539_1001441_pt1 | contig 12874 bp, 18 predicted proteins | sample BarGraNGADG00312_2_FD_184499 | JGI IMG/M metagenome (GOLD analysis project Ga0209539, IMG submission 184499) | Arctic peat soil microbial communities from Barrow, Alaska - Barrow Graham LP Ref core NGADG0011-312 (SPAdes) (version 2) | ecosystem: Environmental > Terrestrial > Soil > Wetlands >... | reverse complement strand
CGAGATCGGATATGGGTTGGTCCTCGAATATGGTCAGAGGACTACGGGTCATGACATCCTCTACCCTGCCGGTCAGGTAGGGCTGCTTGTATCCCTGCTCCATAATGAATTCTCCCTAGATGTTCGCTTCCCCAGCCTTGATGACGGCGTAACGGGTACTCGGCGGGCCGATAATCTGAAAGAACAACGAAGTAGCTGCAATGATACTGATCGCCATGACCCCGAGTTCCACGCCCGCATGCCCGTACTGCCCACCTCCGAAGGTTATCATGGTCTGGATTGACAGTCCTATTGCCACTCCTGCTTGCGAGAAAAGGCACAAACCCAGGTACCTTTTGACCCCTTTGGGGGCATCCGATATTACTCCGCCAAGATATGCTCCAGATATCTTTCCAGCCGACCTGAAAACGATGTAAAGGAGGCCGATCACACCCAGGCTTACGAGCTTACCGGCCTGCAGTTGCGCACCAACCAGCACAAAAAAGATGACGAAAAGCGGCGGAGTTGTTGAACGCATTAGCTCGAAAACATCTTCACGCTTCCAGCGGGTCAGGTTCACAACGGTGAGGCCGAGTGCCATGTTGGCGAGTATGAGTGAGAGATGTAGCCAGTTCGCGAGTCCGGTGGTCGCGATTATGACGCCCCAGGTCAAGACCAGCAGGCCCCGTGTCGCAGTGTAGTTTCGGATGAGGAACAAGAAAACGAGGCCGATCACCAGCCCAATACCGAGCGCGGCAAGTATTTCCCCGATGGGCCTGAGGATGGCCTCGGCGACGTTGACGTGTTTATTGGATATAAACACCTTGGCCAGAAAACTTGCGAAAGCATAGATCATGACCGCATAGGCGTCGTCAATACCGACTACGGCGAAAGTCGTGGTTGTGAGTGGGCCGGAAGCCTGGTATTCCCGCAGAACGTCAACAGTAGCCGCAGGAGCCGTCGCCGATGCCAGGGCGCCGAAGATCAAGGCGATGTACAGTTTCCTGGTATAGAGATATACCGCGATTGTCACAAGTACGCTCGCTCCAACGGTTTCGAGGATGGAAATCCAGATGATAGACTTGCCCAGCTTCCGCATCTTATGTAAGGCAAGCTCGCCGCCGATGTCGAAACCGATGCAGGCGAGGCCGATGTAGGTTATGAAATACAGGCCGGTGAGGTTCTTGGCGTTGAAAACCCCCAGCAACGACTGGCCGAGAACGATTCCGACGATGATGTAGCCGACGACCATGGGGATTTTGATCTTTCTGCACAGAAGACCGGCGGCCCAGCCTAGAAGCAGCGCAAGGCCGATTGCCATTGCCAGAAAGTTGGGATCTTTGGGTATGACGTCTTTAAGCATCTGCTCTGGTGGCCTGCTTTTCTTTCAGCTTCATGTAGCTATCACTGAAAGCCTCAAGGGCACTCTCAAGCTGAGCGACTTCCTTGTCTTTCATGCCACCAAGTACCTTGACCAGCAGACTCCTTCTGTATGCATTGACACTGCGGACGACGTCTTCCCCCATGCTGGTGAGTCCAAGAACCACACGCCTCCGGTCGGAATCAGAATGGCTTCTTTCGAGAAAACCCATGTTCTCCAGCTTTTCAAGTATCCAGGTCAGGGCGGGGGGGGATACGTCGAGCATCTTCGCAACGTCAGCTGGCTTGTCCACGCCGTGAAATACCATGTCCAAGATGCGGAACTGTGGTGCCGAAAGGCCCTGTACATTCTCGTGCATCAGCGACTCGGCGAGGATGTTCACCATGATCTTGGAAGCGGAGAGTATCTTGTCTTCGAGTTCAAGCAGGGCCTCAGCGGTCATTTTTAAGCCTCCCTGTGTGGGGTACGGGTCGTTCGCTCGTTCCCGTAACACTCCCCGTGCTTTCAAATGAAAGTCTGTTGTTGGCGGTCATATGATAGTATTATAGTCTAATAATTAAAATATTGAAATATATCATATCAGGATTCGCTTTTTCGAGGAGGCCGAGATGCAGAAGGCAAAGGTACTCGTCATCGAGAAGGACCCGGATGTCGGTCTTATCATCAAGGAGATCATCAACCGCGAGCTACACCATATCAGCATGACCATAGGGACTGCGGAGGATCTGTTGGCTGCGGAGGAGATGCTGTCAATACAGGACTATGATGTTGTCGTGCTGGGTTCCGGGCTCGGGCAAGATGGCTGGCTGGCTCTCTTGCGAAAGATAACAGTCCGGGAATCACCCCCGAAGGTCGTCGTTGTCTGCGAAGGAGAATTCGAGGAAACTTCGCGATTGGCCAAAGAGAACGGAGCCTGTGCCTGCGTGTCGAAGGTTTCAACACAGATAGCTGAAGCCGTGGGTGGTGCGATCTCAGGCGCTTGCACGCAAGATAACCAGTAGGAGCTGCACGGCGCATCTCACAACGAGAGCGGCTCCGTTGTGCATGTGTCAGGCAGAACAGATGGAAGGGGTGAATGACACCATGAGGAAGCTGCTATTTCCACGGCCCCTTCAGTGTTCCCATCTGTTCATGCGACTGTGTGTTAACACACGTTTATTCTCGCTTCATATTTAACAACGCTTGTTCTTACCGAGTTGGATTACACCTTCAATTCTATGGGGGGTTCGTTGTGTCGGTCCTCCGACACCACCATGTGGAGTACGCAAAGTCAAATTGGTTTGACCCCAACATTCTTCAGTCGAGGTCCAGTGTCAGCCAGGAAAGAGCAGGAACTTGACGCCGACGACGAGAAGAGCGATTGCTACAACCAACCTGAACCTGTCACGGGGCAGCCTGTCGACGGTGAGTCGTGCGAGCACCGCCCCGGCAAGGGAAAGTGGCACGAAAAGGAAAAGCCACCAGGCCAGGCCAATCCCGAGCCGAGTCCCTCCCGCGAAATAGGTTGGAAGGCGGATAGAGTCGATGGCCAGACCGACCGCCCCAAGGGTGGCTAGATAGACCGCTTTATCCAGACCGAAAGCCTGGAGGAATGCACCTCTCACTGGTCCGCCTATTCCGAACAACCCGGAAGTGAATCCGGACAGCGCGCCGCCGGCTGCTGCCGTGCTATTAGTCGCAGGAAGCTTCAGGTCGGGCTTTGCAGCGAGCACCAGGACATACGCGATGAGCAGCCCGCCGAGGATCCTCAGGAGCACAGCTTGCGGCACCTGGAAAGTAAGGCTCGCGCCTGCGAAGCTAAAGGCGATCCCAGGGATGCCGAAGAGCGCTATCAGGCGCCAGTCTATGCCTTTCCTGAATAACGCCAGTTGCCACACGTCCCCGAACCAGTGGAGGATGCCGACCAGGAGGAGTGTCTGGGGAAAAGGCAGGACGAGCGAGACCAGTGGGATCAACAACGTCGACTCACCGAATCCGGCGACGGTTCCCACGAAGCTCGCAACAGGAACTACAAGGGCTATGAACAATATCCCGAGGAAATCCACAGTGTCCCGATCCCTTCCACAGCCCTATACTCCTTACAGTCCGCGAATCCTATCTTATGTGCATGGACGTGGGGTTCGGATGGAAGCGGTGGGGCGTTCGTGGACCAGGAGGATTCTTGTCGAACATCCCCCGGTTACGAAGTGGCCGTCAGCCTCGCCGGAAGGCGGCCCGGACACCAGAAAAAGCGACCTCGACGGTCGCCTAGCCAGACTTCCAGTCCGGTATCGCGAAATTGAAGCAGGCGCCGTCCTCATTGGATGCTTTAATCCACCCGCCATAAGCGAGGATAACCTTGTCAACTATCGAGAGCCCTATCCCAGTACCCAAAGTCCCGGCGCCTTTGAAGAACGGCCTGAAGATCTTGTCTATGTCGTCTTCGGGGAAGCCCGAGCCGTTGTCGCAAACCCTGTACAAGTGCGAGCCTTCCTCCATGCCGAGATAATTGACCGCGATCACTGGCTCGGGGTTGTCGTTGTACCTGATGCAGTTACCGATGAGATTAGAGAAGACCTGGTACATCTGCGTGCGGTCGGCTCTGATTGTGCCGAGGTCTTTGTCGATGTTCAATCGCGTGCTGGTCTCGTCGATCGAAGCCTTGCGCTCTTGGAGCAGATCGCCAACTACCTCCGATATCGACACGTCGGTTACGCTGTGGGGTTTCTGTCCCGCCTCGGCCACCTTCAGGAGGCCGGTCACCATGTTTTCTGCGGTCACGAGGTTGCGCACTACCATATCTGCGTTCTCGACCATTTCGCCGCGAAGCTCCTCATCGTTCGCGTCCTGCGCCGAGTCCTTCAGCAACGCGTTGGAGAGCAGTGCGGCGGAGAGAGGGCCCCTCAGGTCGTGTGAGATGACTTGGGCGTACGCGTCAAGCTCTTCATTCGCTCTCTTCAGGTCCAGGGTCCGGCTGTCCACCTGCTCCTCCAGGTTATTGCGAAGGGCCTGTAGTTCCCTGGTCATGTGGTTAAAGGAATCGGTCACAGCTCCAATCTCGTCTTCACTTTTCACGGCGATCCGTGTTCCGAGATCGCCCCCGGCGACCGCATCGGCGCCCGCCTTCAACTTGCCGAGCGATGACAGCACGGTCCTGCTGACCAGTAGAGCCATCGCAAGGACTACGAGGCCGAGCAGCGCTACGAACACGGTGGCAAGGGCGGTCGATAGGTTCTGGGCGCCGGAGAGATCTGACTGGCTTCGCGCCGCGAGTGCGTTCGCGGCATCGATCGTCGACTGTGAAAGCACCAGCAGCGAGTCGACCAACCTGGTCTCAATTTCGGCTCCCATCTTGGGGTCCCCTTTTCCAGTCGCCTCTGCCTGGTAATCCGACACGAGGGCTTCGAACAGCCTCCGGCGTGTCGCGCCATCGTCCCGCAGGCGTTTAATCGTCGCGTCGCTACCCGGGAAAAGAGTGGACGCTTCAGCGAGCAGGGCCGTCAGCCTTTTTTGCTCGTTTTCCCATTGGACGCGTGCGCGGTCGCTGCGGTAGAGCTGGTAATCGGCGCGAAGAATGTTCAGAGCGAGCAACTGCGTGACTATCTCGCGGACGAGGTTGTTGCGCTTGTTTGCCTGCGTGACAGCTGCCCGTGTCGCGAGCGTCGCAGCGATCCCGCCGGCCGCGAGAAGGATGGCCACCACCACCGCGATTATCAGCCTTGTCCTGATAGACATCGTTGCCACCGGCCCGTCAGTAGATGGTCACGGCCTGCGGATCCAGTTGCCGCAGGCCCTCCGGATAGACATAGCTGAGATAATCGGGCACTGCCTTAGCCCCGAACAGGCCGTTCTCCACCGTCCACCTGGCTTCGTCTTCCATGGCGAGGATCAGGGACTGTGGCAGAGTGACTTCGAATACATATTTCTGCCAGATGATGCCGGTCAAAGCTGCGCTCAACCCTGACCCGCTTTGCATGTCTTTCCTGGCTGCCGCTGGGTGCGCCGCCGTGAAGTGCTCCGCGTCGACCATCGTCGCCAGGAGCCTTCTGATCGCCTCTTTGTTGGCGTTGATGTAGCTTGTTCTGGAGACTAGCAGCCAGAAGTAATCCTGGCCGGACTGTACGTCGATGGTGTAGCCGTTGGAGCCCAGGGCCTTTTTCGCTTCCTGGACGTCGGGTTCGAAGAGCACCGCAGCGTCGACTGTTCCGTCCTCAACCGCTCTTCTTGCGGACGCCTCGTCCATGTAAACGACCGTGACGCTATTCTGGTTGATGCCGTTGAGGGTCAGGAACTTCCCAAGAAAGAACTGGTTTATGACGCCCGGAGTCACCGCCATGCGCTTTCCCACTAGGTCGGCGGGTGAGGCAATTCCCCTGTCACGTCGCGCCACGATAGACGTAGTGTCTTCCTCGGCAATGCTGGCCATGGCTCGCAGATCCGTGTTCGAGACGGCGTTAGTGATGAAGGCGAACTCGGAGCCGGTCGCCACGTCGGACTCACCGGCACAGAGCCCTTTGAGGGCGTTGAAGCCGACATCGTACTTACGCAGCGTAACCGCAAGGCCATGCTTTTTGAACAACCCCTCCTTGTCCGCCACCCATATGAGCGTGGACCTCGCTCCGGGTTGGAAGCCGATGCGCATCTTCAGCGGTGGACCCGAGTATTGCGTTGACTGCCCGCACCCAGACAGCAAGACCGAGAGAAGAATCAGCAAGGATAGGGTTGCGACCGACGCGCCGCCGAGCCAGCGTCCGCCCCTCACTGCCGCTCACCCTCTTTCAATGGAAACAGCTCCAATCCGGTTCGTACAAGCATCATGCAGTTGCTTTCACTGACATTTCCCATTTCAAGCCGCCGTGGCAATTATTATACTCCCGTGAAGACGATATCCGAGGCGTTTTTAGAGCTGAATCCGCCCTTCAATCCTGTGGGGGGTTCGTTGTGTCGGGCCTCCGACACCACCACGTAGGGTACGCTATGTCAAACTGGGATTGAGGCATCTTCCCGGTTAGAATCTCGAACATAAGTCGTTCAGCTTCTTCTGTGGTAATGCCTGGAACAACATCCACTAGGTTCACCACCGAAGCGATACGGCTCCTGCCTCCAGGCCTTAACAGCTTATGCATCCTGTCCAGGTTCGTGCTGACGAGCAGCGTACCGTGGTGGAGGAGACGCCCTCTCGACCTTGCCTGGGCTGAACCGGATATCTTGGCGCCCCGCACGTAGATGTTGTTTGGCGGCTCCCATAACCAACCGATACCGAGGGTGTCAAGAAGTCCGGTTACAGGGAATGACAGCAACCGCAGACTCTCCTTGATGCTCAAGCCAGGCAAGCTTCCTTGGGGAAGGTAGATCGAGTAGTTCACGTTGCCGAGGTCATGAAAGACGGCCCCCCCGCCGCTGGGCCTTTTGAGAACCGGTACCCTAAGATCTGCGGACCGCGAAAGGTGAACCTCATCCTCTGGTGTAAGGAACCTTCCCAGCACAACGGAATCCGTGCTGCGCCAAACCCGAAACGAAGGGGCTTCTGCCGTGGTCATGAGAGAGGATTCTCTCTCCAGGTTCAGCACCGGGTCGTGAGTCGGCTGCTCCCTCACGGGTATTAGCAGCCCAGGCATCCTTGATAGTGTCGATGTGCTAACCTTCTCCGCCAATATCGACCTTGCCTTCCTCGATTAGGTGGTCAACAAGCTTGACTATCTGCTGGGCGACCCTCTCCGTGAGTTCTTCTTCGAGCTTCCCCGGATGCGAACGCGAGAGCTTGTCGGTCACGTCCCACTGCTTGAGAAGGTCGCGTACATCGAGGTACGACTCCACCTCGCCGGAGTACTTCTCGGTAGCCAGGCGCGCGCACGACTTCTCGCACCCGTCCACTGTGATAACCGGCACCTTCTTGGCGAAGTCCCGCTCGCCCCCGTCGCCGGCAAGGTACAGGGGGAGACACAGGGATACGACAAGCCCGGGCTTGTACTTCTCCATCACCAAGCGCACCGCGTTTCGGGTGATGGTGCCCTCGGCCTCAGACTCTCCCGAGCAGGAGAGCACTCCCACCTTGGTCGGGCGTGCATCCATTTCCATGCTATTCACCCTCCCTATGATCTGTATCCTTACCCTGCAGTTGGTCGATTTCTTCCGCGATATCCTCGGCGATGACCTCAGCGAGCTTCTTGCCGGGCTCCCCGATGTCGAGCACCGTCTCCGGCTTGAGGTCGCGGTGTTCCTTGAGATAGTCGTGTACACGGTGGCTTATTATTGGGGGTTTGCCCGATGCCTCCACGTTCTTACTCGCGCAGTCTTTTGCGCAGCCGTCTATGGTGATGACATCGGAGTTGCGAACCTTGGCGGCTGTCTCCTCATCCCCGAGAGTGAGCAGCCCCAGGCAGATAGTGTCAGCGCATTCCGGTCTCTTGTCCTCGATCACACGATAGACGGCCTCTCGTCCCACTGATGCTGTCGGTTTGCCGATCCCGCTGCACGGGATTACGTATACCTTCTTACTGTTCGTTTGCTCCACCATGTTCACCCGCCGTATAGTTCATCGTGCTCCCGTTCGGCCTTCTGTTTCAAGTAGTCGAAGTAGGCGGGGCAATCCATCAGAAGCTCCCTGTCGGACTCGAAGTCAGTCAGCTCCAGCTCGACAGCCCACCCACGCTCGTACGGGTCCTCGTTTATCAGCTCCGGCGCCTCGACCACCTGCTGGTTGACGGAAGTGACCTTTCCGCTCACCGGGGATATGATGTCCAGCGCCGTCTTGGTGGTTTCAAGCGAGCCGACCTCGTCGAAGATGCTCACCTCGGCACCGATCGCCGGTGGGTCGAAGAAGATCACGTCCGAGGCGCTCTGCTGGACGTAGTCGGAGACCCCAACCCGCGCGCGAACTCCCTCCACTCGGGCCCAGCAGTCGTTCTCGTTGAAGAAGAAGCCGGAAACTGGTACCCGGAAGAGGAACTTGTCTACGCTGAACTCGCGGTAGCCTACGGCTCCGCTGAAAGCGGTCTCGGCACCGTCCACAGTCGGTGCGGCAGTCGGTTCGCTTGCAAGCAGTTCTTCGGCCAGCGAGGGTAGCATTTCTCGGAGAGCCTCTGTCAGGTGAGGGTCTTTGCCTGCTTTTACCCCCAGGGCTTTGGCAGCCTCCGTAACCGTAAGCTTTCTCGCGATCTTCAAGCCCCGCTCTGCTGCCAGCTTGGAAGCGCAGCCCGTCTTGCAGCCGTCTATGACAACCAGGCGCCCGGCGCCAAGCTCTTTTTCGTACTTTTTAGGGGAGCGCTGGTATAGGACCGGGCAAACGACGGGCACTCCCCGCTCAGAGAGCAGCAGGGAAATCTCGCGTGAGGCGCTGCCGGCCTCCTTGTCGAGTCCGCTACAGGGGAGGACGACGATCTCAACTGGATCTTTACCGGTCCTGTTATCCGCCATCTTTGCCCTCCTCGCGGAGACGTTTTATAAGGTCGGTGGTCTCCTTCTTGTCGGGGAACGAGAGGGCGTCAGGGCCACAGGTCTTCCCGCATGCCCTGCAAAAGACCACGCAGTTCTCGGGATGGGCGACGACGAGCTTCTTTTCCTCGTCATCCCGGCGTTCGAATACCCCATGGGGGCAGAACTCGTCGCATTCCATGCAGTAATCGCACTTCTCGTAGTCTATCGTCGGGCACCAGGGGATCTTGGCCCTGGGAACTCCCATGAACGTATCTTCACTCATCCTCTTTCACCCCGAGTTCCGCAACAGCACTGCGTACCTTCTCGATGGCCTCGTCGGTAGTCATGTCGCGAATATCCAGCGGGACGAGATCCTTCTTTACGTCCATCCCGGCGGCCTCAAAGGCATCTCTGAACATCTTGTACTGCATGTTGGGTGCACACCCTGCTACGATGACCTTTCGTTTGCCCTTAAGGTAATCCGCGAGGAAGCGGTCCCCGTCTTCCTCACATAGCTGGGGGTGGATGAACCCGTATTCAACGGGTAGTTCAACACGTGCCTGGTTAATGAAGTCCCAGATGTCCATCTTGGAGAACCCTGGGCATTTCCCCGTGCATACACACATGATGAGAGCGGGCTTCTCCTGACTTCCAGCTTCGACCTTCTCCTCGCTCATCTGCCTCAACTCCTGTTCGTCAAATGCCTCGCGCCTATTCTTTGTCTTGAGTCTTCCCAGAGCGATTTACGCGACCCCTTCGGCTGCACGGGCAGCCCAGTCGCGGACCGCTTTCGACTCTTGCTTTAGCGTTGCTGAAATACTCTTCGCAGTCCATCAGGAACTCCATGTCGTCGTCGATGTCCGAGAGTTCCACTTCCACCACCCAGCCGCGCTCGTACGGGTCATCCTTGACGAGCCCGGGATTATCAATGAGTTCCTGGTTGACGGACACCACCCTTCCGCTTACCGGTGAGTTCAAATCCAGCGAGACATGGTCAGTCGCAAAGGAGCACAGTCCTTCGAAGATGGCTACTATCAGGCCGACATCGGGTGGCCTTAAAGATACGATCTCCCTGGGGTCAAGACGTATGAAGTCGGAGATACCCACCTTTGCCACGGTTCCGTTTATTCTCGCCCAGCAGTCGGTGTTGTTAAAGGAATATCCGGATGCAGGAACCCGGAAGGTCTTGTCTCTGACGATGAACTCCCTGTACGAGACCGGTCCCGTCTCTTCCATTGGCATCAACCCCTACTTGCTTTTCGTCCTCCTGATGGTATAATACCAATGATAGTTTGTAAAAACAAGGGTTTTTAATGGAGGTGACCCTCAGTGGCAGCACATGAACCGAAGTGCAAGAAAGATCCGAGAATAGTCGAGCTGGCTGATGCGCTCAAGACTTTGGCAGACCCCAACAGGCTGCGCATCATGTGTTTTCTGTCCAAGGGTGAGCGCTGCGTATGCGATGTCGAGTCGGAACTGGGGATATCACAGCAACTTACTTCTCATCACGTGAACGTTCTGAAGGAAGCCGGTTTCCTGAAGCTAAGGAAAGAGGGCACCAGGTACCACTACTCGATCGACAGGGAGTTCTTGAAAGGCGTGAACGAAGTGTTTGGCGAGTATTTGGACCACAGGAACGTCGATTGCGGGCTCCAGGAAGCCGTCTGCCAGAAGGAGTAATACCTACATGACTAAAGAGAAAGTCCCGGGAGAGAAGAAGCGCGCTGGGGCAGGGGATATCCTCACTGGCGATGTCGAGGAGCGCGCCGAGCACGAGAAGGCTGTGGACGAAGAGGCGGGCAAGCCCAAGCACCTGGACTTCTTTGACCGCTACCTCTTCATCTGGATTTTTGTCTGCATGGGAATCGGACTGGGTCTGGGCAAGCTCTTTCCCGGCCTGGGCACCCAGCTAGACAAGGTGAAGATCGGGTTTGTCTCCATCCCCATCGCAGTCGGGCTGTTCATGATGATGTTTCCCATCATGTTGCGGATCCGCCTTGAAGAGGCGGTAAAGGCAGCAAAGTCCTGGAAAGAGCTCGGCATAGTCATCTTCTTCTGCTGGTTTGTGTCACCTTTTTACATGTACCTGCTGTCATGGATATTCCTCCGGAACCATCCCGAGTACGCCATCGGCGTAGTGCTGCTGGGTGTAGCCCCCTGTATCGCCATGGTGCTTATGTGGTCATACCTGGCCGACGGGAACAATGCTCTCGCCATGGTGTTGATGGCGATCAACTCGGTGGTCCAGATGTTTATCTTCTCCTTCTTCGCCTACTTCCTGACAAAGGGATATGTCAACGAGATAGCGACCAGCGGTAAGAAGATCGACTTCAACATCGCTAGGGTCAACATCCCGAATATCCTGCTCACAGTGCTCATATTCCTCGGCGCGCCACTCATCATCGGCTTCTTCGTGCGCCGCAGGCTTGTAAAGACACGGGGCGACGAGTGGATCGAGCACAAGCTCGCGCCGTGGATGCGCGTTATGGCGATCGTGGGCCTGCTGTTTACGCTCATCGTGATGTTTACTCTGAAGGGCAAGGTGATCATCGACGAGCCGATCGTTGTCGTCCTGGTGGCTATACCCGTCACCATCTTCTTCTTCACCATGTTCGCGGGAGGATATTTAACCTCCTGGGCGTTCAACATTAATTACCAGAACTCAGTGGTCGTGGGTTTGACGGGCTCCAGCAATAACTTCGAGCTGGCCATAGCGGTCGCGGCCGCTGTCTTCGGCATCAGCTCAAAGGTGACCCTGGCCACTGTCATCGGTCCCCTTATCGAAGTACCTATCATGCTGGCACTGGTGCGGATCGGGCTGCGCACCCGCAGGTACTTCCCAAGGAAGAAAGAAGCAATCGTCCCGCAACCGGTTCAGGAGGCCGAGTAGCCCGTGACAGATACAAGGCGACGCGTCGAGATATTCATAGGCCCGATCGCATGCTCCTGCGCAGGCGGTCCGAGCCCCGCCAGGCAGGAGAAGCTGACAAGGGCTCTCGCGCTGAAGAATGCGCTGGAAAAAGACGGCAGGTTCGACGTGCGTGCCTGGAGGCTTGGAGAGGACGAAGAGTATGAGGAAGGAATCCGGGCGCTCAGGACATACCTGGAGGGCGCGGGGGAAGACGAGCTGGCGGAGAACCTCGGTTTCTCGGTGAACAACGCGACCCCATCGGTCGCAGTTGATGGCAAGTTGGAGTACCTGGGGGACGCGCCGACAACGGAGCGGTTCCTGGCAGAACTTCGGAAGGTATCAGTCGAGGACAGAAAGGAGACACCGTGAAGATCGAGGTCCTCGGGCCAGGCTGCGCAAAGTGTTCGAACACCAAGAAGATCATTGCCGGTGTCGCCGAAGAACTCGGAGTCGAGGTGGAAATAGAGCCGGTGACCGACCTAATGAAGATAACGGAATACGACGTGATGTCAACGCCGGGAGTGGTCATCGACGGAGAGGTCGTATCCAGCGGCAAGGTCCCATCAAGAGCCGAAGTTCGGGCGTGGATTGAGGAAGGGAACAGTCGTGGAGATGACAGTTAAATGGGCAAGAATAGCGGCGTTGCTCTTGATGGCAGGACTTATCGCGGTACTGGTTCCTCTGTGTGGATGCAGTAGTCAGAAGAAAATGGCTGCGACAACCACTGGCACAACATGTCCCACCACAGCCCCCCAGAGCACCGCTCCACAATCGCAGAGCACGAGGTCTTCAACCTCGACAGGTACGAGCAAGTCCGAGGCTGCGCTGGCCCAGGCGAAGACAGAAGGCAAGCCGGTCCTTATCAAGTTCGGATCAGGCCGAGGCTGGAGCGCATCGTAGAGGACGATGACAGGGAGGACGCCTTCCGGTTCATTCGGGATGTTCTTGAGGAAAAGGTGAAGGCCAACGAGCTTCCACACTGCGTGCCGTTCTACGACGCCGGGTACAACCCCGGCCAGGCAGACAACTTCAAGAAGGGCTCTTGAGCTGATGATGAAAGGACTATTGGAATGCCACAATTGGTGCTTACGCTCGACGAGGACATGCTTATCTGGTTGCGACGCATTATTACAGATGAAGACAAGGATGAGGCGATGGAGTTCGTAAGGAAAGTCCTCGAACCAAAGGTCAAAGAAGCTGAGCGGCCC
>Ga0209539_1001439_pt1 | contig 12880 bp, 10 predicted proteins | sample BarGraNGADG00312_2_FD_184499 | JGI IMG/M metagenome (GOLD analysis project Ga0209539, IMG submission 184499) | Arctic peat soil microbial communities from Barrow, Alaska - Barrow Graham LP Ref core NGADG0011-312 (SPAdes) (version 2) | ecosystem: Environmental > Terrestrial > Soil > Wetlands >... | reverse complement strand
AGCACGGCGACTTCCCCGGACGTCCCGGACGAGGTCCGGGAACGGGCACGCGCCGCGCTCGGCGACCGGGCCTGGCAGATCCTCACCGCACCGGGCGGCTGGATGCCGTCGCTGGCGGACATCGGCCGGTGCATCGACGTTGTCGAACGACTCGGAACCGACACCACCCCATCACCGATGAGAGGCCTCACGTGACATCTCCCACGCCCCCGGCACCGCCGTCGCCCGCGGAGGTCGCACGACTGGCCCATGCCGTCCTGACCGAGGTGGGCACCGCCGTCGTCGGCATGCACGCGGCACTGCGCACCGCGCTCGCCGCGATCCTGTCCGGTGGCCACGTGCTCTTCGAGGACGTCCCCGGCCTGGGCAAGACGCTCGCGGCCCGCAGCCTGGCCACCGCCCTCGGCCTGGAGTTCCGGCGCCTGCAGTGCACGCCTGACCTGCTGCCGTCCGACATCACCGGCTCGGCGGTGTGGGATCCGAAGACCTCGGCGTTCCGGTTCCGGCCGGGCCCGGTCTTCGCCGGCCTGCTGCTGGCCGACGAGATCAACCGGACCGCGCCAAAGACCCAGTCCGCGCTGCTCGAGGCGATGGCCGAGCGGCAGGTGACCGTTGACGGCACCACCTATCCGATGGCGCGGCCGTTCCACGTGATGGCGACGTCCAACCCGGTGGAGTACGAGGGCACCTACCCGCTGCCCGAGGCCCAGCTGGACCGGTTCATGGTGCGCGTCGCGATCGGCTACCCCGACGCCGAGTCCGAGGTCGACGTGCTCACCCGCCGGCTGGCGCGCCGTCAGGAGGAGGCCCCGGTCAACCGGGTGGTTGACGCGGCGACGCTGCTGGCCATGCAGGCGGGGGTCGAGGCCGTCCGGGTGGATCCGGACATCGTCCGGTACTGCGTCGACCTGGCCGCGGCGACCCGCAGGCACGAGTCGGTGGAGGTGGGTGCCTCGCCGCGCGGTTCGCAGGCCTTGATGCTCGTTGCGCGGTCGCTCGCCGTGCTGTCCGGGCGCCGGTTCGTCGCGCCCGAGGACGTCAAGGCCGTCGCGGTACCCGCTCTTGCGCACCGGATCACTCTCACCCCGGCCACCTGGGCGACCGGCCTCGGCGCCGAGGACGTCGTCCGCGACGTGCTCAACCGGGTGCCCGGCCCCGCGACGGTCCCGGTGTCCGGATGACGCAGCTGACGCAGCCCGATGGCGCCCCGCCGGGACGGCCGTGGGCGGTCACCGGCTCACTGGTGTGGGCCGTCGCGGTGTCTCTCGTGCTCCTGTCGGTGGGCGCGCTGGTCGGCCGGCCGGACGTTGCGCTGCTCGGCGTCGCGCCCCTGCTCGCCTCGCTGTCGGCGACCTGGCTGCGGCCGCGCGGTCAGGTGTGGGCGGACAGTGCCCAGTCCGAGACCACCGCCGGGGTGCTCGCGCAGCGGGTGCGGCTGAGCGCGCCGCCGGGCTGCACCGCGGTCCGGCTCCGGCTCGGCCGCCCGGAGCACGGGTTCTCCGAGGTGCTGGTGCACGTGCCCCTGCACCGGGAGATCGAGGTGACGGCGCGGTCGGTCCGCACCGGGCCCCAGCAGCTGTTCCGGGTGGAGCACCAGGGCATCGGTAGTGGTGGCCTGACCGCCGGGCCGGTCGGTGAGGAGGCGCCGGACGCCGTCGTCGTCCTGCCGCGGAGTCGGACCATGCCTGCGCTGCCCCTGCCGTCCCGGATGCGGGGCCTGACCGGCCAGCACGACTCGCATCGGCCGGGCCAGGGCGGCGGCCTGCGCGACGTGCACCCGTTCCTGCCCGGCGACTCGATCCGGCAGGTGGACTGGAAGGTCACGGCCCGTCGCTCACCGAACCTGGACCAGCTCTACGTGCGGCGCACCATGGCGCTCGGTGAGGCGGCCGTCGTGCTGGTGGTGGACTCCCGCGACGACGTCGGGCCGGACCCGACGACGTGGAGCGGGATCCGGTCCATCCGGCCAGACGACGCCACGTCCCTCGACCTGGCGCGGCAGGCCGCGATGACCGTCGCGGAGGGCTACCTGGCGGTCGGTGACCGGGTGGCCGTCGAGGACCTCGGCGTGCGCCGCCGTGGGCTGCGGCCCGGCACGGGGCGCCGTCAGCTGGACCGGGTGGTCCAGCAGCTGGCCCTGCTCCGCCCGGAGGGCGACCCCCGGCAGCGGATCCGGCCGCCGCGGGTGTCGGCCGGGAGCCTGGTGTACGTGTTCTCCACGTTCCTTGACGCGGAGGCGGCGGACATGGCCCGCGCCTGGCGGCGGATGGGCCAGGGCGTGATCGCGGTCGACGTGCTGCCCAACGTGCGGACCCGGGGCCTTGACGCGCGGCACTGGCTGGCCATCCGGCTGATCCGGATCGAGCGGGAGGACCGCCTCGCCGAGCTCGCGGCCGCAGGCGTCGAGGTGCTGCGCTGGCCGGACGCCGCCGGTACGACGGAGCGGCTGCAGCTGGCGAGCCGCCGCTCCCGTCGGCGTCCGGGCCGTTCGATGGCCGGGGCGGTGCACCGATGAGGCTGTGGGCGCTGCGCAACCGGCTGCGGGAGCTGTTCGGCCTGCCGCCGGTCCCGCCGCGCCCGGGCTCGGCGGCCGTGCCCGCCGCGCCGCGCGTCGAGGTGGCGATGGCCGGGGCGGTGCCCGGCGCCGTCGTCCGGCTGCTGCCGCCCGTGCTCGTCGTGGCGGGCGCGGCGCTGTCCGGCGCTACCGGCTTCGCGTGGTACCTGACCGCCCTGGCCGCGATCGCGGTGACCTGGTGGCCGCGGTACCCCTGGGCCGCGATCATCGTCGGCTTCTTCGGGATCTGGTTGTTCGGCGGGGACGACCTGCTCGCACTGGACACCGTGACCGGGACCGTCCCGGGCCTGTGGCGGATGGCTGCCCTCGTCCTCACCGTCCACCTGCTGCTGGTCGGCACGGCGCTGGCCGCGCACGTCGCGTGGCGCTCGCTGGTCGAGGCCGGTGTGCTGCTGCGGGGTGCCCGCACGGTGCTGGGCACGCAGGCGATCGCGCAGAGCGTGCTGCTGCTGGTGGCCTGGCTGCGGGCGTGGCAGCCGGTGGGTCAGGAGTGGCTGCGGCTGGTCGCCGTCGTCGGCGTCGTGGGTGTCGCGCTGCTGGTGGTCCCGAGGGAGTGGCTGGTGCGCCGGCCACGCCGGGTCCCGGACTGACGCGCCGCCTCGGCGAGCAGCACACCGGCCAGCACCACCACGCCGCCCACCAGCTGCAGCGCGGTCATCGACTCCCCGAGCACGACCCAGGCGGTCGCGGCGGCGGCCACCGGCTCGAGCATCCCGATCAGCCCGGTCCGTGCGGGCCCGAGCCGGGCGACGCCCGCGAGCACCACCGCGTACGGCACGACGGTGCCGAGCACCACGATCCAGGCCACCAGCAGCCCGAGCGGCACGTGCACGGTGCCGAGCGCCGGCGGCAGGACGACGTCGTCGGCGAGTACGGCGGGGTCGAACTGCCACAGCGGCTGCGCGACCATCCAGAACGCGGCCGCGAACGCCATCGACCAGGCCTGCGTCGACACCGCGTCCCGGTGCCGGAGCACGCGAGCGCCCAGCAGGTAGTAGGCGGCGAGCGAGACGGCGGCGCCTGCCGCAGCGACCAGGCCGACCGCGTCGAGCCGCACGCCGGGCCCCACCTGGGCAACCAGCGCCAGCCCGGACAGGCAGGCCAGCAGGCCCCACCACAGGCGTGCCCCCAGCTGCTCGCCGAGCACGAAGCGTGCCCACAGGGCGACCAGCAGGGGGGCGGTGTACTCGATCAGGAGCGCGACGCCGACCGGTAGGTGGGAGATCGCGACGAAGTACAGCCACTGCACCATCGCCACGCCGGCGAACCCGAGCAGGGCGAGCCCGACGAGCTCACGCCCGCGCGGCAACCGGCTCCGCGCCGCGACCCCGACCGCCAGCAGAAGCACGACGGCCGAGCCGAGCGAGCGCAGCTCGACCAGCCGGGACGGGCTCAGGCCGGCCTGCATCGCCAGCTTGGCGACCGTGCCGTTCACCGCGAACAGCAGCGAGGCGCCGACCAGGAGGGCCACCCAGGTGCCGGACCGCGCCGGCCGGCGCGCGGAAACCGTGCCCTCGGGCGGCCCGGGGACCGCCGTCGGGGCCGGGTCCGCGAGGGTCATCCGCTGAGCGTAGGACGCGGCGCGGGTAGGCTCGTCGATTGTGATGCTGCACCTGCGCGCCGCCGGCGTGAGCCTGGTCCTTGACGCCCGCGGTCCGTCGTTGCCACGGGTCCTGCACTGGGGCGGCGACCTGGGCGACCTGCCCGACGCCGACCTGGCCGCGCTGGTCACAGTTGCGGTCCCGCCGGGCCCCAACGCCATCGAGGAGAAGCCGGTGGCGTCGGTGCTCCCCGAGGGTGCCAGGGGGTGGGAGGGCCGACCGGGTCTGAGCGGTCACCGGGACGGACGGCACTGGTCGCCGTTGCTCCGGATGGTCGGCCTGCGCGTGGACGTCGACGACGCGGGCGGCGGCATCGTGGTCGCGGAGGCCCTCGACGAGGTGGCCGGGCTGGCGGTCGGCGTCGAGATCGAGCTGACGCCGCAGGGCCTGGTGAGGACCCGCGCCAGGCTGACCTCGACGGCGTCGGACGACCCGTTCACCGTCGACGACCTGGTCCTGGCCCTGCCCGTCCCGGCCGAGGCGACCGAGCTGTTCGACCTGGCCGGCCGGTGGTCCCGCGAGCGCACGCCCCAGCGGCGGGCGTTCACCATCGGTGCGCACGTCCGGGACAGCCGCCGGGGCCGAACCGGCTTCGACACCCCCCTGGTCCTGGTGGCCGGGCAGGCCGGGTTCGGCTTCCGGTCCGGCCAGGTGTGGGGGCTGCACGTCGCGTTCAGCGGGAACCACCGCTCGTACGCGGAGCGCCTCGCCGGCGGTGAGCAGGTGCTCGGCGGCGGTGAGCTGCTGCTGCCGGGTGAGATCCGGCTCGGCGCCGGCGGCACCTACACGACCCCGTGGCTGTACGCCTCATACGGCGTCGGGATGGACCAGATGGCGGGTCGGTTCCACCAGTGGCTCCGGGCGCGTCCGGCCCACCCGCGCTCGCCGCGACCGGTCGTGATGAACACCTGGGAGGCCGTGTACTTCGACCACGACCTGGACCGGCTGCGCGCGCTGGCGGACGCGGGAGCCGCCGTCGGGGTGGAGCGCTACGTGCTCGACGACGGGTGGTTCCGTGGCCGGCGCTCGGACAACGCGGGCCTTGGCGACTGGACCGTCGACGCCGACGTCTGGCCGGACGGCCTTGGGCCGCTGGTGCAGCACGTGCGCGGGCTGGGCATGCAGTTCGGGCTGTGGTTCGAGCCGGAGATGGTCAACCCCGACTCCGACCTGGGCCGGGCGCACCCGGAATGGATGCTGCAGACCGGCGACCGGATGCCGCAGCTCGCGCGCAGCCAGCAGGTGCTGGACCTGACGCATCCGGGTGCGTACGCGCACGTCCGGGACCAGATCCTTGCGTTGGTCGACGAGTACCACCTGGACTACCTGAAGTGGGACCACAACCGGGATCTGACCGACGCCGGCTCGACCCGTACCGGCGGCGCCGCGGCGGTGCACGCCCAGACCCTCGCGGTCTACCGGTTGCTGGACGAGATCCGCTCGTCCGCGCCCTGGCTGGAGATCGAGTCGTGCTCCTCCGGTGGCGCCCGGGTGGACCTGGAGATCCTGCAGCGCACCGACCGGGTGTGGGCCAGCGACTGCATCGATGCCCTGGAGCGCCAGCAGATCCAGCGGTGGACCGCGCAGCTGCTGCCGCCGGAGCTGGTCGGGTCGCACGTTGGTGCCCCGACGTCGCACACCACCGGCCGCACCCACACGCTGGGCTTCCGGGCGGGCACGGCGCTGTTCGGGCACTTCGGGGTCGAGTGGGACCTGACCCGGGCGTCGGAGGCCGAGCTGGCCGAGCTGGCCGAGTGGATCGCGTTCTACAAGGCGCACCGCGGGTTGCTGCACACCGGTGAGGTGGTCCGCGGTGACCACCCCGACCCGGCGGTGTGGCTGAACGGCGTGGTGGCGGCCGACCGGTCCGAGGCCCTCTACGCGGTCACGGCGGTGGACCGCTCTGACACCTGGCCGCCCGGGCGCGTGCGGCTGCCGGGCCTCGACCCCGATCGCAGCTACCGGGTGGCGCCGGCCGGGCCGGGTGCCGACCTGCCCGAGCTCTGGTCGCAACCGGCGTGGTGGGCCGCGGGCTGCGTGCTCACCGGGCGGGTGCTGGCCCAGGTGGGTGTCCAGGTGCCACCGCTGCGGCCGGAGACGCTCGCCCTGCTGCACGTGCAGGCGGTCGGCTAGGGCGCCTCTCCCGACTCCGAGGGCACGCGACGCGTCGTGTCGAGCAGGCTGTGGACGAAGGGCATGAGCGACAGTCGTCGGGCTTCGCCGACTCGAGGCCGCGGATCCCAGTCGAGACGCTTCCGGCTGTCGCTTCTCATCTTGGGCAAGCCTCGCGCTTCACCGGGTGGATCACCGGGGCGAGAGCATACCGGCGCCGAGCCCGCGCCAGCCCGCACCGATGAGCGAGTGGTTTGCTGAGTGCCCGGCGTCGCTCGCACCTCGGCGCAGACCTCGACGTGCTTCGCCCGGGCGCCCCTGCATGCGGATGCGCTGGACCAGCAGCCACCTGCCGTGGGCATTCAGACGAGCGTTAGCGTGGGACACGAGGACCTCCGGATGGTGAAGACGAGACATCTCCACTACGCCGGAGGTCCTCCCTCAAATCAAGCCCCCGTCACCAACGTCCCGGCCGAGTACAGCTAGACGTTCAGGTTCGTACCCATGATGATCGTGCGCTCCGGCGGCAGGTGGAACACCTCGGTGCGGCTCGCGGCGTTGTGGGCCATCCAGACGAACAGTCGCGCGCGCCAGTCCTTGAGTAGAGGGGCTCCCGTGGCGTGCACGGTGAGGAGCGACAAGTAGTACTGCGCTTCGTCGACGTTCATGTCGAGCTCAGGGCTCGAGCCGATCGCGAGGGCGAGCCCCCGGGGGATGTCCTGGCTGTCGTTGAACCCGACGCGCACGCTGACGTGGACGATCCCGTCGTCGGCGTAGCCGAGGTCGTCGACGACGACCCGGTCGACGTGTCGGATGTGCGGCACGTTCTCGTTGATGATCTGGACGATCACGACGTGCTCGTGCAGGACGTGGTTGAAGGCGACGTGGGAACGCAGCGCCAGGGGCGTCGTCGTCTTGTTCGGGTGCGGGAAGACCGCCAGCCCCGGTACCCGTGGAACCTGCGTCTCGCGGATCATCGCCACGAACTCGTCGAGAGGCCCCTCCAGCTCGGTGCGCCGCCGGAACAGCGTGTCGGCACCCTTGCGCCAGCTCGTCATGAGCGTGACGACGACGGCGGCGATGAGGAGGGGCAGCCACCCGCCACTGACGACCTTGGTGAGGTTCGCGGCGAAGAACGTCACCTCCAGGCCGCCGATGACGACGCTGTACAGCACGATCTTCCAGCGCGCCCAGTGCCACACCCGCAGCGCGAGCAGCAGGAACAGCAGGCTCGTGAGGAACAGCGTCCCGGTGACGGCAAGACCGTAGGCGGTCGCGAGCCGGCTCGAGCTCCTGAACACCCCGATCAGCAGGAGCACACCGAAGTACAGGATCCAGTTGATGACCGGCAGGTAGATCTGGCCGCCTTCCTCCCGCGAGGTGTGCTTCACCGACAACCGTGGGAACAGGCCGAGTCGGACGGCCTGCCGCGAGACCGAGTACGCCCCGGAGATCACGGCCTGGGACGCGATGACCGTCGTGAGCGTGGCGAGGACGACCAGGGGCAGCGTCGCCCACGACGGCGCGAGGTTGAAGAACGGGTTGGTGACCGTCGCGGGGTCGTGCAAGATCATCGCGCCCTGCCCGAAGTAGTTCAGGGCGAGCGCCGGGAACACGACCGCGTACCAGGACCTCCGGATGGCCCCGGCGCCGAAGTGGCCCATGTCGGCGTAGAGCGCCTCGGCGCCGGTGATCGTCAGGACGACTGCCCCCATGGCGATGAAGGCCGTGAACGGGTGATAGACGACGAACGCGAGCGCGTACGTGGGTGACAGTGCGCGGAGGATCCCCGGGTTCTGGACGATGTGCGGGACCCCGAGGACCGCCAGGACGACGAACCACACGCCCATGACCGGTCCGAACGCCTTGCCGACCGCCTCGGTGCCCCACCGCTGGACGACGAACAGCACCGTGAGGACGACGACGGCGAGGGGCAGCACCAGGTGCTCGAAGGACGGGTTGACCACGACGAGGCCCTCGATCGCCGACATGACCGAGATCGCCGGGGTGATGACGCTGTCCCCGTAGAACAACGCGGCACCGAGCATGCCGAGGAGCAGCGCGGCAGCGAGTCGCCGGCGATCGGCGAGCTTCTCGCGCAGCAGTGCCACGAGGGCCAGGATGCCGCCCTCACCGTCGTTGTCCGCCCGCATGATCAGCGCGACGTACTTGGTCGACACTATGGTCGTGATCGACCAGAACACCATCGAGATGACGCCGAAGACGTCGACCGCCGTCGGCATGACGCTGTTGTGGTCGATGCTGAACACCGTCTGCAGCGCGTACAGCGGGCTGGTGCCGATGTCCCCGAAGACGACCCCCAGAGCACTGGCGGCCAGCGCGAGACCCGCCCCCTGCCGGACGCCCGGCACCGCGTGGCGATCGTCGGCTCGCGTCGGCCCGGGTGCGGGAGCGGCTTCGGACCCCGGTAGAGCTGCGGGGTCCGGCACAGTCTCAGAGCCCGGTGCCGCTTCAGACGATGGCGCCGGATCGGACGCCGGTTCCGGCCCGGGGCCCGGCGTGGTCGTGCCGGGCTTGCGAGACGCCTCGCTGCTGCTCACCGGGGCATCGTGGCACATGCGCACCGGATCGAGACGCGGACCGTGCGGCGCTGCGGCCCAGGGCGGCCCGGTCGGCACCGGCGTACCAGCTCTGGGGCCGGCCAGGCTCCGCCCGGCGGGTGAACTCTCGCCAGGCGATTTCATCCGGTGACCCGACGGTCTGCCGACCACGCAAGTCGCCCCAGCGGCAGCACCACTGTCATGCGCCGCGGTCCGCCCGTAGTCCGCGCGCCTCACCGGGATCGTCTTGTGCACCGCGCCGGTTCTCGAGCCGCAGCTCCGGGTCGTTCATCACGATGGCCGCGAGGTCTTCGAGGGTCTTGATCTGAGGGTCGAGCGTGCGCGGCTCGCGGTCCAGGATGCACAGGGTCCCCAGGTTGAAGCCGTCATGGTTGCGCAGCGGGATACCGGCATAGAACCGCAGCCCGAACCCGCCTGAACCCGGCCGCCGTCAGCGCACGAGCCACGCGTTCGGGTTCAGGAGGACGGCGCAACGAGGGTTCGTCATCCGGGCCCATCTCCCGTGTGGCGCGTTCCCATTGACTCGCGTAGGCCGCGGTGGGCAGCGTCGTGCCGCCTCGATTCACGCTCGCGTCGGTTCCCGTGGGAGGCTGCAACCGAGACAGCCATCGCCGGAATTGTCGAGTCTGGTGGGTGCCTTCGGTCAGTTAGGTCGCACTTTTCACGGCTTCCCGAGAGGCTCCCCCCGATGGCTGACAAACCCGGACAGGACGCCGCGGCGCAGGTATCCGAGGCGACCCGGCAGGCGGCCGACAGCCGACAGATGGGTTGGGCGGGGCGGGCGGGCCTGACGGCTCGCGCGGTGGTCTATCTCCTGATCGGTTTCCTGGCCCTGGCCGTGGCCCTCGGCAGCGGCGCGAGGATGGACCAGAAGGGTGCTCTGGCGCAGGTTCTGGCCCAGCCGTTCGGCCCGGTGATGGTCGGCCTTCTTGCCGTCGGGTTCGTGGGGTACGCGGTGTGGCGGCTGACGGAGGTGGCATTCGGCGTCACCGGCGAGGGACGCGCGGTCGGTCCGCGCCTGGTGTCCCTCGCCCGGGCGCTCGCCTACGGCTTCTTGGCGTACACGGCCGTGACGTTGATGCGGGGCTCGGGCGTTGATCAGAGCAGCCAGCAGCGGGGGTACGCCGCTCAGCTCATGACTCACCCGTTCGGGCGATGGGTCGTGGGCCTGGTCGGGGTCGCGATCGCCGTCGTCGGTCTCGTGATGGTGGTCCAGGGGGTCAAGCTGACCTTCATGCGCTACTTCCCGGCGGCAGGTCTGCCGCCCCGCACGCGGCAAGCCGTCCGCCACCTCGGCCGGGTCGGCACGATCGCGAGAGGATTGGTATTCACTCTGACGGGCGTTCTGGTGGCCTCAGCGGCCTGGACCTACGACGCGGCGAAGGTGGGCGGTCTCGATGGTGCCCTGCAGACGTTGCGTGACCGCCCCTTCGGCGGGCTGCTGCTGGCCGTGGCGGCGGCGGGACTGATCGTGTTCGGGGTCTACGGGCTCTGCGAGGCCCGCTACCGACGGGTCTGAATCAGGTCCGGGGGCGGTCGACAGCCTGACGGCGCAGGTAGCGCCAGGCCAGCCACGCGCACGCCATGCCGTTGGCCAGGCCGACGACCACGTCGGAGAGGTGATGCATGCCGCGGTACAGCCGGGCGTAGGCCACGAGCAACGGCACGAGCAGGCAGAGCCCGGTGGCCACCGCGCGCAGGGCGGGGTGACCGATCCGTTGCGAGGCCATGGCCAGCGTGATGTACAGCGCGGTCGACGCGCCGACGTGACCGCTCGGGAAGCTTGACGTCGGCGGGGCGTCGTCGAGCTGTGTGACCTCTGGCCGCTCGCGCGCCACCACCGCGGCCGCAGTGACGAACACCGCCGACTGCACGGAGATCGCGATGACCGGCACGACGGCGAACCACCACTGCTTGGTCCGCCACCAGATCAGCGCCACGGCGATCAGCGCGGCCACGACGACCAGCTGGGTGCCGCCGACGTGTGACCACACCGACGTCAGGGTGTTCCAGGCCGGGGTTCGCGAGGCCTCGAGGGCGCGATTGATACGGACCTCACCCGGCAGGGATCCGAGCGGGCCGACAAGCAAGAGGCCGACGGCGACGATGGCAGCCCACAGCGCTGTGGCGGGCAGCAGGGTTCGCCGTGACAGGTCGACCCCGGCCTGCGCGACGGTCGGTCGGGACGGGTCGTCGCTGTAGCGGCGCAGAAACGACATTGTCACTCCCCTACTTCGTCGGCCGGAGCCGCCGCCGCGGCGTTCCAGCTCTGGTACCCGAGGTAGGACGCACCCGCCAGGGCACTGCCCAGTGCGATGCCCCCGATGACGTCACCAGGATAATGGACGCCGAGGAACACCCGGTCGAGCGCGGTGCACAGGACCAGCGCCATGACGACGGCGGGCACGGCGATCCGGGCGCGGGCGCCCAGCAGGGGCCAGACCAGCAGCGTCAAGGTCAACCCGGCGGACGCCGCGTTGGCGGCATGCCCGGATGGGAAGCTGTACCCCGGCACCAGCACCACGGCGTCCTCGAGGATCGGACGGGGCCGCTGGACCACGAGCTTCATGCCCAGTTCGAGGTTCCACGACACCATCAGCGTGAGGAACGCCCACAGCGCGCGCGCCGGCAACCCGTGCCTCCGCCACACCCAGACGCACAGCCCGGTGCCGACGAGGTTGACCCACCGGCCCTGGAACGCCTCCTGCCAGAGGATCAACGCCTGGCGCAGCTCAGGGTTGGTCCGGGTGATGTCCGTCGCGGCCTGGACGAGACGCTGATCGAACACGACCAGCGGCGATTCCGGCATCGAGACGACCAGTGCGAGGGCAATCACCGGGATGCTGAACACGGTCGCGGCACCGGCCGCCCGGGCCACGCCGCGGCGCATCGCCCTCCTCCCCACGCGGCGCCCACCCCGAACGTGTGTTGTCATCGGGCTACGGTGACACGCATAACCGCGTCGCACACACGTCAGGTCCCCGAAAGTCCTTCCGAACGTCTCCCGCCGCCCCTCTGCCGAAGGATCCACCGTGACGTCGAGCTCGATCGCTTCGGACGCCACCCCGCGTTCACCTCGCGGCCCGCTCCGCTCGGCGGTGGTCTTCAACCCCGTGCGAGTAGAGGACATGCCTGAACGGCGCGAGCTCATCGAGTCCATCCTCACGGACGCTGGGTGGCCGTTGCCCAGCTGGCTCGAGACCACCGAGCAGGACCCCGGGGCGGGCCAGGCCCGCCACGCGATCGAGAACGGTGCGCAGCTCGTGTTCGTCTGCGGCGGCGACGGGACCGTCCGCTCGTGCATCGAAGGGCTCGCCGATACCGGGATCGCCCTCGCGATCCTGCCCGCCGGGACCGGGAACCTGCTCGCGACCAACCTCGAGGTGCCGCAGGATCCGGCAGCGGCGGTGCGCCTGGCCACCGTCGGCGGCCGCCGCCGCATCGACATCGGCGACGTGGAGGGGCACGCGTTCGCGGTCATGGCGGGGATCGGCTTTGACGCCGCCCTGATCGGGGACGCCTCGACGACGCTGAAGGCCCGCATCGGCGCCCCCGCGTACGTCGTGTCCGCGCTGCGCCACCTGCGGGACCGGCGCATGAGCATCGAGATCCGCATCGACGAGGAACTCACGCTGAACCGTCGGGCGCGCACGGTCGTCGTCGGCAACGTCGGACGACTCCAAGGCGGGGTCGAGCTCTTGCCGGACGCCTCGCCCGGCAGCGGCCAGTTCGATGTGGCGATTCTCACGCCCCGCACCCTGGGCCAATGGGCCGCGCTCGCCTGGGGAGTGGCGCGTCGCAACCGCCAGGTCCACCACCGGGAGGTCCTGCGTGGCTCCCGCATCACCGTGACCAGCGACCGGGACGAACCCCGCCAGCTCGACGGCGACGTCATCGACCCCGGACGCACCCTGGCTGTTGCCGTGCGGCCGGGCGCACTCGAGATCTGCGTGCCGCTGCCCGACGGCGGCTCCGCACCATCCGCACGCGAGAGGCAACCCAGGTGATGC
>Ga0209539_1001438_pt1 | contig 12881 bp, 12 predicted proteins | sample BarGraNGADG00312_2_FD_184499 | JGI IMG/M metagenome (GOLD analysis project Ga0209539, IMG submission 184499) | Arctic peat soil microbial communities from Barrow, Alaska - Barrow Graham LP Ref core NGADG0011-312 (SPAdes) (version 2) | ecosystem: Environmental > Terrestrial > Soil > Wetlands >... | reverse complement strand
GCCGGGTCGAGTTTTTCCTGGGGATAGGGATATTTCCAGGCCGGGACCTCGGCGATGACGTAAGGGGCCTTGTCGTCGGCGATCACGGCTTGAATGTCCTCAGCCGCCTTGACGCCCCAGACCAGGGCTTCCAGCAGGGAAACCGATGCCAGGCGGTTGGCCCCGTGCACGCCCGTGGCCGAAACCTCGCCGATGGCGTAGAGGTTGCGGATGCTGCTGCGCCCGCGCAGGTCGCACAGTACGCCGCCGCAGCTGTAATGGGCAGCCGGCACGACCGGGATCGGCTTTTCCTCGATGTTGATGCCGTATTTCAGGCAGGTCTCGAAAATGGTCGGGAATCTTTCACGGATATTGATCTTGGCGAATGATGCCAGGTCCAAAAGGACGTAATCGTTGCCGTTCCTGATCATTTCCTCGTAAATGGCCCGCGAGACCTCATCGCGCGGGGCCAGATCCTTGAGCGGCGAGTACTTTTCCATGAAATATTCGCCCTTGAGGTTCATTAGCCTGGCCCCTTCACCGCGCACCGCCTCGGAGATCAGGAAACTGTCGGCTTCGCGGTAGTAGAGCGACGTGGGATGGAACTGGATGTACTCCAGGTTGGCCAAACGCGCCCCGGCGCGGTAGGCCATGGCGATACCGTTGCCGATGGCTTCCTCGGGATTGGTGGAATGCAGGAACAGGCTGCTCAAGCCACCGCTAGCCAGTACCACTTTCTTGGCGAATACCCGGGATATTTTCTTGCTTTTCTGGTCAAGCACGTAGGCGCCGATGATCTTGGGTTCCTCGTAGATGCGCACCGGGTTCAGCGAATGGTGGGGATAGCTGAGCAGGTCGACGGCTGTGTGCTGGAAAAGCATTTTCAGCTGCGGCAGCTTCTGCAGGTATTCATAAAATTTATCCTGGATAACGCGCCCGGTCATGTCCCTGACATTGAGCACCCGCCGTGTCGAATGCCCTCCTTCTTTGGCCAGGTCGTACTGGTCGCCTTTTTTTGAAAAAGGCACCTGCAGCTTGTCGATCAATATTTCTTGCACTAGGCGCTGCGAATCCCCGACCGCCTGGTCGACCGCGGGCCGGTAATTTAATTCGTCCCCGGCCTTGATAATGTCACCAACAAAAAGATCTGCTTTCTCTCCTTTGGGAAGAGCGGCGATGCCGCCCTGGGCGCAGTAGGTGTTGGTGCGGGTGTAATCCTTGCCTTTGGAGACCAGGAGCACTTCGATCCCCTGCTCGGCGAGCTGCAGGGCGGCCGTGGCACCGGCGATGCCGCCGCCGATTACCAGCACATCAGTTTCCAAATAATCTTTCATTTATGACCTCACGATCTTCAAACTCAGATCAAGGGACTGAAACGAATGGGTCAATGCCCCGACCGAAATGAAATCGACTCCGCTAGCCGCTTTTTCGGCAATGTTTTCCAGGGTGACGTTGCCCGAAATTTCCAGCTTGGCCCGGCCGCGGTTCAGGGTCACGGCCTGGCAAACCTGGTCCAGGGGGAAATTATCCAGCATGATCATTTCCACCCCCAGGGCCAGGGCCGCTTTGCATTCGGGAATATTTTTCACTTCAACTTCTATTTTTTTGCCGGGAAAAGCATAGCGCACCGCGGCCACGGCAGCCGCAATGCCGCCGGCCATTTCAATGTGATTGTCCTTGACCATGGCCATGTCTTCCAGGTTCAGCCGGTGGTTGCTGCCGCCGCCGTCACGCACTGCTTTTTTTTCCAGGTAGCGCATGCCAGGCGTGGTCTTGCGCGTATCGAGCAACACCGTCCGGTAGGGCCGAAGTTTTTCCATAAAGCGCCGGGTCAGGGTGGCGACGCCGCTCAAACGCTGCAGAAAATTCAAAGCCGCGCGTTCACCTTTTAAAATCGAACTTTCCATTCCCGCTACTTCCAGCACCAGGTCGCCAGGCAGCACGGAACTGCCGTCCGCCTTGGTAACCATGATTTGCAGGGCTGAATCCACGGCCTGCATGGTTTTTCTAAAAACCCCGGTCCCGGAAATCACCCCGGCCGCTTTGGCCCGCACTTCGGCCCGGGCCGGCCCATCAAATGCCAGGAGGGAGGTAGTGGTCACATCCTCTTTAACTCGGTCCTCGGCCAACGCCAGGAGAATGATTTTTTTCAAGCACGCGCGCTCAAGATCCATGCCTTGATTATAGGTTAAGCGAATAAAATAGTAAAGTTGGAGCAAATCAAGGCTATAGGTGATGGGTTATAGGTCATGGGTGATAGGTAAGAAAGAAACAGCTAATTTTTTTCTACCTATTACCCATAACCCATTACCTATGACCTATTGCTCATCGCCCTTAAAACCGCCAGAGATAAGAGGCCTTGAAAAAGAAGCTTTTCCTGGTCTGCAGGTAATCGTCAGCCGGGAAATAATCCCGCTCATCCTGCTGCCACTTGAGCTTTTCATAGGCCGAGCCGTAGCCGACATAGATCACGGTGCCGGGGATGTAGGTAAAGGAGGCCAGCAGGTCGACGTTCAGCTTCTTGTAATAGGCGTTGTATTCCGCGATACCACGCAGGAACAGGTACTTGTTAAACTGGAAGGTCAGGCGGTTGCGCACGATCGTGTAGTCGTATATTTTCTGGGCGTCCGCTTTGCGGAAAAAATCGGTGAAGCTCACGGAAAAGTAATTGTTCAATTTCTCGACCGGCTGGAACATCAGGCCGAAACTGGCAATGGTACCCTTGCCCTGGAAGGGATCGTCGAGATCGTAGTAGATCAGGTCGCCGCGGCGTACCGACGCTTCAAGATAGAGCTGGTTGAGGATCTGCGTGTAACCCTGGATGCGCCAGGCGTTGATGGTAAAGCGCTGGTCGGCGAAGACCTCGTTGCCAACGATGGCGTCGAAGCGGATCTGGCTCTGGCGCGGCATGGAGAAGCGAACGACGAAGACGTTCCCCGTTTCGTACAGGCCACTGAAGCGGTCGCGCGCCAGGTAGCCCCAGTAGAAGGGCTCGATCTTCTGGAAAAAATTCGAACACGGATAGAAGGATCGGATGATGAGCCACGGCAGGGTGGTCAATCCGACGCGGCTCACGTAGCCGACGTCGGTGCGGAAATCCTTGCTGATATCGTTGAAGCCCGTTTCGATGTACCACTTGCGCGTATTGTAGTTGTAGCGCACACCCACCGCCGAACCGCCAAGCGAGTCGGTGCCGCTTCCGTCGCGGCTGAGCGAGCCGAAGGCGTGGAATTCCAATATGCTGGAAGGGGTCAGGCGGAAGCGGCCGTCGGCTCCCAGTATGCGATTGTAGCTGCCGGCGAACTCGCGACCAGTGTAGAAACCGCCCAGGAAGCTATCCTTGTTCAGCGAGCGTTTGTAACGGAAAATGGTGAAGGCGGCATTGCGGCCAGCCAGTTTCGTATCACCTTCTTCGGAGGCCAACTGGCCCGGGAACTCGTCAAGGGCAAAGATGGAAGAGATCATGTCCCGGCGGCCGACCTTGCCGGTCAGCTTGAAACCAAATAACGGATCGACGATGGCGCGCGTGTGAACAATTGCGTACAGTGGATCCTGCTCCATGGGCGCGGCCATGCTGAAATTCTCCTTACCCTCCAGGAAAAACGGCCGCTTTTCCGAGTAATAGAGCGAGGAGCGCAGATTGACATCGATCTGGCCGGCATCGGCCTCCACCTGGCTGAAATCAGGGTTGTAGGCGGCGTCGAGCGTGAGGTCCGAGGTGATGCCCAGCTTTCCGGTGAGGCTGAAGTCGAACTGGCGGTTGTCCCGCTGCCAGACACCATCACGTTGCAGGTTGCTCTGGCTGAAGGTCACCGCAGGCAGGATCTCGTAATTGCGCTCATATTTGACGTCGGTCAGGATCACTTTCCGCATCTGAGCCAGCATGGAGCCGCGGTCGGGCCGGAATTCCGGGAAGAAGGCTTGCTCGGACTTGCGCACGATCACCCGTATACCCATGATACCCATGGTGAGTTCTTTTTTGAAAGGGTAGCGGATGCTCTTGAAGGGGATAGCCATTTCGGCTGTGTAGCCGTCATTGCTGATTTTGGCAGCGCTGTACCAGACCATGTCGTAATCTGTGTTGCCATTGCCGTTCTGGTCGAGCATGCCGTCCATCTGGATGCCGCTTGGGTTTACCACAAAAATGTAGCCGTTCTGCTGGTCGTCGAAAGTATCGACGGCCACACCGATCCAATCATCGCTGTCGATGTTGTCGCGCCGGGCCATGGAGGTCTTGATCTTGCCCGGTTCAATGTCCAGGCCACGGAAAGCAAAATAGATGTTTTCCCGGTCATAGGCCATGTAGATCTCGGTTTTTTCCGAAACCGGCTTGCCATAATCGGGCTTGGACGTCTTGAAATCGCTCCAGGGCTTGGCCGCCTGCCAGACGGCATCATCGAGCACACCGTCGATTTTTGGCGCTACGGCAGCTTTGGTAAGCTCAAAAGCGTCCGCTGTCGCTAGAAGCCCAAAGAAAAACAAAAGCAGCAATATCCCCAACCACACAGGCTGTCTATTTCTTCGTACCACAATTCACCTCCATTATAGCTTCACAATTTCCTCAATATTAATTAAACGAAAATACGCCTGCCAAAGTTGCATTAAAAATAGGGGCTGCGATTTTTTTGATCGAAAAATACGGGCAACCCGTCGGATCAGCCTTCAGGCCTCCGACGGGGTTATCCATACAAGGAGGTCATTAATGCCTCCTGAACCTTTCATTAAAAGAACATTCGCTTTCTTTGATGGCCAAAATCTCTTTTATGCGGCAAAAGAAGCGTTTGGCTATCGCTACCCGAATTATGCCCCCTGGCTGCTGGCTGATACCGTTTGCAAGCGGCAAGGAATGGAAAAGTAATAATGAAGGACCTGACACCAATATCTTGTGACCTTAAAGCGTGGCCGCGGCCGGCACTGTATTGGTCCGCCAGCTAAAGGACCTGGAGAAAAAGTACGATTCCCAGTTCAAGGTAGTCTTCGACGCCATCCGGCAGTTGATGACTCCTCCGGCCAGGAAGCCGCGCAAGATCGGGTTCAAAGTGCAAGATAGCGGGAAATGAAACAGCAATTTAATCAATTTTGTTGACATGTCAATTATGTCATGCTATATATGTTTCATAAGGAGATTTGATGCCCATACCAAAGCTACGGATTGATGGTAAATTGCCAATAGGGATCCATGTTACAACAATCAATGAAATTAAAGACTGTTTTGGAAGCGCGAATAAAATGAGAATAAAGCTACTGAATGGTTTAATTGCTGCCCTTAAAAATATGAAAAGAGCGGGTGTTAAAAAAGTCTGGATTAACGGTAGTTTTGTGACGGATAAGGAAGAGCCCAGAGATATTGATGGGTGTTGGGAATATCACAAAGGAGTTGATTTAATGATTTTGGACCCGCTTTTCCTAGATGATCCTAAATTAATTAAATTAAAGTATGGATTGCATTTCTTTGTCACTGGATTATATAAGAAACACGATTGGCCCTTAACATTTTTTCAATCAGCATCAGGTTTTGAAAAAAAAGGTATTTTATTGATTAATTTAAGCTTGGAGGCTTAAATAAATAATTATAAGGAGATTAAAATGATTATAAATGATTCTCAATTAAAGTCTTCAGAGTCAGCATTGGAGTATTTAAATAAACTACTCGATGAACCTATGAAAAAAAATATTCCCGGAATTATCGCCAAAGCTGCAAAAAAACAAATACATTTCCAGATTAAAGAAATCGAGGATCAGATCGAAGTTTACAAAAAATTGAAAATAACGGCTCAGTATGTCAAACACATTAAATCATTCGAAGATTTATTAATGATTCCAAGCGCATATCGCGCAGCTTTTGGCTTAACGCTGGATCAATTTGCCAGAGAAATAGAAGTCAGCGCAAGACAGATTGCTCGATACGAAAAGGAAGACTACAAAAATATTGGCATGGTAAATTTTTTAAAAATAATGGAAAAAATCAACTTGATGATTTCTGGTAATATTTTTATTGATAAAAAAAAAGCTCGTATTTCTTCAAAAATGGAATTGCAAAGTCGTAATAGCAGAGAGCGTATTTCTCAAAAAAATCATAATTAATTCTTAAATTGTCTGTTTTAATCATCTCTGAACTACCGGCAGTGGGGCTGCGGCGCATGCTCCAGGCAAACACCGTATTGGCCCGCCAGCTAAAGGACCTGGAGAAAAAGTACGATTCCCAGTTCAAGGTGGTCTTCGACGCCATCCGGCAATTAATGACTCCTCCGGCCAAGAAGCCGCGCAAGATCGGGTTCAAAGTGCAAACGAGCGAGAAATGAAATAGCCCAGGGACTGTAAAAATTTGAAAAAGATTAAGAGGCACTCGTACCGGGTCTTAATTGCTCTAATTGGCCAAGCTTTATAAGGATATCCGGAAACGAATCGCCGCCAAAAAAAGCTGAAGTCACAAAGTCAACCACCGTCCCCAAATTAGGAAACGGCGGAGAAGACCTTTGCGCGGCGCGGCACGCATTCGTTCCCGCCTGTTTTCCTTCCCCCTCCCTCCGCCTGGAGTTCTCCTTTTCGCAAGCTTGCCCGGGAATGCGGCATTGAAATTATGCTGGACCAGGCTGTCGAGGAGATCAAGGCGTTCTGTGAAAAACACAGTTTGGTTATATAGATAGGTGCTTGGGATTTGGAATTTTAGTCTTCGGGCGGGTCCCCCCAGCGGGGACGGACAAATCAGATCCGCCTCCTTCGGAGGTTGTCTCACTAGATGATTTCAACGTTTTTCAGCATTTGTTGAAATCAAAGTGAGAGCAACAAAGTCGGCGGATGATTTGTGCGGCCAGACGCCGCCCCTACATCTTTTTTCGTTCTTCCCTCTACCTTTCCCTCTCTCTTCCCTCTGTTTTCCCTTATACCCTGCACTGTACGCCTTGCACCAAGTGTTGTTTTTTTTTACCTTTCCTATTGGTTACGATTCTGAATTAACGACCCATTCATCGCCAGGGTCCAGGTGCTTTCCAAATGCCTTGGAATTTGCGCTTTTCAAAGAGTGTAGCCGTAATGGGCTCCAAGAATATTTTGATCCCAGCAATGGTTTCCGTGAAGTCCTCTGGTGCATCGGACAGCTTGGATTTTGTTATGAATCCCCGCCATTGAACATTTTTATCCCTGTCCTTTACGAACGATGGATCGAAGACCGCAGGATCGACAGGGAGCGGCATATTTCGGTTCACAAATGTTTTCTCAACCGCCCTGGCCAGCGTTGAGCCCTGGAAATCAAACGACCGGGATAGCATCCAGATGTCATAAAAATCCTTCATTCGGTTGTTCAGAATGCCGCGCTTCACCATGGCCTGGAATTTCTCAGCAATAGTGCTTTCCATGCTATAGCCTTTCAACACCGGCGGAGGGAAATCAAGAAGCACGGGATATATGATCCTGTTGGGACCCGGAACGATCACATCCCCGAATCCGATATCTACCTGCAATGAGACCCGCGCATTGCCGAGGCTGCCCTGGACACGAACACGCACGCCCTGGTACCCGGCATCTTCCATTATCCTGGCAGCCGTTACTGTTTCCGCATTGAAAGACATGCCGTCCGCCGCAACATCCATTCTGCAGGCGTCTTTCATTGCCGCTGCGAGCACAGCGGGATCGTTTTCGATCTTCCCTGAAAGATCGATATCCATGGTGGGGCGCGACATCGCTTTACTCCAAGCCGATAGCATCAATGCCCCCTTGAGGATAAACCTGCCTGCCTGGGGACTTTGGGAAAGCCGGTACAGGAAGCGCTCAATGGCGAAGTGCTGCAGAAGTTCATTGAAGGGGCGGGAAGATTCCCTGGCCTTGGCGAGAAGGCGCTGATGCACCGATGCCGGAATGTTCCTGATTTCTCCAGCCATTACAGGATTGCCTCAAGATAGGGACGGATGATCTTATCAACCCGGCAGATCACTGCATAACGCATGAGTTGGTCCACCTTGAGGGGCTTACGCTCGCGGTAATAACGGACAGCCTCCACCACTGTATCGAGCCCGATTTTGCTACGGAACTTGAAGCAGTCGGCAATTGTTTTTTCCGGGCTGTAGATCCTCACCTGTACACCGTCAATTTCATGGTTCTCAACCCCCTCCGTGAAAGCTCTGCCGGTAAAGTGGTAGGTTTTGAGCGGCGGGTGGTCCAGCCGGGGCTCCTCCGCACCGCGCGACAGCGCGATATGCACCTCATGGGGAATTTGGGTGGTGAGTTCATGAAATGACAGTGCCGAGATCAGGCAGATCACTCCGCCGGGAGCGCGAGTGGCAACAATAACCAGGTCCGGGTTACCCAGCGGCGAGCTGCCGGCTAGACGATAAACCCCGCGGCTAACCTTTTCCAGCGTTCCGCAATCACGCATGGCGTAGAGTATGCCCGGATGGATTCCCGCGCGAATGGCCTGTGCCGTACGACAAATTCCCCCATGCGTCTTGAATATGGCAATCGCCTTGTCGAACCGTGAACCATGTTCTTTCATCTTCCGGAACCTCCCGATAGTATTACCTACACATACTCATTGCTGTCAGTATTATTACTTATTTCAATCGCGATGTCAAGAGACGCAAGCTATTGGGAAATCTCCAGTGTCGCGTCGCAACAAAAATCTTTCAAAACAGCCGCTTCTGGGGCGGGGGTGGTTTTTTATGGAAATAGCGAAAAGCTTTTTCGGTGGCCAGGCGGCCGCGCGAAGTGATCTGCAGGAATCCCTCCTGGATCAGGTAGGGTTCGTAGATATCTTCCAGGGTGTTTTTTTCTTCCTGCACCGAGGTGGATAGGGTGGAAATGCCGACCGGACCGCCATGGAAATTGTCGATGATGGTCAGCAAGATTTTGCGGTCCACTTCGTCAAAACCGGCCTCGTCGACTTCCAGGGCCTGAAAGGCGCTGGCGGCCACATCCAGGTCAATGCCGGTTTTGCCCTGACTCTGGGCAAAATCGCGCAAACGGCGCAGCAGCCGGTTGGCGATGCGCGGGGTGCCGCGCGACCTGCGGGCCACGGCCGCGGTCGCTGCGGCGTCGATGCTGATGCCGAGAATAGCGGCGCTGCGACGGATGATTTCTGACAAATCGTTGTGGTTATAAAAATCGAGGTGAAAGGTGATGCCAAAACGGTTGCGCAGCGGATTGGAAAGGAGGCCGGCCCGGGTGGTGGCTCCGACCAGGGTGAAGGGATTGATATGCAATGAAACGGTTTTGGCTCCCGGCCCCTGGCCGATCAGCACATCGATTTGAAAATCTTCCATGGCCTTGTAGAGAATTTCCTCCAAGGCCGTGCGCAGACGGTGAATCTCGTCGATGAACAACACCTCGTGCATTTCCATATCGCTCAGGATGGCGATGATATCGCCTTTCTTTTCCAAAACCGGGCCCGAAGTGCATTTGATCCCCGCTCCCATTTCGGCGGCCGCGATATGGGCCAGCGTGGTCTTGCCCAGGCCGGGCGGACCGTGCAGCAGCACATGATCGAGCGCTTCGCCGCGCTGGCGCGCCCCCTTGATATAGGTTTTCAAATTGGCTATTTTCTGTTCCTGGCCGACGAATTCACGCAGCAAGGCCGGACGCAGATTCTGTTCAAGCCCGATTTCGTCGCTTTTTTCAACCGGGTTGGTGATGTTTTCCGGGTTCATGGCTTCATCTTTTTCATAATGATTTTAAAGAGTTCTTCAAAATCGGCCGTGGGCGGATTTTCTTTCAAGACCCGGTTGACCGTTTCCCTGGCTCCCTTGAGCGGGTAGCCGAGATTGGCCAGCCCGGAAATCAGGTCGGAGCGCAGTTGGGCGTTGGCGTCCGGAATTTCACTTTCAAGTTCGAGCTTGCCGGTTAATTCCAAAATGAGGCGCTGGGCCGTTTTCTTGCCGATTCCCGGTATGGAACTGATCCTGGCTATGTCAGCACTGGCGATGGCAGCGATCCATTCGTCGGTGGCCAGGGCTGAAATGCAGGACATGGCGATTTTGGGACCGATTCCGGAGACTGAAATCAGCTTTTCAAAAAGCGCTTTTTCCCTGGGTTGCGGGAAACCATAGATAACCACATCCTCATCCCTGATTTTTAAAACCGTGTGCAACATGACATCCTGGTTTTCCCGCAACTGCGGATAAGCGGAAACCGGGACAACTAGCTGCAGGATGATCCCCGCTCCGGTATCAACGGCGACCCGTCCGGGGGTAGAAACGAAGATTTTGCCACGCACGGCCGCGATCATCGGCGGTTCACCCCATGGCAATAGGCCACGGCCAGGGCGTCACTTTCATCCAAGCCGAGTTTTTTGTCGCGGATGCCCAACACCAAGGCCGCCATTTTAGCCAGTTGTGTTTTTTCGGCATTGCCGTAGCCGGTCAGGGCCAGCTTGACTTCCCGCGGTGAATACAGACGCAGGGGGACATTCCGCTGCAGCAAGGAGGCCAGAGCCACACCACGCACCATGGAGAGCAGGGACATGGAACGGATATTTTTGCCTAAAAAACCTTCTTCCATGGCCGCTTCGTCTATGGGAAACTGGGCAGTCACCTGATTGAGCCTAGCCCACAGTGTTTGCATGCGGCTGACAAAATCTTTTTCCTTCAATTTTATCTCTTCGGAATGGATATAAGCGAAATGGTTTTGATCTTTTTTCACCAGTCCGATGCCGAAACTGAGCGAACCGGGATCCATACCCAGAATAAGCATTAGCCTTTGTTGAATTGGTCTATAACCTCATCGGCGATGTCAAAATTGGCCCAGACGTTCTGGATATCCTCCAGTTCTTCCAGCTTGTCGTACAACTTGAGCATCTGTTCGGCCTGCCTGCCTTCCAGTTTGATATAGGTGGAGGGAATCTTGGAAATTTCGGCCGATTCGATAGCGATGTTTTTGGCTTTCAGGGCTTGATGAACCTTGTCGAAGTCCTCGGTCGAAGTGCTGATTTCATAATTATCTCCTTCCTTTTTCATGTCCTCGGCACCGTTTTCCAGAACGATTTCCAGCAGTTCATCTTCACCGATGGCTGACGTCGCAACAATGATCATGCCTTTGCGGGTAAACATCCAGGACACGCAACCCTGCTCGCCCAGATTGCCGTTGTACTTGCCGAACACGTAGCGGACTTCGGAAACAGTGCGATTCTTGTTGTCGGTCATGGCTTCGACCAAAAGGGCCACACCGCCCGGACCATAGCCCTCGTAGGAAAGTTCTTCGTAATTGATCCCTTCCAACTCACCGGTGCCGCGCTGGACGGCCTTTTTGATATTGTCACTGGGCATGTTGGCCGCCCGCGCCCCGTCAATGGCATGGCGCAAACGGGAGTTGGATTCGGGATCGCCGCCGCCGGCGCGGGCGGCAATGGTCAATTCCCTGATAAAGCGGGTGAATACCTTACCTCTTTTGGCATCGGTAGCGGCTTTCTTATGTTTAATCGAACTCCACTTGGAATGTCCTGACATGGTTATCTCCTTATTATTATTTTTTTTTGTTCCTGGGCAAGATAGGTTTTTTTGAATTTTTGCCTGGCCTGGATCAACATTTCATCCAGCTTTTCGTCTGCGTACTCGGGATCAAAATGAAATAAAAACAATTTTTTTACTGCACACTGTTCGGCGTTGCGCACCGCCATGGAAACCGTGCTGTGGCCATACCCTTTTTTGGAGTTTCCGGTATTGATATAATCCGCGTCCAGGTACTGGGAATCGTGAATCAGGATATCGGCTCCGTGAATGAAATGACTGATAGAAGCGTCAAAGCCATCGGGACTTTCAACATCGGTGGAATACACCACCCGCAACCCGCCAAGGGCAAGCTGGTAGATGATTACTCCCAGCCGGGGATGTGAATCGTGCTTGACATGGGAAACCACAATATCTGAATCCAATTGAATGGAATTCCGTTCCGGGTCAAGGGCCAGCGGCTGGAAACTAAGGTTGGCCTTGATGCCTTTCAGGGTGATCGGCGAATAGGGCGGTAAAAAAAGCGCCTCGATAGCTTGCCGGAAACCGTTGCCAGCGCTTTCCGGGCAATGGATGATGATTTCCACCTGCGGATTGTAAAACGGTTTGAAAAAAGGCAGGCCCTGGATATGATCGATATGCAGATGGGTCAGGAAGAGGTGAACCTTTCCACCTCTTTCAAGACGCTGATTCAGGTAGCGCCCGGCCTGGATGATACCGGTTCCAGCGTCAAAAAGTACCGTCTGGCCGGCGATTTCAAAAAGAAGTGAGGAAGTGTTGCCGCCATAGCGTTTTGTGTTTTTACCGGGAACTGGATAACTGCCGCGCACGCCGAAAAAAGTCAGGGACATTTCATTTTTCATAATTTATAATTTTTTAGAACCTTGTACACGCAAAAATCACCGCACATGGAACAGGCATCAGTCTGCGAACCGCGCCTTTCCCTGACTTGCTTGAATTTTTGGGGATCGATGCACAGTTTTTCCTGTTCAGCCCAGTCCAGCCTGCAGCGCGCTGCGGCCATGCGCCGGTCCCAATCCAAAGCGCCGTCAAGGCCCTTGGCGATATCGGCGACATGGGCGGCGATGCGCGAAGCCATGATGCCTTCCCGCACATCCTGAGCGTCGGGCAGCCCCAGATGCTCAGCCGGTGTGACATAGCATAAAAAGTCGGCGCCGGCGGCTCCGGCCACGGCGCTGCCGATGGCTGCCGTGATGTGGTCGTAGCCGGGGGCCACATCGGTGACCACCGGTCCCAGGACATAAAAAGGCGCCCCAGCGCAAACCTCTTTCTGCAGCCGGATATTCATTTCAATCTGCTGGATGGGTAAATGGCCCGGGCCTTCAACCATGACTTGAACGCCGGCTTGGCGGGCGCTCTGGACCAGTTCCCCCAAGGTCAGCAATTCCTCCAGCTGGGCCCAGTCGCTGCCGTCGGCCAGCGATCCCGGCCGCAAGCCGTCTCCCAGGG
>Ga0209539_1001435_pt1 | contig 12883 bp, 8 predicted proteins | sample BarGraNGADG00312_2_FD_184499 | JGI IMG/M metagenome (GOLD analysis project Ga0209539, IMG submission 184499) | Arctic peat soil microbial communities from Barrow, Alaska - Barrow Graham LP Ref core NGADG0011-312 (SPAdes) (version 2) | ecosystem: Environmental > Terrestrial > Soil > Wetlands >... | reverse complement strand
CGACGCCATGCCCGACAACCGTGTAGTTCATGGTCGCGTTCGCAACACCGTTCTTGGCGCCCTTGTAGATGAGGATATCCGCCTCTTGGCCGTAGGCATTGCGCGCACGCTTCTCCGACAGAAGCACAAAGTTGTCGACCTCCCGCTTCAACGAGACGCGGCCGCCGATCATGTATGCATCCAGGTTCACCAAGGAAGGGATCTTCTCGGTAGCGAGAATGGCCATGTCATTGAAGCCCTGATCGCCCGACCCCAGGAACCAGAGTTGTTGCCAGATCACGCGGGGGACGGCAGCGGCGTCCGAGGGCACGTCGACCGGCGTCCACTTCGGCGGCACGACGAGGCTCACCACACCGTCGCTGGACACGAACGGCGTGCCACCGAGCTGCTCGGCCTCGGCGGCAACGTCCGCGGTCGTTGGCCCCGTTGGAGACGGCGCACCGGAGCCCTTGGTCGCGGCCGCATTGGATACGGCGGACCCGACACGGCTGATCAGCAAGCCGCCGCCGGCGACGAGCGCCCCGGCAACAAGCAGCGCGACGAGAGACCACAAAGCGATCCGGCCACGTCGCGACGGACGTGCCGCGCCCGCGCCATACGGATTCGTCGCGCCCGCGCCATACGGATTCGTCGCAACTGGGGCGTAAGGGTTCGTCGCAACCGGGACGTAAGGGTTCGTCGCAACCGGGGCGTAGGTGTTCGTCGCAACCGGGACAAAGCCGGGCGTCGCCGCCGTGCCGTACGGACTCGTCGCGGCCGGGAGATAGTCGGGCGTCGCACCGGTGCCGGCCGACCACGCGGGCCGAGTCACTTGCGACCACGCGGACCCGTCCCACCATCGCTGAAGGGATTGCGCCGTCGGATCCGCGTACCACCCTGCGGCGGGCTGCGTGTTCATGATCGTCCTTTCGGCGTCGTGCCCCGAACGCTAGTGGCAACACCGCCGGCCCGGGGTCGCGACAGCGGGCCGGGCCATGGCCGTCGGCGTTCTTCACCCGCCTGGACCGCGTGCGAGGCTCAGTCGCCCAGGAAGGCCCGGACCGCCCGATCGATCCCCTCGGCGCGCAGCTCGGTCGCGGTGCCGACCTGCACGAGCTTCCCGCTCATCATGACGCCGATGCGATCCGCGACGGTGAAGGCCTCGTCCTGATCATGGGTGACGAAGACGGCGGTGGTGTGCGTCTCGCGGAGCACGCGCGCGAGGTCCTCGGCGAGCTGCTCGCGAAGCGCGCGGTCGAGCGCCGAGAGCGGCTCGTCCAGAAGCAGCAGCCGCGGCGTCGGCGCGAGCGAGCGAGCCAGCGCGACCCTTTGCCGCTCACCGCCGGAGAGCGTTGCGACCTGTCGCGAGCCGAAACCGGCGAGGCCGACCATCTCGAGCAGCTCCGCAACCCGTGGCTTGCGGTCGGCCACCGGCACGCCCGTCATCTGCAGCCCGAAGGCCACGTTCCCCGCGACATCACGGTGCGGGAAGAGCTGGCCGTCCTGGAACATCAGGCCGAAGCCACGCCGATGGACCGGCACCGCGGCGAGATCCGACCCGTCCCAGGAGACGATGCCCCGCACCAGGTGCTCGAGCCCGGCGATCGCGCGCAACAGGGTCGACTTGCCGCAACCGGAGGGGCCGAGGAGCGCGAGCACCTCACCCGGGGCCACCTGAAACGAGACGCCATCGACCGCCGGCAGCGAGATGCCGTCGGCCTCGTACTCCACGACGAGGTCGCGCACCTCGAGCCCGCGGGCCGTCGTCGTCACAGCTCTCCCATCGCCGAAGCGGGTCGCCAACGTTCGGCGAGCATCATGACACCGGCCGTCAGCGCGGCGAGCACGACGGACGCCGCGAGCGCCATGCCCAGGTTCTCGGCGCCCGGCCGGCCGATCAGCCGGTAGATGACGATCGGCAGCGTCGGTCGGTCCGGCCGGGCCAGGAACGACGTCGCGCCGAACTCCCCGAGCGACACGGCGAACGCGAAACCGATCGCCAGGCCGAGCGCACGCCGCACCATCGCGAGGTCGACCGCAGCGAACACCCGCCACGGGCCGGCGCCGAGCACGGCGGCGGCCTGGCGCAGCCGTGGGTCGATCGCCCGCAGCACCGGGAGCAAGGTCCGCACCACGAGCGGCGCCGCGACGACCGCCTGCGCCACCGGCACCAGGCCCGACCAGGTGCGCAGGTCAAGGTTCAGACCGAGCGGCCGGTGCAGTGCGATCAGGAAGCCGAAGCCCACCGTCACCGCGGACACCCCGAGCGGCAGCATGAACACCGCATCGAGCGTCTCGATCGCGCGCCGCCCGGACCGCGAGCGTGGGTGCCGGGAGACCACCAGGGCCACCAGCACGCCGACGACCAGCGCGATCACCGTCGCCAGGACGGCCGTGCGGACCGAGTTCCCGAGCGCCGCCCAGACCGTCGCGTTGAGCACCCCGCGGCCGCCCGTCGTCGCGAGGTTCGCGTAGTTCTGCAGGCCCCAGCCGTCGGCGGTCTGCAGCGACCGAACCACGAGCGAGAGCATCGGCAGCATCAGCAGGACGAGCACGAACACCCCGGTGACGGCGGCGGGTAGCCAGTCGCCGCGGCCGAGCCGCTCGCGTGCACCCTCGACGGCGGTGAGGTGCAGCGCCCGCTCGCGCCGCCGCCGCGCGGCACCCGACACACCCAGCACCACCGCGACCACGGCCAGCTGGACCACCGAGAGGACGGACGCCGCCCTCAGGTTGAGGAACTGCGTCGTCTGGATCCAGATCTCGGTCTCGATCGTGCCGAAGCGCAACCCGCCCAGGATCAGCACCACTCCGAAGGCGGTGGCGCAGAACAGGAAGACGATCGAGGCCGCGGCTGTGACGGCCGGGGCCAAGGCCGGCAGCGTGACCGAGACGAACGCGCGCCACGGTGGCGCGCCGAGCACCCGGGCGGCCTGCTCCGCGCGCGGGTCTAGATGGGCCCAGAAGCCGCCGACCGTCCGGACGACGACGGAATAGTTGAAGAACACCAGCGCCGCGACGATGGCGACCAGCGTTCCGTCGAGGTGGAGCCCGCCGAGCGGCCCGCCCGCGGCGAGCAGCGAGCGGAACGCGACGCCGACGACGACGGTCGGCAGCACGAACGGCACCGTCACCAGGGCGCGCGCGAGCCATTGCCCGCGGAACCGCCGGCGGTACAGGACATACGCGCCGGGGATGCCGAACCCGACCGCGAGCGCCGTCCCGAGCCCGGCCTGGAGAAAGGTCAGCCCCACGATCCGCCAGGTTCGCGGCCGGCCGAAGACCTCACCGAAACCGCTCAGGTCGAGCGCGCCGTCGGTGCTGAAACCGCGGGCGATCAGGGTGCCGGTGGGCAGTGCGAAGAACAGGCCGAGGAATGCCAGCGGCACCGCCGCGACCAGGCCCCACACCACCCACCGGCGAACGGTCATCCGATCACGGTGTCCGTCCACTCTTGGATCCAGCCGTCGCGGTGCTTGTCGATCTGCGCGGGATCCACCGAGAACGGCGAGGTCGGGAGCGGGGCGAAGGTCGCCCAGGACGCGGGCACCGGCGCCGTGGACACGACGGGGTAGACGTACATGGCGTCCGGCAGGGCGGCCTGGAACGAGGCACCGAGCATGAAGTCGATGAACGCCTGCGCCCCCGCGGGGTTCTTCGCGCCCTTGAGCACGCCGGCGTACTCGATCTGCCGGAAGCAGGTGTCGAGCAGCGCGCCGGTCGGCGCCGTCGTGCCGCCCTTGGGGACCTCGGACGGCGGTGAGCTCGCGTAGGACACCACGAGCGGCCGCGAGCCCTTGCCGGACGAACCGGAGAAGTCGACGGTATAGGCGTCGGTCCATCCCTCGTCGACCTTGACGCCGTTGGCCTTCAGCTGCGCCCAGTAGCTCTGCCAGCCGTCCGCCCCGAAGGAAGCGACGGTGGCGAGCAGGAATGCGAGACCGGGCGAGGAGGTCGCCGGGTTCTCGACCGCGAGCAGGTTCTTGTACGCCGGCTTCGCCAGATCAGCGAGTGTGACCGGCTCGGCGATGCCCTTCGCCGTGAACCAGCCGTGGTCGATGTTGACGCACACGTCGCCGTAGTCGATCGGCGTGAGATCACCGGAGTTGTCGATCGCGAACCGCGCCAGGTCGGCGCCGGCCGCGGGCGAACGGTAGGGCGCGAGCACGCCGTTGCTGATCGCGCGTGAGGCGAAGGTGTTGTCGATCCCGAAGGTGACGTCGCCGATCGGGGCGTCCTTGGTCAGTACGAGCTGGTTGACCAGCGCACCGACGTCGCCCGGGGCGCGCTGCTCGAGGGTGTAGCCCGTCTTCTTCTTGAATTCGGCGATCAGCCCGTCGCTGATCACGAAGGAGTCGTGCGTGACCAGCACGACCTTCCCGCCAACGGTGGCCGACGGCGATCCGGAGGCTCCCGGCGTCCCGCCAGGTTTCGCTGGTCCCCCCGACGTGCACGCGCTCAGGGTCAGTGCCAGGGCCGCGACCGCGGCCAGAACTGCGAGTCTCCTAGCCATGCTTCCTCCCAGTGGTTCAGGAGGGGGCCGCCGCCCGCCGCCCTCGGCCAGGCATGCACCGACGACGACGGACAGCGACTGAGAATCCCGACTCCCTTCGCCGGTGCTAACCGGATCAGGTTCGAGGGTCTGCGGTGGCCCGCACTCTCAGCGCCGTGCTTCCGGGTTTCCGGAGGCGCTCCCCTGTCGTTCGTGTCGCAACTCTACCCGCGCCCGCGGCCCGATCGGGTCGATCTCCGGCGGGCGTTCGGGCCGCTCCGGGCAGCGTGGCGCGACAGGTTCTCAGACGTCGTGGAGCAGGCGCGCACTCAGCGCACCCGCCGCGAGACCGCCCAGACCGGCAGCGATGAGGGCACCCGGGTGCAGCACGGCCTGGTGCGCGTCCGCGAGGCCGGCCTGCCCGAGCGTCAGCAGCACGAAGGCGGTGGCAATGGCGACGGATACTCCGATGCCGACCCCGAGCATCACGCGGCGCTGCCGGAGCGGGAGTGTCCCGAATGCCGCACTGATGGCGACCGCGCCACCGACGCCGGCGGAGAGCACCACCGTGAGCAGGGCGACGCCGAGCACCGAGGTGAAGCCGTTCGCGCCCGAGGCGGACCAGTGCGTCGCGACCGGGTCCGGCAGGGCGGATCGCCGGGCCAGGATGAGCAGCCCCCCGGCGACGCCGACGGCGAGCGGGGTGTACAGCGCGAGCCGCAGCGTGCGTGTGTACACGCGCCTGGCGTCCGCCATCTGGCCTCCCTCGTCGAGCCGAGCCTAGCGACCGCCGCGGCACGCTAGCGTGAGCCGAGCCACCCGGTCCGAGGAGCGAGGAGAGCCGCATGCGAACGGTGCTGACCGCCGTCGTGCTGGTCGCGACCGTGGTCGGTGTCGGCGTGTTCCTCCGCGGAGTCGCGGTCATCTATCGAACGGTCAGTGCCGGGCAACCGGTTCCCGGACGCACCACACCCGTGGGCACGCGCCTCGCGCGCGTGCTGCGCGAGGCCCTCGGGCACGGGCGTTTCCAGCACCGGCGAGTGGTCCGGGCGGCGCACTGGTTCGTCATGCTCTCGTTCCCGTTGCTCATCGTGACCCTGGTCGGCGCGTACGGGCAGGTCGCCGACCCGCGCTACTCGCTCCCGGTGATCGGCCACCTGCCCCCGGTCGAGTGGATCGTCGAGGCGTTCGCGTGGCTGGCGACCCTCGGGATCGCCGCGCTCGTCGTGATCCGGTTGCGGGAGCACCCCCGCCGGCTCGGCCGTGCCTCGCGCTTCGCCGGTTCGACGTTCTGGCAGGCGTACTACGTCGAGGCGACGGTCGCCGTCATCGGCGGGTGCATCATTGGGCTGCGAGCCGCCGAGTACGCGCTGCTCGCCCGTGACCCGGCGCTCGCGCACCTCGCGACGGCCTGGCACTTCCCGCTGACCGGCTGGCTCGGCTCGGCGCTCTCCGGCACCACGACGCACAGCCTGGAGAACGCCGTCGTGGTGCTCTCGGCGGCCAAGATCCTGGTCTCGATGGCCTGGTTCGTCACCGTCGGCCTGCAGCCCGCGATGGGCGTCGCCTGGCACCGGTTCCTCGCGTTGGTGACCATCTTCACCCAGCGCGACGCCGCTGGCGGCCCCGCCCTGGGTGCCCTCGCACCGCTGATGATCGCGGGCGAGCCGGCCGACCTGACCAGTCTCGAGCACCTGCCGGACGGCACCCGGCTCGGCATCGGCACCGTTGAGGACCTGACTTGGCGCAACCTGCTGGACGTGACCACCTGCACCGAGTGCGGCCGATGCCAGAACGTGTGCCCGGCCTGGCAGACCGGCAAGCCGCTCTCCCCCAAGCAGCTGCTGCTCGAGATCCGGGACCACGCGTATGACCGCACCGCGGACCGCACCGAGGCGCTCGTCGGCGGCATCGTCGACCCGGAGGAGCTGTGGGCCTGCACGATGTGCGGAGCGTGCGTGCAGGAGTGCCCCGTCGACATCGAGCACGTGGACCTGATCGGCGGGCTGCGCCGGCACGTCACGCTGATGGAGAACGCCGTGCCGGCCGAGCTCGCCAGCACGCTGGCCAAGCTCGAGCAGCGCGGCAACCCGTGGGGCCTGCCGAGTCGCAACCGGATGGACTGGGCGACGGATCTGCCGTTCGCGGTACCGGTGGTCGGGGTGGATGTGGACACCGCGGCCGAGCTCGACTATCTGTTCTGGGTCGGCTGCGCCGGCGCGTACGACGACAAGGCCCGCAAGGCCACCCGGGCGGTGGCGGAGCTGCTGCACCTGGCCGGGGTGACGTTTGCGGTGCTCGGAAACGCGGAGACCTGCACCGGGGACCCGGCTCGGCGGGCGGGCAACGAGTTCTTGTTCCAGCTGCTCGCGAGCCAGAACATCGAGGCGCTCGACGCCGCGAAGCCGAAGGCCATCGTCGCGACCTGCGCGCACTGCCTGAACTCGCTCTCGAACGAGTACCCGCAACTCGGCGGGACGTACCCGGTGGTCCACCACACCGAGCTGCTCGCCCGGTTGGTGGCGGAGGGGCGGCTGACCCTCACCGAGGGGCCTGCTACCGGGGGGTCGGCGGCCCGCGTCACGTACCACGACCCGTGCTACCTGGGCCGGCACAACCAGGTGTACTCGCCGCCGCGCGAGCTGCTCGCCGCCATCCCCGGCCTCGAGGTCGCGGAGATGCCGCGCTCGTGCGAGTCCGCGTTCTGCTGCGGAGGTGGCGGCGCCCGGGCGTTCATGAAGGAGACGACCGGCACCCGGATCAGCGCTAACCGCGCCGAGGAGGCCATCGCCACCGGCGCCCAGACCATCGCCACGGCCTGCCCGTTCTGCACGACGATGCTGACCGACGGCGTCGCGGTGTCGGCCTCGAACGGACCGGTGATGGTGACCGACGTCGCGCAGCTCGTGCTGAGCGCGGTGCGGCGGGATCCGGCGCCCCCCGCAGTGGGCGACTAGAGCGGCCAATCGTTAGGGCAGCACCGGGAAGCCGTCGTCGTTCGCGACGATCCCGCCGACGGCGCCGTGCACCGCTCGGGCGAGCCGGTGCACCGTCTCCTTGGCGCGGCCGCGCGCGACCCGGTGCACCATCGAGGGTCTCTCGACGTACAGCTCCTCGACGTCCGGCGGCGTCCACCGCACCCGGTAAGCGATCACCGCGTCGCCGGCCCAGTCCTCCTCGGTCACGAGCCTCGGCAGCTCGCGGTCGTTCGTCGCCTCGCAGCAGACGAGTCCGTCCATGCCCAGGTCGAGCTCGATGCCGTAGCCGTCCAGCACGTCCGGCATTGCGAGGGCCCACGCGTCGAAGGCCTCGGCCTCGGCGTGCAGGTGCCGGCGCAGTCTCTCGTTGATCACCTCGGTCCCCGGGAAGGCGTGCTCGCCGACGCCGCTCGGTGGCCCGTTCCAGCCCGCACCCTCCGTCGCGAGGCGGGCTTGGGACGACACGGCACGGGCCAGCTCGAGGCCACGTTCTGGGTCGAGCCAGGCGTCGGAGTACACCGTCAGGTCGATCGAGGAGTCCGGCTCGGGGGTGAGCACGAGGCCCCGCTCCGCGACCCGCAGCGAGCCGCCGACGTAGCGCGCGACCGCGATCGCCCAGTCCACCACGCGCTCCTCGTCCCGCACGGGGAGCCCCTCCGGGAAGGCGCGCCAGAGCCCCGCGGAGTCCTGGCAGCCCGGCCACGGCGGCTCGCCGCGCTCACGCGGGCACTCGACCCGAACCAGGCAGCGCACCCCGGGTGGGAAGCCGAGCTCGCGGAGCGCGCCGGGACCGGGCTCGTACGGACCGTGCAGGGAACTGAGGCGAGAGATGCGCAGGGTGCGTTCGGGGCCATCCGCCCGGCGCGCGGAGCCAAACCTGGCCCGCACGAGCGCCCAGAGCTCGTCCTCGCCGACCTCGCGCTCGAGCCCGAGCACGTGGTGGCGTCGCCCGTCCACGTCATCGAGGGGGAACACGCGCGCGGACATAGAAGCACCGTAATCGAGGCCGATCTGCTGCGGGAGACCTTGCGCTGACCTGGACGTGACGACGTCGGCAGCGCCGATGTCCGCGACCTCGACGGTCGCGGTTCCCGCGCTCGCGGCGCGCCTGTCCTAGATGTCGGTGCGGTGGAAGTTCTGCCACGACCGCGAGGCGGTCGGGCCGCGCTGGCCCTGGTAGCGCGAGCCGTACTGGGCGGAGCCGTACGGGTGCTCCGAGGCCGAGCTGAGGCGGAAGAAGGCCATCTGGCCGATCTTCATGCCCGGCCACAGGTTGATCGGCAGCGTCGCGACGTTCGAGAGCTCGAGCGTGACGTGACCCGAGAAGCCCGGGTCGATGAACCCGGCGGTCGAGTGCGTCATCAGGCCGAGCCGGCCCAGGGAGGACTTCCCTTCCAGGCGGGCCGCGACGTCGTCGGGCAGCGTGACGCACTCATAGCTCGAGCCGAGCACGAACTCGCCCGGGTGCAGGACGAACGGGCCGTCGTCGTCGACCTCGACCAGGCGGGTGAGCTCCGCCTGCTCCGTGGACGGGTCGATGACCGCGTACTTGTGGTTGTCGAAGAGCCGGAAGTACTTGTCGAGCCGGACGTCGATGCTGGACGGCTGGATCATGTCCGGCTCGTAGGGCTCGAGGATCACGCGGCCCGAGTCGAGCTCGGCGCGGATGTCGCGGTCGGAGAGCAGCACGGGTCAACCGTACCGTGGCGGCACTACCGGCCCGCGGCCGCTCGTGGCGTGGCGAGACTGCCGCGCGCGGGCGCCCGCCGCGCGCACTACTCGAGGGAAAGCAGCGCCGACGACGAAGCCCGCACCGTCCAAATGTCCCGCGCGTCGCGGACCGGACGCCGGGTAGGATATGGGACGTGATGAGCGCCGTTGGGCGCTCTCGCGCCGTACTGATGCCGAGGTTGCCGTCCGCCGCCGCACACGTGCCGCGGCCGGCCACCGCCGGCTCTCGCCGACAGAAACTGGGAAGGGCATCACGATGCGTTTCGGGCACTTTGACGACGAGGCACGCGAATACGTCATCACGACGCCGCACACGCCCTACCCCTGGATCAACTACCTGGGTTCGCAGGAGTTCTTCTCACTGATCTCGCACCAAGCCGGTGGCTACTCGTTCTACCGGGACGCGCGGATGCGTCGCCTGACCCGGTACCGCTACAACAACGTCCCCACCGACGCCGGCGGCCGCTATTTCTACCTCAACGACGGCGGCGACGTCTGGTCCCCCTCGTATATGCCGGTCAAGGCTGAGCTGGACAGCTACGAGTGCCGCCACGGCCTCGGCTACTCGCGGATCACCGGGTCCCGCGGCGGGATCAAGGCCGACGTGCTCTTCTTCGTCCCGATCGGCGAGAACGCCGAGGTGCAGAAGGTCACCCTGACCAACGAGACCGACGCCCAGAGGTCCTTCACCCTCTTCTCGTTCATCGAGTTCGCCCTGTGGAACGCCCAGGACGACCAGACGAACTACCAGCGCAACCTGTCGATCGGCGAGGTGGAGATCGAGGGCAGCGCGATCTATCACGTCACCGAGTACCGCGAGCGCCGCAACCACTACGCGGTGTACGGCGTCAACGCGCCCATCGCGGGCTTCGACACCGACCGCACGACCTTCACCGGCCTCTACAACTCGTTCGGCGACGCCGACGTGCCGCGGTCCGGCAAGTCCGCCAACTCGGTGGCCTCCGGCTGGTACCCGATCGGCTCGCACAGCCTCGAGGTGACGCTCGCGCCGGGCGAGTCGAGCTCGTACACCTTCGTGCTCGGTTACCTGGAGAACCCGAAGGACGACAAGTGGGAGTCCCCCGGCGTCGTGAAGAAGACCGGCGCCAAGGAGCTGCTGGCCCGCTTCGCCACCGAGGAGCAGACCGACGCCGCATTCGCCGCGCTCAAGCAGCACTGGGACAACCTGCTCGGCAGCTACACCGTCACGTCTCCGGACGAGAAGCTCAACCGGATGGTCAACGTCTGGAACCAGTACCAGTGCATGGTGACCTTCAACATGTCCCGCTCGGCCTCCTACTTCGAGACCGGCATCGGGCGCGGCATGGGCTTCCGTGACTCCAACCAGGACCTGCTCGGGTTCGTCCACCTGGTCCCGGAGCGGGCCCGCGAGCGCATCCTCGACATCGCGGCCACCCAGTTCGAGGACGGCGGCGCCTACCACCAGTACCAGCCGCTGACCAAGCGCGGGAACCTCGAGGTCGGGTCCGGCTTCAACGACGACCCGCTGTGGCTCATCGCGGGCACCGCCGCCTACCTCAAGGAGACCGGCGACTTCTCGATCCTGGACGAGCAGGTGGCCTTCGACAACGACGAGTCCAAGGCGCAGTCGCTGTTCGAGCACCTCAAGCGGTCGTTCTTCCACGTGGTCGACAACGTCGGCCCGCACGGCCTGCCGCTGATCGGCCGCGCCGACTGGAACGACTGCCTCAACCTCAACTGCTTCTCCGAGGAGCCCGGCGAGTCGTTCCAGACGACGGAGAACAAGGCCGGCGGGAGTGCCGAGTCGATCCTCATCGCCGGCATGTTCGTGCACATCGGCCCCGATTACGTCGAGCTCGCCCGGCGCCGTGGCCTGCACGACGAGGCGACCGCCGCCCAGGAGCACATCGACCAGATGCGCGAGACCGTCCTCGAGCACGGCTGGGACGGCGACTGGTTCCTCCGCGCCTACGACTTCTTCGGCAACAAGGTGGGCTCGAAGGAGAACGAGGAAGGCCAGATCTGGATCGAGCCGCAGGGCTTCTGCGTGATGGCCGGCATCGGCGTCGAGGACGGGCGTGCCAAGCGCGCGCTCGACGCGACCAAGGAGCGGCTCGACACCCCGCACGGCATCGTCCTGCTCAACCCGGCCTACACGCGCTACTACGTCGAGTACGGCGAGGTCTCCACGTACCCGCCCGGCTACAAGGAGAACGCGGGCATCTTCTGCCACAACAACCCGTGGATCATCATCGCCGAGACGATGATCGGTCGCGGTGAGCGCGCCTTCGAGTACTACAAGCAGATCGCGCCGGCATACCGCGAGGACATCAGCGAGGTCCACAAGCTCGAGCCATACGTGTACGCACAGATGATCGCGGGCAAGGACGCGGTCCGGAAGGGCGAGGCGAAGAACTCGTGGCTGACCGGAACGGCAGCCTGGAACTTCGTCGCGGTCAGCCAGCACCTGCTCGGCGTCCGGCCCGGGTACGACGGTCTGATCGTCGACCCGTGCCTCGGCCCAGAGATCCCCGAGTTCACCGTCCGGCGCACCATCCGTGGCGCGACGTACGTCATCAACGTCGTGAACGGCGGCGGCAAGGGCGCACACCTCACGGTGAACGGCGTGCCGATCGAGGGCACCGAGGTGCCCTACGCACCGGCGGGCAGCACCGTCAACGTGCACTGCACCGTGTGAGGCATTGACCTGACCGGACGACGACGCGGGCCCTTGGGTTCGCGTCGTCGTCGTTCCGGGCGGGCCTGGCTGGGGCGCGGGCCTGGCTGGGGCGCGGGCCTGGCTGGGGCGCGGGCCTGGCCGCACGTCGGCGGCGTCGTCGTCGTCGGACCTTGACAGCGCCGGATCTTCACCCAGCGACCCGCGATCCGCGCGCCGCGCAGACCGTAGGATTGGCTCAGTTGACGCGTCGCGGCCTCCGGGATTCCGCGCGCTCCGACCCCGAGGGGACTGACGTAATGCGTTATGGGCACTTCGACGACGAGGCCCGCGAGTACGTCATCACCCGCCCCGACACCCCGCGGTCCTGGAGCAACTACCTAGGGTCGCGGCTGTACGGCGGCATCATCACCCAGAACGCCGGCGGGTACTCCTTCTACCGCTCGGGCGGCACCGGCCGGGTGCTGCGGATGCGCTTCAACGGCATGCCGGTCGACGAGCCGGGCCGGTACCTCTACCTGCGCGACGACGCGAACGGTGACTACTGGTCGGCGTCTTGGCAGCCGGTGGGCAAGCCGCTCGACCAGTACAGCGCCAAGGTCCGGCACGGCCTCGGCTACTCGATCTTCGAAGCCGACTACGCGGGGATCCACTCCGAGATGGCGTGCTTCATCCCGGACGGCCAGGCCTTCGAGTACTGGGCCCTCAAGGTCACCAACACCACCGACGCGCCCCGCACCATCTCGGCCTTCTCCTACGCGGAGCTCGCGAACGAGTGGAACTACCGGATGGACCTGGAGAACCTCCAGTACAGCCAGTACGTCGTCCACGCGACGTACGAGAACGGCATGATCCACCGCTACAACTCGACCCGGGACGCGTCCACCGACGTCTGGTTCGGCCTGGCCGGCGCCGACGTCGTCAGCTTCGACACCGACCGGGACGCCTTCCTCGGCGCCTACCGCACCCAGGCGAACCCGATCGCCGTCGAGCGTGGCGAGTGCTCGGGCAGCCAGACCGTCGGCGACAACTCCTGCTCCTCCC
>Ga0209539_1001434_pt1 | contig 12884 bp, 10 predicted proteins | sample BarGraNGADG00312_2_FD_184499 | JGI IMG/M metagenome (GOLD analysis project Ga0209539, IMG submission 184499) | Arctic peat soil microbial communities from Barrow, Alaska - Barrow Graham LP Ref core NGADG0011-312 (SPAdes) (version 2) | ecosystem: Environmental > Terrestrial > Soil > Wetlands >... | reverse complement strand
AAGATATTATTGAAAAAACGTCATTAGATATTTTATGGATAATGAGTGCAAGCAGAGTTGAAACTGAAAGTGCTATATAAACAGGATCAAAAATAAGTGATAATCTAAAAATGACCTCTTCCATGACAGGTGCAAAAATCGCAACTAAAAAGAAATAGACCCAAAGATGTTCTTTTAATGAAGCAGGGATTTCCAGTGTTTCATCAGTTGGAAGGGTTAAAAACGCACGAAGAATAGTGATATTGAATGAATTGATTAACCCGATAAACAGAAGCGATAGCAAATAGATTCTTATTGCTGTAAATAGAATATTCGTCTTTTTTCTTTCAAGAGTTTGATAATGTGGCCTTTGAAGAAAACGAAAAATTCTGACGGGTTAAACATCGTAAAAACTCATATTAAAAACACATCCTGACTTACAAAGTTAAGCAACCATGTATTTCATTCCAAAGTTAATAAGAATTGTTGTGGAGTGGGATTTAAGCAACGAATCATCTTGGTGTCCAATAACCCTAAGTTCCGAATAATCCAGGCTAATAATAGGGGCTGTCTGAAAAGACCTTTTGAACCGCTCAGCACGCTAAGAAGTTGGATAGTAAGGTTGATTCAGGATGAGTGGATTTAGTTCGTCCGGCTACGTCGTTCTCGCGATTGATAGTGCTTATAATAAAGCCCACGGTCATTGCGAGGAGTGCAGCGACGAAGCAATCTCATGGAAATTCAGACCAGTTTATTAAATAAACCTACCCAGTGGAGCACCTTAGACATCTATCACAAACATTTTTCATTGAATTGCTTCATCCAAATATTGAGCTCATAGTAAACAGGCATAATTACTGAAACTGAAGGGGAGTAGATGTTAAAAAACGAATCATTTTAACGTGGATAATGTAAATAGTTACCAGATAAAATCCCGGGCCACAACGATTCCATTAAACCTATCCCAACAAGATTTAAGGGAGAACCGAGTTGCATTGAGCTTTCCTCAGGATTGTTAAGTTGGAGGCTTTGGAACTGGAATTTATGCCTTTCTGTGATTGTATAATGTGTTTGGCCTATCATCTGATAATTTGGTGAATCAGGAGCCAAATCCTTCGAAGCAATGCTGAGTAACCATGCAACTCCCGGCCAGCCGAAACGGATGTTTATAACGTCAAGGTCAACTTCGGTTTTTAATACTTCGAAATCGGTTGCAAATAGCAGAATTTGTATCTGTTTTTCGAGACGATTTTCAGGCATTTGGGACCAGATTTGCTTTAGGCCCACTGCTAGGAAAAGCCTGTCAATGTGCAATGAGGGGAGGTAGGCTTCAAAATAAGGCAGCCATTGCCTTACCAGGCAACTGATTTTTTCGTTATATATATTAAGCTTGAAAGCTTCCTTTAAGCCGAATAAAATGGCAGGAAACCGCCAAAACAGGTCGAAGTTAACATCTTTAACAATAAAAGGGAATTGGGCAGTTACCAATTCATCGATTTTATTGATGGTTAAGATTAATAATTCACGGTTGATTCGTTGTGCCATTGAAAACGGTTTATTTTTATTCTTTAACCGGTTGATTAAATAAAAAAGATAACCTGTCAGGCCTGTGGTCAATTCAAAAGATATAAGGCATTCTTCATTTAAAGTTCTGAATATTTTGTTGTCAACCACTTCCAGAATTTCATCGGTGTTGCCTTCGACAAAGTCGTTTTGTACCATGTACTCAATTCCCCAGCCAATGCCCGCCAGTCCGTTCTCAAAATCGGCAGGAGCAGATGAACTTAGGTTTGCAAAAGCCTTGTCCAGTAAATCGCCTGCAACCTGTTCGTATTCAGGATTACCTGTTTTTCGGAAAAGGTGGTAAAAGAAAATGCAGATCCCAGTGTTGCCACACAGTAAACCGTTGTTGGTCCATGTTAGCCCGTCTTGTTTAATAATTTGGGCTATCTTAATAGTAAGTTGATCCATAAGAAAAAATGCTATTGAAACTTGATTTATTTGCTTTCGGGTTAAATCTATGAGTTCCCCTTCTTTCTTTTGATCCCGATGATTTCTTTTCGTTTAAGCAGATATTGGTCGGCATTATGGAAGGCACTGTTCATCCCTCTGCTATGGCTTAGGTGGAATAACGGGCCGGAAACTCTCTTAATTTTATATCCAAGGTTTTCCCATCGATAATATCTTTCACCATCTTCAAGCCCCCAACCGTAAAAACTTTCATTTTCAAGGCCGGCATCTATATAAGATTTCAGGTTAGCTAAAAATGCACCGCCAACAGGAACTGGAAGATACTTCTCTGCCATTTTAGAGGCGTTTTTTTCAAGCACTTCTATTTCTTCATCTTGAATGAATAATTTTCTTAAAATCATCGATGTGTCAAGAAATCTGTTATCATATGGATAAACAAAATCTGCTTTCCCTTTTCTTAGTAGATTTACAGACTTCACAATTTGATCTACCGGTACCAGGACATCTGCATCCCAAATAGAGATAAACTTGGTTTCAACGCTCTTGGTCATTTTATTCAAAAAACCAGTGCGAAAAAGCACATTATCGTTATCTTCTATAAAACTGTATTGTATGTCCTTGCCTAAAAGTTTTTTCAATAGCCCATTATTATATGAGGAGCATTCCATCACTTTTATTTTTGTTACAAGATTTTTGTTAAGAAAGGAAGTACATAATAAGATGTTCTCTAACCTTTCGATGCTGTCAAGCCTTACCAGAATTAAAAAAGTCAGATCATTTGATATTACTCTCTTATTCATGTTTTTGTCCTATTAAAATATTAAAAAAAAGTTACTGGTATACTTTGATTGGACTCTATAAGTTCGATCCAATCAATTATGAATATTAAGTTCTTTTATTAATTCTTTTAGGATTGTATCATCCTTAAATGGTAGCTTAATTACCCCATCTGATATTTCAGAAAATACAATTGGAGCAGAAATAATATTGTCTTTTAGAATAATTGCTAAGGGTTTCGCAAAATTTTCTTTAGTAACTTTTGCAAATTTTGCAATGACAGCTTGACTTAACCTTAAAGTTAGATATTGACTTTTTGAATTACTATTTGACTTATTAACTTCAAAACTTTTTATCTGATGGAAACTTACAATTTGTACAGTATCAATAAACAAAGATTTATTAGTATAGGAAGAAAAATAAATTTGTTTGCCACCATTTTTTGTTTGGTATATACCATTAAGCTGATGTTTTTGAGCGTTTAATGCTATTGAACAGGAAAAACAGAATATAAACGATACTACTTTTACAATCCGATTAAGGTTCCTCATAATTTGTCAAATGTTTTATTGATTAATAGTTGTTGTTGTTTAAGAAGACTGTGATAAAACTTAATAGGTGTACTTTCTTTTATGAAAATCAAAGCATTGAATCTTTTCACAACACTCCCAGGGTAAAACTGCCGATTCTCTGTAATACCTCCGATTATTCGAATTAGAAATTGCTTGTTTTCATCAATAATATTTGTAGGCAAATAGAAAATATTACTATTTAACCGTAAGCAAAAACTCTCAATACTATTTTGAGGTGGAAATTTTAATGTGCCAATATTCTTAATATCAGATGAGATTTGAAAAGCCTGATAGGTGCCTATACCAGTTAAAAATGCTAAGACAAAATACTCATTTTTATATTGATTGTCAAGCCAATACCCAATAGAACGTGCAATCCCATTCATTTCATCAATCCTATTTAGATGTAATAAATGTCCACAGATAATTGTTTTCTCATCGCCTTTTATATTCTGGTTAATTGCCTTAATAATTTTTTGGGCCATTATTGAATCTCTTACATAGTTATTATTAATAGAATAATTATAAACCATGGAGCATTCCTTAAAACCTTCAGCAGCATTTAGAATATCATAATAAGACAGAGAATCATCAATTTGCATCAATTTGCCTTTATTATTCTCTATTTGATCCAATAAAATGAATGCTTCAGAATTATCTAATATTTTTATAAGTTTATAGCACAATTGATTGTTCCTCCAATGTCTTTCAAAATACCTGTTCAAATTTGATTGATGCTGAAAGGAGACATCCATTCCACAAATAACAACTTTATCTTTTACTGAATAATTGTAATTTTTAAGCCATAATAAGAGGTCAGTCATTTCTTCAGTAAAATAATAATACTGAGCTTTGTTGTTAATGTCTCCAATATTGAACCAATCTTTACTTTTTGTTTTACTTTGTATAAACTTGTTCAACTGAGCTAAATAAGTATCAGGACCTTCAAATATTATTAGTTTACAATTATTTTTTTCTACCATATACTTTATAATTTGGTTTCGGACAACAGCCATTTCATGAGATCCATGTAATGATTCTCCTAACCCAATTATCTTTTTATCTGATAATTCTTTAATCTTTGAAATAGAATAAATATCTTCTAAGAGATCTAATGGCTGCATTTGTATTTTAGATGTATCTTTTATAATTTCTTTAGTATTTCCGTCATTTGACGCGTAAATAGTATTCCCGTCAAATCTTACTTCAAGGTCATCAAACCAAACACGACAATCTTCGTCTAGTGATAATTCAATATAAAGGGAACTGCCATTTGAAGAATTGATAGTAGAAGAATATTGTCTCCAGTTTGTAGCTGGTTCAATCTTAATCGAATCTTTAAGAACTATTTGATCTAGTTTGGACTTAAGATATAGTTTTACATAGGCTTGATTAACGGATGGATTTTTGCTCCAAATGTTTATTTTAGTTTTATAAGTTTTTTTCGGGAAGGTTAATATCTGGTACAATTTTCCGTATGCATGGATATTAGGTATTGATTTAGATGTTTCTAAATATATTGATGAACCTTTTTTAATTGTATTAAGAGAATCTGAATAGAATCTGAATAATCTACCAGAAGGATGCCAGTTGTCTATGTTTAATACTGATATTGGTCTATTAAACAATAAATTGTATTTATCCGAACTGTCTTGTAAATCAATTGATTCTTTCCTGAGATGAGAACAAGACAAGATCAAGAAAAGTGAAATACCAAAAAAATACTTACACTTCTTCATTTTAAAAGAGACCAACGCGGCAACTAGCATCCTTATAAAACTATTCAGAATCAAAAAACAGCAATTATTGTCCGATATGTATTACGGTTTCTCCAACAACCCAGGAGTAACCCGCTCCATATCCTTTGTCTACATATTGGCTTGTCTTAATAACCACTTGTATGTAAGAACCAGAATACTGGCTGACGTTGAAGTAGGCAAATCCTATTGAATTCCACCCGTCAGCTATTATAACCCCATTTTCACTTGCAGTTAGTCCAACAGTGCTAATTTCCTGATTATTTACTAACAGAGTGGCAGTACCTGTAATATTTGAATTAATTTGGGTGTGGGCTGCTCCGACTATTAATTGTCCCGAGACAGTGTTTAAATTAGAATTTACTTGTACATTATAGCTATAGGCTAAACCACCATTTGTTATTCCATAACTTGGAACAAAAGAATATGCGGAGTTTTGTATCCAAGAACTTGGATTTCCTCCACTTCCTGCTGTATTACCACCTCCTGAATCTCCTGAGGTACCACCTCCTCCACCTCCGCCTCCGGGATAACCTCCTGATCCATAATTTGATCCAGAAGATGTATTTCCACTGTTTCCATTTGAATAGTAAAAAGGAAAGGATCCATTGCCCCAAATATACGAACCAGTAACTACTGCTTCTCCCACATACCAGTAAGTACTTCCGTCAGGCCCTGTTACCCATTCCCCTCCTCCTTTTATGGATTTTTGCTTGTCTACACTAATCTTTTCAAAATTGTCAAGTTTTAATTTTTCCAGCTTTTTCATAATTTAGAATTTAAATTTAACAATAAAATTTTACTTTTTACTAACGATATATTTAAGATTATCGAACAGTCGTTCCAATAATTTTCTTCTTTTAATTAATATATCAGCGATCCCTTTAATTTCGTACCTGAAATTCAGCTTTGCTCCGTAATTAGTTGTCAGTTCTGTTGGAAGATCCAATGTAATTAGGTAGGTATTGATTTTATTTTGCCCGGATAATTCAACTGTCTGATTAGAGAGTTGAGAAATTGTTTTCACCTTCCCGCTAATTGATCCATATTCAAGAAATGGATAGTTATCAAGTTTTATGATTACATCCTGACCAACAACTACTTTCCCTGCTCCCTGTGATGGTAAATATACCTGTCCAAGAATAGGATTATCCGATGGGAGAACAGAAAATACGCATGTCCCTGCTGTTAAAAAATCATTTTCCCTCCAGAAATTAAGATATTCAAGCGTCCCTTTAATGGGACTAATAAAGCAATAAGTGAGTTTCCATTTCCTGATCCCAGTAATTAACTCATTATAGCAAGAAATAAGTTCCATTTTTAGTTTTGATTCTATTTCTTTCTGTTCGAGTAACATCGCCTGTAATTTGTACCTGGTATCTTCAATCTGTATTCCGATAGATGTATTATCTCTTTCCACAGCCTGGCTGCTCTCAAGTATTCCATAATATTCAATTGAAGAGCGATCGATGTCAATTTCAGCAATGGCTGAAGAACGGAAGAGGGAGCTATCTCTATGAACACTTTTCTCTGCAATTTTAAGGGTGCTGTTTTTGGTCTTTTGCTGCCTCTGATTATTCTCCCTCAGCTTCAATTGCGACTTGAGCATAGATGAAATGTTCTTCAACTTTTTTTCATACGGTTTGCCGGACCGGTATTGTGATACCTTCTCAACCGAATTAAGAAAAGTGTAATATTGTGCACTTAATTCTCCTAATAACAAAGTTGATGACGTTTCTATAAAAGTGTGATTCCGATATAAGGAGTCAGGCTTTTCCCGGATAAGATATTCTTCAATTACCAGTATATCATTAAGCTTAGCAGGATTATCTAAAAATGCAAAAATTTCGTTTTCACTCAGGGTATCTGAATTTTTCTTTAATAAATGTAATTTCCCTGAACTATTGGCTACAATTTTTACAGGAGCTTGACGGGCTGTTATGGAAACAGGACCGGACACCTTTTCGGGATATTCGATCATCCATCCAAAAAATAAAAGTAATCCGGCCAGGCTGACTACGATTACAGCTACAATCCTTCCGGTACGATTTGGTATCCGATCAATTATATCCCTAACCTCTTCCGTTCGGCTCAGCATGTTTTCATTGTCTTCCTTCTCCATCTCAATTGGCTTTTTCTACTAATTGTATTTCGGATTGAGCATTCTTTTTTTCTGTCCAAATACCCATCTGTTTATTCACCAAATCAAAATAGTGTTTTTGGTTTTTCATAAGTTCCTGATGATTGCCAATCTCGATAATATATCCATCTTTTAAAACAACTATCTGGTCAGCATTCATTATAGTGCTCAACCTGTGGGCAATGACTACTACAGTACGTTTCTCAAATGCTTGACTTAAAGCTTTAACAATTAGATGTTCATTTATAGCATCGAGAGCATTAGTAGCTTCATCAAGAAAAAGAAATGAGGGAGACTTGTACAAGGCCCTTGCGATAAGAAGTCGTTGTTTCTGACCACCGCTAAGTCCCCGGCCTACCTCACCTATTTTTGTATGGTAACCTTGTGGCATCTGCTCAATCTCACTTGCAATATGAGCTATCCTAACAGCTTCTTTCAACTTATAAAAATCAATATCTTCATCATCAAGAACAATATTATTTAGAATTGTATCATTGAATATTTTCCCGTCCTGTAATACAACACCACATTGGTTGCGCCATTCCCTGAGACTTAAATTGGAGATATTCATATTGCCAATTAGTATATCGCCAAAAGAAGATTGATACAATCGCAAAAGAAGTTTCAAGAGAGTTGATTTCCCGCTACCACTTCCTCCAACAAACGCAGTTGTTTTACCTTCCGGAATTATGAGATTGATTTGTTTCAACACAAATGGTGAATTTGGAGTATACTGAAATGAAAGATTCCTAATAACAAGATTTTTATTATCAGTGATATTCAGTTTATTTGTAGCAATAATATCTTCTTCATCTTTTAACTGGTGAATTTCATTAATACGTAAAAAACTGATTTTTGCATACTGTGCCGAAATGATAAATCCAATAAATTGAGTTAATGGGCCATTTAACATACCAATAATAAACTGAGTTGATATCATCACCCCGAAAGTTATATCACCGTTTATGACGGCTTTTGCACAATAGAATGTAATAGCCAAGTTTTTAATACTCTGAATAAACTGTGCACCAAGGTTCTGTGCATTAGTGATATTCAGAACCTTCAGATTGACTTTGTATAATTTGACCTGAATACTTTCCCATTTCCATCTTTTTTGCTTTTCGTAATTATTAATTTTAATATCCTGAATGGATCCGACTGTTTCAACCCAGTAACTCTGGTTCTGTGAAATAAGGTTGAAGTATTCCCAGTCAAGTTTTTTTCTGATTTTCAGAAATGCTAATACCCACAAAATATATAAGATGCTTCCGACAATGAAAAAGAAAAAAATAGTGGTATTAAAAATTAAAAGTACGACACTGAATGTGACAAATGTCAGCGATGAGAAAACCAAATCCAAAGAGCTGTTCATTATAAAGCTCCTGATCCGTTCATGATCCTGGGCACGTTGAAGAATGTCACCGATCATCTTATTTTCAAAGAAAGTGACCGGTAATTGCATTAGCTTGATTAAGTAATCTGATATTAGAGAAATATTAACTCTTGCAGTTATATGCATAAGCAGCCAATCTCGTATGGCGCTTGAGATAGCACCGCTTAAGATGATGACAATATTGGCAATCAGAACGAGATTAATAAAATTAAGGTCGCGCGTTTGGATCCCAACATCTATTACAGCTTTTGAAATAAAAGGTAAGAGACCCTGTAAGGCTGTGGCAATAACCATTACTACGAAAATGTTCAAGAAATTTTTTCGGTAGGGTTTAAAATATCCGAGTACGTTTTCAAATGTTTTTTTTCGCTCAGTTTTTTCTTCAAGATCACGTTGCATGAAATCTGCCATGGGTTCAATGGCCAATATTGCACCAGAGTCTTCACCTGTCTTGTACCATCCTTTTTCAAATTCAGTATGCGAATAGTTGACGAGTCCTTTTGCCGGATCGGAAACAAATATTTTTGATTTGGTTGTTTTATGAACAACGATGAAATGGCTGTTTTGCCAATGAACAATGCATGGTAATGGTACTTTTGAATGAAGATCTCTGGTACCAGTCTTTACTGCCAATGTATGCAACCCGATTTTTTCCGCGCCATAACTTAAATCAAGAAACGAAACCCCTTCTCTCGTAATTCCACATAAATCACGTAAATGTTGAAGGGAATAATATTTACCAAAATGCTTGGCAATTATCTTCAAACATGCTGGACCGCAATCCATGGAATCTAATTGATACTCGAAAGGAAATTCTTTAAATACCATAGCAATAGAATAATTAAATATGTACCAATATTTAAATTGTTATAAATTTTCTTTACATAATAAGGGACTCCACGACAATTTCTCAAAAAGTCCAAAAATTTTTCTAGCACTTTATATTCGGACTTTGACTTAAGTTTAATTGCAATATCAATATTAAAAACTACCGGGGCCAAAAAAATGAAAAATTCAAACTTTTTTTAATTATTTTTTTGAGTTTATTAAGTCAACAAGAATACCTTATATTATATAGTAGCTGCTTCCGGTATTTTTTATTATGTGGGGTGCTGTTAGAGAAACCCCTCTGTTCCTTCAGCTGGCGGGCGAGGGGGTATCTCTCCCATCGCGCTATAATCTTTTATTTTTCTAAAATGGATTTATTTTGTTATTCTTTGACTATCTCTTTTTGTGAATATTTGGAATCTTAATAATATATTTTTCAATATTCCGGTGCGATGCACCTTTGTTATTCATAATTGACAATTTTCTACAAATGTTCTCGGTGCGATACACCTCTAAGGAGAGGTTTAAAGCGGCAGCGCCGCAAAATATTTGTAGAAACTGTTCCGCCAGTTGGCGGACGAGGGTGTATATGGATAGGCTGAATTTTTCCAGATTGTTCATGTCTGGGAGTAAAACCCCTCTGTCGCTTCGCGACATCTCCCCCGGTGGGGGAGAAAAAACTTACTAAAAAGGTAGATTTTCTCCTTGGGGGAAATAAAAAGGGAATATTTCTCCCATAGCAGTATTATCTTTTGTTTTTCTGACACTTTAGTCCTGTTTTTTAAAGAATCAGGTGTTCTGCACCTTTGATATCCGCAATAAACATTTATTAATAAATATTTCCTGTTCGATGCAACTTTTGCATCCTCTCTAAACATTTTCTCTAAAAGTGAGAGAAACGGTAAGCAATTTATGACTTTCAGGTTGTTTGCTTCGAAATAATCGGGATTAAATAAATAGCACAAAAAATCATACCATATATAAAATAATATTCTACGTTTTGGCAGTAAGTTTTATAATAGTAAACTATCCCTATTCTTTGACCACCAATAATCAAATTAAAATATAATAATTGTTCTTAGATTCAGAAATTAGTCAAAATCCAGTATTAATGGACTTCAATAATAGAAGTTTATGTTCGATAAATTTCTATTATTAATTGTAAAACCTTTAAACAATGGAAACAAAAAAATTAAGTTTTGAAGAGATGGAAAATCTCCATGGAGGATCTTGGAGATCCATTCTATTATGTGCTGGGATCGGAGCATTGTATGCTCTAGCTAATCCAGTTGCGGGACTAGTTGCAGCAATAGTTTGTGGTTTTTCTGCAGAAGCTGAAGAAAGGTAATATCTACAATGGTAGAATGAATACTTCTTCGTACCTTTAAACAATGCAACTATGTTCCAGAACTAGTTGCATTGTTGTAAACAAAGGATATAAATTAATTCTTTTATGATTAACATCTAGAACTTAATTTGGAAAAGTCTTGTAAATTCTAATTCTTTAACCTATAATTTGAACTTTAAGCTTTTTAAATATGCATAAGACGTACCCTTATTTTACCATATAATGATAAAATACTTGGAATTGTAAGTGTTGTTTTTGCAGCTATTTTAGTTATCTATAGTCTGTTTTTTAAGAAGATTAATGAGGATATTGTTATTTGGTTGATATGTTTTGGATTATTCTGTTTTGGATATAGAAAAGAAAAAGATGAAAATGAGAGGTATTTACTATATCGTTAGCATTAATTAAGAGCCTGTGTACCAAGATAATATCCAACTAATCAGTTTTTATAAATGAGTAAGTATAAGATTTACCGGGCAGAATCCTCTGATCCCAAAGAAATTGGTCGAAGAAATAAAAAATTATACATCGTATATACAATTGCTTTCTTCCTATTGCTCCTGACTATTAACCTTTACTATAAATTTAAGGATGAGCATAATTCTTTAATCCTCTATTTTTCAATTCTAATTGTAAGTATTTGTATTACCGCTTTTGTAATCTATAAAATGAGAAAGCAAGTGAATAATTTAAAAACCATAGGCACACTTGAGTTCACAAAGACTTGCATAAAAAAAGAAATTGGTGATCTTTCCACGACATATAACTATGATAGTATGCTTCAAATTGAGATCAAAAAATACTTAAGAGATCTTTCCATTTCTAGTAATAAATATGGATCTTCGATTTACATTCTCAAGATTACAAATAAAAACTCTTCACAAGATAATTTCATTGTTTCCAATATGTCAATAGATTTCAGACAAAAGATTGGGATCATTGATACTTTGAATACTGTTAAATCGATGACTGGTTTAAATGCGATTTTAAATAATACCTAATGCTAACAAGGACCATAAAGGTCATTTGTTTGTCACATTTTTTGCGATTTGCTCCTGCTTCTAAGACAGATTTATAATGTCTATACCGCGACCGCGCCAGTACTTCTTAAAAAACCTTGTATATCTTGACTTGTAACCAACCAGCAATAATACTTGTACCGAGACACTCTTATAGCTCAACAAACCTTGTACTTGGACGGCAAAAAATGCGCCATGCCTCGCTCGTTTCGGCCTCATAGCTATATCTTTTCTATCAGGACACTACCTCTCGGCCGTAACTCGCTCAGCAACACAAACGCCCTTTATTGCCGGACCGATATCATTCTTTCCGTATATCGTTTGCATTAACGACCATTCTTATATTAATAAGTAGTTCTTCATTTATTTTTGAGAAAACGGTTATAAAAATAAACTGCCTTTATGCTTTGCTTCTTATGTGTTTATCTTTTAATATTGTATACATTATAATAAAAACTAGAAGTCGAAAAAAAATTTCACAGGAATAAAATAACTATAATTATCTTAAACTATTATTCCCTTTACAAACTCAACGTTTTTGGTTCTTATAACTTGTGGTCAAAGAAAGAAATATAAAAATCCGATTTTGAAAAAGAAATCTATTATTACTTAGATGATAGTTTCTTAATAGATTTCCTTACTCCCGAAGAATTCTATTATTTCATTGGAGAAATATATGATTTTAATAAACAAGAAGTGCTGGACAAATTAAACTTATTTCAAGCTTTCTTCAATAATGAGATTTTGGACCAAGGCAAAAAATACATTCGCGACTTTTCAAAAGATAATAAACAAAAAATAGGGATTGCTTCTTGTTTAATAACAGATCCATTAGTACTTATTCTTGATGAACCTTTTAACCACCTTGACCCTACCTCTCAAATTGTCTTGAAAAAGATATTAAAGGATTTTCGTGCAAAAACAAAATCCAGAATAATAATTTCAAGTCATGATTTAAATCACATTACTGAATTATGTAGTCGAATAATTATTTTGGAATATGGGAATATTATGCAAGATTTACAAAATGACATCACAACATTAAATATTCTACAAAAGTATTTTTCATTGGATTAGTCCTTTCTTCTTTTGAAAAAGTG
>Ga0209539_1001433_pt1 | contig 12892 bp, 8 predicted proteins | sample BarGraNGADG00312_2_FD_184499 | JGI IMG/M metagenome (GOLD analysis project Ga0209539, IMG submission 184499) | Arctic peat soil microbial communities from Barrow, Alaska - Barrow Graham LP Ref core NGADG0011-312 (SPAdes) (version 2) | ecosystem: Environmental > Terrestrial > Soil > Wetlands >... | reverse complement strand
ATAGCGAGGAATCTCGGTTCTCGGTCCATTTCACTGCCTCCTTTGTCATCAGGCGCAGCGAGCCTCACCGGGGAACCAGAATGGCTCCCCTGCCGCAAAGACATGGCAAGGGAGCCACGGCATTTTTAGCAGGTTGGTGAGGCGGCTGCAAGTTGCCATAAATCGCCGCCGGACTGCATCACAGTCCAGGAAAAGCAAAAAACCTTGCGCGCCAAAAACGCAAGGTCAGAACGTCAACTCATACCTTAGCGCTTTTAGCTCTGTTTGTAGGGCCCGCGGGGGCAAGTACGCCTTCCGTAAATCACCGCGTCGTACAATTACAGAATAGGACAGTCAACTGACCTGTCAAGACCACTCTGGAGAGCTGCGCACTTCCTTGGAGAGAGCGGGGCTTCGATGTCCTGTGTCGATTTCAAGCCAATTCTGATGTTGTACCCTGTTGCCTGCACGAGATACGTTGAGATCTCCGCTATGGGGCTAGAATCACCCCATGCGGCCAGAGCGAGGCGACATTCCAGAGGACTCACTCGTAATGACCCTTCCTCCGTTTGACGATGAAGCCAAGATAGCTAGGATGTGCGACAGATACGTGTCATATCGGTCAACGGAGGAACACATGCCAAATGCAGACGACTTTCGAAGTGAGCTCTACAGCATCTTCTCTTCCTCTCGAGGTGGCTACGTCGACGTGACGTCTGGTGACCTACACCGGAGGGTCGGAGGATATCCAGGCCCGAATCATGCCATGCCGAATTGTTGCAGCGTCATGAGGCAGGCCATGCAGAGCGGCGACGTCATCGTCGCTGAACCACCGAAAGGGAATGGAGCCACACTGACGATACGGTACCGGTTGCCGCGGTAACACAGCTCCAATCAGCAGGGAGGACCGAAATCGGGAGGACGGGCTGTTGACGACGAACGACGACGCACGAGGAGAGGGAGCTGGGTGACCGAACGAGAGAAGCGAGTAGGACCGAGACTGAAGGACCCCATGGTTAGTCCCAGACATATTCGGAAGAGATCTGGCCGGGCTCCCAAGCACGGTCAGGGAATTCGGAATATCATCTCCGCTCGATGAAATCCGTCGGTCTGGCGTATCTTCTGAATCAAGGTTTGGGTCTGGTTCACTGGTGGGTGAAGGGGGTGAACTCCATCCCTGACAACCCTCTTGGTATGCAGTGTTGAGGCACCTTACCAGTTTTGCCGGGTTACTTCACTTTTCTAGGCGAGAAGGTGAGGCCCCTCGAAGAAACTACGAAACGGCGACATACCGAGCGCTTCGGAAGGGCCCCACAGGCCCCATACTAGTCCCAGGTAAGTACACAGGAAGTCTGGGTGAGTTCTCGGCCGGTGTCAAGCAGTCTGGGAATTTGCCTCAACCTGCTCAGCCTGCTAACGCATCCAAATCTACTCGAGCCGCATTGTGGCAACCTTCCATTTGACCTTCCGCTCTTTCGCGTCGACAGCTGTCAGCGCAGCAACAAGCCAAGAATGAGAGGCCCGCGGCGGCGAAGGATCTCTCGGTGAGCAATCGGCCCAGGCAGGACAAGGTGCACTATTCCACGATAGACAGACTCAAAGATGCTCTGTCAGGCGGTGGAAGGAACCGAATCTGTCGCTGCAACGCGCAGATCCCTGCCTTCTCGAGTCCTGGCCGTGATCCAGTCTTACGGTAGTGATCCCTGACTGGGGCCTCGAGCCAGCTTCTCACAAGACATCCAGTCCTTTCAGGCTCCCTTCTGCGCAGTATCGAGCATCCTGCATGGCAGACCCCGCCGAGCTAGGCACTCGCAGTCGTCCGTGATGAAGTACGCATGCACGATACAGGTGCTCTCTCCATGCTAGATACGCTTGGCAGATGGGTCAGCCAGTCTCACGAACGAGCATCTTTGGCACAGAGACATGAGTCGCCTTGCGATCACCCCTGCGCGAAGGGAATCACGCATGGTCGCTTTGTTTTGCTTTCTCGTGACAGGCTGTGGCCGGTTTTTGCATCCTTGCACCGTCTTGAGATGCGCCTATTCTGTTGTTTGTGGGTGGAAACTTGACGACTTGGGCTGGCGATTGATCCGTATAGCACAAGACACTCTTGAAGGAGGGTGTGATGCGCATAAAGGTTGAGTTCCGTTCGAGTTCGAGGTCACTTCTGGTTCCGGCGAATCACAACTACATGCTGCAGGCCTACATCTACTCGGCTATTTCGGACGTCATGGCCAAGAGGCTTCACAATGAGGGCTGGCAATACGGCAAGCGCCGGTTCAAGATGTTCACGTTCTCTCGACTGCAGGCACACACGGTCGAACGACTCGACTCGTCGAAGACGCACCCAGGGGTCCCTCCTGGCGTGTACTTCCGTCTCTCTTCACCGGTCTGGTTCGTGCTGTCTTCACCAGAAGAGGTAATCCTTCAGGAACTCTCCCGCAACCTCCTCGACGACCGGGATGTTCGCCTGGGCAGCAACCTGGTGAAGATCCAGACTGTGTCGGTCCTTCCGGACCCGGACCTTCCTGCAGGCAGACTCCTCACATGCGATGTTCGGACCATCAGCCCGATCACGGTCTACAAGACAGACGAGACCGGGCACACCACGTACTTTAGCCCTCATGATGCAGCGTTTGCGGCGTACGTCCGAGAAAATGCACGCAGGAAGTACACGGCATACTTCGGCAAGCACCCCGACATGGTCGGGTTCGACATCGTCCCTCTGGATAGTCGCAACAGTCTCGCTGTCGTTGGTTTCAAAGACACGAGGATCAGGGGATACGAGGGGCTCTTCCGCCTCACCGGGAGATCTGACGTTCTTCAGCTGCTAATTGAGGCAGGAGTAGGCTCCAAGAACTCTGAAGGTTGCGGCCTCGTGTCCGTTGAACGCTGGGGCGAGGCGACTTCAAACGACACGAAAGGAGGCGATTGATGCTCGAAGCGATCAGACAGATCGGGGAACTGGCAAGAGCTGCGGCAGGCTCGGACCTTGACACGCTCGTCAAAGACCTGGCGTCAGAGAGAAACTACAGCCACGTCCTGCTTCTGGTATTCGACGTTGCGAACCAGAAGGTAACGCGGTATGCAGGGGTGAAGCTGGAGGAAATCGCCAGCACCAGGAAGCTGCAGTACTTGTACCGCAAGGGATCTGGAGCCAACGGACCGAATGTGACTCCCACATCGCTCATCACGACGCCAGAGAAGACACTTCGGGGCAAGGTGGGGGCGTGGCTCAGGACCAACGTCCCACAATCGGGGAGCAAGTTCCTCGAGAGTCTGTCGTCGGTCTTCGACGCCAACTCCAGCAAGATTCTGGCCGACGTCGATGCCGCCTACAAAGAGCGCTCCGACCAGAAGAAAGGGTATGCCATCTCCTTCCTCTTCAGGGAGGGTGGTTCCGAGAAGTACGTTGGTGACTTCCCGGAGTTTCGCTCATACGTCGAGCAGCGGGCTGCGGCACCCGGCAGCATTAGCCGCCGGAACCACGTCTGCTCTGTCTGTGGACAGGTCAAACCGATCGTCTACGGTGATGTCGTACCCGGAAAGACGCTCAAGTTCTATACGTTGGACAAGCCCGGGTACATTGCCAGCGGTTTCGACAAGAGATCGACTTGGAAGAACTTCCCCCTTTGCGGCGACTGTGCTCTCGACCTCGAGGCGGGCACGACCTACGTGATGCAGCACCTCAACTTCAGCCTGGGCGGCACGCGGTTCTACCTTGTGCCAAAGGAGTTGTTTCCGGATCGGGACAGCACCCGGCACATACTGCAGGAGTTCCGACAGGAGGAGACGGCCCTCGCGGCAACGCCCACCACCAAGTCCGCATCGAAGGCGACGTCCCAGGAGAAGTTCCATGCCATCCGACAGGCAGAATGGAACTCGGAGCACGTCGTCCTTCGCAAGATGGGGAGCCAGAACGCGTCCATGAGTTTTGACCTGCTGTTCTACGACGTTCCCCAGCCCGGCGTGTTCAAGGTCCTCCAGCACGTGCAGGACGTCGCACCGTCGCGCGCGCAACTTGTGGCCTCGGCAATCGAGAAGGTCGACGAGTCGCCCGCATTCCAGAGTGCGCTCTTCGGCAGCGAGGGCGGGCGCCGGAGCATCGAGTTCTCGTTCTGGCAATTGGCACAGTTCTTCAAGAAACCAGACTCGGCAAGAGACCAGACGTGGAAACAGGAGTACCTGGGCATCGTGGCCGACGTGTTCACGGGAGCCCGGGTTGACACTGCGTTCATCCTGCAGCAATTCGTCCGGAAGATGCGGGACGAGCTGTTGGACGGCATGTACCATAACGAGGGCGGAACCTTCTCTTTCGAGGAATGGACGTTGCGCGCATTCAATACGCTCTTGGTGATGCAGCACTGTCACGTGCTGCCGACGGAATTTGGGGAGGTGCAGAGCATGGAAGGACCAGTGGTTTGGGAACAGTTGTTTGGAGAATCGCACGCCATCAACACGGCGGCGAAGAAGGCTGTCTTTCTGACGGGACTCTTGACGCAACGGCTGCTCGGGATCCAGTGGCAGGAGAGGCACAACAAACCGTTCTTCAAGGAGCTCAAAGGACTTCGCCTCAAGGAACAGGACGTCAAGGGGCTGCTTCCCAAGATCATCAACAAGCTTGAGGAGTATGACAAGAACTTCTACGTCGACTTGGAGCAGGAAGCTGCGGCGCAGTTTGCATGTGCGGGGGATAACTGGGACATGTCCATAGATGAGATCAACTTCATCTTCTCTCTTGGCATGGCACTTTCAAACAGAATCAAACAGCCCAAGGAGGCAAACGATGCAACCACAGAACAGAAGTGAGATCCTTTTCTGCTATGACATCAAGGACAACAACCCCAACGGCGACCCGCTGGACGGCAACAAGCCCCGCATCGACGAGGCCACTGATCGCAACATCGTGACAGACGTCCGCCTCAAGCGGACCGTCCGCGACTACCTCAAGAAGTTCAAGGGCAAGGAGATCCTCATCGAGGCTGCAAGGGATGAGGAATCGGAAGAAGCCGGCTCGGTGAAGACGGGCAAGCAGCGGGCCATGGATTTTTACGTGAACCCGAAGGACGGAAAGCAACTGTCCAAAGAAGACATGAAGAAGGATCTGGCGAAGGCGTGCGCCATCGTCCAGAGCAACGTCCTAGGAAAATGCATCGACGCACGCCTGTTCGGATGCACCCTGCCGGTGGGAGTCGAGGGCGACAACACTGGCGCCGCCTCAGTGACACTGACGGGGCCCGTGCAGTTTCGCATGGGAAGGTCGCTGAACAAAGTCGAGCTGGTCCGCATCAAGGGAACGGGTGCCTTTGCCTCCAAGGGCGGAGCAGAGCAGAACACGTTCCGCGAAGAGTACATCCTTCCCTATTCGTTCATCTCCTTCTATGGTCTCGTCAACGAGAACGCAGCGGTCGACACCAGGTTGACCACGGATGACCTCGACGCGCTATACGACGCTCTCTGGAATGGAACGAAGAACCTCATTTCGCGCAGCAAGATTGGCCAGACTCCCCGCCTTCTTCTGGCTGTCACGTTCAAGGACAAGAACTACCACATCGGCGACCTCGACAAGGCCATCGTGCTCGTCCCGAAGCCGGGCGTCAAGGAAGAACAGGTTCGTGATGTGGCGGACTTCGCCCTCAATGTCTCGATGCTCTTGCAGCTGCTCAAGCAGAATGCTGCCAGCATCTCCCACATATCACTCCGCAGCGACGAGCGCCTCCAGTTCTTGGCACCCGGGGAGAAGGTCTCGAGCGACCTTGGGGCGGTGCTGAAGGGGCTGGGTCTCTCCGTGCGGCCATTCGTCGCCCAGTGATGGCATGAGCGCCCAGATTGGGACGGTACTCGTCCTCGATGTCTGGAGCGACTACGCCCACTTCCGCAAGCCGTACACGACGTCGAGCCCCCTCACGTTCGCCGTCCCTCCCCGAACGGCGCTGGCGGGCATGCTTGCGGCATTCGTTGGGCTCCAGAAGGATGAATACCTCCAGCGCTTCACGCGCGACCATGCATCAATAGCTGTTGGCATAGCCCCGTCGGAAACGGGGATCTGCAAGACGCGCATCCCGGAGAACTACATCGACACCAAGGACTCCGGCAGCGAGAAGATGGTCAAGATCAAGAACCACACGCAGATCAACATGGAGGTCGTATACGCCCCCAGATACAGAGTGTTTGTCCGGCACACCGAGCAGGCAGTCCAGGACAGCCTGCGGTCGAACCTGAGCCAGCATCGGAGCGTCTACACGCCGTACCTGGGCATCTCCGAGTTCATTGCTGGATTCGCGTTTGTCGGCGAGTTTGCCTGCACTGACTGTCCACTATCCGCCGCTCCGGTGCGTGTCTCGTCGGTCGTCCCCATCGCCGGCCTTGAGCCCAACAGTGTGGTGTTCGAACCAGGACCATCCGGTGCCGAGTACCTGAAGGACCGCATGCCGGGCGAGATGCTCCCGGGGCGCATCACGACCACGTACGACGAGATCCTCTATGAGCGGCATGGAAACCCGATCCTGGCACGGCCAAAGGCATCTTCCAGCGTTCTCATGGACCCGCCGGTCGTGGTCATGTGGTTGTGACACCCTGAGTGCCGTGCTGTACTCCCATCCCGGAAAGCCACTCATAGAGCACCTCCAACAGGTGTCGCTGCTCTGCTCGCAGTCGATTGCGGCGATCCCTTGGAGCCACAGCGCGCTGGCTGAGACCCTGACCGAGGCTGCTCGCATCATCGGGCTGTACCACGACATCGGAAAGGGTACATCGTATTTCCAAGAGTACTTGGCCTGGAGTGAAGCGAAGAGAAACGGCACCCCGAGACAGGCCATGGGCTTTGACGAGCGACTGAAGAACCATGCGCTTCTCTCCTCCATCGCAGCTTTCCTGGCGTTGAAGCAGTCGCTCGCGCATGCCTCCTGGGGTACAGCCGAGGACCGGGAGGTGCTTGCGGAGCTGGGATACTACGTGATCCGTCAGCATCACGCCGACCTCGACGACGACCTTGGCAACGCACTCTCGGTCGAGGACGAGCACCACCTGCTGCACCGGCAACTGGCAGCTCTCGATCTAGAGTACTTCTCGAGGCTTCCCTACTGGAGCGAAGTCTCCAGCGTGCTGGCCAACGAAGAGCAGCTGTGGGCGGATGGCGCGATCGCATCGTTGCTCGACAGCCGCAACTCATTTCTTGACTGGAAGGAGGCCAGGCTCCGCGTCGATGGGGACCTGCGGTTCTACCTCATCGGCTCGCTACTCTACTCGTCGCTCCTCCAAGCGGACAAGGTAGACGCTTCCGAGACGCAAATACCTGTGCGTCCCTCCATTGGAGGAGCTGCTCTGAAGGCCTATCGGCAGGAGCACTTCGGCGCGGTGGAGACCGACAACCCGATGAACCATCTGCGCGACTGGGCATACCGCACGGCGGCGGACAGCGGAGACCATGACACCGGCCACCACATCTGCTCGATGTCCCTTCCGACGGGATCAGGAAAGACGCTCGCTGCCCTTGGCTGGGCGCTTGCGCTCAGAGACCGGCTGAAGAAGGACCGCGGGTTCACCCCGCGCATCATCTACGCGCTGCCCTTCATCTCCATCGTGGACCAGAACTTCCAGGTGTTCCAGTCTGTCTTCGCCGCTGGGGGGCAGGAGCCACCATCAGACGTCATCCTTGCCCACACCCACCTCAGCGACGGACAGTACCGTACCCACGAGACAGAAGACTCCAATGACGACCAGCAATCTGCATCGGGTCACGACGAACTGCTTATCGAAGGTTGGGAGTCGGAGATCGTCGTGACGACGTTCGTTCAGTTCTTCGCGACGCTCTTCGCCGGCGGCAACCGCACTGCGCGGCGGCTCCAGCATGTCGCGGGGAGCATCGTCATCTTGGACGAGGTGCAGGCTTTTCCCCACCAATACTGGCTGTTGTTCCGGCGCATGGCCGAAACCATGGCCGAGCTCACAGGAACATACTTCCTTCTCTGTACCGCGACGCAGCCAGCCGTCTTCGACGCTCCCCACGAAGTCGCTCCTGAATCTGCAGAACTCCCTCCAATCGCTCCTCGCACGGAACTCCTGTGGGAAGCGGATGAGCCCACGTCCGTCAAGGACTTCGTCACGATGGTCCTCGAGCGGCGCCGGGAAGACGCGGGAAGGAGCCTGCTGGTCCTCAACACGATCGGCTGTGCCGAAAAGGTCTATGCGGAGATCCAGGCACGCCTCGAAGAACCGGAACGCGTGACCTTCCTGTCGACCTACGTGTGTCCTGCGCAACGGCTGGCGCGTATCCAGCATCTGCGCGACCAACCAGATGAAGGAGGCTTCGTCATCAGCACCCAACTCGTAGAGGCAGGAGTGGACATCGACAATGAAGCCGCATATCGGGACATGGCTCCGCTCGATTCGATCATCCAGGTGGCCGGGCGTGTCAACCGGGGCGGCTTGCGGGACTCAGGACGCGTGACGGTGGTGAGTCTCCAGGATGATCACTGCGTTCCGTATGCCCGCTTCATCTATGACCCGGTACTCAGGGCTGAGACTGAGAGGCTCTTTCAGGGCAGGACCTCCCCCGTCCCCGAATCCGAATACACGGAACTGTCTCATCTCTACTACCAACGGATCCGTCAAGCAACCAGCGACGACTGCTCCAGAAAGATTCTTGCTTCTTTGTCGACGCTGGACTTCTCGTCACTACAGGATTTCGTGCTCATCGATGAGGATCGCCCCCGCGTGAGCGTGTTTGTGGAACTTGATGCCCAGGCATCCATGGCACTGGAGGAGTACCGTTCATGCATGGACATCGCCGACCCATGGAAGAGACGGGAAGGCTGGCATCGGGTCAGAAACCGCTTCATGGGATTCGTTGTGAATGTTCCCGCCAGTTTCATGGCAGATTGCGAGATTCCCCCTCTGGACGCTTCTGCAACGTTCTTCCACATCTCTCCTGCTCTCCTGAACACCTACTACGATGAGGTCACCGGGTTTAGGAAATACGACGGTTCTCCACGGATTTGGTGAACCATGCCCGACCACGTAACGGGAACACTTATCTGGTACTACTTCGTTTGCAAGCGCGAGGTCTGGCTCATGGCGCACGAGCTGAACCCCAGGGAAGACTATGATCGCCTGGAACTCGGGCGCCTGTTGCATGAGGAGTCGTACAAGCGCGATGATAAAGAGATCATCATTGGTGACGTACGACTGGACCTGATACGCGAGGAACATGGGAAGATCCTAGTAGGCGAAGTGAAGAAATCAAGCCACTTCACGTTACCTGCAATCATGCAGGTATGTTTCTATCTGCGCCAACTGAAAGAACGGGGCGTCGACGCCGAGGGCCAGCTACTCTTTCCCAAGGAGCGGAAGAAACTGAAGGTCGAATTGTCGCCTGAGAACGAATGGCAACTTGACGAAGCCATCTCCGACATCCGGTCTCTGATGGCACAATCACAACCCTTGCCCTATGCTCCCTGCAAGTTCTGTGGCAAATGCGCATATCTTGAGTTCTGTGCTTCGTGAGGAGGTTCTCGTATGAGTGAACGGACGATTTACATCTTCAGCGACGGGGAACTCAAGCGCAAGGACAATACCATCTTTCTTGAGACCTCTGATGGGACGAAACGATATGTCCCGATCGAGACGACGCGCGAGATTGACATCTTTGGCGACGTGACTCTCAACAAACGAGCACTCGAATACCTGGCAAAACAAGAGATCCTCGTTCACTTCTTCAACCATTATGAATACTATGTTGGCTCGTTCTACCCGCGCGAACACTACAATTCCGGCGAAGTCATCCTTCAACAGTGCGCCTGCTACCTGGACACCAAGCGGAGGCTCGATCTCGCTAGACGCCTCGTGGCTGGTAGTCTGCAGAATATCCTGAAGGTGCTGGCGTACTACCGCAATAAGGGAGTCCCTGTTCAGGACCAGGAGAAAGGTGTCCAGACATTTCTCGACGCAATTCCATCCGTCGGGACGATCGACGAACTGCTTGCCATGGAAGGGAATGGGCGACAGACCTACTACCAGTCGTTTGACGCCATCGTCGCCTCCGACGAATTCGGTTTCGACGGACGATCGCGGCGCCCACCGCAGAACCGCCTCAATGCGCTCATCAGCTTTGGCAACTCCTGTCTGTATGGCGTCGTCTTGAGTGAAATCTACAAGACTCATCTCGACCCCCGCATCGGCTATGTTCACACAACCAATGAGCGGCGCTTCACTCTGAACCTCGACGTGGCCGACCTCTTCAAGCCCCTTCTCGTAGACCGGACCATCTTTTCCCTGCTGAACAAACACATGTTGAGAGCCGAGCATTTCGCAGAACAGGCGGGCGGCATCTATATGACTGAAGATGGGTCTCGCATCTTCGTCCAGGAATTTGAGGAGAAACTCGCCGCAACAATCCAGCATCGAGAGATGAAACGTAACGTCTCCTATCGAGAATTGGTTCGCCTCGAGCTCTACAAGATCGAAAAGCACATCCTGGGGGACAAGCAATACGAACCGTTCGTGGCTCGATGGTGAATCATGTATGTCATCATGGTCTACGATGTTGGCGAGAAAAGGGTCGGCCGTATTCTCAAAGTCGGCCGCCAGTATCTCAATTGGGTACAGAACTCCGTCCTGGAAGGCCAACTCACAGATGCCCAATTCGAGAGACTAAAGTCTGATGTCCGCAAGCGCTTCAACAAAGACGAGGACTGCATCCTGTTCTACGTAATGCGCACTGATCGCTACACTCAGCGCGAGATCCTCGGGCAACAAAAGGGAGACCCCCTCTCTACCATTTTGTAGGTCTCCGGTGTCGTCTACCCCCGATCGTGCAAAATCCCCGGGGGTACGACGACACCCCAACACGCACCTTGAAAACCGATTGGTACTTGATTTACTGCAAGACCACACCTGCCTCCGTCGTGGTCTACGCCGGACACATCCGTTGCACAGTCGCCAGAATTCAACATACTATTAACGGGTTCAGCAAGCTCCTATGAGGGATTGAAACCCACCATCCTGCACTGTACGCCAGAGCATGCGGTAGGTTCAGCAAGCTCCTATGAGGGATTGAAACACCTGCGTAGCGTCGGCGGGCTGACCATTTACTAGCGGTTCAGCAAGCTCCTATGAGGGATTGAAACGTGCCATAGTTCGTCGTTGCCCCCGCCTCCCTAAGCGTTCAGCAAGCTCCTATGAGGGATTGAAACCTTTCTCAATCGCTTCTTCCATTGTGTTCCCGACATACGTTCAGCAAGCTCCTATGAGGGATTGAAACTCGATGATCTCTCCCACTTTCCACTTTCTCTCCGTAGTTCAGCAAGCTCCTATGAGGGATTGAAACTCACGCACTGAACAGAACCATCCTCGAGCTGCTTCAAGTTCAGCAAGCTCCTATGAGGGATTGAAACTCAGTTCGTGCTCCAGCTTATCTGCCTTGACTTTCAGGTTCAGCAAGCTCCTATGAGGGATTGAAACTCGTCGACGGTAAGGCGTACGCTGGACTTTGGACACCGGTTCAGCAAGCTCCTATGAGGGATTGAAACCCTCGTGTGAACTCCACATAAACACGTCCAGCTTGTGTTCAGCAAGCTCCTATGAGGGATTGAAACGTACACTATCCATGCTGTGATAGCGCACAATAACCCGGTTCAGCAAGCTCCTATGAGGGATTGAAACTCCGAAGCCGCCATAGCCGCATTGATAGCGTCTTTTGTTCAGCAAGCTCCTATGAGGGATTGAAACTTCCCGCTGGCAGTTACGCCGCCAGACTCTACATGCTGTTCAGCAAGCTCCTATGAGGGATTGAAACTACTTCAGAGCGTACATTCCGAGAGGCTCAATCAGAGTTCAGCAAGCTCCTATGAGGGATTGAAACACGGCAAAGGGGTCGGCGTCCGTCTTCTCGCTCACCTGTTCAGCAAGCTCCTATGAGGGATTGAAACTCCTTCTTCTACAAGATGTTCATCGAGAACGAGTGGGTTCAGCAAGCTCCTATGAGGGATTGAAACCCATACAGCATTGACCATCCACGATAGGGATAGGCCCGTTCAGCAAGCTCCTATGAGGGATTGAAACCCAAAGGTCTCGGCTGCTTCCTGCCATGCTGTAACGGTTCAGCAAGCTCCTATGAGGGATTGAAACACCAGATAACTTTTCGGATGGATACACCGCAAATAGGGTTCAGCAAGCTCCTATGAGGGATTGAAACTAACCTATCCAAGCGGACTGAAAGTATCCCGCAGCGAGTTCAGCAAGCTCCTATGAGGGATTGAAACACCTCTCGAATAACCCGAAGCATCTCAGGCCAGAGAAGTTCAGCAAGCTCCTATGAGGGATTGAAACTGAAGTACGACGTTGATCCCGACCCGATGTTCTGGAGTTCAGCAAGCTCCTATGAGGGATTGAAACAGAAGAGCCACTTGTACGAGAAAAAGGCCGTTAGCAGTTCAGCAAGCTCCTATGAGGGATTGAAACGCATAATGCATGTCGGCGGGAATAGGTCTGACGGGAGTTCAGCAAGCTCCTATGAGGGATTGAAACCAAACTGCCTACGGTGCCACATCGGACGCCATCCAAGTTCAGCAAGCTCCTATGAGGGATTGAAACACAGCTTCACGTGCCAGTGCTATGCTGGCATGGTCAGGTTCAGCAAGCTCCTATGAGGGATTGAAGCACAACGCGGTCATGGTCGCTCGCGTGAGCCTCACCAAGTCGAAGGCGCGTGCAACTCGAGCCCCTATCGACTTGCGAGCTACTCCATCCGCGACTTCACGTAGTTCTCGGTCTCCTTGTCCTCGAAGAACACGTAGCAGCCTTTCAGCCCGCGAGTGAGAAGAACACGATAGGTGTTCTTGAGCAGTTCGAGCAGCCTGTCCAGTGAGCGCTTCACAGCCGCGTCGAAGCAGAATTCCCCTTGCGCCATCCAATC
>Ga0209539_1001431_pt1 | contig 12905 bp, 16 predicted proteins | sample BarGraNGADG00312_2_FD_184499 | JGI IMG/M metagenome (GOLD analysis project Ga0209539, IMG submission 184499) | Arctic peat soil microbial communities from Barrow, Alaska - Barrow Graham LP Ref core NGADG0011-312 (SPAdes) (version 2) | ecosystem: Environmental > Terrestrial > Soil > Wetlands >... | reverse complement strand
GACTCTGGGCTTTGGTGCCATGTACGCGGTCAACATCGGGGTGACCCGGCTGGGACTGCCCGCCGATGCGGTGACACTGCTGTATTCGGGAAGCGCCCTGGTTCTGGTCGGGGTGCTCTACCTGGCCGGTGGGGCGCTGTGGCAGGACCGGTTCCAGTACGGCCTGGGGGTGTGGATGCTGGTGACCGGCGCCGGCAGCGTCCTGGCCGGTGTACCGGGCAACTTCGCGGTGCTCTCCCTGGCCGGCGGCGGCGGTCTGCTGCTGACGGCCGGCTACTTCACGCTGCGTCCGCCCCGCCCACGCGCCCGGCCATGAGCGCGATCGTGTCGTCGCCCGGGCTCGACCCGGTGATCCACGCCCAGGCCCGGTTGCGGGTGACGGTGGTGCTCGCGGCATTGGCGACCGAAGACCGGATCACCTTTCCGCGGCTGCAGCAGTTGCTGGACATGACCGCCGGCAACCTCTCGACCCACCTGCGCAAGCTGGAAGACGCCGGCTACGTGCAGATCACCAAGGCGCATCAGCGGCGCACCCCGGTCACCTACGTTGCGCTCACCGAGCGCGGCCGGCGCGCCTTCGCGGACTACACCGTGGCACTGCGCGCGCTGCTCACTCCCCCGACCGACCAGCCACGAGGCTGAGGTGGAAATCCTCGCACGCACCGTTGAGGCGACCCGGTGCTATGGCCCGGTCACCGCCCTCGACGGCGTCTCGCTCGACGTCCCGGCCGGGCAGCTGCTCGGCCTGCTCGGCCCGAACGGCGCCGGCAAGACCACCCTGCTGCAGCTGCTTGCCGGGCTGTGCCAGCCCTGCCCAACCAGAAAGCGAGGTCATCGTGACTGTCGAAGCAACTGAGGTGGACTGGAGTCGGATCCTGCGCCGCCGCGGCGCGCTCGTGCTGGCACCGTTCGCGCTGCTGTGGTCGCTGGTGGCGATCTCGGGCCTGCCGGCCGGCTCGCTGTGGGCTGCCCGTGTCGCGGCTGCGGTGATCACCGTGGCGACCCTGTTCCTGGTCGTGCTCGCGCCCTCTGGTGCCGGCGCCCAGGAGCGGGTGCGCCACCAGCCGGACGGATGGCACAAGCAGGTGGGCATCGTCAATCTCGCGGAGTTCGCCGCCATTGTGCTGAGCGTGGCGATCTTCGCCGCCACCGGCATCCCGCAGCTCGTGCCTCCCATCGTCTGCCTGATCGTCGGTCTGCACTTCGTGCCGCTGGCCAGACTCTTCGACCAACCCGAGTACCGCGATACCGCCATCGGTCTTGTGTTGGGCGCAGTTGCGGGTCTGGCTGTGCTGGCGCTTGGGCCGAGTCAGGAAGTCTCCCGGATCGTGGTGGGCGCATTCGCGGCCTGCACGCTCTGGGCCACGTCGGCACGGCTGTCCGTGCGCAGCTGAGAAAAGCCAGGAAACCAGGAGCACACCGACGACCGCACCCGCGTTGCCGCGCACCCGGACGAGGCCCGGCTTCCGCCTCGAGATGCACGACGCGGTCGCCGGGCCCAGGGCGGTACTGCTCGGTATGCGTACCCCGGTTCTCTCTTCGACCACATGCACAACACCTCAGGGGGGCGGGAAGGTGGACGAACATCACGTACCGGGTCTGCCGTTCCACCAAGGTGGCGATGGCCGAGCGGCTGAGCGGGGTGCTGGTCATGGCACGCTGGTGGCGCTTCTGGGTGCTTCGCTGTCCGCGGCCTCGATAGCCGAACGGGAACTGGTGACCAGCGGCTGCCCGCCGCCGCCGCACCGATGGTCTTCGCAAGCGGATCCCCTGGTGGAAATTGAACAGGAACTTACCAGCCGGCGAGTGCCTGGTCTGTCGCGGCGATGAGTCGTTGGAAGCTGCGGTCGACCGAGCGGCGCAGCTCGAATCCACCACCAAGCTCGAGGCTGACGAAACCGTGGAGCGTGCTGCGGACGAATCGAGCCGCGTCTATTGCGCGGTTTCCAGTGATGCCGTAGCCGGCGAACACGTCATCGAGGACCGAGAGGATCTCGGCTGCGGCAGCCTCGAGGTCGTGGTCGCCTGGGGCGGGAGCGCGCAGGATGTAGTCGTAGCAGCCGGGGTGCGCCAGGGCGTAGTCGCGGTAAGCCTTTGCGACCGCTCGCAGGGCATCCGATCCCGCCTTGCCGGTGCCCGCCCGGCGCAGAGTGTCACCGACCTCACGCAGCACCTTCACGGCCAGCAGCCCCTGCAGGCCGTCGAGCCCGTCGACGTGCTTGTAGAGGCTCGGTTGTGCGACTCCAAGACGCTTGGCGAGCTCTGCCAGCGTGAGCCGATCACGGCCAACCTCGTCGGCGAGCCGTGCCGCCTCGCTCACGATCACGTCGGGCGACAGGCCCGCCCTAGGCATGGGTGACGTCGTCGATCAGCCGGGTTACGGCAGCGGCGGTGACCTCGGGTGCCTGTACCTGCGGGAAGTGGCCCACTTCGGGGACCATCACGACCTCGGCTCGCAGTTTGTCGCCGATCCACTCGGCTTCTGCGGACGGGTCCTTCCAGTCGACGTCCGCCGCCCCCATGACGACCACGGTTGGGGTCTTGACCTCACCCAGCCGCTGCTGCGCCGGCGTGTGTGACGTGCGGGTCGTCTGCACGAACGCCTTCCAGTGGCCAGAGCGCCCAAGGTTCTCGCGCACACGCGTCTTGTGCTCTGCGTAGCCTTCCGGTTTGGTGCCCGGTAGCCACTGCGGGTAGTAGGACATGAAAGCCGCCGGACCCCACGGCTTGGTCAGCAGGATCCGGAAAAGCAGTTTCTGCAACGCTCCGCCCTCAGGATCGCGCACGAACGGGCCGAGCAGTGCCAGGCCGCTCACCTTGGCCGGTGCATCGGCAGCCGCGATCACGCCAGCCGCAGCCCCCATCGAGTTCCCCACCACGAACGCCGGGGCGCCCAGCTCATCGATGAGGGCGAGGATGTCGCCGGCCAGGGCAACATCGTCGTACGACGTGAAGGTCGCGTCGCTGTCGCCGTGCCCACGAATGTCCATGGCCACCACCCGGCAGCCGCGCCGGACGAGAATGGGCGCGAGAAGTCGGTAGGTCTGACGGAGCTCACCCATGCCTGGAACACAGATCACGAGAGGGCCTTCGGTGCCCGTCACCTCGTACGCGAGTCGCCCTTCGGGGCGCGGTAAGAACTTGCTAGTAGTCATAGCCCACAGGCTAGCATACTTAGCCTGTTGATTCGACCGCCACCCCGAGCAGCCCGAGGGATGAGGTCGATGAGGGCGCAACTTGGCCATTTGATATACGGCCGACTACCGATCCCAGCTGGGGCGCGTCGAGGTGCCCACCGTGCTTCTTACGCCCTCCTATGACCGGCTCATCGGCCCGCGCGCCGCCCAGGTGCTGCTCGCCGGGCTGCCCGACGCCACCGAGGTAGTCCTGCCCAAGACCGGCCACCTGTTCCGGTTCAGCCACCCCGTCGACTACGCCCAAGCGGTCGAGGACTTCCTCGCCGCTCGCATGGACCTGGCCACGGGCGTTGAGACAGGTTGAGAGACGCCGAACGGCTGCGCTACCTGGTGCTGGCGGCGCAGCGCGAGGGCAACCGCATGCTCACCGAGCAGCTTCGTTCCCTGGGCGTCACCCCATCGCAGGCAGAGGGGCTGCGCGTGCTAACCGACCGCGGGCCGTTGTCCCTTAGACAGGTCGGTGAGCTCCTTGTCTGCGAAACCGGCAGCCCCAGTCGCTTGCTCGCCACCCTCGTCGATGCGGGACTCGTCGAGCGCCGACCTGACCCCCACGACCACCGAGCGGTGCTGCTCCAGCTCACCGACCGCGGCGCAGCCCTGGCCGACCAGGTACGCGACGTGGAAAGGAACCTCTACGACGACATCGACAACAACCTGCGCGGGCTGCCCCTGGACGGAACCCTGACGCTACTGACAGCACTCGTACACAACCGGCCGGCCGGCCGGCCTCGCCTACCAGCGCCGCTCCACCTGACCGACACCGCAAGCCGTCCCACACCAGGATCCCCTTACGAGAACGGCCGACCCCACGCACCCGACCGATCGCGCCACATAGCGCTGAAGAAACCGAGCCACCTACCGTTGAAGGTCACATCTGGCGGCCGTCCGTCAGGCCGCCGCTTAACGGTCGCTACGACGCGTAGCCGCTGGGCGGCCCCAGGTGGCGGTCGGAGCGGCAACGTCGCCGCCCGTGGCCGTCTTCAGTCGGCGTTGAGCATCCCGTACTGGGCGGACGCATAGGGGAGCACGGCGGCGCGGTCAAGGCTGTTCTTGCCTTGGTCGTAGCGCATCGTCATGCGGGGGTCGGCATGGCGTAGCTGGAGTTGGACGTCGCGCAGCGGCAGCCCTTGGGCGAGCATGTTCGTGGCGACCGAACGGCGCAGCCCGTGGGGGGTGATCGGTCGGGTGATGCCGGCGACGCGGGTCAGGCGGTGCAGCAACCTGTCTGCTGCGGCGCGGTCCATGCGGTCCCCGCGGGTGTTGCGGATCAATGGCGTGTCGGTGCAGCCGTCGATCAGTCGGTCCAGGTCTCGCAGTGCTTGGACCGGAACGACTCGCTCGAAGGTGTCGCCGCCTTTGCCGCGGAACACGATCGTGCGCCAGCCCTGGTTGTGACGCACGCTGTCGGTGTTTAGGGCGCACATCTCCCCGACGCGCAGCGCCATCTGCCCGAGCAGGACGACGAAGACGTGCTCGCGGGGCCCGGCCTTGATCGCCGCATCCAGCAGGGCCACGGACTCCAGGGTGGGCAGCCAGGTGCGTTTCTGCTCACCCTCGTGAACCTTGGGTCGGGTCACGTTCTCGGTGGGGTCGCGGTCAGTGATCTCGTCGACGACGGCGTACTTGTAGAACAGGTGCACCACACCGAACTTCGCCGCCCTGGTGGCCGACGCCAGGTTCTGGTCCTCGAGCGAACGCAACCAGATCTCCACGTGCGGGCGGCGCACCTGCAGGGGATCGAGTCCGACCTGGGTGCACCACCGCAGCCACAGGTCCAGGTGAATCCGGTAGGACTCCAAGGTCGGGCCGCCGTACCGGGCCAAGAACCCTGCGCAGGCTTGACGCAGCGGGTCGTTGGTCACGGACAGGATGAGGGTGGTCGTCGCGGTGTTCACTTCGTCTCCAGTTGCTCCTCGATGGGCTGGAGCGGCAAACACATGGCCGTGCGACGCACCGAGCGGTCGGCCGCTCGTCGATGAGACGAAAGTACGCCGACTACTCGGACCGGCGACTCCATGGACGTCCAGCGCACCGCCGTCGGCAAGTGCGGGGTCGTCGGCGACATCCACGCCGACGACGGGTCAAAAGCAAGCCCGACCGCCGAAAGCCGTGCATGAGACTCGATCGGCTCGAAATCACCCATAGGATGCGTGGATGGCATCCAAGGGAAAGATCGACGAACTTGTAGTGACCTCCACCGGGATCTCGGGACTCATGGTGCTTTCCGTGCAGAAAGTCACCGAGCCTCGAGGTGAAGTCCGAGAGCTCTACCGGCGGTCGCGCTATTCCGATCAAGTCCCAGGTGTCAGCGCTTCGTGGGACCAGATCAATCTGACCGCAACGAAACAGGGTGCTGTTCGGGGTCTACACGGAGAGCAGATGCAGAAACTGGTTACGGTTGCGTCGGGTCGCGCTCTTGGAGTGTACGTCGATGTGCGCAAAGGGAGTCCGACACTAGGCGCAGTCGAAACTATTGACCTCGTCCCGGGAATCCAGGTACTGGTGCCCTGCGGGGTCTGCAATGGATTTCAGGCGACCGGCTTGGGGATCACAGAGTATCTGTACTTCTTCGATCATGAGTGGAAGAGCGGAATGCCTGGCGTGGCATTGAACCCTCTCGATGGCGAACTTGCCATCGCCTGGCCGATTCCGATCGATTCAGCGGACGAGTCCCAGATATCGGCGAAGGATGCGTCTGCTCCCTCGCTTAGCGAGGTCTTGGCCGCCGAAGCGTGATGACCGACACTGTGGAGTCCAGCGAAACGCCTCGACAAGTCTGAGCCGGACGCCAAGCATGTGTGACCGGCGCGGCCGTGTTACGACCGCAAACACCACATAGCGGTCGTCAAGCGTCGGCGCGGATGTCTTCGCTCCGGGGCAAGCGAGTCCTCGGATCGGGGATCGAATGGGTGTTCCGCGCCGAGCACGGTAGCGCCGGTAGCCGTCCTGGTCCGCCCCGCCGTACGCAAGCGTGGCGACGATGGGGTAACGCGATCCCCTCAGGACACCCGGGCACCTCCTACGAGCCGGCAGGGGATCATCGTCGAGCTGGCCGAGGAGCTCGCCGCCTGATCACGTCGACCACAACGGCGTCCGCGAAGCTGCGGAAACGCTCGGCCGCCGCATCCGGCGCCTGGGCGGGGCGCGGCACCACCGTTCACGGCTAGCTCGCCCGCTCATGCCGCGTTGAGCACGCGCTTGCTGGCGGGTCCGGGAACTCGATCGTACGAGTCTGAGACCGGGGCCCCGAGGCCAGCTCGTCGCGTCCGGGCCAGGTGCAGTGTCGCCTGAATGCTGCCCAGTGGGCGCAGGAGCGAGCCCTACCAGGCCATCGACACGGCCACCCGGGACGCGCAGCATTACGGGTATGGACGTGCGTGCGAGCGTTGGCGGCGGTCGCGTTGTGCTGGTGGGGGTCACCACCGGCGCCCTGCTGTCCGTGGCCCTCGGCGTCTACGGCAGGGTCCACACCCCGACCGGCGGGGCCATCGCCCTCTTCGGCTTCGACACCATGATCCAGATGAAGGTCTGGCTGGCGCTCGCGACCGGTGTGCTCGTGCTGGCCCAGCTGGTCACCGCGCTGTGGATGTACGGTCGTCTCCGTCGTCCGGCCCCACCGCGGATTGGACTAGTGCACCGGACGCTCGGCCTGGTCGCTCTCGTCGTGAGCCTGCCTGTCGCCTACCACTGCCTTTGGTCGATCGGCTTCCAGTCCTACACCGGTCGCGTGCTGCTGCACTCGTTGGCCGGCTGCCTCGTCTACGGCGCCTTCGTCGTGAAGGTCGTGGGGCTCCACGCGCCAGCAGCACCGCGCTGGTTGGTCCCGGTCGCGGGCGGCGCGCTGTTCACGCTGCTCGTCGTGACCGTGCTGACCTCGGCCGTCTGGTATGTCGGCAGCCAGGGCTTGCCCAACTCCAGCGGCTACTGACGCCACCGGGAATGCGGGACAGCCGTTCGGGCGCGGCGCGGACGCTGAAGGAGAGTGACCGGCCTTGCCGGGCGCAGCTGCGACCCCTGATGTGACCTTCGTGGCGGACTGACGCGCTGCGCCCAGGCCTCCGCTCATGCCGCGTTGAGGGCGGCTACGCTCGCCCGGTCATGCCGCGGGGCGCGCAGGGCGCGCGTGGGCGCGTCGGTAGGTTCATGCTCGTGTTCGAGCGCCTGATCGCCCTGATCCCGGATTCGCCGATCGCCGGCCTGCTGATGCGGGCTCGCCTCCGCTGGGAGCTCGGAACGCACTCGGCGGGCTGGCCGGCACCACGCTCGGACAGGGCATGTATCGGTTCCACACCCGATCCAGCGCCGCCACGGCCGACTCACTGGTCGCGGCTGCCGACCTGGACTTCGGCGGGCGGATCGCCTGCTTCGGCATGGACTGGCTCGGCCGCCAGTTCCCCCTAGTAGGTCATGTCCATGACGTGGCGGACGTCGTCGAGGGTCTCGTTGGCGATCTCGTTGGCGCGGGCGTTGCCGCGAGCCAGCACGGCGCGGAGGTGCCCGGGGTCGCCCGCGAGGTCGATGCGGCGACGTCGGAGGGGACGGAAGTACTCGTTCACGGCCTCGGTCACCAGCGCCTTGAGGGCGCCGGCGCCGCGGTTGCCAATGGAGTCGGCGAGGTCGACGGGATCGGCATCGGTGCACATGGCCGCGGTCAGCAGCAGGCTCGCGACTTCCGGCCGGTCGGCCGGGTCGTAGGTGATCGTCCGGTGGGCATCGGTCTTGGCCCGACGGATCAGCGCGGCAGTTTCGTCTTCGGTGCTGCGCAGCTCGATGGCGTTGCCGCGCGACTTGCTCATCTTGGTGCCGTCGGTTCCGAGAAGGACAGGGGCGTTGGTGAGCAGGGCGTCGGGTTCGCCGAACACGACTGCACCACCCGCGTAGCGCTCGTTGAAGCGGCGGGCGATCAGCCGGGTGGTCTCCACGTGCGGCAGTTGGTCGCGGCCGACTGGAACGAGGTTGCCGTGGCAGAACAAGATGTCCGCGGCCTGATGCACCGGGTAGGTCAGAAGCAGGCCGCTCATGGAGCGTTTCCCGGTGGCTTCGGCCTCGGCCCTCACCGTCGGGTTGCGGCGAAGCTCCGCTGCCGTGACCAGGCTCAGGAACGGCAGCATCAACTGGTTCAAGGCAGGTACCGCGCTGTGGGCGAACACGGTCGCCTTGTCCGGGTCGATCCCAGCGGCAAGGTAGTCCAGCAGTAGCTCGCCAACGTTGCCCGACAGGTGCCCGACGCTGTCGCGGTCGGTGATGACCTGGTAGTCGGCAATCACGACGAACACTTCGACGCCGGCGCGCTGCAGCCGCACCCTGTTGGCCAGAGTGCCGAAGTAGTGCCCCAAGTGCAGGGCACCGGTGGGTCGGTCCCCGGTCAGGACCCGGAAGTCTGCCGGGCGCTCAGCTACCTGTGCCTCAAGGTGCGCGCTGCGCGCGGCAGACACGGCAAACGATGCGGCGGAAGTGGTCACGGTGGTGCTCACAGTTCTCCCAGGCATTGAGGGGAGCTGCCTTCACCGTCGCATCGTCGGGCGTGGCGCACGCCGTCGAGCCACCCGAAGGCAGCCCGAGACAGATTCAGGTCACGGCCGCCGCAAGGACGGCCACCACCCGGTGCGCGATAGACGAGACACAACCTGAAGCCTAGCCCTCGAGCTCCTCCGTCACGGCTACCTGGAGCGGCTACCGCCCGTGCTTCGCTCGCGACGGATCCGAGCTGACGTGCACGTTCGTCAAGTAGCGCGGGCTCGCGTCCGCTCATGCCGCGGCGCGGGCGTGTCGAGGACCGGGAGTCGTCGCGTGCCGGGCCATAGGGTGTGGCCGGTGAGGGGACTTCGATCGCACCCGTTCGCGGCTCGGTGGAACCACAACACTCACTACTTCCCGTTGCTCGCCTCACGCATCCCGGCCACAACGGATCGCGTTCTCGACGTGGGCTGCGGAGACGGCACGTTCTGCCGCTTCGTCACCCGGGACGAGCGCAGAGTGGTCGGCGTTGACATCGACGCGTCGGCGCTGCCCGCAGAATCGGCGGGGGTGCAGTACGTCATCGCCTCGGCAGAGGCGCTTCCGTTCGCCGACGGGACCTTCGGAGCCGTCACGATGACGATGGTCCTGCACCACGTCGAGGCGGAGCACGCCCTCGCCGAGGCCGCACGCGTGCTCGCACCCGGTGGCGTCCTGCTGATCCTCGGCTACGGGCGCTACGGCGGCTGGCGGGATGCGCCTCACGAGGTTCGTGACGTGCTGACGCACCGGCTGGTCTCCCGCAGGATGCGCGCCTGGGACCCGCCAACTGCCAGGGCCGAGCCTTCAGGCACCTGGTCCCAGGCGCGTGCCACGGCCCGAGACGCACTGCCGGGCAGCCGGTACCGCCGCCTCGCGATGTGGCGCTACCTCGTCGAGTGGCCCAAAGCCCGCCAATCAGACGGGACGGGCCCCGCGTAGGCCCGGCACCGAAGAGCATCCGCTCATGCCGCGTTGAGGGCGGCTACGCTCGCCCGGATCTGCCGCGACCCTCGCGCGTGCACGGCGACCTGGCCGCCGCACCGATGAGCGGACGTGGTGCGTCAGGCCCACAAGCCGATCAGCCTCTCAAAGGCAGAGACCACGCCGGGCACCACCACGTCGACGGCTCGCTCGACGGCTCGGGAATCGGGAAGGTCGGTGCCTTCGCTCCACGCCAGAAGGGCGTGGAGGTCGTCGGCGAGCTCCGGGTGGACCTCACCCCAGCGGCGCGCGGCCGTGCCCCGATCCGTGGTCCAGGTGACGTCGTGGATGCTGACCAGGCCGGACGCCGCAAGGAGGGTCTTGCGGGCCAGCCGGCGGCCGACGACCTGTGGGTCGCTACCCTCGCGGAGCTCCGACTGCCATCGTTGTGCGTGCTGGCCGATGTCCCCGTTGAACCCTCGCGCGGCGTGAGCGTCGGCGCGGAAGGCGGGCAAGTGGCTGCCCAGGTCCGGGCCATGCAGGTGGACGCAGTAGTGGCGAAGGAATACCCGGTTTCCGTACGCCTCGTCGGACTCACCGACCAGATCTCCAGCGTCAGCAACTGCGATCTCCACACCGCGGCACAGGCCCGGGAAACCCTCGACGAGGCCGGCGGCGACTGCCCGTGCGTCATCCCTCTCCAGCCCCGCCGTGAGCAGATCGACGTCCGATCTCCCTGGCTGCGCCCGCCCCGTGGCGACGGACCCGTACAGGTAGACCGAGACCTGACTCCGTGCGGACAGCTCCCCCACGGCGGCTGCGACGAGGGGTTCGAACACACCGGGAACCCTGGACCGAGCTGCGCCGGTGACGATCGTGCCGTCCGGCGCGATCCCTTCACGTGGGTCGATCATCCAAGGATCCCCCATCGTCGGCGTTCCCTGACTTCGGCCCTGCCACCGTATCCGGCTGCCCGACCAACGCACGCTCATGCCGCCTGTCGCGCTCCCAAGGCCTGACTCAGAACCGGGCCGCCCTCCCGGAGTCGGATGTCGACTCGGACCGTGGGACGCTCGGGCTGTGCTGTCGAGTTTGAAGCGGGCACTGTTCCCCACAGCGAGACGGCCGGTGTCGCGCGAGGCGGCCCTCCTCGCGGCTCAGACAGCAGCGACCGACCGGGGCTTCGCCTGGACAGAGCCCATTTGGGTACGTCGCTCCGGCCCCCCTCTGATTGCGGTGTGATGGCGCGACTGCCGGCGGCCGTCGAGAACTGAGAGCCCACCGGACTGTGGGTACGGCGCAGATCTGTCGTTCCCGCATCAGCCTGTCGTTGGCCCTGGAAACGATCCGAGACGACGTCTACGCCACTCGCTAGGGAGCCTGGTGAAGTTCAGAGCTGGCGATTCGCTGCAGGCCGCGGCAGCGGTAGGCGGCGGGCGCGGTCAGCGCACCATGCCGGCCTGCAGAGGACCACCGAAGGGCTCGAGCAGGCTGTGAGCACGATCGACCAGCGCACCTCGGTCACCGGCGACGAGAGCCTCACCCAGACATCGAGCAATGTCGGCGTCCCAGGCGTGGAGCCTGCGTACCAACCACTTCCCGGACCCCAGCCACCGGCCGTGCGCGAGAAGGAGGAACTCGGCGAGCGCCTCGAACATCGCGGCCATGAGCACCGCGACCTCGGTGGGGTCGGTCGCATCCGTCAGATCGTCGAGGAGCGCACTGACCATGTACCGGCGCAGGTCCAACGCGTGTTGATCTAGCGTCGGCCCTGCGGCCAGGGTCTCCGCCGCCCATCGATGCAGTTGCACTATCCCTGCTCCCCCACGTAGTACGACTCCCTCGGTCAGCATCACGAGAATCACCGGGCGGTGCCCGGCTACCTCGCGTTCGGCCCAGACGCGATAGGAGGCAGAGGTGTACGCGAAGACTTCGACCAGTCGGCCTTCGTGCTCGTACGTCGCGGCGAGGCTCGATCCATCACCGGCGAACATCTCTTCAGGACCGAGCAGCAAGAGGTCCAGGTCGCTCGTGGGCGTCGTGGTGCCGGATGCGCTGCTGCCGCCGAGCACCACGCTTTCCGCCGCGGGGAATCGGGCCGCCACGAAGTCGGCGACAAGTCGGAGCACGGCAGCGTCGATCGAGGACACGGAGGCAGCATAGGGAACGCTGCCCCGAGTCGAGGACGTCCAGTGTCGGGGGCAGGGCGATCGGTACGAGTCATGACACGACGACCAGTGCTGTCAACGACGCCCGAATGTGAACCCCGCCCTGGAACCCGCCCGACGCCAGGGGGTCAGTCTTCTCTAATGGCTTCTGGCTGGCCTGGGGTCAGCCGTCGTCGACGGTGAGCTCATTCACCACTCGTGCAGCAGACCCGGATCAGTGACGGCGTGGTGGAGTTGTCATGGCCGGAAGATTGGCGAGTCCTCGCGCGACGGTCGGGCACGGAGCCGGTAGCCCGCTGTTACGTTGAGTTCCCGAACGATGTCTACGGTTTGCTCCGCGAGATCTCGTCCGCACCGTGCTCACCGACTCCCGGGGCGACCCAATGCGAGGTCCTGTGATGGATGAATCCGTCGTGCCCTGGACGATCCTGGACCAGGCCGAATTTGTGGCCCCGTCGGGATACATGAAGCTGGTCACACGGAGGTACCGTCTCCCGGACGGGCGCGAGAGCGACTGGGACCTACTGCAGGGCGGGCGGACTGTGGCGGTTCTGGCCCTGACGCCGGAGGGTTCGGTTGTCCTCGTCCGCCAGTACAGGCCCGGGCCAGGGCGGGTCCTGGACGAAATGCCCGGAGGATTCGTCGAAGAGAACGAGGACGTTGCGGTCGCGGCGAGGCGCGAACTGCTCGAAGAGACCGGCTACGACGGAGACGTCCAGGTAGTTGCGAGAACCTGGCTATCGGCGAGTGCGACGACAGTTCGCCACGTGGCAGTGGCAACAGGTTGCCGCAAGGTGGGCGAGCCATCGCCCACCGGAGACGAGTTCTGCAGGCCTCATGTCGTGGCGCTTGAGGAGTTCCGCGACCAGTTGCGTCATGGCGACCTGACAGACACAGATCTCGGCTACTTGGCACTGGACCGGCTCGGCTTGCTCAGGACGTAGGCCCACGCCGCTTCACGGGCAAGCCCACACGGCCTGAGAGCATGGCTCCCGTTGAGGGCGGCTACGCTCGCCCGGATCTGCCGCCGTCCGTCGTGTCCACGGACTCGGTCGTCTCGATCATGCTGCCTGCGTCCCCGCCAAGCCACGCTCGGCAGGTCAGGCCAGGAAGTACGTGC
>Ga0209539_1001426_pt1 | contig 12928 bp, 16 predicted proteins | sample BarGraNGADG00312_2_FD_184499 | JGI IMG/M metagenome (GOLD analysis project Ga0209539, IMG submission 184499) | Arctic peat soil microbial communities from Barrow, Alaska - Barrow Graham LP Ref core NGADG0011-312 (SPAdes) (version 2) | ecosystem: Environmental > Terrestrial > Soil > Wetlands >... | reverse complement strand
GCGAACCAGTAGAACTACCTGGCGCCGGCCGACCACTCGTACCAACCGTTGCCGCAAACGCCTTGGCTGACACCGCCGGACGGAGGTCCGAGGCGGAGGGCTGCCGAGGCTGCGGCAGTTTTGCGAGCTTAGGGGGCCCTTGCGAAGGTTGCAGAACGTGTGTGAACGGAATCCCCGCGACCGGGATCAAGCCGAGCCCACCCAGCACGATCGCCAAGAGCCAGGCCAGAAACAACAAGGACACGAAACGACTGGCTCGTCGGAACCGGCGAGCACGCCTTCCCGTCGGATCCTCGAGGACAGCGCGTCTGCCGCCGTCCGTCGTTCCGATGCCCATCAGCCCAGCGCTCCTTTGCTACCCAAGAACAGCGTATAGACGAGATGTTCCCACAAAGGGTCGCTACACCGTATGCCATTGGCCTTTCGATCTCCCGACAATTCCCGGCTCCCCGAATTCGAAAGGGACGGGAGAACGGCTCCTCAGCTCGGTCGAGCGAGTGCTCGGGGCGATCTAGCCGATCCGGTACACGCCCTCCGCACAAACTGCTTCTCCGGCCAGCTCCAGCTCCACCAGCGCCACCGCAACCACATCCGCCGCGAGCCCCAAGCGCTCGACCAACTCATCCACCGAGGCCGCGTGGTCAGCCAGCAACTCTCGCACCCGCTGCGCGCTCTCGGAGAGCTTGGCTGCCAAAACAACCGGCGCCTCCTCCAGCCCCAGCGCCGCAAGAACGTCATTCGTCTCGATCAGCGGCGCGGCGCCCAGGCGCAGCAGCTCGTTCGTGCCGCGCGAGAGCGCGGAGGTGATCTCGCCCGGCACGGCGAACACCTCGCGCCCGTCTTCGAGGGCGAAATCGGCAGTGATCAGAGCGCCGCTTTTTGCCCGCGCCTCGACGATGACGGTCACCCCGGCCAATCCGGCGATGATGCGGTTGCGAGCGGGAAAGCGCCAGGGCGCCGGCTCGACGCCGGGCTCGTACTCCGAGACGAGCAGTCCCAGCTCGCTGACCCGATGCGCCAGAGCGGCGTGGGCACGCGGGTAGTCGCGATCGATGCCGCAGCCGAGCACGGCCACCGTCGGGCCGCCCGCCTCGAGCGCACCGCGGTGCGCCTCGGCGTCCACCCCGCGTGCCAGACCGCTAACGACGGTGACTCCCGCCGTCGCCAGCTCGCGCCCCAGCCGGCGCGCCACCTGGGCGCCGTAGGGCGAGCAGGAGCGAGTGCCGACGACGGCCACCGCCGGGCCCGAGAGCATCTCGACGGATCCTTCTCCACGCAGGTAGAGGCGCCCGGGCGGATCGTGGATGGCCGCCAGAAACGGCGGGTAGTGCGGGCTGCGACGGGTCAGGTAGGATCGGCGCCTGCTCGTCACGAGGTCAGCTCCGGCGGGATGCGGTAGGAGAGCGCCTCAGCCAGATGACCTGGCCCGATCTCCTCGGCGCCCGCGAGCGCCGCGATCGTGCGAGCCACCCGGGAGACCCGCGCCCGCCCGCGCCCCGAGAGCGACATGCGCTCGACGGCATCTGTGAGTAGCGCCCTGGCCTCGGCGCTCATCCGCGGCGGCTTCGCTTCGAGCCTCTCCCGTGCCGCCCGCACCCGTTCGCACACGAGCGCCGAGGGCTCCTCCCCGCTCCCGTCCAGCTCGACTGCGCGCGGGCGCGGCATCGCCACCACCAGATCGAAGCGATCGAGCAGCGCGCGCGAGAGCTTCTCGCGGAAGCGCGCCAGCCTGACGGCCGAGCAGGAGCAGCCGGCCGCGTCGCCCTTGCCGCCACAGGGGCAGAGGTTCATCGTCGCCACGAGCTGAAAGCGAGCCGGAAAGACCGCACGACCGTTGGCGCGGGCAATGCTGACGACGCCGTCCTCGAGCGGCTGGCGCAGCGCCTCCAGCACCGGCCGCTGAAACTCGGGGAACTCGTCGAGGAGCAGGACGCCCCGGTGTGCCAGGCTGGCCTCGCCGGGGCTGGGACCGCTGCCTCCGCCGACGATCGCCGGCATCGAGGAGGAGTGGTGCGGCGCGCGGAAAGGTGGCACGGCGATCAGTGGGTGCTCGCGCGGAAGCAACCCGACCACCGAATGTATGCGCGTCGCCTCGAGCGCCTCTTGCTCGGTCAGCGCGGGCAGGATCCCGGGCAGCCGCCGCGCGAGCATCGTCTTGCCCGTCCCGGGCGGGCCCGCCAGGAGCAGGTTGTGGCGACCGGCGGCGGCGATCTCGAGCGCCCGGCGGCCGCGCCGCTGCCCCTTCACCTCGGCCAGATCGGGGCAGGAGGCGAGCCGTAGAAGGTCGTTCGAGCGGACCGGCACCGGCTCGGGCAGCCAGTCGCCACGCATGTAGGCCACCGCCTCGGCCAGGTGGCGCACGGGCACCGGATCGATACCGGCCAGCCTCACCTCGCGCGCCGACTCGGCCGCGCAGAGCACGAACTCGATTCCCGCCCGGCGCGCTCCCTCGGCCACGACCAGTGCTCCCCCGACCGGGCGCACCCTACCGTCGAGGGCCAGTTCGCCCACCGCCGCGTGCGCCCTGAGCGAGCCCTGGGGAATCTGATGCGAGGCAGCGAGGATGGCAAGCGCGATCGTCAGGTCGAAGCCGGAGCCCTCCTTGCGCAGATCGCCCGGCGCCAGGTTGACGGTGATACGCCGTAGCGGCCACTCCAGCTCGGCCGAGACGATGCCGCTGCGAACGCGCTCTTTCGCCTCCTGGCAGGCCCTGTCGGCCAGCCCGACGATGGCAAACGACGGCACCCCTTTCTGCAGGTGCGCCTCCACCTCCACCCGCCGCGGCTCCAGCCCGACGAGCGCGTAGGTCAGCATCTGCGCGAGCACGCCCCAAGGCTAGGTAAGAAAGGATCACGCGAATGTGCCGGCCCCGTGCCGAAAGACGCCTCGGGAGATGGGCAGCGCGAGATCAGCGACGAGATCGGAGGGGGATCTAACCTCGTCGCGATCTCGCGGGCGTGCCCGCGCTCGCGCTCGACTCAAGCGAAGCGGGTTACGAGGACATCTTCGTAGTACTCGCCGGCCCGGCGGCCGGTGCGGCGGTTTACGTGACGGCGATGACAATCCTCGAGCTCCAGCCCGGCGCTGGCGAGTATCTCCGGATAGAGGTCACGGCGGTCGTTGACGACGATCAAGACCGGGGCGCCGGGCTCGAGCGCCGGGCGCAGGTTCGCAAATACCGCGGCGATTCCTTGCGAGTAGTTCGCGAGCGCTGCCCGCCCGCTGCCGCGCGCCGCCGGCCCGAGCTCCTGCTCGCGCAGGTCGTCTAGGCCGAGCAGCTCGTAGGCGTAGCGGTGCTGCTCGTGATAGTCGATCAGTCCCGGGTAGGGCGGCGAGGTGATGATGCCGTCGAAGGGGCCTTGCAGCTGAATCGAGCGCGCGTCTCCGTGCAGTACGGCGGCCGAGCGCGCGCGGCCGCGCAGGCGCTGGAACTGCTTGACTCGCTCGAGCGTGTCGAGCGCGTAACGGCGCAGGAAGTGCGAGGCGCTCTCGACCGGGCGGCAGGTGCGCCGGTGCTTGTGGCACCAGTAGGGCTCGAGTTGCGGAGCGCGCGGAAACTCAAGGTCGAAGTGGCGCGTGCGCCTGGCCGAGCGCGCGGCGCGGGTGAGCACGACGCGCAGCACGTCGGCGTGCTCACAACCTGCGATCGCGTCGCGGAAGGAGAGGAGCTCGCCGAGCGCCTGCGGCGAGTACCAGTCGGTCAGATAGGAAGAGCAGGCGCGCTTCGCTCGCGGCGCCGCTTGCGAATCGATCCCGGCCACGACGCTGCGGATCTCATGCTCCAGCGAGAAGAGGTCGTAGCGGCTCGTCTTGACCTGCATCAGCAGGCAGTTGAAGGCGGCGATGTCGATTCCGGTCGCGTCCAGTCCGCTCTCGAGCGCCTGCACGAGCGTCGTGCCCGAGCCGGCGAAGGGATCGAGGACATGTTCGCCGGGCCGGAAGTAGCGATCGATCACCACCTCGACCAGCTGCGGGATGAACTTGCCCAGATAGGGATGCAGGCGATGAACGTGCTTCGTCCGCTCCCGCTCGGGAAGATCGCGCTCCGACCAGGAGAGGTCGAGGTCGAGCTCGCGGTAGAGGGCTTCCTGGGTCAGCGCCATGCCCGCATCGATTCGACACGAGCGGCCTGAAGCCCTGCAAAGCCGGCAAAACCTCTGCTTACGAGCTAATCGCCAGAAACTCGAGCGCGCCCGGGCTTCCGTTGGGCAGCCTGGCGTCCTCCCAGGCCGTTGCGACGGCCTCGCCGAGGCGCGCGCAGCGCTCCAGGCTCGCCGGAGAGAAGTTGCCGCAGACGACGCCGCAGCCGGCACCGGGCCCTTCCGCGCCCGCCAGCAGCTGCTCGACCTGCTGCTCGGACTGGCCGGCGGCGGCGACCAGCATCAGGTCTCCGCACCAGACGCTCGTACCGGCCTCGCGTGCGTACTCGCGCAGCACTCCCATCGGGTAGGAGCGCTGCTCGGGCGTGTCGTAGCCGTACCAGTAGATGACTCTGAAGTCGTCCTCGATCAGGCCGGCGGCCAGCTCCAGCGCCGAGATACCGCCGGCGATCTCGAAGGGCTGGAAGGGATCGATTGTGACGACGACGTCTTCCGCCTCGTCTTTCAACCGGCGCGCCTCCTCCACGACAGTGGTCATTCCGTCGGCCTCGCGCACGACCTCCTGCTCGCTCAGCCCCAGCTCGGCGGCCGCGGCGCGCAGGCTGGCCACGCTTTCGGGATCGAGGTCGCAGAGCAGGTACTCGGCTTCACGACCCAGCATCTGCATCGCAAGCAGAGCCGAGCCCGGATAGCTGGACGGCGCTTCGCCGGCGGCCGAGAGCCGGCCCAGCTCGGCGGCGTAGCGCGATCCGGCCAGCTCGGGAGCGCTGCCGCCGCGCTCGAGAAAGCGATAAACGCCGTAGTCGCGATCGGGCGAGTGCGTCAGTGGATAGGAAGCCGAGCCGGCGTGCGTCTCCCAGTAGCGCTTCGGCGGCTCGAGCGCGAGCAGCTCGGCCAGCACGAGGTGCTTCCAGACGTCGCCGATGTTCCCGTAGTAGCGGTTCATGCGTGCTCCAAGCTAACACTAGAGCTATGCATGGCGCGAAAGGTAGCGTCGGAGGTTCTCAAAACGCGTTTTCGAGGCGCTCCAGCTTGCCTTGCCGTACCGCGATCACGTCGAAGCGCACGGTCAGATCGGAGCTCGGCGCCTGTGCCAGCCAGGCCTCGGCTGCGCGACGCAGGCGCGCCTGCTTGCGCTCGTCGACCATCTCGAGCGGGTCGCCGTAGCTCTCCCCCGTCTTCTCCTTGACCTCGCAGAAGACGGTGACGTCGCGGCGGCGGCAGAGGAGATCGACCTCGACGCCTGCCAGGCGAATGTTCGAGCCGAGGATCCTGTAACCGCGCAGGCGATAGTGGCGGCGGGCGCGGCGTTCGGCTCGGGCGCCCGGCAGCCCGATCGCTCTCACCGAGGAGTCACGCGCTTTGCTCGTAGCAGGCGGCCTGGAAGGAGCGGCGATGGACGGCGCTGGGGCCGTGCCTGCGCACGGCGGCGGAGTGGGCGCTGGTGATGTAGCCGACGTGACTGGCGAAGCCGTAGGCGGGATAGAGCGCGTCGAGCCGCCGCATCATCCGGTCGCGCACGACCTTGGCCACGATCGAGGCACAGGCGATTGCAGCGCTCTTGTCGTCGCCGCCTACGATCGCGACGTGCGGCGGCGCCTCCGGCCCGAGCGAGAAGCCGTCGACCAGGCAGACCTGCGCGAGCGGAACGCAGCCCGCGAGCGCCCGCTCGAGCGCGTGCAGGTTGGACTTGTGAAGCCCGCAGCGATCGATCTCCCCGGCCGGAACCGTCTCGACCACCACCAGCTCGCTCAGCGCGAGCACGGCCAGCAGAAGCCGCTCGCGCACCAGCGGCGCGCACTGCTTGGAATCGCGCAGCTCGGCCAGAGCACGCGCTCGTGAACCGCTCAGCCGCTCCAGGTCGAGCACCACGGCGGCGGCGCTGAGCGGCCCGGCCAGCGACCCCCTCCCCGCTTCATCGGCGCCGGCGACGAAGCGGGCGCCGAACTCGCGGTCGTGCGAAATCAGCTTCCTGACGAGGTCGGCGCTCACGGCGCGAGAATAGCGCGGGCGCCGGCTCACTCGTTCGGCGGAGAGCAAATATCACTCTCCTGTCACAAAGATCGCTGCGAAGAGCGCTACTTCGCGTCGGCCGGCTTTTCGCTTGCCACCGGCTCCCCGGCGCCCGGCTCCGCGCTCTCCGGCTCTTCGCTTGCCACCGGCTCGGCGCTCTCGGGCTCCGCGACCTCGGGCTCGACGCTCTCGGGCTCGACGCTCTCGGACTCGACGCTCTCTGGTTGCGCTGCCTCGGGCTCCATGCTTTTCGGCTCTACGCTCTCGGGCGACACCGCCGGCGCCTTTTTCACATGCTGGTCGCGCTTGGCGCGGACGCGCGCCTTCTTGCCGATCTTGGCGCGCAGGTAGTAGAGCTTGGCGCGGTTGACGTCACCGATGGAGATCACGTCGATCTCGTTGATCTTCGGAGAGTGAAGCGGGAAGGTGCGCTCGACGCCGACTCCGAAGGAGCTCTTGCGCACGGTGAAGGTCTCGCGCACGCCGGCGCCCTGGCGCTTGATCACGATTCCCTCGAAGACCTGGATGCGCTGGCGCTGACCCTCGATCACCTTGAAATGCACGCGTACGCTGTCGCCCGCCTTGAATTGAGGCAATTCGGGGCGCAGCTGACGCTGCTCGATCTGCTCGATGATCTTGTTCATAGCTTTAAGGGAAAGAGCCGGCGGCCGGCGCAATCGTAGCGAAAAGGCGCGGCCGGGCGAGCCGACGAGCGTACGCGAGCCTCTGCGAGCTCTAGTAGAAGGAGATCCGGTTCGGCGGCCAGTAGGTCGTGAAGACCGGCCCGAGCAGTTCCTTGCGCGCCACGGGCCCCCAATCACGCGAGTCGCAGGAGGCGCCCCGATTGTCGCCCATGAAGAAGTACCACCCCTTCGGCACCTGCCAGACGCCACTGTGCGGATCGCGCCGATCCGGCTGCACGTAGGGCTCCTTCAGCTTCTTGCCGTTGATGTAGATGAAGCCGTGCTTCTCGTTGACCGTGTCGCCGGGTAGCCCGATCAGGCGTTTTACGAGCACCTTGGTGCTGAGACTGCGACAGACTATCGCGACCACGGACGGCGCCTTGAAGACGACTATCTCTCCCCTGCGGGGGCTGCGGAATCTGTAGATGAAACGGTTCACGAGCACCCGATCGGAGAAGTGCAGGCCGAGGAAACTGGTTCCCTGGCACGCGCTCGAAGCGACGGATGCCGCCTTACCGCGCGAAGTCGACGGGTTCTGCCCCGGCTGCAGGGACGAGTTGGGAGACGACGGCTTCGTGTCGGAGGGGGCGCAGTGCAGCGTCGGCTCCATCGAGGAGGTCGGGATCGCGTAGGGCGTGACGACCCAGGCACGAAAAGCAAGCACAATGGCGACGGCGATGGCGATCCCGATCAGCCAGTCGGCGGCCACTCGCGCCCGTCGCGGAAGCCGTTGCATGAGGCGCTCGAGCGGGTTTCTCGTCATCTCTCAAGGCTCTTAGTGGAAAGAGAGCCGGTTGGGCGGCCAGTAGGTCATGAAGACCTTGCCGATCAGGTTCCCTCGCGGAACCGAGCCCCACTCGCGCGAGTCGCACGACTCGCCGCGATTATCGCCCATGAAGAAGTACTCGCCCTTGGGCACGAGCCAGGTGCCCTTGCTATTGCCGCGCCGTGCCGGCTGGATGTAGTTCTCGATCAGCTTCCTGCCGTCGATATAGATGTAGCCGCGTTTCTCCTTGATCGTCTCACCAGGCAGCCCGATCAGGCGCTTGACGAAGACCGAGCTTCCCGAGCTGCCCTGGCAGACCTCGCGTGCCCGTCTGGGCGTCTCGAAGACGACGATCTCGCCGCGACGCGGGTTGCGGAAGTGGTAGGTGACGCGATCGGCGAGCACTCGGTCGGAGAATTTCGCCTCGCAGCCGGGACTCGGCCGGGCGCAGTGCAGCGTCGGCTCCATCGAAGAGGTCGGAATGCGGTAGGGATTGACAACCCAGGCCTTGATCGCAAGCACGATGGCGACCGCGCCGACGATGGTCAGCGTCCAGTCGAGCAGCACCCTCATCGGTTTCGGTAGGCGTCCCAAAAAGCGATCTATCGGGTTTCTCACTTGGCGCTCCTGACTCGGCTCTGGTCGCGCCGCCAGCTATCGATGCGGGCGTGGTTGCCTGAGAGCAGAACCTCGGGCACCTTCCAGCCGCGGAACTCGGCCGGACGCGTGTATTGCGGGTACTCTAGCCCGCCGTCCAACTCCTCGGAGAAGCTCTCGATCAGGCCCGACTCCTCGCTGCCGAGGGCACCCGGAAGCCGGCGCACGACGGCGTCGAGAAGCGCCATGGCCGGAATCTCGCCGCCCGAGAGCACGTAGGGACCTATCGAGACCCGGTCCGTGCACATGTGCTCGACGATGCGTTCGTCAAAGCCCTCGAAGCGGGAGGAGAGAAGGGTCAGGCTCTCCTCGCGGGCCAGTTCCTCGACCAGAGCCTGGTCGAGCTGGCGCCCCTGCGGCGTGAGCGCGATCATCCGCCGCTTGGGAATGCCGCCGTAAACGGCATCCAGGGCGGCGGCCACGACGTCTACGCGCAGCACCATGCCGGCACCGCCGCCGTAGGGCGTGTCATCGACCTGACGGGCGCTGAGCGGCGTCGTCTCGCGGTAGTTGAAGACACGCAACTCCAGCGCCCCGCCAAGCACCGCCGCGAGCGGACGCCGTTCGCACATCCATTCGAATGCCGACGGAACGAGCGTGAAGATGTCGATCTGCAAGGGATCAGTTCTCGCGGGCGCTAGTCCGGCTCTGCGAAACCGGTGTGCACAACGATACGTGCATCTGTGAGATCGACGAGCGAGATGCACTCCTCGACCAGCGGCAGCGCCAGGCCCGAATCGAGCTCCAGCACGTCGTTGGCCACGCCCGAGACGACCTCCTTGACGTGTCCGAGCATCCGCCCCCCCTCTTCCTCGACCTCCAGCCCGACGAGCTCGAAGGCGTAGTAGGTGTCCTCGGGCAGCGGCGGCAGCTGCGAGCGCGGGATCTGGAGCTCGGCGCCCCGCTCGACCTCGCGGTCGAGACGTATCACCGGGCGCCCGCCCGATAGCTTCGATTCGACAACGGTGGCCGCGGCTCCGTTCGCCAGAATCGTCGCGCCGAGCGCAAAACGCTCGGGATCCTCACTCGGGCGCTCGACGAAGAAGGCGCCCTTCAGGCCATGCGGCTTACCGACGCGCCCGATCGAGACGAGCTGAGGACCTTTACTCGGCAATCTCGAGCAGGTATCGCTTTCCCTCGCGCGCGCCGCCGGCGCGTACGAGCGTACGCAGAGAGCGGATGATCCGGCCCTGGCGCCCGATCACCTTGCCTCGGTCGTCGTCGGCGACGGTGAGCCGAAGCACGGCGTCGCCGTCGCGTTCCAGCTCCTCGACCGAGACGGCGCCGGGATCCTGGACAAACCGGCGCACGGTCTCGAGCAGGAACTCAGCCAAGGAGCCCCTTTATCTTGAGCAGGCGGCTGACGGGCTCGGTCGGCTGAACGCCCTTGCTGAGCCAGTCCTTCACCTTGGCGTCGTCGAACTCGATCAGCGAGGGCTCGGAGCGCGGGTTGTAACGGCCGACGATCTCGATGAATCGGCCGTCGCGCGGCGAGCGCGCGTCGGTGACCACGACGCGATAGATCGGGTTCTTCTTCGACCCAACCCGCGTCAGTCTCATCTTTACTGCCATCTAGATCCTTTCCGGGCGGAGCATCTTCGCTTCGCCGTCTTTCTCCACGATTCGGGAAAACTCCGCCAAACCTTAGCGGCGACGGCGCTTTCGGCGCGCCTTGGCCGTTCTTCGGGCGGGCCCGCTCGAGCCGCCCGGTACCGGTAGGCGCATTTTCCCGCCCGCGTTCATCTGCTTCAGCATCCGCTCCATCTGCTTGCGCATCTCGAGCACCTGGTTCACCTGCTGCACCGTGGTGCCGCTGCCGCGCGAGATACGCGCCCGTCGCTTGCCGTCGACGATCTCGGGCCGGCGCCGCTCCTGGAGGGTCATGGAGAGCACGACCGCCTCGACCCGCGCCAGCTGCTTTTCGTCGACGTCGGCGTCCTTGAGCTCGTTACCTAGCCCGGGGATCATGCCCATCAAGCCCTTGAGCGAGCCCATCCGCCGCATCATCTTGTAAGCGCGCAGGAAGTCCTCGAACGAGAAGCGGCCCTTGAGCATGCGCTCTTCCATCTCGGCCTGCTCGTCCACAGCGACCGCCTGCTCGGCCCGCTCGATCAGCGAGAGAACGTCGCCCATGCCGAGGATGCGCGAGGCCATGCGATCGGGATGGAAGAGCTCGAGCTGGTCGAGCTTCTCACCCACCGAGACGAACTTGATCGGCTTGCCGGTGACGGCCTTGACCGAGAGCGCCGCGCCGCCGCGGGCATCGCCGTCGAGCTTGCTCATGACGACGCCGTCGAAGTCGACGCGCTCGACGAAGGCCTCGGCGACGCTGACGGCCTCCTGGCCCGTCATCGAGTCGAGCACGAGTAGCACGTTGTGCGGCTTGACGGCGTCTCTGACCGCGGCCAGCTGCGACATCATCTCCTCGTCTACGTGCAGGCGGCCGGCGGTATCCACGATCGCGACGTCACAGCCCTGGCGAAGGCACTGCTCGATTCCCTCGCGCGCGACCGCGACCGGATCGCTCGTGTCGCGGCGGGTGTAGACGGGAACCTGGATCTGCGCGCCGAGTTGCTCGAGCTGGTCGATCGCGGCCGGACGCTGCAGGTCGCAGGCGACGAGGAAGGCCTTGCGCTTCTCTTTGCGCAGGAAAAGCCCCAGCTTGGCCGCCGCAGTCGTCTTGCCCGAGCCCTGCAGGCCGGCGAGCAGGATCACCGTCGGCGCCCGTGCGGCGAAGGCCAGCCCGGAGGCGCCGGCGCCCATCAGCGCCGTCAACTCCTCGTGCACGATCTTCACGACCTGCTGCCCGGGAGTGAGGCTCTTCAGCACGTCCTGCCCCAGCGCCCGCTCGCGCACCTGGGCGACGAACTGCCTGACGACGTTGAAGTTGACGTCGGCTTCGAGCAAGGCGAGGCGGATCTCGCGCATCGCGCGTGAGATCGCTTCCTCGTCGAGCGTGCCACGCTTGCGCAGGTCGCCGAGGATGCCTTGAAGCCTGTCGGAGAGCGAGTCGAGCATCGCGGCTCAGTGTACTGGCGAGGCTTTTCACTTCGGCTCCGACTGTGTGATTGTTCTGGCCTTTCGCCGGCGCAATGTTGTGACACTCAGGGCGGAAATGAACGGTAAATTCGAACGACCCCGCGGGCGGGTGGCTCGGCGGTGGGCGCAGAATGAGGTGCTGAGACAGAGCGAATGAGACGCGCAGCTCCCGTTTTCTCCGAGTCCTTGACATAGTACGTTTAACGTAATATTCTCTCGTTCGATGCGTGCGCCGACCTACTTCACCCTCGCCGCTCTACTCGACGGTCCTTTGCACGGCTACGGGATCATCAAGCGCGCCGAACAGCTGTCCGAGGGATCCGTGCGAATGACGGCCGGCACGCTCTACGGAGCGCTCGACCGACTCAATCGTGAGGGTCTCGTCGTCGAGGAGAGCCAGGAGATCGTCGCCGGGCGAGCGCGCCGCTACTACCGCCTTACTGACGCGGGGCATGCTGCGCTCGAAGCCGAGGCCGAGCGCATGACCAAGGCGGCGGCGGTCGTGCAGAAACCGAAAGGTATCGCCGCCAGCACGGTTCGCCGCCGCCCCGTGAAAGCGCGCCCGAGGCTGGCATGAGCGGCGCCGAGCGCAGCTACCGGATCGCGCTTCGCGCCTTCCCGAAGCCGTACCGCGAGGAGCGCGGCGACGAGGTTATCGCGACGATCCTCGAGGGCGGCGACGGCTGGCGCCCGCGGCTGCGCGAGTTCTTCGGCCTGTTCTGGGCCGGTATCGGCCAGCGAGGGCTCAGAGCAGGCGGAGAGAGAACGGCGGGCTCGGTGCGTGCTGGGATTCGCCTTGGCGTCTTCGTTGTTCTCTGGCTCGAAACGCTTCTCCAGACGAATAGTGCTGTCAGCCTTTACCTGGATCCGAGATCCGTCGTAAACCTGGGTCGCACAGAGCTCGTTCAGAGCGGGGCGGCCGCAACCGGCGTGATCGTCCTGCTTGCTCTCAGCCGTGGCTGGTGGGCGGCGCCGCTCGCACTCGTACTGGCCTGGGATCTCGCGTCGACGACGTATCTCAGTTCATCGGTCGGCCCTTCTTCGCACTGGCTCCTTTGGACATTGAATGGGCTCTGGTGTCTACCCGCGCTCCTTTGCCTGCTCGCAAGACCGCGCAGGCACGAGCCTTTCGACCTTCGCTCTCCGATATGGGCGATTGCGGCGCCGGCGCTGGGCGCGCTAATGGCCTTGTCCGTTCCCTCGTGGCACGCCCACGTCCCGTCGTTGCTGTTTTTATCGTTGGCCGTTCTGCTCGCCGCCTGGCTCGTTCTCGGCTGGCGCGACCTGCGCCTGGCGATCGCGGGCGCCACAATTACCACGTTCTTCGCTCTCGAGGCGGCGCTTTTAGCAGCGTCTGTCGGAAGGTCTTTCTGGCAGGCCAATCTGATCGGGCTCGCCTTCGCTTTGTTCGCGACTGCGTCGATCGCGGTCGGTCTCCGTGGCAAGCTCGTCAGCGCCTGAGCGACTCGGGAGAGCTACATCTCGCTACGGACGCTTGGAAGTACCCGGCACCCGCTCGGTCCGGGCCGCGAAGGCGTCGATCGTACGCGCGATCGCGGCCGGCTCGACCAGCATCGAGAGGTGGCCGGCGCGCGAGATGACGGTCAGCTTCACGCCCAGCGCCTGTGCCGAGGTGCGGCCGGCCTTGATGTCATCAACGGTGTCGTGCT
>Ga0209539_1001423_pt1 | contig 12950 bp, 13 predicted proteins | sample BarGraNGADG00312_2_FD_184499 | JGI IMG/M metagenome (GOLD analysis project Ga0209539, IMG submission 184499) | Arctic peat soil microbial communities from Barrow, Alaska - Barrow Graham LP Ref core NGADG0011-312 (SPAdes) (version 2) | ecosystem: Environmental > Terrestrial > Soil > Wetlands >... | reverse complement strand
CTCGCCTGTGATAATCTCTTCTGGCTGCCGGGAGACCGGCATGCGCGAGTGGCGGAATGGCAGACGCGCTGGCTTCAGGTGTCAGTGCCCGCAAGGGCGTGGAGGTTCAACTCCTCTCTCGCGCACAGTGATGTATGGCTCGATGACTACGTAAAATCCCTTCTGACAAGGACTTTCGTCCTTGACAGTCGTGGACCCCTGTGGACAGAAGTGGCCCTGAGTGGCCATTCATTCCCCACGGCAGCCCTCGCGTGGGGAATGGGCCCACCGCTTCGAACGCCCACAGATGTCCACCGTTCAGCACTGGCGGCCGTTACGGAGCGTGACGGGGGGCCGCTCCATGGGGACCCGACGGGCCCAGGTCAAGCGTGGCTTCGGGGAGGTCTCACGACTTCCCAGTGGACGGTACCGAGCTCCGTACACGGGTCCCGACGCAAACCGGCACAGCGCCGCGCTCACGTTCGTCGCCAGGATCGACGCCGAGGGATGGCTGGTCGACCAGGAGCGCCTGATCAGCCGCGGCGAGTGGCGCCCACCGGCCCGCCAGATTCGCGAGACGCCTCTCCTGCTGGGCGAGTACGCAACGGTGGTCGTGGAGCGCCGGAGACTACGGACAGCCACGGTCGCGCTCTATGCGAAGCTGCTCCGCCTCACCATCCCGCCGACCTGGGCCACCCGGCCGCTCGGGGACATCACCGCCGCGGAGATCTCGACTTGGTACGCCGGGCTGCGGCAGACCCCGACCCGGCAGGCGAACGCCTACGGCTTGCTCAAGTCCATCTTCAAGGAGGCCGTCGAGGAGGGCCTGCTCGAGGCCAATCCGTGTCGGGTGAAGGCGGGCACCCAGAAGCATCGGGCGCGGGAGATCGATGTGCTGAGCGTCGACCAGCTGAACCGGTACCTGTCCGCCCTGCCTGAGGAGCGGCGGGTGCCGCTGCTCCTGGCCGGATGGTGTGGGCTGCGTTCCGGCGAGGTCCGTGGACTGCGCGTCCGCGACCTCGACACAGGCGTGGTCCACATCCGCCAAGCCGTCGTACGGCTGAAAGGCCAGCTCCTGATCGGCCCACAGTTGTTTCGGCATCGTCCGACTAAGGTTCCCCAAGATCCGTGGAGGCATCAGTTATAAGGGGTAGCGATGGGGACTGCTGCACCTTTAGGTGACAGGTTGGGTTAGGCGACATCGGATGAATCTTGCTGATCGGTCGACAACCCAAGAAGTCCAAACTATCCTCCTAATGACCGTTTACCGGGGCAAGGGGAGGCGGCTGGCAGTGACGCTACTGGGGCAGGTTGCGCGCAGGGCCAAGCGGATCGCAGGGGCAGTTGTCCGGCCGTCGTATGTGGCGGCGGGTCACTTCTACAGCCCTCTGACGTCCAAGTCCGACATCGAACGGGCGCTGAAGACCTCGCCGTCCCTGGCAGGGATCGACCTGCGGGAGGACGCCCAGTTCGAGCTGCTGGGGACCATGGCCCCGCTCTGGCGAGAGCGCCCGCGGGGCCGGTACGACACGCCGGGGAACAGCATGTTCCCGAGCAGCGACGCCGCCGTCCTGTCAGCGCTGATCCGTATGGTCTCCCCGAAGCAGATCATCGAGGTCGGGTCGGGGTACTCGTCCGCGGTGATGCTGGACAGCCGCGACGAGGCGACGCAGCTCACTTTTGTCGAGCCGTACCCCGAGCGGTTACAGGGATTGATTCGTCCCGATGATAAGAACTGGGAGTTGATCCAGTCCTCGGTCCAGGAGACCGAACTCGAACTGTTCCGGCGCCTGAACCGAGACGACATCCTTTTCATCGACAGCACTCACGTCATGAAGGCCGGCAGCGACGTTGGGTACCTCCTGTTCCAAGTTCTGCCCAACCTGGCGAGCGGCGTCCTGGTGCACTTCCACGACGTCTTCTACGCCGAGTACGGTCTCGGATACCAAGATGGCTGGCTTGCCGAACACAGGGACTGGAACGAGGCGTACTTCCTCCAGGCATTCCTGATGAATAGCGCCAGTTACGAGATCGTCCTGTTCAACGACTACATCTGGCAAATGCACAGCTCGGTCGTAAAGCAGTACCTGCCCGAGACCGTAAGGCAGCGGCCGGGAGGCATCTGGTTGCGCAAGATCAGCTAATCCAGTGGCGTGGTGACGAAGTTTCTTTACGTTTGCGTGTCATGATGGGTCATGGCTCATCCGGGTGCGAGGGCGTTGTTGTTGCGTGATGGGGATCAGGCGGAGTTGTCTCGGCTGCTGCAGGCATCGTCGGTGCGGGCGGGCGTGGCGCAGCGGGCGCGGATCGTGCTGCTGGCCTCGGAGGGCCTGCGGAATGCCGAGATCGCTGAACGGGTCGGGGTCTCGCGGCCCACGGTGAACCTGTGGCGCCTGCGGTATCTGGAGGCGGGCGTGGCTGGCTTGGTGGATCGGGACCGGTCGGGTCGGCCGAAGCGGGTCGAAGAACGCGGCATCATTGCCGCGACCCTGACGCCTCCGCCAGTGCGGCTCGGAGTGACGCACTGGTCGTCGCGGTTGCTCGGGTCCCGGCTGAAGCTGGACCATGCCACGGTGTTGAAGGCGTGGCGTTCTTTTGGGGTGACGCCGTGGCGGGCGGAGTCGTTCAAGTTCTCGACCGACCCGGACCTGGTCGCCAAGGTCACGGACGTGATCGGGCTGTATCTGTCGCCCCCGGAGAACGCGATCGTGCTGTGTGTCGACCAGAAGTCGCAGATCCAGGCGTTGGACCGGACCCAGAAGACGGTCGAGTAGTACTCGGCCGAGGAATAGAAACGGCTAGCCACCCCCGCGACCGTGAACCTTCCCGACCGCAGCCACGACACCCAGTCAGCCAGACCCGCCGGATCAGGCCCGCGGTTGAGCGTGTCGCGATACATCTTCGTCACGATCGCATTCAGCCACTCGTCCGACCGCGACAACGACGACAGGTAGTCAGCCCTAGACACGACCCCCGACGACAGTCGGCTGCTGGACCACCACAACTCGTCACTCGTGGGCTGGCGACCCAAGAAGTCCTGGTATGACGCCTTCACGAATGGCTCTCGTACGCGGCGGCTGGGATCCCCTGGCTTGGCATCGGATTGATGGCGACATCTGGAAGTGCAGTCCCCACCGGCGCCGCCGTAGCCCGCCCCGGGACAGCCACCAAATCGGCCGCAACCATCACCAAAGACAGCACCAGCGACCACAACCGACGCCGACCCGCGAAAGTCGAATCCGTCATGAAGATCCCTTGCACGCCAGGATAGGGCGACTGGATCGGGCCTGCCGCAGAACCGATGGAACGGTCCCGACCTCCAATGCATGGCCGCCGTCGCCCATCAGTCCCTTGACTTCGGGGTCCGTGCTCGCGGCACCAATCCTGGGGACTCGAACAGAAGACCGCAATCTCTCTGTGCGACGCCACGCCCGCCTTGGCCGATTGGCCCCTAATCGAATACGTGACCCAGGTGACTCACTTTCCAGTCATATGACCGTTGCACCGTCACCGCGGGGGACGCGATCCACGCGGGCATCTGCGCCAAGGACGCCATCGTCACTAACCTGGCGAACTTGAGCCATAAGCCTTGTCAGAGGGCCATCAGCACTAACCGGCCGGGGGCTACGAGCCCGTCGTGAACTGCTTCTCGTGGGCCATCGGGAGCCAGCGGTCAGGCCGCTAGCGGCAGCGCCATGGAGTCGTACACATCGAAAAGGGCTGACACCGCGCGCACCAGGAACGGAACCAGCGACTCGTCCGGCTCGGGGGAGAAGCACCACGCTGGGAGGCTGAAGGTCGGGACTGTCGACCCGTCCGTCCGCCAGTCAAGGAGCACCGTGCCTGACGCTGCATCCACGGCGCGAACTCGGAGCATCGTCTCGTTCAAGCCGTGCCCCGCGGACTGCGCCTGATGGATCAGCATCAGGGCGAACTGGGCCGACTCGAACACCGACTCACACATCAATGGCAGCGCCCCGTCGTCCACCTGGGACGACACGATCCCGAAGGCGTCACGTGCCTCGAAACGGTTACGCAGATCCTGGTTCATCGGCCGACCTCCCTCACATCCATGCACGTAAAGAGGTCGATACTCGGCGTTTAGTACACCAAGCGTTGGCCTCATTCGGCGGGCACGAGTCGACGCGGACACGGACCGGGTGATCACCGTGGCCGGCGAGAGGTGCGCCCACCTGAGTGTGTGCGCTGACGCACCTGCTGACGAGCTTCGTGGGACAAACCTCACCTGTCCGCGCCGGGGGAACCCCACGCCTCGGCCGGCCTCTTAAGTGAAAGCCATGGCCCCGACCGACCACCACCGGGAACAGCCAGGGGTTCGGCTAGAACCATTCCTCCCAACGGTCGTACCGGCCCCGCAACACGGCACGGAAGATGCGGGGGCTGTCGAAGTGGGTCACGAACGTGCGCGCGATGGTCCCGGGTGGCCGGGTCTGCTGGGCTTGTGCGTAGATGAGGTCATAGCCGAGCTTGCGTCCGATGACGCTGGCCTGCGGAGGCCAGTTGCCGGACTGGCCGAACGGTATCGCGAAGCTGGTGGTCCGGATGCCGGTGTGCCGTTCGATGGCGTCGCGGGAGCCTCCGATCTGGTCCGCAATCTCGTCGTCGGTGAGATCGGCGAAGTCGGCGTGCGAGGCGGAGTGGTTGCCGATCTCGGCGCCGAGCTCCGCCAGCCGTACGACCTCGTCCCATCGCATCGTCGATGTCGGCCCAGGACCGCCCTCGCCCCCGCACCACCTCGAGACGACGAAGGCGGAGAAGGGGATGTCGTACGACCGCAGGATCGGGGCAGCGACCGTCAGGACGCTGCGCGCTCCATCGTCGAACGTGATCGCGAACTGGCCGGCCGAGCCGCCCTCGCGGGCGATCTGCGACGCCGGCACGAACGCGTAGCCTGCGGCCAACGCCGCGTCGAGCTGCTGCCGGAAGCGCTCGACGGTCAGGTCGTTGACACCCCATTCCGGCTGCTCGACCGAGTGGTAGCAGAGGATCCGCCCGAGCTGGGGCGCATGGCGGACACCGACCGTGGCCAGCGTGTGCCGTTCGACGAACATCCTTGCGGCCGCCACGTCCTGGCGCCGGAGGTGAAAGCGCGTGCGCAGCCCGTGACCCCTCAAGCGCACAGCAGCACCCCCGTTGCTCCTTTGAGCCATACTTGTGCGGGGACTATATCGTGGCGGTCATCCCACAGATGGGAGTGCGACGTGGCGACTCTGAGCCAAGGGCTACACATCGATCCCGAGCACGGCGACGCCCACCCTCCGGACCCCGCGAAGCTCACCGTCGCGGAACAGGAGGCGTGGGCCAGTCCTCTGCTGGAGACGTTCCGCGAGGGTCTGAGACTGGACGGGATACCCGACGTCCGCGCGGCGATCCTGGACGACCTGTCTACCTACTACGGCTTCACGCCAGAGGAGTGCGTACAGCGCTGCCTCCACTGGGAGGAGTGGAGCATCGCCGAGTGGAAGGCCGGTGACCGTTCGTCGACGGACGGCTTGACGGACTTCTACAACTCGACGGTCTCGTGGAGCTTCGACCTGCTCTGGTACGCGTACCTCCAGGCGACCGGGTTCGGCAGGCCGGTCAGCGTGATGACCGCCGTAGAGGCGGCGCGACGGGGCAAGGGCCCCGGAGCTCAGCACCTCGACTTCGGCGCGGGGGTCGGAGCCACGGCACAGCTGTTCAGCGCGCTCGGCTACACCACCACCCTGGCCGACATCTCGACGACCTTGCAGGCCTTCGCCCGGTTCCGGCTGGAGCGGCGCGGCCAGTCCGCAACCTTCATCGACCTCAACACGGACAGCCTCCCGGCTGACTCCTACGACGTCGTCACGGCGTTCGACGTGCTGGTCCACGTGCCGGACATCGTTGCCACGGCGAACGAGCTGCACACCGCGATGCGGCCTGGCGGAATCCTGTTCGCGAACTTCGACGTACGTCCTCCGTCGGATGCCAACGCGTGGCACCTGTATGCCGACGCTGCGCCCCTGGAGTACGCGCTTCGCCGCGCCGGGTTCGTCCGTCGAGGGTCGGTCGCCGGGATCTGGGCCGTGTACGAGCGTGTGGAGCCGCGAGGTGCCGTGTTCGCTGTACGGAGCGTGCGCGACCTCTTGCTCTACCGGTGGGGACTTCGCCATCGCCTTGGCCGGATACGGCGCGCGCTCGGATTGTGATGCACCTTCCGTACCCAGGACGCCCGGGCTCTCTGCGGTTAGTGTGACTGCGTCCGGTCCAGTGAGGAGGACCATGGAGGGCGCGGCGATGAAGGGTGCGACGCCAGTGGAGGTGGCGGAGGTCCTCGGCGGTCGCGTCCGCGCACACGCTGGCAGGTCGTCGGCGATGCCGCGACTCCGCCTCACTACGCACGGCTGGTGAGCCGACAGCGGGCTCCGGACGCCGGGCATGGGCAGCTCGGCGACCCTTGGCACGGAATCGTCCGTCGATTAGGCTGTGAATTGCCGCGGCGATTCCTGGGTTCATGCATCGGATTGGCGGTCGATGCTGGGGGTTGGTAGGGACAGTCCTCGGTGTTGTCACACTGGTGATCGCAGCGACCGGGCGAGGTGGCTGACTAGCTGTACGGGGGGGCGCATGCCAGAGGACGTGTTCGTGCACGGCAAAGGACTCTGCGAGAGCGCGTCCGTGGGAGCGGGTACGAGGGTGTGGGCATTCGCTCACGTACTGCCCGGCGCGGTGATCGGGCGCGACTGCAACATCTGTGACGGCGTCTACGTCGAGGGCGGAGCCGTCATCGGCGATCGCGTGACGGTCAAGAACCAGGGCATGATCTTCGAGGGCGTCACGATCGAGGACGATGTCTTCCTCGGCCCCGGCGTGATCTTCACCAATGACTTCACGCCGCGCGCCTTCATCAAGAAGCACGGTGCCGAGCTGGACACCACGACGGTGCGTCGGGGCGCGACGCTGGGTGCCGGCGTCGTGGTGGTCTGTCGGGCCACCATCGGCGAGTACGCGTTCGTGGGCGCCGGTGCCGTCGTGTCCCGCGACGTACCGGCGTACGCGTTTGTCGTGGGCAACCCGGGTCGCGTCATCGGGTGGGCGTGCGAGTGCGGGCAGCGGCTGCCGGACGAACTCACGTGCGCCTGCGGGACGTCGTGGACCGCGTCCGACGGAACGCTTCGACGGCGGGAGGCGTAGCCGTGACCCCTCCCGCTGACATGTACGCCACCGCACAGGACCTGGTGCCGGTAGCCCTGCGGGGACTCGCGGCGGCCAGCCTTACGGCCTCGGGCGAGATGCCCTTCACCCTTCGAGGAGTGCCGGGACCGCAGGGCCCCGAGGTGCACTCCGAGGGTCACAGCGTCCGCTACACCGCGATCGCGGCCTTGGGCCTGGGACGCCAACCGGAGCAGGTCCAGCGGGACGTGCTCGGAGGATCGGACGCGGGCGAGCTGGCCCGCTCCTGCCTCGCGCTCGCGACAGCCAGTACGGATGCGGGCGCGCATGGGCTGGCCCTCTGGGCAGCTGCTGAGGTGGCCGGGGTGACCGATGACGGCCTCGCCGCTCGCCTGCTGGACGCCGTCCGGCGTCCCTCCATCGCCACGGTCGACTGCGCCTGGGCCGTTGTCGCCGGCCTGGCGATGCCGGACGGGACGACGGCGAGCAGCTTGGCGCAGGAAGGGGTGGCCAGGTTGGTGTCCCACCAGGGCCCCCTCGGCACGTTCCCGCACGAGCTGCCACCGTCCGGGGGGCTCCGGGGCCACGTCGGCAGCTTCGCGGATCAGATCTACCCCATCCACGCGTTCGTACGGTTCGCTGCTCGCACCGGGGACTCCCAAGCCCTCGCGGCGGCGGAGCTCGCGGCGAGTCGGATCGTCGACCTGCAAGGACCGCAGGGCCAGTGGTGGTGGCACTACGACGCCCGTACCGGCGACGTCGTCGAGCGATACCCGGTCTACTCGGTCCACCAGCACGGGATGGCGCCCATGGTGCTGACCGAGCTGGCTGCAGCCGGAGGGACAGACCACGGGGAGGCCGTACAGCGCGGGCTCGGCTGGCTCTCGACGCACCCCGAGTGCGTGGAGCCGATCGTGGCGCCGGACCTCGGGGTTGTGTGGCGGAAGGTCGGTCGCCGGGAACCGTTCAAGGCCGCGCGCGCCGCCGGTGCGGTAGCCACCCGGGTCCGTCGGGGTGCGGAGGTGCCCTTCGTCGACTGGGTCTGGCCGGCTGGGCGGGTCGACTACGAGTGTCGACCGTACGAGTTGGGCTGGCTGTTGTATGCGTCAGGTGCCATACACGAGGGGAGCACAGCATGAGCGAGGTCCGGGAGATTCTCGGTTATCCGATGTGGGCCGTCACCATGGGCGAGGTCGTCGACCTGTGCGACAGGGCCATCGTCGACGATCGGCCCATCCAGATCGGCGTGATGAACGCCGCGAAGGTGGTGAACGCCGCACGCGACGCCAATCTTCACGAAGCGATCCTGTCGTGCGACGTGATCCTCGCCGACGGTCAGTCGGTCGTCTGGGCCAGCCGGATCTTGGGCCAGCCGCTGCCGGAACGCGTCGCGGGCATCGACCTGTTCATCCACCTCCTGGAGCTTGCTGACGCCCAGAGCCGGTCGGTGTTCCTGCTCGGGGCCACGCCGGAGGTCATCGAGCAGGTCGTCGGGGTTGTCGGGACCAGGTATCCGGGCGCCCGTCTCGTGGGCCACCGGGACGGCTACTTCACCGACGAGGAGGCGGTGGCGCAGGAGATCGCGTCCAGCCACCCCGACATGCTGTTCCTCGGCATGACGTCTCCCAAGAAGGAGATGTTCCTCGAGCGGTACCAGTCGGTCATGAACGTGCCCGTCACCCATGGCGTCGGGGGCTCCTTCGACATCCTCGCCGGGGTCACCAAGCGAGCGCCGGAGGCGTGGCAGAGGATGGGGATGGAGTGGGCCTACCGTCTCGTACAGGAGCCGGGGCGCATGTGGAAGCGGTACCTGAGGACGAACGTCCTGTTCAGCGTCATGATCGTACGGGCCCTCGTCAGCCAACGGCTGGCTCTGGGGCGAACAGCGACAAGTGAGGTGGCGTGATGGCCAATCCCTTCTACAGCGGGACCGTCGCGGTGATCGGGCTCGGCTACATCGGGCTGCCGACCGCCGTAGTGCTCGCATCACGCGGGGTTCGAGTGATCGGGGTCGACCTGAACCCCGTCACCGTGGAACGCGTGGGACGGGGCGAAATACCGTTCTTCGAACCGGATCTGGCGACCAGCCTCAGCGGCGCGGTGGCGCTGGGCAATATCAGCGCGACCATGGAGACGCCGGTCGCGGATGCGTACATCATCGCTGTCCCGACACCGATCACCCCGGACGAGCAGGCGGACATGAGCCATGTGTTCGCCGCCGCGGCCGCTCTCGCCCCGCAGCTGCGGCCGGGTGCCATCGTGGTGCTCGAGTCGACGTCGCCGCCCGGTACCACAGAGGAGTTGAGCCGCACCCTGGCGGCCGCACGTCCTGACCTCACGTTCCCCGATGACGTCAACGACAGTCCCGACATCTACATCGCGCACTGTCCGGAGCGGGTTCTGCCTGGGCGCCTCATGGTGGAGCTGGTGGAGAACAACCGGGTCATCGGTGGGCTCACGCCGGAGTGCGCCGAACGGGCTGCGGAGATCTACCGGGTCTTCTGCCGGGGCGAGATCCAGCTGTCGGATGCGACCAGTGCCGAGATGGCGAAGCTCGCGGAGAACTCCTACCGGGACGTCAACATCGCCTACGCCAACGAGCTCTCGATGATCTGCGACAAGCTCGGCCTCGACGTGTGGGAGATCGTCAAGATGGCGAACCACCACCCACGCGTGAACATCCTGCAGCCGGGTCCCGGCGTCGGTGGGCACTGCATCGCGGTGGATCCCTGGTTCCTGGTGGGTGCCGCCCCGGAGGAGGCGGTGCTGATCCGTACAGCGCGCATGGTCAACGATGGCAAGCCGCTCCATGTGGTCCAGCAGATCCGCAAGTCGGCAGGTCGGTTCAGGGAGCCCGTCGTCGCCTGTCTCGGGCTGTCCTACAAGGCCAATGTGGACGACATCCGAGAGTCCCCGGCCGTGGAGATCGTGGCCGCCCTGGCCGAGCAGGAGCCTGCCACCACGATCCTGGTGAGCGACCCGATGCTGAGCCGCCTCCCCGCCTCGTTGGCGTCCTTCCCGAACCTGACGCTGGTCAAGGCGCAGGACGCGATCGCTGCCGCCGACATCGTGGCACTGCTGGTCGACCACAACCAGTTCCGTACGCTCTCGCGCAAGCTCCTCGAGGGCAAGGTGGTGTTGGACACGCGGGGGATCTGGCGCTGACGGTCAGGCGCGGAACTCGTCCGGCGCATCGCCGAGGCCGAGCAGGTGGGCCATGGCCCGTACGGCGCGGTCAGCCGCCTGCCCGTCCCCGTACGGATTGCTGACCTGCGTCATGGCGCGGAAGTGGTCGGCGTCGGTGAGCAGGCGGGTGGTCTCGGCGACGATCGCCTCAGGGTCGGTGCCCACGAGAAGGGCGGCGCCCGCCTGTACCGCCTCGGGACGCTCGGTCGTCTCCCGTAGGACCAGTACCGGTTTCCCCAGGGCTGGAGCCTCCTCCTGAACACCGCCGGAGTCCGTCAGCACGATCGTCGCGAGCTGGAGCGCGCGGCAGAAGTCAAGGTAGTCCAGAGGCTCGGTCACGTGGACCCGGTCGAGCCCTCCGAGCGTCGGCAGCAGCGCGTCCCGGACGATCGGGTTGCGGTGGGCGGGCAGCAGGACATGAAGATCGGGGAAGTCGTGTACGAGCCGGGCGATGGCACTGGCCGTACGTGTCAGTGGTTCACCCCACGACTCGCGACGGTGGCTCGTGACGAGCAGGAGCGGGGAGACCCGTGCGGCGGCGAGCATGGCCAGCGTCGGGTCGGAGATCGGGTGCTCGGACGCCGTCACCTCGAGCAGCGCGTCGATGACGGTGTTGCCCGTCACGGTGATGGTCGACGGATCGACGCCGGCGGCGAGCAGGTTGTTCCGCGCGATGGAGGTCGGGGCAAGGTGCAGGCTCGCGACCTGCGTCGTCAGGCGGCGGTTGATCTCTTCGGGGAAGGGGTTGTACTTGTTGTCGGTACGCAGCCCGGCCTCGAGGTGCGCCACCGGGATCTGCTGGTAGAACGATGCCAAGGACGCCGCGAAGCACGTCGTGGTGTCGCCCTGTACGAGGACGAGGTCAGGGCGTTCGGACTTCAGGAGCGGCTCCAGCCCGGCCAGCGAACGTACGGTGATCTCGGTCAGCGACTGGCCGGGGGTGATGATGTTGAGGTCGTGGTCCGGGGTGATCCCGAAGACGCGGTTGACCTGGTCAAGCATCTCCCGGTGCTGTCCGGTCACCACCACGATCGGCCGCAACGTCGGGTGGCGTTCCAGCTCCTTCACCACCGGCGCCATCTTGATCGCCTCCGGCCGCGTCCCGTACACCACCATTACCAACGCTGTCACGGGTCCGGCTCCCCCCCTCGGCGCCGCATCCCAGCGATGCGATCGACCAACACACTTGCGACGAGGCTCACGACGAACCCCAAGAGAATGATGACGGCAAGGGCGTGGCTCTGGTGGCCGTTCGAGTACTGGACACTCACCGCCGTCGGGGCCATGGTGAGATCGATCCTCTCGGCGGCGGAGACGTGCGCAGTGTCCTCATAGGACCTCACCAGTGCGGTGATCCGTCCGATCAGATCGTTCATCCGGTTCTGGACCACCTCAGCGGACGGCCCTGTGGCTTGCACGATGAGCGAGGACTCCGCGAAGTTGTGGGCCCATTGACCTCCCGTGTCGGGCATCAGGACCGACCACCCGTCAAAGATCCCCTCGTCGACCAGAGTCACGTCGGGACTGGTGGCTCGTCGGAGGGGCAGGCCGCCGTTGATCTCAACCTCGATGACGCCAGCGAAGGCGATCGCCGCTGAGTTGTCAGGAGCGAGCTGGTTGGGCTGTTGCTCACTGGCGGGCACCAGGAAGACGACCTTCGTCGAAGCCCAGTAGACCCCTGGCATCCTCAACGTCAACAGGCCCAGCACGACCGTCACGATCAGCCCGACGAGCACGACAGGCCAGCGCCGACGCACGACGCCTCGCTGGTCCTCGACGGCCACGGTCCCCCCTCACGCTCTCGGGCTCCACTATCGCCGGTTAGGTCCCACATTGAAAGCGCTTGGGTATCATGGGCCCGGAACGAGTGACTTGCTGAGTTGGTGACCGACACGGAAGAGAGCGCCGCCATTGCCCATCATGGACTTTTTCGGCGTTCTGCGCCGGAGGTGGCTACTCGTGGTCGTTGGATTCCTGCTCACCGTCGGGTTGACCGGAGTTGCGTACGGACTGACGAAGCCCACCTACGAAGCCACCGCGACGATCCTGCTTCTGCCCCCGGCATCGTCGGCAATCGATGGGGCGAACCCGTACCTCCGACTCGGAGGACTGGGTCAGGTCGTCGACCTCATCGGGGTCGCCCTGACCGACCAGGCGACGCAGCTGGAGCTCCAGGCGATCAGCAAGGATGTGACCGACACCGTCCAGGCCGACCCGCGCACCAGTAGTCCTCTGCTCTTGATCGACGTCAAGGACACCTCTCCAGACACCGCCCTCAAGATCCGCGACATCCTCGTCTCCCGTGCGCCGCAGCGTCTCGATGAGATGCAGTCGACATTCGGCGTGGTGAGGACGGACCGGATCACGTCGATGGTGGTGAACCTCGACACGCAGGCGCAGGAGGTCGGCAAGAACCGGTTGCGTTCAGCGGTCGTCGCGGCCGGCCTTGGGGTGGCGCTGACCCTCATTATGGCAGCGCTCTGGGACGCCAACCGGGTCCGTCGTTCTCGAGGTGTCGCGGCGAGGCTCCCGGTGCGGTCCCGACGCACGCTGGAGCAGGATTCACCCGACATCGTCGACCTGGAGCAGGATTCACCCGACATCGTCGACCTGGAGCAGGATTCACCCGA
>Ga0209539_1001422_pt1 | contig 12951 bp, 11 predicted proteins | sample BarGraNGADG00312_2_FD_184499 | JGI IMG/M metagenome (GOLD analysis project Ga0209539, IMG submission 184499) | Arctic peat soil microbial communities from Barrow, Alaska - Barrow Graham LP Ref core NGADG0011-312 (SPAdes) (version 2) | ecosystem: Environmental > Terrestrial > Soil > Wetlands >... | reverse complement strand
GGAAGTAATTCAGGAAATCACCGACAAAAGCGGTGCCAAAGCAGTTTTCGGCGAGGCCTATGTGAAGGACCGGGTCACCTTCATCCCCGTGGCCAAGGTGTCCATCCACGCCTGCGGTTGCGAGCGCGATGCGCAGGCGGGCGGCAATGGCCAAACCGAAGGCGCGGGCAGGAAAAAAAAGGGTCCGTGCTTGGGCGTGGGGGTAAAAACAATTCCCCTGGGATACATTGAAATCCGCCAGGGCAGGGCTCGTTTCGTCGAGATCGTCGACAGGACCAAACTCCTGCAAACCGGACTCATCCTTGGCGGGGTTGCCCTGTTTCTCCTCTCGCGCATCGTCAGGGGCAAGTGACCAGGGGTATGAAAAGTAAGAGAACTTAGGGACGGACTATGAAAATGTGAATTTGTTTCTGTCAGGAGTTAGCAGAACACTAGTGAGAATTGGGGGACGGACTGTTAATCATTGTATTTGTTGAGACGGGGTTATCGCATTTTCATGAGGCCGTCCAGCTGCATCGCCGCTCCAGGGCAAGATCAAAAGAATAAAGAGATATATTTCTTATTGTAGTAAAATCAGGCCATGGCTAGATTGTTACGGGGGGAACATAGACACGCTTTTTATCGCGTCATCTCCAGGGGGTATCGTCGGAAGAACATTTTCGTTGAGACAAGTAAATTCACAAAGGAACAGTCCACCCCCGATTTCTTTTCAGAGCTTCCTAGCTATCGTCCGTTGTCGATTGGTTAGGCAATTCGGCAACAGATGCAAGTAGTCAGACGGGATACTTCCCCGAAACGAAATCGGTCAAGTATCGCACCTGAGCCTCGCGATCCGAGGAGAGCCGCTTGACCAAGTCTCCGATGGAGAGGATGCCGACCAGCTGCTGGCCCTCCATGATCGGGAGGTGACGGATGCGCTGCTGGGTCATGATGGCCATGCACTCCTCAGCCGACTGGCTTGGATCGGCGTATACCAAGCGCGAGGTCATGACCTCTTCGACCCGTGTCGTCTTTGAGGTCCGATCTTCCAGGGCGATGCGCCGCAGGTAATCCCTTTCGGTGAAGATTCCGCATATCGATGGGCCGTCGGTGACCACGATGGCACCGACGTTCCTTTCCACCATCTTTTTGATGCACTCGAAAACAGTGGCCTTGCGGTCGATAGTGAGAATCTCGCGGACAAAGATGTCAGAAATCCGGGTCATGGCAGTCTCCTCATAGTTAGGTAAATTTATAGCATCACTATGCCGAGGTCTTCCGAGGCATCTAGTGATGCTATCCCCATGCTTCCATTTTGAGGATAATTATTTGAAATGTCAATAGTCGGCAGTGATTTTTTTGAGGTGCTTGTTATTATGTAATTGTCGTGTAAGGATTAAAAATGAGGAGAGCGAGCCTGACTTTTCCCGGAGCTATGTACCATATTACATCCAGAGGCAATGAACGCAAAAAAATATTTAAAAGCGACGGAGATCGTAAACTTTTTTTAAATATTTTGCGGCAAACCATCAGCCGCTTTAGCTGGCTTTGCCATGGGTATGTGCTGACGGGAGATGGGGACGCTTGACTTTGTGATTTTGCGCGCGGCGGCGCGTTAAGGAGACGGTTACAGCAGTTTGACCTCGAAGATACACCGCTTGCTGCCACCGAGTTTCGATTCCTTGAGGGATACCTGCACCGGTTTTCCGAAGATGGTCTCGAAACTTTCCTTCTGGTAGCCGACGGAACAGTTGCACCAGAAGACCGGCGTGCGCTTGCTGTCGACCAGAGGGCAGCCGCACTCGCCTTCAGACACCGTGATGGTGATGATGCCCTTCTCCTTGTCCCACGTTGAGTCGGTGCCCCAGGCTTTCTTGACGGCGGCAAGATACCCTTGGGGATCGCCCTTGAACTTGACCTGAAGCTGGCCCAGCTTGGCGCACTCCCGGCCGGTCTTCTCGATAATCCCCGCGCAGGCGGTCGCCGTGGTGTCGGCGGCCATGAAGCCGACCATATTGGCCACCTGGTAACGGGCGAAAGCGAGTTTCCCGTCAGCGGGAGCAGCGTCTTCCGCGCGCAACGATTTGGGTTTACCGATGAAATTCAGCGCGCAGCCGCAAATACCGAGCCCGCACGCGCCCTTCAGGAAATCTTTGCGATCCATTTTGCCTCCTTTCCCGGCGGTTTGTCATCTGGTATACGGCAGTGGATGGCAAAGGTTTCGCGGCATCAGGAAGAAGACATCAGGGACGGACTGTGAAAATGTGAAAAAGAATAGAGTGTTAGATAAGAAATACCGCTTCAACGGGTTTTTTTTCGAGGCGGGGCAATTTTATATAAAAACTCCAGGTCTTCGCGGTCGCGATGGCGCTTGACCGCAGTCTTGTTTTTTATAAGCTGCTTCAAGCCGATATAATAAACGGGATGCTCGTTTTTGCCTATTTTGATCTTCTCGACGACTTTATCTTTCCAAGCCTGGGCGAACGATACAGCCGTGATCTGGCTGAGCAGGTCGAGCCGGTTTGGGGGAAGCCCGAATTGAACGATCAGGTTTTTAGCGGACAGTTCTTGCGGAGATGCGATCCCGGGGATATTGCCTCGCCAAAAGTCCTGCAAGGCGGCATAGAGGTGCCGGGAATTTTCGGGAGCGGGATCGTAAAAAAAATCCATGTCGCCGGTCAGCCGGGCGTGGCCGTAGTAAATGACTGCTTCGCCGCCGACGATGACATAGCGGACCAGGTGAATGGACAGCAATTCGATGAATTCCCGCGTGTCTTTTGAAAAATGCGAGGCCTTCATCTGCCAGGATGGGAAGCGCGGACGTCGAGGGCATGCTTGCCGAAAACGCGCTGCTTCAATTCCTTGGCCGCCTGCTGCCGCTGTTCCGGGGTCAGGGAAATTTGTTGAAGGATGTCCCAGCGCTTGGCAGCGGAAAAACTCGTCGCTTTATTGAATAAACGATTGATCTTGCGGGAAGAACGCTCGCTTTTTTGCTGCTTTTTTTCCACTTTTTTCGGTGGGCTTTTCTTTATTTTCATCGATTCATTATAGCCCTTTGCGGGCAAATATTCAACTTTTTAAGAATCGGCGTCTGACAGAATAGAACCGGGGATGATGCAAGCCTTTATTGCTTTTTATTGATACAATTTGCCCATGAGGGGAAATGTTGAAATCATCTAGTGAGACAATCCCCGTATGGGGGGATATGATTTGTCTGTATGCCTAAAATGGGCGAGTAGATTAATCCAATTGGCGAAAATTGCCCACCTCCCCGATCTTTCTGAAAAAAACCCGGGTCTTACCGCAGCGAACCTCGGCTTCCACTGACTGGTTCATGACGAAAGCCCGGGTGGTTTGCGGATAGCGGTTCAGGAACGAGCTCAAGCCGGCGGGGAGGTTGTCCGGGCCGTCCGGGCGTTCCGTTACGACGCGGAAATCCTTGAGCAGGGCGTGAAAAATCTTGCGGTGTATTTCCTTCATGCGACCAAACTGTACCGCCACTACATAAAAGTCAATATTGGTGATAAACGATTTACTGATAAGGGTTTTCAATGGAACTATTTTACAGAAAAATCAAGTATAAAGTATAAAGGAAAAAGTAGGGGAAAGTGATAATGAAAGACCTGGTACCAATTTCCATATTAGAATTGGAACGCTATTTTTCAAATGAATTACTGGAGAAAAAGCCGATACAAAAAATGGTGGCGAGTGTGGAGAAAGATTTAAGAAAGATGGCTTTTTTGGGGTGAGGACGATAATGATTTCTGGAATCTGGAGACCTGACCCCTGGAGCTTTTAGTTGTTCGGAAATCAATTCTATCCTAACGGAAATGGGCCTATTTTTGGCAGCAATTTTGTGGATACCCAAGTGTACTCCAAATAAACTGATATTCAGATACTAAAAAGAATTACTCGAAAAAGCCTGACCCAAATCATTGATTATTATTTATCTAAGGATTATTATTAAAAAATATTTAAAGATAAAGAACTTGGATTTTATCTACCATCTTTCTTCCTTATGCAAAAAAACACCGAGCGATTTTCCTCTGGTCCTTGGTGTCCGATCGACGTCCTGCCGGCAATCCATTGACTAATGTTATCCAATAATGCGAAAATACAATTTAGGATAGAGGTTTCAGATGGCTTTGATAGGATCATATGGGAATTCTTGGGGAAATTATCATTTAAAATGAATAAAAAGCATCAAAAAAAAATTAAAAAGAATTATGTAAAATTTATTTCTTTAATAAATAAATATAAGTATGAACAAGCTTTATCGTTTTTTAAATTTAATTTCCCCACTTTATTAGAAAACCTTCACTCTCCTAATGAAATTGAAATATTAATAAAAGAAAACCCGAAATTGTTTGATTGGTTGCCTGATAAAAAAGATTTAAGTGCATTTGAATATTTTCTAGGAAACCTTTTTAATATTAAAAAAGATTGTAAAACTGCATTCATTTTTGGTTTTCTTCTTACAAATAAATTTCCGGATGATTTTTCAGTAAATGCTGGTTTTGGTCAATTTTGCTCGCAATTAGAACTTGTTGACATGGCTGAAAAATATTTTTATAAAGCTGAAAAAATTAATCCAAATGAAAGTAAAAATCTCGTAAACTTGGGAAATATACTTCTAAAAAAATCAAATATAGAAGAAGCGCACTACTTATATAAAAAAGCATATCAACAAGATTCAAGTAATATTATTGCTCTAACTAATTTAGCAATGTCATATTTAAAATTGGGAGAAAACACAAATTATGAAAAATTGATAAAAAAAGCATTAGAAATGTCACCTTCAAATATTCCAGCATTACTTTCGTATGGTCAATATCAATACCAACTAAAAAATTTAGAAGGACTTAAACAAATAATTGCTAATTTAGAACATATTGACAAAGAGTCGCCATATATCTATTGGCTTACTTATTTACTAAAAACACTTGAACACAAAGATGCATCAAACGATTTAGAAATGTTCTTTAAAAAAGGTAAGGCACAAGGTGGACCACCTCCAATGACGTCGGTCCATATCACAAATACATCAGGTCTTGATTTTTATGAAAAAGCAATTGAAAAAATGAAGGATGAGAAATTAATTCCCAATTGGTATCTTTTATATCAAAAGGGACTTGTTTTATTTGATAAGTGGGAAATTACTGATTCAAAAAAACATCTACTTGAATCATTAGAAGAAAATGCAAATAATCCCGATGCAAAAATTCATCTTCTATCGATATTATTAATTGAGAATGACATAGATGGTGCAAAAAAACTCATTGAAACATTCGGGAATTTTACTGAATACTCCCCACGACTAAAATGTTATACGGCATTAATTTCAATGAAAGAAAATAATTTTGTTGAAGCTAAAAACATATTATCAGTTGTGCTTGAACTGGACCCTAAGCATTTCTTTGCTAATTACCTTATGGGACAATTATTCTTTAGAGAAAAAAGCTATCTTCAAGCAAAAATTTATTTATCAAATATAATTCCTGCCGGAGATCCTCATATAAACTTTTTATTTGGAAGAGTGCTCCTAAAACTTGATGAAACCTTGGAAGCGATAAAATACTTTTCCGCATACTTAAATTTTATTAATAATAATAAAGTTGGCTTTAATGAATTATTTGCATCAATTTATTTTTATTTGGGTAACGCCTATTTTAAAATAAATAAAATAAAAAAAGCAATCAACAATTTAAAAGTATCTTTAAAGTACCAAGAAAACTTTTTTTGTTTAAATGATCTAGCAATTGCTTTTATCCAGCAAAAATCTTTTTCAAAAGGAAACAGATTATTAATAAAATCACTAAAATTGAAGCCTGATTATGGTATTGCATTGCAAAACATGAACAAACTTAAGCCAATATTACAAATTCAATCCAAATACTTCCTCTCACTTTTTCTCACAATAATTTTCGCACTTATTTTAAAATTTATTGATAAGGATGGTTATGCACTCCTTTTATCAGCTGGAACTCTGATTTTAATAATAACAAAAAAATTGAAGGCTGGAGTAAGTTTTTCATATGGGGACCTTAGTTTTGGGATTACTCTAGGAGAGTACGATTTTAATGTTGATGAAAAACTCTCGCCATGGATATTATCAAGGCAAGGTGAATAATAATTTAATGAAAATAAGTTATTTTATCCAATTACAACATTGATTTGCTCTATACTTAAAAATTAAAAAGTATTTTTCACCTTCATTTTTGCCATTTGTTTCCCCTGAAATAATACTACAGAAAATTTTGTAATCTTTCAAGTTTTCCCATTCTCACGATTCCCCCCAATCTTACATTTCACAAAAACTACTTTATCAAATTTCAAAAGTAATTCTTATTGGATTTATTTACCAAAAAGATCGTTTAATTTTTGTTTTTAGCATCATCCAATATCGGCATCTATCCGGCTTTTGAATGGAATAGGACCACGGCAGCTATAAAAACACTCCACAATGCCCCTGGGCGGTAGCAAAAGTGCCAAGGTGTCCAATTCACTCTGGAGGAGAATCGTTCAGCACAGGGTGGTCTATGGCATATTGTCTCATTTTCAAATCTATATCCTGAACGATCATTGACATTTTCTTGCTTATTGACCTTTTGGCAGATGATCATCTAGGATGAGGTTACCAAGACGGGAACATAGTAAGGGCTTTGAGTAAATGATTAATAAAATCACAATAGATCCGAGGATGAAATATTGATGTGAAGAATAAATCGATCGATTGAATAATATGCGACTGGTTATTATATAATAGATTTAATGGGATTAAATGAAAAACTAATTAAAGCCATTCTACAAGGAGATGAAATAGAAGTTAATAAACTGCTAGTTTTGGGAGCAGATGTAAATACAGTAATTGATACTGCAAGTAATTGCATTCCAGTTTTAACATATGCAAGTAAAAATGACGAGATTGAAATAGTTAAATTATTATTGGAAGCTGGTGCAGATATTAATGCAGAAGATGGTGCAGCATTGGAAAAAGCAAGTTATTTTGGATTGATTGAAATAGTTAAACTATTGTTGGATGCAGGAGTTGATGTTTATGCAGGGGATCATAGTGCATTACATTCAGCTGAATGGGAAGGACATAGTGAGATAGTTAAATTAATTATAGAAAAAGGTAATATTGATATTTTTTGTAAAAATTATTATTCAAGACAATTATTGAAAAAATATCTACCTAATCGTCGCATTCGAATTAAATTGTGGGAAGTATTACATCCTTTGATGTAATCATATCATTTGTTCTAATTCGTTTTATGTTAAGAAATCAATCTTATTTATGTGGGGACAGACTATATGCATGAATAAATACTTTTAAAAATTAAATTAATTTGATATTATAAATTAACATCCATGAAAAATAGAGATGATTTAGTAAGCGCCTTTTGTAATAATTGTTGTCGAGAAACAAATCATGATAGCCTTTACTATGAAGAATCAAAATCAATCCAATATGAAGGTGAAGGAGGCGCTCCATTTGATATTAACTGGATCCATACTTTAGATCTAATTAAATGTCGGGGTTGTGAAGAAGTCTCACTCATGCGTAAAACTTATTCGGACGATTTTTCGGATTTTGATCCTACATACTATCCACCACGAAAATTCCGTAAAGAACCAAGATGGCTGATTTTATTAGATTTTGAGAATCCAATAAACAAACTAATTAAAGAAATCTATATTGCTATAGGAAACAATTCAGTCTATCTCCCAACTATGGGGATAAGATCGCTTATAGAGCATATTATGATAGAAAAAGTTGGGGACAACGGTTCATTTAAAGATAACCTAAATCAATTTGAGAAGCAGGGATTTATCTCTCCAATCCAGCGAAAAGTCATAAAACCCATAATTGAGATGGGCCATGCGGTAACTCATAGATCTGTTGAAGTATCTAACGAAGAGTTGATTTCAATCCTAGATGTAACTGAGAATATTATTGAGTCTATATATATTAATGAAAAGAAGATAAATAGATTCATTAATAAAATTCCAAAAAGGAAATAGACTGTCATTTTAATTTGAGTTTTGATTAATAATCCATTCTGCTTTTCTGCATAAACAGAAGTGCCAGTTGATAGTATTTGGAAGAGGAACCAAGGCAGCCCATAAAATCGCTCCACAATGCCCCTGGGTGTTAGCAAAGTGTTAGAATATACCCATATCATCCACTATGGGAAGAGATCGTTCAGCCAGGATGATCCAGGGTATATCGCTTCATCTTAAAACCCACATCCTGAACGATCATTGACATTTCAGATGCAAAGCTTCAAAATACAAATAAGGAGAAATGGTTTTTCTCTCAATTTTATTCATGATTCAAAAAGAACATTATTTAGAAATTGCACAAAAATATGGTCATTGTGCGAGTTGGGCAATTTGGGCAGATGCGGGGGATAAACCAAAATCTAATATTGGTAATATACGAATATTTGACTTGGAATATAACCCAAATATTTTGGAATATTTAAATCCTAATGTAATTATGGCTGGTTTAAATATTTCAAGAGGGGGAATTGAGAAGGTGTTTGGAAATTTTCACGACAGTAGACCAGAAGCACAGGATTATAAGATTAGATTTGCTTTTAATAATTCAAAATATTCTGGTGCCTATATGACAGATATTATTAAAGATTTTGATGAGTTAATCTCTGGAAATGTCATTTCATACTTAAATAAAAATAGACTTTTCGAAGAAAATAATATTGCTTTTTTTCAACAAGAACTAATTGACTTAAAAACGACTAATCCATTACTTATTGCTTTCGGCAATCATTCATTCAATCTCCTAGATAAACACTTCAAAAATAAATTTAGAATAATTAGAATTCCTCACTACAGTAACTATATAAGCAAAGAAAATTACAAATATAAAGTTGAGAAAATATTTAGTAATGAGGGATTATAAATATCCTACTCAGCAAAATCAGGTCTTTATTGGATGAGCTTGATGTGAAGCCGTTTAGTCGGAAATCCCAAAAAAGCATTCATTTGAGTTTGAAAGGGTGTGAAGTTGGGTGGAGTTCAGACCCCGTTCTGAACCTCAATAAAATAGATTGTTTTTTGGTTTATTACGTTGCCTTGGATATGGAGAATGCTAAAGGAATGCTTATTGCCTTACCATTTCTCTCCATTGGCCCATCTTTATTGAAGAAACTTTCTATTCCAGGTATCATATGTTCATGGATAACATTCTCTACTACGGAGACAACCTCGACATTCTACACCGATACGTAAAAAACGAATCAGTTGACCTCGTTTATCTTGACCCGCCATTCAATTCCAACGCAACCTACAATGTGCTCTTCAAAGAAAAAGATGGGAGCGAAGCGGCAAGTCAGATTCGGGCTTTTGATGATACTTGGTCATGGGGTGCTGATGACGAAATAGTTTTCTCCGATATACAACTTGCCGGGGGAAAGGTTGCTGATTGCCTTGGTGCTTTTCGGCTTTTCCTTGGCTCCTGCAACTTGCTCTCCTATCTGGTTATGATGGCCCCTCGATTGATTGAGTTGCGCCGTGTGATGAAGCCGACAGCGAGCATTTATCTACATTGCGACCCATCCGCAAGCCACTATCTGAAAATGTTGATGGACGCAATTTATGGCCCGGAAAACTTCCGTAATGAAATTGTATGGCGTCGTTCGCATCCGAAGGGACTTGCATTCACTCGACTTGCTTCAACTCATGATGTGATTCTCGCTTATGTCAAGAATACAAAAAAGGCTTTCTGGTCTCCTATGTATATTCCACATGCTCCAGCGCAAGCAGAAAAGCAATACAGTTTAGTTGATGAGAATGGCCGTCGCTATCAGTTGACAAGCCTTTTGAATCCAAACGCAGACCGACCTAATCTAACTTATGAATTCAAAGGAGTAACAAAAGTCTGGCGATGGACCAAGGAAAGAATGTTAGAGGCTGATTCAAAGGGACTAATCATAGTTCCAAGGGGTGGACAAGGGATTCCTAGATACAAGCGTTATCTTGATGAACAAGAAGGCATCCCACTCGGTGATTGGTGGGGAGATATTGAAATTGTTTCTGGGGGTGAAAGGTTAGGCTACCCTACACAAAAACCCGTTGCACTCTTGGAAAGAATTATCCAAAGTTCATGTCCTGAAGGTGGAATTGTCCTTGACCCTTTTTGCGGTTGTGGGACTACGATTGCCGCCGCACAAAAATTAGGCCTCCCTTGGATAGGAATTGACATAACATTTTTGGCCATTACTTTGATGAAGGTAAGACTCCGGGATTCCTTTGGCGATGCTGCAAAATTCAAGGTGCTTGGCGAGCCAGTTAGTGTACCTGATGCAGAGCGTCTTGCTGAGTCTGACCCCTATCAATTCCAATGGTGGGCGCTTGGCCTTGTCGGAGCACGGCCAGTTGACCAAAAGAAAGGGGCTGACAAAGGGATTGACGGGCGCATCGTCTTCATGGGCGACAAGCCGGGAACATTCGAATCGGTCATTTTTTCGGTGAAGGCAGGTAAAACCCAAGTCTCACACGTGCGAGATTTGATTGGTGTCCTTGACCGAGAAAAAGCGGTAATCGGAATTCTGATTTCGATGCAAGAGGCAACAGCCCCGATGAAGACGGAAGCGGCGACGGCTGGACATTTTGAATCGACTACATGGAACAAAAAGTATCCAAAGGTTCAGTTGTTGACTATCGCCGACATCTTGTCAGGGAAACAAATCGAAATGCCGCCGATTCGACAGGTAAACACAACCTTCAAGAAAGCCCCGAAGGTCGAAGAAAAGGAACAAGACCAAAAGAAACTTTTTGTTGGATAGGACGGAGATTCCCTATTTCTTCAACCTCAAACTTCTACTATATCTCCAATAGCCATCTTTACCCTCCTTTTATTATCAATAAAATTGTTAGTACGGTCAATACTGCTGTTAGTGCAATCAATAACCAATTCAACTTTATCAATATTTTTGAATGATAATCGATAATGATAATCGGTATTTGACCTACATTACAAGTTTCTTTATCATGATTCTCATCAGTTATAGAATCCGATAAATTTCTTTGGGCGAGGAGTATTTCTTTTCCCTTTTTATCTAAAGGTTTAGTTCCATCCTCAGCAAGAATGCGGTAACAAATTGTTGCTAATCCTGGGGATGGAAAATGAATTTGAATCGGATTTTTTGCATAAGAAATCGAATAATCTTTATCAAATTCAATATAACTTTCCCTGTTAAAAAATATTTTTACATCAGGCAAATGAGCATATCTGATAGAATCTATTAGTAATCTGAAATTATTTGGAGTGGAAATATCCGAAGGAAAAACCCAAAAATATATTTTACTCAATTTATTAGTATAAAAATAAATTGTGTTTATGACATTTTTTTTACGAAAACCTTTTGAGAAAGGTATGAATTTCCGAAGGGAAAAATATTCTTTGATTGCTTCAACACAAATTTCACTTCTACCCTCAATAAAATGCGGCCATTTTTTTTGCTTTTTCATAATACAATATTACTTCCCAATAGGTTCAAAATCAATGGCACTATTTTTCCATAAAAGATTTGAGGAACCTATTCATCGCCTTGTCTATCTTTGGATGGGAGTCGCACTCCACGGTGTGAACAGTATCGCCCCAGGCAATCGCCGACTTGAAGATTATCTTGTTCTTCTCCATGCCGACGAGAATGCCGAAGCAGTCCGTCAACCCTAGGCGGGGGACATCCTCTTCGTCATCACCAGAAAGTTGAACCGTCTCATCACTCGCCAAGGAAACAGGGCGGCGATTGGAGCCTGGGGACGATGCTTGCATTTTTGCATTTAGTAGAAAAGAAAAAACGAATGTGGAGAGCCAGGCTTACTTTTTCTTGATCTAAATCACAAAATTATTCCTTTTAAATGTGTCCATTTTGTGTCCATGTTTCTCGAAAAAAGTCGTAAAAAGACCATAAAAGACCATAATCACGATTTTGGGAAAAACGTGGAGATGCTTGATAATAAAGGATTTTAAAGTGGAGCTGGGGAGGCTCGAATACCATCACTATGCATTCCCAAGTTCTGAAAGTCGGGAATGCATCTAGTGATGGTATATTGCCACTAGTTGATTTTCCAGATCTAAAAGTCTTTGGAAAATCAGAGTGGCAATACTCCCGGCCTTCTGAATGCCATTCTAAAGGGCGAAATCGAAAAAATGCCTTGAAACCAATTGCCTATAACGATTTCACAAATAACTAAAACGCTCTATAATGGCTAATGTGACTGGATTGTGACTATGTTTTTTTTCGCGAATGAACAGATATAGTTATAGACAACTGGAAAGTGTACAATAACTAAAAAGAGGAAGAATGAGAAATGCTTTAATTTTTACAGTTTTTTTCCTTTTACTGACAACAGCAGCTTATGCGCAAAAAGTTTATTCGGTTCAGTATGAAAATCAGGCTGATGTTAAGGTCTATGTCGCTCAATATGAGTCTCAGGCCGATTTGAAAGTCTTCAAGGTAAAATACGAAAATCAGGCAGGTCAAAACGATGGTAAATGGTATTTTACAAAATACCCTAATCAGGCTCAAAAGAAAACCTTTTTTGTAAAATACGAAAGTCAGGCTGATGTTAAAATATATTTTGTGAAATATGAAAGTCAGGCCGGTTGGCGGGATAATTCAAAAAAGCCTTTTTTTTATTGACATTTCAGCTAATTTTCCTCAAAATGCAAGCATGGAGAAAATTGATTTTCCTATAAACAATTTGAATAAAAGATTGGTAGGATTCATACTTTTTTGTATTTGCTTTAAGGGAAATAACAAATGATGATTCACTTCCTTGGCAATGGCGGTTTTATAGGGAACGGGTTGCCCTACAACTCATTTTTTGTGGACGGTAATTTCCTGATTGAATGTCCCCCGGACATTATGACAACAATGCGTAATCAGGGAATCCAATTGTCTCAGATAAAAAGGATTTTTTTATCTCATTTTCACGGTG
>Ga0209539_1001420_pt1 | contig 12955 bp, 8 predicted proteins | sample BarGraNGADG00312_2_FD_184499 | JGI IMG/M metagenome (GOLD analysis project Ga0209539, IMG submission 184499) | Arctic peat soil microbial communities from Barrow, Alaska - Barrow Graham LP Ref core NGADG0011-312 (SPAdes) (version 2) | ecosystem: Environmental > Terrestrial > Soil > Wetlands >... | reverse complement strand
TGGCGGCCCACGGCGGGCAGCGGCAGCTGGACGGCCTTCGCCACGCAGACGGGCTCCTTCACCGTGAGCGCGGGGAGCTTCGCGGTCACGCCCTGACCGGACCCCACTTCGACTGAGCCCTGTCTGGGCGCCGGGCCGCGTGCGGCCCGGCGCCCAGACGCCCGTCTCAGGCTCTACTCGGACGCGCCGGAATGCCGCTACCGACTACGCGCGACCCAGACCGAGTGCGGCTCTGTCTCGCCGGTCGCAGCGTGATCGGCCGTGCCCAGCCTCAGGAGTCCAGGCCATGGGGTTTGCGGAGTGCGCTCGAAAAGTCCGGCTTCCTCGTGACCCGAGCCGGTGGTACCGGAAGGGACTCCTTGGTCCTCGGCTCCCGGTTCCACCGGTGTCTCCCCGGCTGCCACGTGACGGCGGCTGTCGTGCGCTAGCCTCATGCCAGCCCGGCGACGCAGGACCGTTGCGGCGCGGTCGCCCTTCAGGCATCCCCCAGGCGGACGACGCGTGCAGGATTGCCCGCCACGACTGCCCCAGGGGGAACGTCGTCCAGGACGACACTCCCCGCGCCGATCTTGCAGCCATCGCCAAGGTGGATCCCGCCGAGCAAAATGCAGCCTGCGCCCAGATCCACATCGTTGCCCACGGTGGGGACGAGTTCCGAGCCCTGTGATCTCCCGGCGCCGAGGGTACATCCCTGTCGCAGGATGACGTTCGCGCCGAGCACGCATCCCTCGTGCACGACAAGACCGACGCCGTGGTAGATGACCAGGCCGGGGCCTGCCTCGACCGCAAGCGGCAGGTCAACGCCCAAGAGCCACACGATGCAGAGCCTGTACCAAGCGGAATAGGGCCATGCCACCAGACGGAGGATGCTGGCGCGCGCAGAGGCCACCTCGAGGAAACGGCCTATGCGGTAGGCACTGACGAGGAACAGCCCCTTGGTGTTCTCCTTGTTCGCCGCACGATCGGCAGCAAGATCAGTCAAGACCCCTCCCATCACGGCGCAGCGCCCTTGGCCGCACGGAAGACCTGGAGCAACGATTCCTCGTACTCATCGAAGACCCGGTCGGGAGAGAATCGCTGCACGACCTGACGATTGCTCTCGCCCATCTGGCGAAGGAGCCGCCGCTGATCGTGCAGTCGCTCGATCGCCGCGGCGATCTGCTCGGGCCGTCGCGGTGGAACGAAGAGGCAGTTGATCTCGTCGGCCAGGTAGTCTCTCGTCCCCCGTACCGGAGTAGTGACGATGCCGAGACCTGCGGCCATGGCCTCCGCGAGTACCGTGGGGAAGCCTTCTGCCCAGTACGTCGGCAGCACCAGGACATCAGAGGCAGCGTACAGAGCGCGAAGAGCCTCACCCTCGACTCGCCCCACAAAACGTACACGGTCTCCGAGACCAAGCGTCAGCGCGAGCTCCCTCGCCCGCGGCAGCAGCGGCCCATCGCCGGCAATCGTCAGGGTGACCTGACACGAAACCAGCGATGTCGCCTCGATCGCGTCGAGCACGCCCTTCGTCTCCACCACCCTGCCGACGAACAGGAGCTTGGTCGAGCGTCCTGTGTCTCGTCCCGCGGGCTGCGGATACTCGACTGCATCGAAGGGGTTCGTGACCCGCTGGACGGCCACAGTGGGCTCCCCTCTGGCATACAGGACCGCCTCTTCCCACGACAGAACGAAGACTCCGTCCACCAGCCTCAGGAGGTCCCTGGAGAGCATGCGAAACACCGTCGGCCGGTCGTCGCCCACCCACTCGGCATGTCCTCCATGGGGCTGCAGGATGATGGCCGACACATGCCGCCGCAGGCGAGCGCACAGCAGAAGATCGCGTGGGATGGTCTTCCAGTCCATCCCCGAGTGGATCACAACGACATCCGCACCGTCTGCGCTGACCTCAGCCGCGACACGGATGGCGTCTCGAGCGCGGGAGAGTGCTTTCTGTGCCAACCCTTCGGACGATGATCGCGCCCCCCAGAACTTCGTACTCACAAGCCAGCCTCGCTCGGTAAGGCCGCTCGACAGCTCACGCACGATGCGTGGAACGGCGCCTCCCACAGCGTCGCCCGGCCCGAGAAACACGATGCGCACGGGTCTGTCCAGACGTCTGTTCGTGTGTGGGGTGTTCATCGGGTCCTTTTCGGCGCGTGGTAAGCGTCTGCTGCCGGTCCCGAAGATCGGCTTCGACTGTTGGAGTCGTGCCCACCCTCAGCTGCTCCCGACGTCGTGCAGTTCCCATCGCCTGCACCGAGACGGCCTCTTGCCGCTGCAGTCGGTGCGTTCACTTGATGCGCTCGGACGCGAGCTGGCGACTCACGCGCCACACGAACACCGGCAGCGTGGTCGCATAGCGCTTCCAAAGCCGCCGAGGTTCTTGCAGAAGACGGTAGAGCCACTCGAGTCCCAAGCGCTGCATCAAGGGCGGAGCCCGTCGAACCACGCCGGCATGGAAGTCGAATGCGGCTCCGACGCCGACGAGGACTGCGTCGAGGGCATCGCGATGAGCGCGCATCCACATCTCCTGTCTCGGCGCGCCGAGCCCCACGAAGACGATGTCGGGGCGTGCGCGGCGTATGCGGTCGCAGAGTTCCGCATCCTCGGAATCGGTGAGTGGCCGAAAAGGGGGGGAGATCGCATCCACGATAGCAAGGCCCGGATAGCGGGCCTCCAGCTTCTTCTGCAGGAGTCCTACGACCTGATCGGTCGAGCCGTACAGCAGCACTCGATAGCCTCGCGCTTGGGCGCGACCCAGCATCATGAGCATGACGGAGGGACCTGCGAGGCGAGGCTGTCGGCGGCGGGCCAGCTGCGAGACCGCCCAGGCTACCGGCGCGCCGTCCGGAAGGTTGACATCGGCCTCTTTGAGGGCCTGCAGAAACCGGGGATCACTCGAGCATTGGACCACCGAGCTTGCGTTCACTGCGCAGACGTAGGCGCCGCGGTGCTCGGCGATGCATGAGTCCATCCAGGCCAGGAGCGCAGCCGCTGACAGCGGCCGAAACGGCACGCCGAGGACGGTGACCTGCACGGCGCCGCCCGCGAGCGCTCGATGCGCCTCGCGTCCGGCGTGCCGCCTGCTCTCACCTCTGAGTGTCCCGTGTGCCACGTCTGCAGTATCGGCAACACTCTGTGACGACATGAGGGGTAGTTCGTCTGGTTGCAGCCCCGCCAAGACCCCACCCGCCTGTTGTGAGACACGACTAGTACGCCCGCATGCAGCCCATCTACTACCCGCGAACGTCACCCACAGAACACGAAAGCCGCCGTCCATTCTGACTAGAGAACGACCTCGAACGCCGCGATCGAGGTGGCCAGGCCGCCCTCCGCCACGATGAGCGCCGCGTCGAGGCACACCGGTCCCTCGGCGACCTCGAAGGGCGCGCCGCCCGGCATGGCGGCGCCGTCGCGTGATGCAGCATCTGCCTGCGTTCGAGTCAACATCGCCACCTCTGTGCCGACACGTCGTGGAGTGCGTACGAGCTCGAGCAGCCACAAGGATACACGACCTTCCTCCGTCCGGCTCGCGGCGGTTCGAGTGGGGCCGGCGTGAGCTTCCGCATCGCAGCGGACTCTCGTCGGCTACGGGCGGTCGGGTACCGCAGGGCCGGCTTCGTCGAGAGGGGTGGCCTGACTGGCGGGGTGCACATCGAGGGCAGTGTCACCCGGCGTCTGCAGCATGCCCCGAGTGAGTCCGATGAGCACGGCCATCACGGCGGCTCCGGCGGCCAGAGCTATCCCGTTCGCCACCGACAGGACGACGTAGCCCGCGAAGCCGCCCATCATGACGATGGAGCACGCGTGGACGCCAGGCGATTGGCGCGTGTCGCGGTGCAGCCGAACGAAGCTGACGAGGACCCACGCGAGGAACGCCACATAGGCACACAGAAGGATGAGTCCTCCGGTGGTGAAGAACTCGAGGAAATCGTTGTGGGCCCAGATGGCTGCGCCGTAGGACTGACTGAGCAGTTTGACGCTGGCTCCCGCTCCCCGGCCGATGAGGATGTGGGGCAGGCTGTCCGTTCCCGCGACCAGGAGGTCCCTCTCGAACTGTACGCGGCCGCTACCACCGCCGTGCTCCAGTTGGCCGCCGACCAGACTATGGATAAGGGGCAGATCGGACAGCCGCGCCAGAATGGTGTCCTGGAACCAGATCGCCGCGAAGACCAACACCCCGCCGATGACCAGGATGCTCACCCTGGCGCGGGCTGCTTTCATGCGCACGGCGGCGACGACGTACGCGCCCAGGACCGCGAGCGAGGCCAGATACGCGGTACGCACGAATGAGGCGATGATGCCCACCACAAGAAGGCCCGCTACGAGGGCCGAGAGATGAACCCTGCGTCCCGCGACGATGTACATCAGGATGAACGGCAGGACGAGTACGGCGAGTGAGGCAAGGGCGTGAGGCCGCGAATATCCTCCCGACGTTTCGCTCAGTCCGTAGTAGGCGGCACCGTAGCGCCCTTGCGCCAGGGCGATCATGGTGACGAGGAGCAGGAAGATCGCCGAGATCCACATCGTGGTGAGGATCGCTTCCTGCCCGTGCCGCGACGTGCACATGCGTTCCACCGCAACGGCAAGCAGCAGCCAGGATGCCAGCTTGAGGCCAGAATCCACGGCGACGCTGAAGTCCGGCCGGACGAGCGTCAGACCGAGATACGCCAGCAGGAGCGCCGCCAGCGGGGTAGGGAGGCCGGCGCGGCGCCGGGCCACGAAGTACACGAAGATCGTGCCCAGCAGGCCCACCCCCCAGACTTGGCCGAGGGTAAGGCCTGCGACCGAGGTGTAGACATAGGCGTCCACCACCGGTCGAGCCACCAGGAACGCGAGCAGAGAATACTCGGGCGCTTCGAGGATCACGCCGACCAACGCGAGGAAGACGGCGGCAGCGACCGCGACGTTCTGGAGCTCAGGCCGGCTCGCAGCCACACCGAGGATCACCGCGAGCACGACCGCGACCAGCACGATTCGCAACGTGAACGGCAACGCGCCGGCCACCTTGATTCGAGCCGGGGTCATCTCGAGCGAACTGTCCAGTGCAGTCCTGCGTTGCCTATCGGTTGCGGCCACTTCTCAGAGCATAGCCGCGCGTGGTCGAAACACCAAGATACACGGGGGGGCATCGATGCCGCCGTCGGCGTCAGAAGAACGCGGCCGCTGGGCGGCCTGAGCGAGACCGCGTCGGCGTGGCGCGGTGTCTGATGGGCGCGGACTCCTTTCCCGCGAGGCGCGCTTTCAGGCCCGTTTGCCGGGCAACGTCGATGCGGCTAGGCTTGAACACAGCATGAGCGAACGCAAAACGGACAGCCCGCGCACCATGACCCTTCTCCACGTCGTCGGTGCCCGACCGAACTACATGAAGATCGCTCCCATCGTGCTGGCCGGTGAGCGCTGGAACCAGACCATGGCGTCCCGTGCCGGCGGAACGACAGGTGTAGCAGAACCTGCGCCGCCATCAGCAGTCCACTTCACGCAGCTACTCGTCCACACTGGTCAGCACTACGATCGGGAGCTCTGCGATCTCCTCTTCGAGGATCTTGGCTTGCGGGAGCCGGATCACGCGCTCGGCGTAGGCGCGGCTTCGCCCATCACCCAGACTGCCCGCGTGATGGAGCGGCTCGAGCCACTGCTCAACTCGCTACGGCCGGACGTGGTGCTGGTTCCCGGCGACGTGAACTCGAGCATGGCTGCGGCGCTGGCCTGCGTGAAGCTGCGCATTCCGGTCGCCCACGTCGAGGCTGGGGTCCGCAGCTACGATCGCGAGATGCCGGAGGAACACAATCGCGTGGTGATCGATCACGTGGCCGACATCCTCTACGCGCCTTGTTCCGAGGCGGTCGACAACCTTCTCCGTGAAGGTATCCCGGCAGAGCGGATCGCGTTTGTCGGAAACACCATGATCGACACGCTTGACCGGCTTCTGCCGGCAGCGCTGGCACGCGAGGGTTCGGTGCGGCAGGCGGTCGGCTTGGCGTCGGATGAGCCGTTCATCCTGGTGACTCTGCACAGGCCCAGCAATGTCGACGACCCGAACCAGCTCGGTCGTCTGCTCGGTGCGTTCGCGAAGGTCGCCGAGCATCTGCCCGTGATCTTCCCTGTGCATCCACGCACGCATGCGCGCATGCGGGGCTTCGGCCTCGCGAACGGCCAGACAGCCTCACTGCGAATGGTGCAGCCGTTGGGCTATCTGGACTTCTTGGCTCTGATGCAGTCGGCGAGTGCGGTCATGACCGACTCTGGCGGTGTGCAGGCGGAGACGACCCGGCTGCGGGTGCCGTGCGTGACACTCCGCACGACGACGGAGTGGCCGGCGACACTGCGACTGGGCACGGCCGTTCTTGTGGATCCCTTCGACGTCGAGACCATTGTGACGACCACGCTGGAACGGGTGCGGCCGATGGGGCGTAGATCGACGTTGCCGCATGTGGAGCTGTGGGACGGGGCGGCAGGCGACCGCTTGGTGCGCGACCTGGCGGACCGACTGTCGCGCTGAGTCGCGACCGGGAGTCTCGTGCGGAAGTGGCGCGCCTTGCGCGCCTCGAGGGCAGGCCGTGGACCATCCGCGCAAGCCTGGGCGGTCGACGGGCCCCTGCCCCGCCCGGGTGACGCTGCGATCCACGACACCCCGTCTCGGGACAGTGCCGCCGAGAATCGACTGAGTCTTCGGGTGCTCGCCCGGGTCGTACGTCTGCTATTATTCGCGCGACTCGCCAAAGAGAACTTCGGAGTAGCCTCTTGCCATCGTCCGATGATTTTCGCACGTTGACGCTGCGCGACTACGTTCGATCGGTCTGGATGCGCGCGTGGCTCGTTGCGGTCGTCGTCGTCGTGTGTACGCTCACGGCGTTTCTCGTCGCGAACCTCCAGACGTGGATGTACGAGGCCTCCGCTCGCCTCATGTACCAGCCGCCTGCGGACGTCTCGAACCCCTCTGGTGGGCTCGTCGTCGCCGACCCCAACGTGCTGAGTATCCAACTGCAGAGCGTCATCGACATGATCGAGGACCCGACCGTCCGTGCCAAGGCCTTGGTGCAACTGGGGACTCGCGAGGCTGGGGCCGGCGCCGAGGTGAGCGCAGGCGTCTATGTCCCCACCACCGGCTCCGCCACGGGATCGTCGTCGAACCTGGTCGAGATCAAGGCCGTGGCCAAGTCACCCGCTGTCGCGGCCGCCACCGCAAACGCGTATGCGGCGGCCGTCATCGCGTTGCGCAAGCAGTGGGAGCAAGAGCGCTACCAGGCTGCGCAGGAGGTCGTCAAGAATCAATTGAAGCTGTTCACGTCCAGCCAGTCCAAGCTGACCACTGACTACGCGAATCTCGTGCAGCAGCTGAGCTACCTCCAGATAGCAGACGCTACTGCCACCGGTGATTTTCGGGTCATTGTCCCCGCCACGACTCCGGACTCCCCGGTCTCGCCCAAGCCTGTGAAGTCGGCCGCTCTTGGCTTCGGAGTCGGACTCATCGCGGGCATCGGGCTCGCGTTTCTGGCGGGCAGGCTCGACACTCGCGTTCGGTCGCACCGTCAGGCGGCGGGTATCCTGGGAACGCCCGTCTTGGGACGTCTGCCGCGCATCTCCCGGCAGGTACTGCGGCGGGACTACCTTGTGGCGCTCACCGAGCCGGACGGGCACTACAGCGAGGCGCTGCGCATGCTTCGCACCAACCTCGATTGGGCCAGCATCGACGAACGTCTTTCGTCGGTGCTGGTCACCAGCTGTCTCAAGGGAGAAGGCAAGACGCTCACGTTGTGCAACCTGGCCGTGACCTTGGCTCGAGCGGGCAAGAACGTCATCGTCATCGATGCAGACCTGCGGGACCCGCGCGTCCACGCGGTGTTCGACCTCCGGAATGGGAAGGGTCTGACGTCGGTCGCCCTGGGACGGGCCAAGGTCGAGGACGCCCTGCAGGTCTTTGTCCAACGACAGACCACCGCCCCTCTCCCACGCGCCTTGGTGACGACGCTGGACGCTCGCACCGGTGGCGGCGCGTCCGCGGAGGGCTGGGCGGGGAGCCTTCGCATTCTCACGTCTGGGCCCTTGCCCCCTGATCCGGGCGAGGTCGCTGCCTCGCGACGTCTCGCGGCCACCGTTCGTGAGGTCGAGAGTCTGGGGGCTGACTACGTGCTGGTAGATGCTCCGCCGATCCTCAGCGTCAGCGACGCGGGCGCGCTCTCGGCATCGGTGGACGGGCTCCTCATGATCGTGAATCTCGAAAAGGCGCGTCGTCCGACGCTTGCGGACGCGCGCGAGCAGCTCGATGCGTTGCCGTGCCGCAAGGTCGGCGTCGTTGTCGTCGGTGAGCGGATCGAGCACGAGCAGTACTACCAGTACAGGACGAGCTAGCGCTCCGTCGACGGCTGGTGCGTTCCCGTCGGATATCGTCGCGGTCGCGCACGCGTGCAGCACTGGGGTGGCTGCCAGTGATCGAAGGCCTCCGCGCTGACCAGCGCGATGCTTGTCCTCACTGCACTGGCGAAGCCCATCTACCTTCTCGCCTTCATTCCCGTCCATGCGGTGCTGCTCATGTGGCCGGTCAGGGCGCGGTTGGGCTCCTTCTCCGTCAGGGACCGCCTCGAGAAACGACCCCCGTACGGGCCCCGTCGGCGTGCCCGGGCTCTTGCAGACTTCACGCCGAGGCGCCGCCCTCCGCCTGCGGCGTATAGCGGCTTTGACAGCATGGCAAACGGCAGACGATTGATAGTGCCGCCGCGCCGCCGTACAGTGCGGTCAACGGGAGGCGGCGGGCGCGATTCTCTGTCGCGCTGCCGACGCCCGGGCCATGGGGCAAGATCGCTGGAGGTCACGCGTGCAGACTCGCAAGAAGCTTCTGCTTTCCGTGCTCATCGGAGCCGCGGTGCTGTTCTGCCCTCTCGGGGGCCTCGCCGTCGTTTCAGACGCGTGGGGCGCAGGGCCGGTGCGCACCGACGCGCTCGTTCTGGTGGATTCCGCCAGTGCCGCCTATCCCGATTTCGCGCACTACGTGCGCCCGTACCTCGACAACTTCGGTGTGCCCTACGCCGTGGTCGACATCGCGATGTCACCGGTTCCCGCCAACGTCGGCGACTACAGCCTGCTGATCGTCGGGCACCGGCAACTCGATGTGGACGGAAGCTACCTCGACGCGGCAGAGCAGGATGCGATCGCCGCCGCGGTCAACCAGGGCACCGGGCTCGTGAACTTCGACAACGACTTGTGGACCGCCGGGGGGCGCCCCGCTACCAGTTCGTGCAGTCGGTCTTCAACTTCACCCGCGGCGGTTCGACGACGGGTTCCGGGGTCAGTTTCTCTTCGACCGGCGGTGGCGCGGGGGCTGCGATCACGATCGACTGCTGGGACGATGCGCATCAAGACCCGGTGCTGCCGACGACCACAAACTCGGCGGACATCTCACTGACCGACGGGCTCTGGACCGAGTTCCACTACGTGAGTGGCGGTCGCCCGTTCCCATCTGTATTCGCAGGCAGCGACGAGTACGAGAACCACAGTCTGTCGGCGATGCGCTTCTACGCCACGAGCGTCCCCAACGGCGACTACGCGGTCTACGCCAACCTCTACACAGAAGATGCCGGGCGTAACATGCGCTACTACTACGGCTATTCACCCACCGAGACCAAGCGCTACTACGTCGACACCACCGGTGGCAGCGGCGGCGCCACCGAGCATACGGAGTACTCGTTGGGTTCCGTGACCGTGACAGACAACACGTTCTCGCTATATGCGCAGGACGCGGACATGTTCAGCGGCGCCTATCCCGTGTTCGGGTGGGCGTGGATAAGACTGGTCCCCGTGCCGAAGCCGGGGACGACGACTCACTACATCACGGCGCTCCACTCAGCTGACGAGACTCTAGCCACGGGCACGATGCGGCTTCCCGGCATCGCACTTCCTCCGACGGCGACGGCTGTCGCGGTCGGCGGCGACCAGCCACTCGTCGCCGCGGCGAGCTCGGGGGCGGGCCACGCGGTGCAGTGGGGCTCCTACGATTGGATGTCACACGCGGTGCTGGGTCCGGTCCACGGGCTCGACGACCTGGTGTGGCGCAGCCTCGCGTGGGCAGCGCACAAGCCGTTCGTCATGCAGGCACTGCCGTCCATCGCCACCATGCGCGTCGACGACGCCGATTACGGGCCCTTCGACTGGGTGGGCACGGCCAGCCAGTACGGCTTCAAGCCCTGGCTCGGGCTGGACATCGGGGACCTGAGTGAGGCCGACGCCGCCACCATATCCGCGTACACCAACAGCGGCCAGGCCACGGCCTCGATCCATTCGTTCACCGACCCCACGGGGTTCTACTTCAACGTGCCGAGCGGTCCGCAGTACAGCGACAGCGCGGTGGCCGCCAACTTCGCTCGCGGCAGGCAGTGGCTCACGGACCACGACATCACCAGCTCCAAGTTCGTGGTGCCGCACTACTACGAGTTCGGCACCAACGTGTTCGCCGGCCTGCAGGCCTGGGGCGTGCAGTACGTGGGGACCGTGTTGGAGCCCGGCCGGGCGTACAGCTACACCACGGGGCCGTGGCTCCAAGGGGGTCCCTATCGGAGCTTCGAGTCGGGGGTCAGCGGCTCCAGTGCTCCCTTGTACTACGCCGACTTCCTCGACGTTCCCGGCCACCCTGAGTGGGCCGGCCAGTTCTTCAACTGCGTCACGGAGATCCGCGACGACAACAACTACGAGTGGTACCCGAGCAACGACGTCGCTTCCACGATCGGCCGCGGCACCAGGCAGCTGACGCGGGCCTTCGACAGTCGCGCGCTCGGGACCCTGTTCACGCACCAGTCCTATATCCAGGCGGTAAGCTCCGCCAACTGGGGCAGCATCATGCAGGGGATCAGCGCGAACATCGCCGGCTACGGTGCGCTCTCCATGACCATGGACGACGCCTGTCAGTACGTCCGTGCGTTCACCACCTCCAGCATCTCCTCGGGCACCTACGCCGCCGCCGCGCACACCGCGCGCACGGTGGTGACGGGGAGCACGGACGTGCCGACCGTCTTCTCGCTCTTCACCCAGAGCGGAGGCCAGATCGACGAACAGAGGGTGGCCGTTCCGGCGTTCGCCGGGTCGACCCAGATCGTCTCATCGCTCGGCGGCGGCGGCGCCGACGTCACTCCCCCCCAGATCTTCAACGTGTCGGCGGGCGAGCCGGCCGCTGCGAACACGACGGTGAGCTGGGCGACCGACGAGGCGGCGACGTCTCAGGTGGAGTACGGCCTGACGACCGCTTACGGCTCGGCGACCGCTCTCGATGCCACCCTGGTCACCGGTCACGCGCAGCTCCTGACGGGGCTGAGCGCGAACACCGTGTACCACTACCGCGTGCTCAGCCGGGATGCGGCCGGCAACCTGGCGACCGGCACGGACGCCACGTACACCACAGCCGCCCCGACGCTCTCCATCGACGACATCTCCATGACCGAGGGCAATACGGGCAGCCTGAACGCCGTCTTCACGGTCAGCCTCTCGGCGCCCAGCAGCGTGCCGGTCAGCGTCTCCTACGCGACCGCCGACGGCACCGCCCTCGCCGGCAGCGACTACACTGCCGCCTCGGGCGCGCTCGTTTTCGCCCCCGGCGTCACCTCCCAGACCGTGAGCGTGGCGGTCCTCGGCGACCTCCTCGACGAGGCCGACGAGAGCTTCACCGTGAACCTCTCCGGGGCGCAGAACGCGAGCCTCGCCGACAGCCAGGGGCGCGGCACGATCCTCGACAACGACCCGACGCCGTCTCTCTCCATCAACGACGTCTCCGTGACCGAGGGCAATACGGGCAGCCTGAACGCCGTCTTCACGGTCAGCCTCTCGGCGCCCAGCGGGCGGCCGGTCAGCGTCTCCTACGCGACCGCGAACGGCACCGCCCTCGCCGGCAGCGACTACACTGCCGCCTCGGGCGCGCTTGTTTTTGCCCCCGGCGTCACCACCCAGACCGTGAGCGTGGCGGTCCTCGGGGATGTGCTCGCTGAGCCGGACGAGACGTTCGCAGTGAACCTCACGCAGCCGGGCAATGCGACCCTCGCCAGAAGCCAGGGTGTGGGGACCATCGTCAGCGACGACTTCGTGCCATCGATCTCGATCAACGACGTCTCCGTCACCGAGGGCAACTCCGGCACCAGGAACGCCGTCTTCACGGTCAGCCTCTCGGCGCCGAGCCCGTTGGCCGTCAGCGTCTCGTATGCGACCGCGAACGGCACCGCCCTCGCGGGCAGCGACTACACCGCGACCTCGGGCGCCCTCGTCTTCGCCCCCGGCGTGACCACCCGGAGTGTGAGCGTGGCCGTCCTCGGGGATGCGCTGGACGAGGCCGACGAGAGCTTCACCGTCAACCTCTCCGGGGCGCAGAACGCGACCCTCGCCGACAACCAGGGGCTGGGCACGATCCTGGACGACGACCCGACGCCGTCCCTCACCATCAACGACGTCTCCGTCACCGAGGGCAATACGGGCAGCCTGAACGCCGTCTTCACGGTCAGCCTCTCGGCGCCCAGCGGGCGGCCGGTCAGCGTCGCCTACGCGACCACGAACGGCACCGCCACGGCCGGCAGCGACTACCTCTCCAAGACGGGGACGCTCACCTACTCTGCGGGCACGAGAACGCAGACAGTCTCGGTGAGCGTGTACGGCGACAGAGCCAGGGAGCGGAACGAAGTACTGTACCTGAATCTGTCGAGCGCCGTGAATGCGACGCTGGCCAGGAACCGCGGCACCGGGACGATCCTCAACGACGACTAGTATCTAATGGCAGAAGTAAGCCTAATGTGCTATCCTTGCTGGGTGAGCTCTCCACCCCGTCAAGGAGGACGCATGGCCTACACCTCCACAGCGATCCTTCTCGCCGCGCAAGAGAGAAGCGCACTGGAGAAGAACGTCCGCGGCGCAAAGACCGAGCAGCGGCTGGCCTTGCGCAGCCGCATCATCCTCCTGGCCGCGGACGGCATGGGCACGGGCGCCATCGCCGCGCAGCTGCAGA
>Ga0209539_1001419_pt1 | contig 12958 bp, 11 predicted proteins | sample BarGraNGADG00312_2_FD_184499 | JGI IMG/M metagenome (GOLD analysis project Ga0209539, IMG submission 184499) | Arctic peat soil microbial communities from Barrow, Alaska - Barrow Graham LP Ref core NGADG0011-312 (SPAdes) (version 2) | ecosystem: Environmental > Terrestrial > Soil > Wetlands >... | reverse complement strand
GCGCTGCTTGCTGCTGAAAAGGGACTTCAGAAACTCATGAAAGCTGTCGAGACACTTGAAAAACTCAAATCATCATCTGATGCTTCAACTTTTGATGTTGCCAATCTGAAGAAGAAATGCTACGAAGCGCTCGATGATGATCTGAACAGCCCGATACTTCTATCGCATTTGTTTGATGGTGTGAAATATATAAATTCAGTATTTGAAGGGATCGGGAAGATTGATACTTCTACACTTGATGCATTAAAAGAACTTTATAACACGTTTGTTTTTGATATACTCGGATTGAAAGATGAATCAGCCGGAAAAAGTGATGAGAAACTGACCGGAGAGTTGATGAAGATCATCATTGAATTACGACAGAACGCGAAGAATAATAAGGACTTCCCTACATCTGATAAAATCCGGAATGAGCTCAACCTGATTGGCATTACGCTCAAGGATAGAAAAGACGGGGTGGACTGGGAGAGGTAGGTTGGAGACGGGATTAAAACCCCCCTTTGGTTCCCCCCGGTGAGGGGAAAAAGAGGCTGTTCTATTGGCCTTTTTCGCCCCCCTGGGGGAGATGCCACGCAGTGGCAGAGGGGGTTCAAGTTAATGAATTACGCCTTCCCCGCGCTTCCTACCACATTTATTACTTTATGTTTATAAAGCTCTTTCAGTTTATCGCGAGCGGGTCCCAGGTAATTACGAGGATCGAACTCACCAGGCTTCTCAACAAAAACTTTGCGGATGGCTGCGGTCATGGCAAGGCGACCATCGCTGTCGATATTGATTTTACAAACTGCCGATTTTGCTGCTCTGCGTAACTGGTCTTCAGATACACCGGCTGTATTTTCCATTTTACCGCCATATTTATTAATCTCATCAACAATTTCCTTAGGTACTGAAGATGCACCATGCAAAACGATTGGGAAACCGGGAATACGTCTTTCACACTCTTCAAGAATGTCAAAACGCAACGGAGGAGGAAGCTGACCCGGGATCACCTTGAATTTGAACGCACCGTGTGAAGTACCAATAGAAATTGCCAGTGAGTCAACGCCTGTTTTTTTAACAAAATCTTCAACCTCCTCAGGTCTTGTATATGAGGTGTGATCTGACGATACTTCATCCTCAATACCAGCCAGAACGCCTAGTTCGCCTTCTACTGTAACATCAAACTGATGTGCGTAATCAACGACTTGTTTGGTTAACCTTACGTTTTCTTCATAAGGGAAATGTGATCCGTCGATCATGACCGATGAAAAACCCATTTCTATGCACGACTTACAAGTTTCGAATGAATCGCCATGATCCAGATGCAATACAATTGGAATTGCATAACCCAGTTCTTTTGCATATTCTACAGCCCCCTTGGCAAGATATTGTAGCAAAGTCTGATTAGCATATTTACGTGCTCCTTTTGATACCTGAAGAATCACCGGAGATTTCGTCTCTACGCAAGCACTGATTATTGCCTGCATCTGTTCAAGATTATTGAAATTAAATGCAGGTATTGCATACCCTCCTTTTACAGCTCCCTTAAACAATTCTCTCGAATTTACTAAACCTAATTCTTTATAATGTAACATAATTTATTGATTTTAAATAAGCGGTCCAAGTTAGTAATTTTAGGTTTAGCCACAAAACTATTTCGGATTGCAGTTTGTATTTTAGAATTTAAGAACTCAAAAGTAAAAAAATACTTTATTCTGTCTGAGATAATATTTATCTTCGTAAACTTATTTTGAAAGATTTTCGATCTGATAATAGTTGAATGTAATTGTCGCATAACCATGATTTTAAAATAGAAGTCACTAATTATTCTCTTAATTATATCCCAGAAACAAAATATTTAAACATGAAAAAAATTCTTATATTAATATTTACCGGTCTTCTTTCTTCTCAAGGTCTGATTTTTTCTCAACAAAAAGTGTGGTCCCTCGAAGAATGTGTAAGGTATGCTATCGATAATAATATTCAGATCAAACAACAGGTTATACAGACCGAGGTTCAGAAGAACTCTCTTGATCTTGCAAAAATGAAAATGTTACCTACACTGAACAGTCAGGTTTCCCATGATTATTCATTTGGTCGTGCTCTTGATCAGAATACCTATCAGTTTTATAATCAGACAATTCGGTCAGATTATTTCTACATTGGTGGAGCAACACCGGTATTCAACGGTTTACAGAATTACAATTCAGTTCAAAGCAACAAGTATTCAGTGCTTGCCTCAGAGGAGGATCTTAAAAACATACGTGATAATATCGCTTTAAACGTTGCTCTGGCATACCTGCAGATACTTCTGAACAAAGAACTTGTTTCGGCAAATGAAAATCAGCTCAACATTACTCTGCAACAGATTGAAAAAACAAGAAAACTTGTTGATGCAGGCAGTGTGGCTAAAGGAAGTCTTCTTCAGATTGAAGCTCAGGCAGCTCAGGAGGAATTACAATTAATAACTATGAAAAACCAGCTCGAGACTTCATATCTTAATATTACCCAATTTCTTGAACTTAAAACTCCTGAAGGTTTTGAGGTTGTAGTCCCTGAAATAGGTGTTGACCCCAATGCCTTAATATCTGGAAATATAGATGAGATTTATGACATAGCACAGAAATCCAGACCTGAAATAAAGAGTTCTGAATTAAGACTTTCAGCCAGCCAATATGACCTTAAAGTTGCAAAAGGCGGCAGGAGTCCCAGAATTTCCTTAAGTTATTCCTTAAATACCCGCTATACCTATATCCCTAATCAACCCTTGAATGAACCCTTTAAAACCCAGTTTAAAAACAATAAGAACTCCGGGGTCGGAATATCAATGAGCGTTCCCATTTTAAATGGCTGGCAGGTTAATAAAAATATCTCAAACTCAAAACTAACTGTTGAAAGCAATCAATACACCCTGGAAGGATCTAAAAAACAACTATATAAAAGTATCCAGCAGGCTTACACTGATGCAGTAGCTTCCCTCAAAAAGTTCACTGTAAGTATTAAGGCCGTCTCCTCTACTGAAGAATCATTCCGATATACAGAACAAAAATTCAATGTTGGAATGGTTACACCGGTAGATTATAATGCTGCAAAAACACAGTTGCTGAAATCTCAGTCAGACATGTCGCAGGCGAAATATGAATATATATTTAAAACCAAAGTACTTGATTTCTACAAAGGAATACCTATTACTCTAAACAACTAATTTAACTTCGAATAATTTTTAAGATAAAAAATCATGAAAAACAATAAGATACTTAAAATTTTACTCCCGGCGGTAATCATTCTGATCATCTTTGCAGTAATTGGGAAGAAACAAGGCTGGTTTGGCAAAGCCTTAAGCGTAAAGGTTGCTGTTGAGACCGTTGAAAAACGAACTGTCATTGAAACCATAACAGCAAATGGTAAAATTCAACCTGAAAAAGAGGTAAAGATTAGTCCTGACGTTGCCGGGGAAATTGTTGAGCTTACAGTTAAGGAAGGTGATAGTGTTGTGAAGGGTCAACTGCTTTGCAGAATAAAACCAGATATATATGTCTCGCAGAGAGACAGGTCTCTTGCAGCAATAAGTTCTGCGAAAGCACGCCAGGCTCAATCAGAAGCTCAGTTTTTACAGGCCGAGCTTTCTTTCAAAAGAAGTAAACAACTATTTGATGAACAAACTGTTTCAAAATCTGAATTTGAACAGGCTCAGGCAACGTATACAGTAGCTAAATCTGAAGTAGATGCTGCGAAATATTCTGTAATAAGTTCTGAAGCTTCTCTCAAAGAGGCAAATGAAAATCTTCAAAAAACATCAATTTATGCACCTATGACCGGTACTGTCTCAATGCTTCTTGTTGAGCTTGGTGAAAGAGTTGTTGGAACAAGTATGATGACAGGTACTGAAATGATGAGAGTTGCTGATCTCTCACGTATGGAAGCCCAGGTTCAGGTAAATGAGAATGATATTGTAAAAGTTAAATTGGGAGATACAACCCTGATTGAAGTGGATGCATACCTCGATCAGAAATTTAAAGGAATTGTAACTGAAATTGCAAATTCCGCAAAAACCTCCGGGGTATCAGCTGATCAGGTTACTAACTTCGATGTAAAGATTCTTGTCATTCCCGATTCATATAAAACGCTTGTTTCTGCAGGGGATAAAAATCCTTTCCGTCCCGGAATGTCTGCTACAGTTGATATTCAAACCAATTCAAAATCAGGAATAATTACTGTTCCGATACAATCAGTTACAACCCGTACGGATTCGACAAAAATTACCAATACAAATTCCGATAAGGAAATAAGAACAATACTGTTTGTTGCCGATGGAGTGTACGCCCGTGCAAAAGATGTTAAAACCGGGATTCAGGATAATACCTATATAGAAATTCTCTCCGGAGTTTTAGTAGGCGAAAAGGTAATATCTGCTCCCTTCAGCGCAATAAGTAAAAAACTTTCTGACAGCACATTAATCGAAGTTGTAAAGAAAGAAGTACTCTTTAAAGTAAAATAGGAATAAGGTATCCCTTTCAAAGCATGATTATATGTCTTGAAACAGCAACAAATATTTGCTCGGTAGCATTGTGCGATAGTGCCGGTGTAATATCTTTGAGAGAAAGCAGTGAGCTAAAGTCGCACGCATCTGTGTTAACTGTTTTTATCGAAGAAATTCTTCTGGAGAATGGTATCAAAGCTCGTGATTTGGATGCAATAGCTGTAAGCAAAGGACCCGGATCCTATACCGGTCTGAGGATTGGAGTATCAGTTGCGAAAGGAATTGCTTATGCTGCCTCTATACCACTAATTGGGATAAATACAACTCTTTCAATGTTCTGGGGAATTGTTAGAAACCGGAAGAATATTGAGGATGCTGACAGGAACTCTTTATACTGCCCGATGCTTGACGCACGCAGGATGGAGGTCTATTATGCAATTTATGATGCAAATGGAAATACTATAAAAGATATTTCAGCAGAAATCATCAGTGAAGACTCCTTCAGCTATATCCCCGTTTCCCAAAAGATTATATTTTTTGGCGACGGAGCTGTAAAATGTAAAGAATTGATAAAAAGAACCAACACATATTTTGCCGACGATTTCAGAATTTCTGCTTCATATATGCATGTCCCTGTATTTGAGGCGTTTAAATCCTTTGACTACGAGGACGTTGCCTACTTTGAGCCTTTTTATCTTAAAGACTTCATAACTTCCAAACCAAGAAAGAATCTTTTTTGAAAATTATTGGTATAATAACTGATTGCTATCTGAAAGAGATATGAAAAGGGTCCTTTACCTTACTTGCATTTCTATATTAATTTCATCTTCGGTATGGAGTCAGACTTATTCATATCAGGTCGGAGAAAAAATCGACTATTCAGTTCAGTATGGATTTATTACCGGAGGAACCGCATTGCTGGAACTAAGAAGTGATACTTTTAATGGAAAAGAAGTCTGGCATTCAAAGATTATTGGAAAAACAACTGGGGTGGCTGATGCAATTTTCAAGGTATTGGATGTGTACGAAAGTTTCGTCGACCCGGCTACAGAGCTACCGGTTAAATCAATAAGAAACATTCGTGAAGGCAGATACAGGAAATATAATGTTGTTTTATTTGACCATAAGACAAGGGCTGATTCAGCAATTCTGACAAGTGATCTTACCGGGATTCATATTACACAAAATCCAATATATGATATCCTTTCCTGTTTCTACTATTTCAGGAACCATATTCTTCCGTATGAGAACAAATTAATAGTTGGAGGGTTAACAATTATTCCAACCTGGTTTACGGATCAGCTATATCCAATAAGGCTTAGATATATTGGTACAGATGAGGTAAAAACAAAACTAGGGAAAATCAAATGCTACAAATTTAATCCTGTAACAGAGACCGGACGATTATTCAAAACCGAAGAGGATGTTTCTTTCTGGTTTTCTGCTGATAAAAATTTTTTACCTGTTAAGATACGATTTGATATCTTTGTAGGAGCATTTTCAATTGAGATTACGAGTTATGAAGGGCTGAAATACCCACTTGAACTTAAAAAGAAATAATAAAAACTAAACTGAGAATTAATTAAACATTTATGGCAAGTACTTCAGATTTTAAGAATGGGATGGTAATTGAGTTCAACAATGACCTCTATACAATTGTGCAATTTCAGCATGTTAAACCAGGTAAAGGACCTGCTTTTGTGCGGACAAAACTTAAGAGCCTTAAAACCGGAAGAGTAATTGACAATACTTTTTCTTCAGGAACAAAAGTCAACCTGGCAAGGGTTGAAAGACGACCGTATCAGTATCTTTATAAAGATGATATGGGCTATTATTTTATGCATCTTGAAACATTTGAACAAATCCACGTTTCGGAATCATTAATCGAGAACCATGAGTTTCTGCTTGAGGGGATGAGTGTTGAGGTTGTTGTACATGCAGACACCGAGACCACCCTTTCAGTCGATATTCCTCAATTTGTTGTGATGGAGGTCACTTATTCTGAACCCGGATTAAGGGGAGATACAGCAACCAATACCCTAAAACAGGTAAAGGTTCAGAATGGAGCAACAATTATGGTCCCGTTGTTTGTAAATACCGGCGATAAAATAAAAATCGACACACGAGATAAGTCTTATGTTGAAAGAGTAAAGGGCTAAAATAAAACATGGAAGACAAAAAGGCCTCGGCTGACAGATTAAAGATCTCTAAATTTAAATTAGATGCATTGCTCGATATTACATTATCAATCAATGCCAATCTGCCTACTGAAGACCTTCTATCAAAATATGAAAACATTCTCAGAAACAACTTAAGCATTGGTAAGATCCTTATTTTCAAACGTTCCGATGCCTGGGAGTGTATTTTAAACGGAGGCTTCCCAAAACATTTTGAAACTATTGATGTCGAGTCTGCTTTATTAGGTATTACTGAGATTTTTTTTGGTGCTGAAGATCTGGGATTCGAAGGTGTAGATATCATAGTCCCTGTTTATAATAACAATGTCCATCTGGCATTTGTATTTATAGGAGATATTGAGGAGGAGGGCGAAGGAATGAGTCCCGTTTTAAAACATCTTAACTTCATTCAGACTATATCAAGCATTATAATTGTTGCAATCGAAAACATTAGGCTATTTAAAGAAAGCCTGCGTCAGGAAGCGTTAAAGAAGGAACTAGAACTTGCTGCCAGAATGCAAAAGATGCTTATTCCCGATAACAGGCAGATGCCAAAAAACCCGAAGTTTATTGTCCATGGGTTTTACTACCCGCACTTTGAAGTCGGAGGTGATTATTATGACTGTATTAAACTTTCGGAAACGAAAACAGGGTTTTGCATTGCCGATGTTTCCGGTAAAGGAATTTCCGCAGCCATTCTGATGTCAAATTTTCAGGCAAATTTAAGAGCTCTTTTTACGCAGGATATAAGCCTTGAAACTCTTATTAAGAAGCTCAATTCAATTGTAATAATTAATGCAGCCGGCGAAAAATTCATTACGCTTTTCGTTGCCAGATACGACCATGTAAGCGGTGTTCTTGAATACTTAAATGCTGCTCATAATCCGCCTGTTCTATATAACACAGTAACCAAAGAAATCCGGCACCTTCAGCCATCCTGCGTTGGGATAGGGATGATTGATGACATGCCGCAACTGGAGGAAACTGAAATAATAATCCGGAATAATTCAAAAATTGTTTGCTACACTGATGGTCTTTCAGAACTAAAAGGGGTTGATGGCAAAGACATTGGGACAAAAGTGATTATCAATCATATCTCAAACACCAGTCCGGTTGAAAAAAACATTAGGGAAATGATACAGGAACTCGGGTTGCCTGATGATAACCCGTCCACATTCGATGATGTATCGATAATAGTTGCTGATTTTATAAAATAACCTTTGCGATTGCTCGTCAGATGCCTGTTTAACCTCTACGAGGTATTCTAAATTCGTGTTGACCTTTTGCTACAATACCATAAGCCCTACGGGCTATGTTAGTAATAGATGTTTAATTCCATGCTGACGTGCACTGAATATATCGATATTCGCCGTAGGCGATAAAGTATTATAGAAAACCTATTCCCAATATATTTTTTACCGCGTAGCGGTTTAACAACTCAGCACACATTCATCTAACCCTTAGCAGGTAATAGTTTTTCTTCCCTTTCTGAACCAGAAGGTATTTATTATTCAGAAGTGAATCAGGGCCAATAACCATATCTGGATTTTCAATCTTTTCCTTATTCAAACTTAAACCACCGCCCTGAACAAGTCTCCGTAATTCTCCTTTTGAGGTAAAGACCTGTGAATGGTCTACGCAAAGATCTGCGATGGTGACTCCGTTTCGCAGAGTTTCCATTTTAACATCAAATACCGGAACACCTTCAAAAACAGACAGAAACGTACTCTCTCCCATCTTTTTGAGGGATTCGGTCGTTCCCTTGCCAAATAATATCTGAGATGCTTCAACAGCGCCCTCAAAATCGCTGCGGGAATGAACCATAACCGTAACCTCCTCTGAAAGCCTTTTCTGCAGAAGCCGTTCATGAGGAGCTTTGCTGTGCGCTGAAATTATCTCTTCAATCTCTTTCTGTTCCAGAATTGTAAATATCTTAATGTATTTTGCAGCATCCTCATCAGATACATTCAGCCAGAATTGGTAAAACTGATAAGGAGTAGTTTTGTCAGGGTCGAGCCATACATTTCCCGATTCTGTTTTACCAAATTTTGTTCCATCCGATTTTGTGATAAGAGGGCAAGTAAGAGAAAAAGCCTCTCCTCCTGCCTTACGTCTTATCAGTTCAGTTCCTGTAACAATATTCCCCCACTGATCGGAACCACCCATCTGTAGTTTGCAGTTATAATTATTATAAAGGTGCAGGAAGTCTGTTCCCTGTACCAACTGATAAGAAAATTCGGTAAATGACATCCCCTCTTTAGCTTCAGAACTAATACGCTTTTTAACAGAGTCTTTCGACATCATATAGTTAACTGTGATATGCTTCCCTATTTCCCGAATAAAGTCTAAAAAAGAATAGTCTTTCATCCAGTCGTAATTATTTACCATCAGAGCCTTATTCCTCTTGTCTGACTGAAAATCAAGAAATTTTGAGAGTTGTTTCTTTATACCCTCCTGATTTTTCCTTAGCAATGTCTCATCAAGCAGGTTCCGCTCCTCCGATTTTCCCGATGGATCACCAATCATTCCTGTTGCACCACCAACGAGAGCAATTGGGGTATGTCCGGCCCTCTGGAAATGCATAAGTAACATAACCTGTACCATATGACCAATGTGTAGAGAGTCAGCAGTCGGATCGAATCCTATATAACCGCTTGTCTTCTCCTTATTAAGCAATTCTTCTGTCCCTGGCATAATATCATGAATCATGCCTCTCCATTTCAATTCTTCAACAAAATTCATATTAGTGATTTTTCAAGGTAACAAATATAGTGAACAGGTTCAGATTGTGATAGTTTCAGGCTTCTTTTTAAAACGGTCGAAACTTTGGCCAAAACCACCCTCTCCAATTATTGGAAACATAACCGGTGCAATATCCGAGATTGGATTAAAGAAGATTGATTCTTCGATTCTGTCTTTTGGAAGGAAAGGTTTGTGCGAGTCTATTGCCTTCATAACTACAAAAAACACACTCATTATAAGTACCGATTTTAAAAGTCCAAAAATTATTCCCAGCAGTCTGTTTACAAAGCCAAGAGAAACTGCATTAACAATCTTATCTGCAATTATTCCAATAAAATGAATAATCACAACAATAATCATGAATGTTATTATGAAAGCAATAATCCCTACATATTTTCCGGTCATGTCGAAATAATCGTAAAGTTTAGCAGCAGTGAAGCTTGAGAATTTAATAGCACCCCATATACCAAGAATCAAAGCAGCGAGTGAAGCAATCTCTTTTACCAATCCATTAATAAAACCCATTACCATCGATAATATCAGAACTGCTACAATAGCTGCATCTATCCAATTCATATTACACTGATTTAAAGATTTCAAAGATACGCATTTTTCAGAATGTAACTAAGGGACACACGATGCAGGAGGCATTACACACGGGTTCTTTCTTTCTTGCGTCGTGAGTCGTGAGTCGTTTGTCTTTCCCTTATACCAATAGATTTGGAATGATAAAAAAAAGATATACTTTTGCGACTAAATCCGGCCCTATAGTTCAATGGATAGAATGGAGGTTTCCTAAACCTTAGATTCAGGTTCGATTCCTGGTGGGGCTACATTAAAGACCCCTTATGTGATTGTACATAAGGGGTTTATCATTTTTTGTATCCCAGAATTGTATCCATATTTGTATCCCAAATTTATTTATTCCTTTGGTCAATGTTTAATTAATGAAATCAATTGTATAGCAATTTTTAAGTTCTCTGAAGAATCTATCTTTCTGGCATTTCGAATACTTGAAGTTGAAACTGGTAAAAACTATTTATTAAACCCCCACCCAATTAAGTCGGTTCTTCTCTCCAAACGACTTTCAATTGAATCTTGCAATTCAGGAAAGAAATCGATGCCTGTTAGGCTTAGAACCTCACTCTCGATTGTATGTGGGTTCTATTTTACTCGTGCCTTCCATAATGTTATTGCTGTGGCACAAATTTTATTATTGTTAGTTTTTATGGTATGGGCAAATGAATTGTCACTAATATTCCGCTCAGTAAAAAACGTAATTTCGTCACCATATTGAGCTTCTGCAATAAAACGTCCGTCTATAGAGTGTAAATAATTAACTTAAGTTGCTATCTATAAAAACTTTTCATTTATAGTAAAAACGAATATAAAGAGGATCACTTTCATCAAAAATCCATCAACTGTTACTGCATGAATGCGTTTTGGCAACATACTGGATATCTGACTAAATGTAGTCTCGATTCTTTTTCTGGAATCAGAGATCAAAAAGTTCTGCCATGGTTCATGAGGCAGTTTGGTGTTACTTTTTCTGGCAATCATCAAATTTATATCTGCTGACTCACTGCATACTTGCTCATTGTAGTAATCAGTATATGCGCTATCATCGTACACAATGCTATTGTCCGGCAGATTAAAGAACATGTTTTTCATTCCATCAATATCGTGATAACAACCAGGAAGCATAGCAAATTCAACTGGAATTCCATCCACGGTTGTAATTACCTGAACTGTAAATCCATAGAAGTATTTTCTCATAGAAGCTTTATAGCCCCTGTATTGATCTCCTTTAATGAGCTTGGATCGACAGATACGAATGTTTTCACATGTAGCTACAGGAAAACTGTCAATAATATATTCGGACGAGATGTTTAATCTTTTTATTATGTCAGCAGTATTTAAAAACAGATCCACAATTAGCTCGAAGATTGAGTGTATTCGCCTGTTAAAGCGGCTCTTACTGAGCATTCCGGGAAGAAGATTGGTACACTTAACAAAATTAATGGCATGATCGATATTACCATGAAAATACTTCGCCGCAATCAGAGCAACTGCAATCAATTCAGAATCAGAAGAATTACGGTTAACAGGTTCTTTATGACCAATTTCTATCATGATATCATCAATAAAAACGTAAATTGCAATAAATTTTTCTATCATATCCTTCAGGTTATATGGTTTGGCGACTTAAACCTGGAGGATTTTTTTAATTATACCTAATTTATATGTATTTGAATATCAACATATTAACAATACCTATCAACATATTTAATTGATTTACAATATTTTATAATTTTTTACTACAAACTATTACTAGCAACTTAAGTTAATTAACCATAATTTAAAATTACATTGCGCCAGTAAACAATAAAACCGAAAATCGAAGATAAAAATGTGAACTTAGCAAGAAAATAGTTAATGGGTTTAAATTAAACACATTACAAATCTACCCGATATTTTAGTAAAGGCATCCGACACTTATAATTAATTTTTAGTAAATGGGAAAAGGTAACAAATCTGAAAAAGAAAACCTAAGCAAAAATGCAGAAGAGATATTGAACATGGAGTCGTCAAAAATAACTTCTGAACATTCTGAAGAAACGCTGAAACTTACTTACGAACTAAGAGAATCGCAGTCAGAACTAAAACTGAAGAATAAAGAACTCATTCTGGCATTATCCAATGCAGAGGATGCTTCCAAACTATTTGATTTTACACCAGCGGGTAATTTTACAATTTCCAATGAAGGAGAAATTATTAAGTTAAACATTTGCGGTTCGCAAATGCTTGGAAGAAACCGCTCGCTTTTAAAAACCAGCAGGTTTGGTTTTTTTGTTTCTGACGATACAAAACCAATCTTTAACCTCTTTATCAAGAAAGTATTTAACAACACAGTAAAAGAATCATGCGAAGTGACCCTGTCAATTGATGACAACTTACCAATGTATGTTCACCTTCTCGGCATCGCTTCCAGAAATGGAGAACAATGCTTTGTAAGTATGACTGATATAACCGAGCGCAAACAATTAGAAATGGAACTTGTTTATCAAAACGAAGAGAAAGCAAAACGAGTGACAGAGTTGGTTATTGCTAATAAAGAGAAAGATAAACGAGTAGCAGAGTTGGTCATTGCTAACGAAGAAAAAGCAAAACGAGTGGCAGAGTTACGCATTGCAAATATAGAGAAAGCTAAACGGGTAAAGGAGTTGGTTATTGCTGACGAAGAGAAAGCTAAACGGGTAGCAGAGTTGGTCATTGCTGACGAAGAGAAAGCTAAACAGGCAGCAGAATTGGTCATTGCTAACAAAGAAAAGGAAAAACGTGCATCAGAGTTAATCATTGCTAATAAAGAACTCGCATACCAAAACAAAGAGAAACAAAAACGTGCAGATGAATTAATCCTTGCAAACATTGAAAAAGATAAACGAGTAGCAGAACTAATCATTGCCAACGAAGAGAAAGAAAAACGTGCAGCAGAATTAATTAATGCAAACAAAGAACTGGAAGCGTTTTCATATTCGGTTTCGCATGATTTACGAGCACCATTGCGTCACATAAACGG
>Ga0209539_1001413_pt1 | contig 12985 bp, 11 predicted proteins | sample BarGraNGADG00312_2_FD_184499 | JGI IMG/M metagenome (GOLD analysis project Ga0209539, IMG submission 184499) | Arctic peat soil microbial communities from Barrow, Alaska - Barrow Graham LP Ref core NGADG0011-312 (SPAdes) (version 2) | ecosystem: Environmental > Terrestrial > Soil > Wetlands >... | reverse complement strand
CGACCGCCCCAGCCGCGGACGTCGGCGCCAAGTGAGCATGCCCGCGGGTGACACTGAGCGGCCCAGGGGCGTGAGCGTCGTCATTCCGACCTTCAACTCCGCGCCGTGGCTTCCCGCGACGCTGCGCGCGCTCGACGCCGCCGTCGCCGCGGCAGGCGCGAGCCAGATCGAGGTCGTCGTCGTCGACGACGGGTCGACCGACGACACCGGGGATATCCTCGAGGTCCTCGCACCGAAGCTCGACGTGCCCCTGACGGTCATCCGGACCGTGAACCAGGGCCGGTTCCTCGCCCGCTGGACCGGGGTGTCCGCGGCCCGCTACTCCGAAATCATGCTCGTCGACTCCCGCGTGCTCGTGGACCGCCAGGCGCTGCGCTACGTCGCAGACGTCCGCGCGCACGGCGATGGAGACGGGCCGTGGAACGCCCACGTGGACACGTCCGCAGACACGAGCCTGGTCGGGCTCTTCTGGGAAGTGCCCACCTACGTCTTCTGGGGCGCCTACCGGGCCCAGCCCCGCCCCATGCTCATCACACCCGAGAACTTCGACCGGCTGCCCAAGGGGACGACGTGCTTCCTCGTCCCGCATGCACTCTACGAAGAAGCGTGCCTGGCGAACTGGCCGACCGAGAACGCGCACCTGATCTCCGACGACACGAAGATCCTGCGCCACATCGCGAAGCGACAGGCCATCCGGATCGACCCGGGATTCAGGGTTGAGTACCGGCCGCGCCAGAGCGTGCGGCACTTCCTGGAACACAGCTTCGTGCGCGGCACGCTCTTCGTGAGCAGTTATGCGGGCACGACGCGGCTGCGGGACGCGGTACTGATTCTGCTCGGCCTCTCAGTTCCGGTCGCTCTTGCTGCCCTGGTCGCCGCGGTCGTCGCCGGTGCCCTTGTGCTGTGGCTGGTCGCCCTCCTGTCCGCCCTGGTCGTGGCGACGGCTGTGCCGACGGTGATTGCCCTGACGAGGCGCTGCCCCGGGCGCGCCGCGCTCTCCTTCGTCGCATACCTCGTGCCCTTCGGCGCGGTGTTCTGGGCTGGGCTCTGCCGAGGCCTGATTGTCCACCGCGCCTCGTGGTGGCGCGTTGGACGCCGAAACGGCAGATCGCCGGCCCCTCCGGAGGCGAACGGTCGCAGCGCGGCCTAAGGTCGAGCGAGCCTGGCGGGATGGACATACGAGCCGTAGCCCCGAGCGATGAGGTCGGCGACGACGACGTCCGACGGCGACACTGCCGGCGGGGAGGGCTGCACGCGCAAGCGTCGGTAGTCCATGAGGAACTTCACCATGATCTCGGGTTGCCAACGCGAGAGCACCGCAGTCTGGCCCAGGCCGTCGGAGCGCTCGGTCGCCATACGGTGGGCAAGCGTGGGCACGCCGTAGAGCGCCGCCTCCTCCTGTTTCCCTCCCGAGTCGGTGACGATGAACTCCGCCCTGCGGAGCGCCCTGATGAAGTCCGCGTGCGCGAGCTTCGACTCGATGCGGAACTTGTCACCCACGTCCAGGTTCTCGGCGGCGGCCGCCACGACCTCACGCGCGTAGGCGTCGACCAGGACCCGGACCGGAACGTGTGAATGTGCGTCCAGGAGACGCATCGCCTCTTGGACGCGCTGGGGCTCCGAGATGAATTCGAACCGGTGGGGCAGGACGATGCCATATCTCTCCTCCGCTTCGTCGGCATCGTTCGCGGTCTAGCTGTCGAGCGCGGCGTCCATCACGGTGTTCCTGTGGGTCATGACGACGTTTCCGCGCGCCCGCAACTTGGTCTCGGCCGCCGCCGACGGTGCGGGGTGTGATGTGCGCGAGCCGCCCCACGATGCGCGGTCGAGCTGCTCAGGGAACGGGTGCTTTCAGTCGCCCGACCGCAGACCCGCCTCGACGTGGGCAGAGTGCAGCCCGAGGACGCGCGAGCAGCGCGCCGACGACGCTTGTCATGATGTCACCGTGGACGACGACCACGTCGCGGTCGCGCTGCAGCCTGCAGCGCTGCGCGCGCGCGTTCCGCACCGTCCACCCGGCGACACTCGGGAGCCATCGGACCATGTAGATCGGCTTCCGGAGCAGAGCCCCCTTCAGGACCCGCGCCATCACGACTTCCGGCTCACCGAGCTCAAACGCCTGCAGCACGGCATCGAGCGCGTCGTGTGCTGGTACGCCAGCCACTGCTCGACAGGGACGCCCTTGTCGCGAAGCCGCCGGATCACAGGCGCGAACTCGATGGCCTCGGCAGTCGTGCCGTAGATGAGGATGATTACAGAACGGACGTTCCGCTCAGAGACGCGTGCATCTGGGTACGGGCGACGAGCGAAGCTCTCGTCTAGCGCGCATCAAGCGTGACCCAGTCGGCACCCAGCATATCTGCGCGCGACTCGCCCGACATCGTCCAGGGACGCGGTGCGACGATGGGCGACTTCGCGCCCGCGCGACTCCGCATGAGCATTGCCGCCCACCAGCTGAAGCTCGAGTTGCTCATGATCATCGCCTCGCCTGCGGCCATCGCCTTGAGCGTGGCGACGGTGCCCAGCGGGACGTCCCGCTCGATGAACTCGAAGTCGGCTACCGCGTCGCCCAACTCATCTCGCACGACGTCGACCGAGTCGGTGAAGACGCGCACCGGGAGGTCGAGGTCCATCCGGCGTAGCAGGGTCATGGCCCGCTGCGCGTACTGGACCGTCGCCAGGAAGACCTTTCCGTTGGGCGCATGCATGTAGTCACCGCGCCGCAGGTGCAGCGTGATGGCCGGCCGCGACCTGAGATCGGCCAGGACCGCGCTCTCCTCCGGCGTCTCGGGCACGTCCCGCAGGCTCTCGAGGAGCGCGCCCAGAACGGTCGGAAAGTAGAGAGGTGACTGGAAGTACCCGATCAGCGTGGTGCCGGGCCGCACCTCGCGGACCTTCGGCGAGTAGTGGGCGACCGACCGCTCGAGGTAGACATGGCCTGGCAGTCGTCGCGGGATGGGCAGGTGCCGACCGCCCGGAACACGCACCGATCGCCACGAGCCCTGCTCCGGGGTGAGCAGCGTCGCGGGGGTGACGAGGGAGTCCAGGCCGTAGGGGTGCAGCTTGTTGACGGCAAAGTTCGATGCGTCGAGGTAGAGCGGGCACCCGAGCCGGTTCGCCTGCTCCCATGCCGCGCCGAGGATGAACAGCTGGTTGCCGAGTCCGCCCGCCACGTAGGCGGTGATGCCGTCACTTGTCTGGGTCACGTCAGGCTCTCTCTTCGTCCGGGGTCACGATCGGCGGGCGGTTCAGTCGGCGCACGAGGAGCAGGAAGATCGCCAGCACCGCCACGCCCAGCGCCGCCTGGACCCACAGCACCGCGGCGACGTCGGGGACGGCCAGCAAGAAGCCGAGCAGCTGCACGACGGCGACGACCACGACAGTCAACGCAGCCATCCGCGACGCCTCGGCAGTCAACCGGATCAGCACGCTCTGCGCGATCGTCCAGGGAAGGTACACCAGCGCAAGGGGCAGAAGGAGGTCGGCGCCGTCCGAGAAGGAGGCGCCGTAGACGATGCGCACCACCACGTCACCGATGAGCCAGAACGTGAGGGCGAGGGCGACGCCGGCGACGGCGGTGACCCCGACAGTCACCGACTCCCCCATCCTCGTCAGCTCGCGGTTCCCACGGTTGCGGACGAAGCGCGGCAGCAGGTAGAGCGACAGCGTCGACGGCAGCAAGAACGACGCCTTCACGAGGATCGCCGCGGAGGCGTAGGTCCCGGCCACTACCTCGGAGGCGCCGGCGCGCAGCACGATGACGTCGGCGTTGGCGAGCCACGCGAACGTGAGGCTGAGCAGGAGGACCGTGAGACCGGACCGCGTGAACACGGCGACACGCGGGTGCGGAATATGGCGCGCCGGCACGCTCGCCCCGACGGTCGCAACCGCCGTGCCGAGCAGCACGGCCACCAGTACCCCCCCGATGCCGAGGCCGAGCACCACCGATAGCAGCACCAGCGCGACCCGCGCCAGCAGCGACAGCGTGGTCCACCACACCGCACCTAGCGAGCGCCCGACTCCCTGCATCACGCCGACGGCCTCAGCCAACCAGAAGCTGAGCGGAATCGCCGCTGCCGATAGCAGAACGACCATAAATGTGGCGTTAAGGCTTCGGACCAGCGCGGGCGAGAAGGCGGCGACCAAGACCGCAGCCGCGAGCCCGAGGATCGTCGCCTCGCTCGGTCCTCGGCGCGCGCTCATGGGCGCGGCGACGTCCGGCCTGCCGACCTCGGCGGTCTTGACCGCGACCGAATTCTGCAACGCCGAGCTCCCGATCGCGGCGACGTTGAGAATCGCGAGGAACGCAGCGAGCAGCCCGAAGTCCCGCGGTCCCAACGCCCGCGCCGAGAGCACCTGGAAAGCGAGGGCCGCGAGTGCGCCGACGACGGTTGCCACGCCGACGAGCAGGATCGGCATGGCGTGGGACGCGGCGTGCTGCCGCAAGCCGCCGGAGCCAGCGACCGCCACCGGCCGGATGCGAATCTTCCCCATGGCGTCCTCTCCGGCTGTCGAACGAGGCACGCGCTCCTCGGACCGGAAGCCGCCACAGGGACGGATATACGACCGGTCGGCGCTCTTCCTGCCCGCAGCACCTTACCCGAGAAACACGGCGCACCCCGGAGAAGTGCGCCACGCCGGCTGGACGGCCACGTCGGGGCCGCGGCGCGACGAGGAAGCCGTGGTCGCCGCTATTCTCGAGGCCGCCGGTCGCAGTGCCACTGCGCGTTCGTGACGCGGTAGTCGATCTGCCCGCTACGGCTCGAGGCGTTGCGCCGTAGCTCGCGTGAGATCGTCGACGGTGCCCGCCCCAACGACTTCGCGATCTCCCGGGCACCGGCGCCCTGTGCGCGCAGCAACGCGATTTCTTCCCGATCGACGAACGACATGAGCCTGCCCGACAGCGGAACCGTGCTCACGTCTCGCATCCCGCCAGCCTCACGGAACAGCCGAGACCCAACCGGCTGCGACACGCCCGAGGCGATCCCGACCTCATCACTTGAGAGCCCGCCCTCGATCAGGTCCCAGAACTCTTGCCGGTGCGCACGACGCCACACCGGCGGACGCTCCGGCGACAACATCGGCGCCCGCCCGAGCTTCCGCGCCATCCAACCTGTTGGACGTCCCACACCCACCTCCGTGATCGGCGATGTTGCGACGACCGGTTGAATCCGCCGAACCTGTTCACTCCCTCGTTGCCCTCCGCGTCTGTGGTCAGGTAGGCCGTGGGGCGCCACGCTCCGCCGTGCCATCGAGCCACGCCGTGAGCAGTCGGCGTCCGACGCCCGATCTCTGAGCCACCGGGTCCATGCAGATCGAGCTCAGCAGGGCGCCGTCATGCTCGCCAGCGGTATCGCCGCGGTAGCGCACAGCGCGGAGCAGTCGGGGGATGCGGCGTGGGTCACGGAGCGCCGCCCGGGCGCTCGCAGTCGCGAAGCCGACGAGGCGACGGCGCAGGAGGCGGCCGAAGAAGCCGGCGGGGTGCGTGGTTCCGACGGCGGCGCCGAGGACGGTCCCGTCAGACGCCCGAGCAACGACGGTGACGGCCGTGTCGTCGTCGAGGAAGCCTCGGTAGAACTGCACCAGGAACGGCTCGCCGCGGGAGCTGAGAAAGAATCCCGGGAACGCTTCGCGGTGCAGTCGCGCCAGCGGCTCCGGGTCCGCCTTCCCCAGCGGCCCGAGGGAGACTGTCATGGTTCTGCCCTCCTGTGTGCGGTGGCGATTGGTCGCCTCCGTCGGCGCTCCGTGCGCGTGGGGCCTGCGTGGCAGCCGCGGGTGGCCCCCGGCGTGCGACCCTGATCTGGTCCAACACATTAGGGCATCCGGCCGGTGCGGTGGTCGTCGCGGGCAACACGCAGTGGCGCACCCGGTAGGTTGGGCACCGGCACGACTGAGCCAAGGGGGAGTGCGGTGGCGAAGACCGCGTTGATCACCGGAATCACCGGGCAGGATGGCTCATACCTGGCCGAGCTGCTCCTGGGCAAGGGGTACATCGTCCACGGCCTCATCCGCCGTGCGTCGACGTTCAACACGGCGCGCATCGACCACCTCTACGTCGACCCCCACGAGTCGGAGGCCCGTCTCTTCCTGCACTACGGGGACCTCGCCGACGGGTCGCGGCTCGTCACGCTGCTGAGCGAGATCCACCCGGACGAGGTCTACAACCTGGCGGCCCAGTCGCACGTCCGGGTCAGCTTCGACGAGCCGGAGCACACTGGTGACGTGACGGGCATCGGCGCGATCCGGCTGCTCGAGGCGGTCCGCATGGCGGGGCTGGAGTGCCGGTACTACCAGGCGTCTAGCTCGGAGATGTTCGGCGCCTCGCCGCCGCCTCAGGACGAGGAGACGCCGTTCTACCCGCGTTCTCCCTACGGTGCGGCGAAGGTCTACGCGTACTGGGTCACCAGGAACTACCGCGAGGCCTACGGCATGTACGCGGTCAACGGCATCCTGTTCAACCATGAGTCGCCTCGCCGGGGCGAGACGTTCGTCACTCGCAAGATCACGCGCGCGGTCGCGCGGATCAAGGCGGGCCTTGACGACCACATCTACCTCGGCAACCTGGACGCGGTGCGGGACTGGGGCTACGCCCCGGAGTACGTCGAGGGCATGTGGCGCATGCTCCAGGCGGATCAGCCCGACGACTACGTGGTGGCGACGGGCAAGGGCAGTTCGGTGCGGGACTTCGTCGCGGCCGCGTTCGCCCAGGCCGGCCTTGCGTGGGAGGACCACGTCCGCTTCGACAAGCGCTACCTGCGTCCGACCGAGGTGGACGCCCTGGTAGGGGACGCCTCGAAGGCCGAACGCATCCTCGGGTGGCGGCCGACCATCGACAACGGTGGGGTCGCGCAGATCATGGTGGACGCCGACATCGAGGCCCTGGCACACGAAGGTCGGCCATGGATCGACGTGCCCGCACTCCCAGGCTGGCCTCAGGGGCGCGGACGATGACCGGCTCGGACCACCACTAGAGCCGCTCGACCGGGCCGCGCCGCTCTAGGCGGCTGGGCACCGGGGGCTGGTCGGGTCGGCGATCTGGCGCCGGCTGAAGCGGGACGGCTTCACTCACCTGATCGGACGCACCCGTGGAGAGTTCGACCGCGCCGCCGTGGCGCGTCTCTTCCGCGAGGTCCGGCCCCGCCACGTCGTCCTCGCTGCCGCCAAGGTGGGCGCCATCGTGGCGAACAAGACGTACCCGGTCGACTTCCTGTCCCAGAACCTGCAGATCCAGACCAACGTGCCCGACGGGGCGGCCGACGTCGAAGTGGAGCGGCTGCTATTCCTGGGCTCCTCTTGCATCTACCCCCGGCTGGCCCCGCAGCCCATCAGGGAGGACCACCTCCCGACCTGCCGCCTCGAGCCCACCGACGACACATAAGCCATCGTGAAGATCGCGGGCATTCTGTACGTCCAGGCAGTCCGCCGCCTGTACGGCCTGTCCTGGATCTCGGCAAGGCCGACCAACCTGTACGGCCCTGGAGACAGCTTCTCGCCCAGCCGCTCGCACGTGCTTCCGGGGCTGATCCGCCGCTACGAGGAACCTGTCGACGGCGTGCTCGGCCAGGACGCCGCGATTGCGCACTTCGAGTCCGTGCTCACTGGTCCGAGCTCGCTGGGGCGTGTGAGCGTCCCGAACCGGCGCTGGGGACGGGGCGCAACACGCACGCTCCTCTGCGTTGGCCGCTGTGAGCCGCCGACCGGCCAGTCGAGTCGGGGGGTACCGATAGCCGCGGCCCGCCGTGAGCGTTCTGTCCGATTGGATCGCCGGCGTGGCCTCAAGGGCCGTCCTGTGCCGACCGATCCTGTGGCTGACGGGCTACGGTTGCCACTTGTGTCGAAGCAACAAGTCGACTGGATGACGAGGAATGGCCGAATGGGTGCGGTGAGATGGCGGATGTGGCGCTCGACCAGAGCATGGATGACCGGGACGCAGTGAACTACGCTCTGCGGGAACTCGACCGGATGGCGACCTTCTACATTGCTGGGCATCGCGGGCTGGTCGGGTCGGCCATCTGGCGGGCGTTGCAGGGTGAGGGCTTCACGGATCTCGTCGGGCGCACGCATAGCGAGCTCGACCTGTGCGCCCGAAGCGCGGTGTTCGACTTCTTCCGGAAGGTTCGTCCACGTTATGTGGTGCTTGCTGCCGCGAAGGTCGGCGGCATCATGGCCAACAGCACCTATCCGGTGGACTTCATCAGCACGAACCTACAGGTGCAGGTCAACGTCCTCGACGCTGCCCGAGAAGTCCGCGTCGAGCGGCTGCTCTTCCTCGGCTCCTCGTGCATCTACCCGAAGTTCGCGCCACAGCCGATCAGCGAGAACGCGCTGCTGACCGGAGCGCTTGAGCCGACCAATGATGCTTACGCGATCGCGAAGATCGCCGGGATCCTGCAGATCCAGGCAGTCCGTCGGCAGTACGGCCTGCCGTGGATCTCGGCGATGCCGACCAACCTCTACGGCCCTGGAGACAACTTCTCCCCGACAAGCTCACACGTCCTGCCGGCGTTGATCCGTCGCTACGAGGAGGCCGCTGCTTCGGGAGCGCCGAGTGTGACGAACTGGGGCACCGGCGATCCGCGCCGGGAGTTCATGCACGTCGATGATATGGCGGCCGCGTGCCTGCATCTGCTGGGGCACTATGACGGCCCGCAGCAGGTGAACGTCGGGACGGGCACGGACGTGACGATCCGTGAGATCGCCCAGACGATCGCGAGCGTCGTCGGCTTCACCGGCGAGACGACGTGGGACACGTCGAAGCCGGACGGGACCCCGCAGAAGCTGCTCGACGTGTCGAAGCTCAGGGACGCCGGGTGGACCGCCAAGATCGGCCTCGAGGACGGACTGCGGTCGACGGTCGAGTGGTTCCGCGCGAACCGGGAGGGGATCAGGCAGTGACGCTCGAGGGCTGAAGCGCGGCAGCGGCGCGGCTGGGCAGCAACTAGGGTCGCCGCAGGCCGCGCGGCCCTTCACGGGGGGCCACATGTCCGCCGCTGCTCCACGTCTTGCGCCGCATCGTCGCCCTGCTTCGCCACCTTGCCGCTGGCGTCTTCTCCTGGTCGTGGTAGCCGTGGTCGCCGGGGCGGCCCTCGCTGCGGCCGCGCCGTTCCTCCGCAGGTCCGCAGTTGCGGGCAACGGGCGGGCGCGGGGGGAGATCCTGCATGTCCTGGTCCCCATCTTTGGAGGGACGAACCGTCGGCGAGTTCGGGGTCGAGCTTCACCGCACGCAATTGTCGTTCGACCTCACGCAGACGAGCCCGGCCGCTCACGTCCAGCGGCGGCTCCTCACCGACGTGGTCGCGGCAATACTTGTTCACCCAGTTCCCTCACGTGCCCTCGCCGATCCCGAGCTCGCATGCGAGCTGCGCGGTAGACCGGGACGAGTCGATCACCAGCTTCACCGCATCCTGGCGGAACTCGGGCGAGAGACTCCTCCTGCCTTGAGCCATTTCTCCGCCCCATCATCTCGACGGACCAATTCACCCCACTGTCCGAGAAACTGAGGGCAGACCAAGCACCGGCAAGGGATGAAGACTGGGGGTCGCGGAATTTTCTTGGCGTCAGGGCTTTCTGGACCACGACGCCCTGCGGGGCTCGGAGCCGAGCAGTTGACGAAGTCCGGCTCTGGTGCTCTGGAGAGCCTGCTCGTCCGCCACAGCATGTGAGCTGGCCGCTCCCCCGCCAACCTTGGAGGAAGCGGCCAGCCACCGCGCAGCCCGGCCCATGACGTTGACAAGGGCGTACATGGACGTTCCACATCCACCTGCCCGTCAGAGCAGAACGGTGGCTCCCGATGCCGCAGACTCGAGGATCGCCTCGGCCACGCGTACCGTGACCAGCCCTTCTTCCATCGTCACCACACCGTGGCCACCGCCCAGGACGGCATCCCTGAACGCCTCGTGCTCGACCAAGAGCGGTTCGCGTTTGCCCAGGGCATATCGAACGGTGTCACCCTCGCTGACGCCGCGGAATCCCGCGAGGGACTCCCAGGTCGTCTCCGAGGTGCCGTTCGCGTAGAAGGTCAGGTCCGCCGTCAGCGTGTCCGCGAGGAAGGCGCCCAGCTCACCGGTCACAACAGTCACCCGCTCCTTGAACGGTGACAACCAGTTGACCAGGTGGCTCGTCACGATCCCGCCTTCGAGCAGGCCGGCGACGGCCACGAGGTCCTCGTGCTCGCGGCCGCTCTTGACGGCGACGTGCGCCGAGACGCTCCGATAGGGGGACTGTGCGACCCACGCCGTGAGGTCGATGTCGTGGGTCGCAAGGTCCTTCACCACGCCGACATCCGCGATGCGCGCCGGGAAGGGGCCCTGCCGTCGGGTCGAGATCTGGTAGATCTCCCCCAGGGCGCCCTGCTCCAGGCGGGCACGCAGGCTCCGGAGGGCGGGGTTGAAGCGCTCGATGTGGCCCACTGCCCCGACGAGGCCCTTGTCAGCGAATGCCTTGGCCAGACGTGCGGCCGACTCTGCCGTCGGCGCCAGCGGCTTCTCGAGCATCGCGTGGATCCCAGCCTCCGCGAGCGCCAGGCCGACAGCCTCATGCTCGCTCGTCGGAACCGCGACGACGGCATAGTCGACGCCCGCGTCGATCAGGTGCTGCACGGAGTCGCCGACGACGAGGCCACCGGCGACGCCGTGCGCGTCACCCGAGGGGTCGGCAACGGCCACCAGCTGAACCCCCGCCAAGGATCGGAGGACACGCGCGTGATGCCGACCCATCATGCCCAAGCCGATGAGGCCGGCGCGCAGGTCCGCGGCCATCACGCACCAGCCTTCGCGACGGCGTTGACTCCGGCGACGATGCGCTCGAGGTCCTCCGTGGTCAGGGCTGGGTGCACCGGAAGCGAGAGGACCTCCGCGCATGCCCGAGCAGTGGCGGGTAGGTCGAGGTCCAGCCCGAACGACGGCAGCGCGTGGTTAGGAATCGGGTAGTAGACGCCTGAGCCGACGGCATGCTCGGCTGCGAGCGCGGCCGCAAAGGCGTCACGGTCGCCGGCCACCCGGATGGTGTACTGGTGCCAGACGTGGACGGCGCCGTCAGCGACGGTCGGGACCGTCACGCCTTCGAGGTTGGCCGAGAGGAATGCCGCGTTGCTCTGGCGCTGGGCGGTCCACGCCGCGAGCTTCTGGAGCTGGACTCGCCCGATGGCAGCGTGGACGTCGGTCATCCGTGCGTTGAAGCCGACGACCTCGTTCTCGTAGCGCTTCTCCATCCCCTGGTTGCGCAGGAGCCGAACCATCCGGGCGATCTCCGGCGTCGCGCAGGAGACCATTCCGCCTTCACCCGACGTCATGTTCTTCGTCGGATAGAGGCTGAACATGGCGAACGCGCCGAAGGACCCGACCGGGCGTCCCTGCCAGCTCGCGCCGTGCGCCTGGGCGGCGTCCTCGAAGAGCTGGACGTTGTGCTTGGCCGCCAACGCACCGAGGGCAGTCATGTCCGCCGGATGTCCATAGAGGTGGACCGGCATGATGCCGACGGTTCGTGCGGTCAGTGCCTGCTCCACCGAGGTCACGTCCAAGCAGTACGACTCGGGGTCGATGTCCGCGAACACCGGAGTGGCTCCGGTGAGGGCGACCGAGTTCGCCGTGGCGGCGAAGGTGAACGACGGCACGATGACTTCATCGCCCGGGCCGACCCCTGCCGCGAGCAGCCCGAGGTGCAGCCCGCCCGTTCCCGAGCTGACCGCCACGCACGTGCGCCCTCCGACGAGGACGTCGGCGAACTCCGTCTCGAATGCGGCAACCTCGGGGCCCTGGGCGATCATGCCGCTGCGCAGCACCCGGTCCACGGCGGCACGCTCCTCGTCGCCGATCTGCGGCTTGGCCGCCGAAATGAAGTTCGGGCTCATGTGTCCGCACCCTTCTCAGCCGGTGCACTCAGCACCAGCACGTCGTGGATCTGCTCGTACAGGTCACTGCTCACCGGACACGTCCACCGGTTCTCTCCCTGACTCGTCAACCGGGCACCGGCCCGACCAACCCACCCGATCTGGCGCGCAGGCACACCCGCGACCAGTGCGAAGTGGGGCACGTCCCGGGTGACGACAGCTCCTGCGGCGACCATGGCCCAATGACCGATCGTCACCGGAGCCACACACACCGAGCGCGCACCCACCGAGGCGCCCTCCCGCACGACCACGCCAGTGGGTTCCCAGTCGTGCGCGCTCTTGAGGGACCCGTCGGGGTTGATCGCCCGAGGGAAGGTGTCGTTCGTCAGCACGACGCCGGGGCCGATGAAGACACCGCTCTCGAGGACGGCAGGCTCGTAGATCAACGCGTAGTTCTGGATCTTGCACCGCGCACCGATGTGCACGCCACTGCCGATGTATGCGCCGCGGCCGATGATGCACTCCGCGCCGATCTGGGCGCCGTCGCGAACCTGCGCCAGGTGCCACACGGAGGTGCCGTCACCGATCTGCGCGGTCGGGTCGACATCGGCCGAGCCCATGATTCGAGAGGTCACAGTCCACTCCGTACAGAAGAAAACGTCGGGTGCGTGCCGCGTTCCCGCAGTTTATCCAGCACCTGGTGCGCCGGTGCGGGACTGTGGTCCTACCCCCGAGTGGTCGCTGTCGCCATGAGCCCTCGCACAAGACAGAGACGGCCTCCGGTCAGCCCACACCGCGCCCGGCTGCGCACGGGCTTTGACCCGCCCGCGCTAGTTGCCGAGCGCTTCGATCGCGTCAGCGATGATCGCACTCGGCCGGAACGCGTCGAGTGCCGCGTCGCCGCCGTAGCGGTGATAGTCGTCCAAGAAGGCTCTGAGCTTGTCGGTGCTAAATCCGGTGAGCACCATGTTCCGTCCCTCAACGTCATGCCGTTCGGTCCGCGCCCGGTGCACGGCGCACGGGATACCGAGGTGGGCGCTCTCCTCTTGCAGGCCGCCACTGTCCGTCACGACGAACCGGGCTCGAGCCAAGATGGGGAGGAAGGCGACGTAGCTCAATTTGTCCTCGATCAGGAAGTTCTTCCTATCGAACAGATCC